>ENA-OQJU01000032-OQJU01000032.1-human-gut-metagenome-genome-assembly--contig:-NODE-32-length-101315-cov-14.572167_pt1 | contig 101315 bp, 88 predicted proteins | sample MGYA00242608_ERZ504774 | MGnify/ENA primary metagenome ERZ504774 (study PRJEB26092, sample SAMD00036349) | human gut metagenome | host: Homo sapiens | study: EMG produced TPA metagenomics assembly of...
CGTTCATTCAATCATTGTTCAGTTTTCAAAGGTCATCTGCCATCGCCGTAGCGACGACTTGTTTATCTTACCAAACTACGAAGAGCTTGTCAAGCATTATTTTGAATTTCTTCATAAAACCCGACAACCATAAACAGGCACAATAAAAAAAATTGCATTTTCTTTCTCACGTCTCGTTGCAGCTGGTTTTTATATAATAACATTAACGCCGAGAAAAGTCAATCACTTTTCTCGGCGTTTTTTCTTAATGTTCTTCTCCCATGACGTCAAGTCCTACCATAGCCATGGCTTTGGCCCCGGTCAGGGCCTGCATTTTTCCAAGGTCACTGCCGGCCGCTGCTGCAAATTCCGACGTATGACCGGACATGCCATAACCGATACAGATTTCCGGTTGGCTGACTCGCGTCACTTGACTGACATTGCCCACATCCGTCGAACCTTCGGCAAAATCATCGCTGCGAAGGCCGAATTCTTCATAGAGCTGATTGAAGGCGTCGGCAAAGTAGACGTCCATCTTCGGATCATTGATCATATTTTTATAAAGCGGTTCATAATGTACCATCTCTACCGATGCCTGGTGAGCCGCCGCAACATCCTGAGCCATCTGTTTGATATCGGGCAGCATTTTATTTTCTAAATAGTCCACCGTCAAAGCTCGAATCGTCGCCTTGAGAACGGCCCTGTCGGGGACGATGTTCGGGGCCGTACCGCCTTCGGTAATGATAGCACCGATGATATGGCGTTCGGTCAAGGTCTTTTCGTACTCTTTCAGACGGGCGTAAAAGTCAACTAGGGCATCGAGGGCGTTGATGCCGTGATACTCCGTATCGGCGACATGGGCGGATTTTCCCCAAAAGGTAAATTGTAAGGGATGGGTCGCATAGGACGTACCGCCAATATAAGTCTTATCGACACCGGGATGGACGATGACAGCCGCATGAAGAGCGTCGAAGACACCGTGTTCACTCATATAAACTTTACTGCCCACCGTTTCTTCGGCAGGGCAGCCGTAGACATGAACCGTCGCTTTATCGCCGGCAGCTTTGGCAAAAGCCAGGGCCGCACCGATACTCATGGCAGCAATGAGGTTGTGTCCGCATCCGTGTCCGATTTTCGGCAGGGCATCGTATTCCGCTAAAAAGCCCATCTGAAAAGGCCCCTTTCCAAGGGTTCCATGAAAGGCCGTCGGAAAAGCATCGGCAACGGGATTGTCGATGGTAAAACCGTGGTCGGTCAAGATGTCTTTCAGTAAAGACGAAGCAAAAAATTCCTCTTGCCCCAGTTCCGGACGGGCGTGCAGCTTATCGGCGATTTCATAGATGAGGGGTTTCAATTCGTCGACATAACGGCAGGCGTCTTCTTTTAATTGTTTATACTCCATCAGGATTTCCTCCTACAGTCAGGGTAAAAATACGAGTTCTGCCCGATCCGGCTTGGCATCCAGGCGAACCTTCTGGCCTAAGGGCAGCCAGGCATTATCGGCACCGTGGCCAAAGGACAGGCCCTTAATGGCCGGCTTTCCCCATTTTTTGGCATAGGCCTGAATGACTTCGTTGACGGTCCATTCATAAGTGCTCCCTTCCGTGGGATTGCAGCGGTAAAATTCACCAAAGGCGATGCCTTTCACCCCGTCGATGAGGCCGGCCTGCTCGATATGACAGAGCATTCTGTCGAGAGAATAGGCGTCTTCCCCGACTTCTTCCAAGCAGAGAATGCCGCCTTCAGACTGTAACGCATAAGGTGTCCCCATGGTAACCGACAGCAGCATCAAGTTGCCGCCTAAGAGGGGGCCCGTCGCCGATCCGGGAACGAGGGTCTCAGGATGCATTTCCGGTGCCGAGGGCAGGACCCGGGGATCATAGGGATGGGCCAGGCCCCAGCGCAGTTCATCCCTCGTATACGCGGAAGCCTTGCGAGCCAGGGACATGACCATCGTCCCGTGGATGGGGCGAAAATGGCAGCGCTGCAAAAAGACGGTATGCAGGGCCGTAATGTCACTGAAACCGACGAAAATTTTCGGATGGGCAGCAATCAAATCGTAGTCGAGGAGCGGCAAAATCCGCGTTGCTCCGTAGCCGCCGCGAAGGCAGATAATAGCCTTCACCTGATCATCGGCAAAAGCAGCGTTGATGTCGGCCGCCCGCAGTTCGTCACTGCCGGCCAGATAGCCGTCATGAGCCGATACGGATTTCCCTACGGCTACCTGATAGCCAAGTTCTTTTAAAAAGGCAATGCCCTGGGCCGCGTCATCTTCAGCAAGGGCCGCGGATGGGGCCACGACGGCAATCGTATCGCCCGGATTCAACGGGGCGGCACAACGATAATCCATAAAGTTACGTCCTTTCTTCGTCATCGATATAGGCGTTTTTAAAATCTACCAACCCCAACTGCGACCAATGATAGCCTTTAATATAAGGCTGGGCCACGTACGGCTGGGTCGTGTAGTAGATGGGAATGATGACACAATCGTCAAAAAGCATCTGTTCGGCCTGATGCATATAGGCCATGCGCTGGGCTTCATCATTCGTCGACTTGGCCCGGCGAATCAATTCATTATAAGCCGGATTGTGGTACTGAGCGTCGTTTTCCTCATCGGCAAAGACGTCGAGGAAGGTCATGGGATCGGCATAATCGGCAATCCACGAAGCTCGGGCGACCTGGTAGTCCCCTTGGGCCCGGGAAGCCATGAATACCTTCGATTCCTGATTCATGAGCGATACGGACACGCCAAGATTGTTTTTCCACATTTCCTGAATGGCTTCGGCTACCGCCTTGTGCATCTCGTTGGTGTTAAACAAGATGGTCACCGGCGGCAGGGGATGGGTTTCATCGTAACCGGCTTCACGCAGGAGCTCTCGTGCCTTTTCCGGATCTTCCGTAATGAGATTGCCCCCTTCTTCCCGAAAATCACGGCCCGTAGCCTTATCTTTCAGTCCCGGCGGGACCCAGGCATAGGCCGGTTCCTTTTCAGCCCGGATGATATGGTCGATGAGCCCTTGCCGTTGAACGGAAAGGGCAAAGGCCTTGCGAACACGGACGTCGTCAAAGGGCTTTTGCTGGACATTAAAGACGTAGTAATAGGCGCCTAAATAAGGAGCAATTTTATACAGCCCCATTTTTTCCAGACGCTCTTGGTCGGCCGGCGGCGGTTCAACGGTCATATTAGCCTGATTGCTTTCGACCAGAGTCAATCTCGTCGCCTGAGAATCGCTGATGGGCAGGTCGATGTGGCTGAGTTTCACCGCATCGGCATCCCAATAGCGTTCATTTTTAACCAATTTAATTTCACTGGAATGGTTCCAACTGACGATTTTAAAAGGTCCGCTGGAAACCATACCTTCAGCATCGGCAGCCCACGTATCAGGCTTTTCTTCGACGAGTTTCCGAGGTACGGGATAGTAGCAGTGAAAGGCTGTCAGATTCAGGAAATAAGAAGTCGGCTCTTTTAAACGGACTTCTAAGGTTTTATCGTCGAGGGCTTTGACCCCGACTTCATCGGCAGAGGCCTTCTTCTTAAAGTAATCTTCGGCCTTATCGATACAAAAGAGCATATACGCATTTTCCGAAGCTACGTCAGGATTTACGACGCGCTTCCAAGAATATTCGATATCGCCGGCCGTAATGGGCGTACCGTCGCTCCACTCGATTCCGTCGCGGAGATGAAAGATATAAGTCCGTCCGTCATCTGAAATATCCCAGCTCTTGGCCAGGGCCGGTTGAGGCACGTCATCGACGAGACGGGTCAGGCCTTCAAAAATTTGTAATTCCGTATTGCTTTCAGCTAAGGCCGTCGTCATCGCCGGATCGAGGCGGGACGGTTCTGCTTCTAAGACGTAACTCACCGTATCCGGCCGTTCTACGCCGCAGGCGCTGAGAAAGACGGTCATGAGGATGGCCATGAATAACAGGATATATTTTTTCATCGGTCCGTCCCTCCTTTCGCATGGTGACAGGCAACGAGGCGCCCTTCCCCGACGGGACGAAGAACAGGCACTTCTCTCCGACACCGTTCATCACCATAGGGACAGCGGGGATGGAAGACACAGCCCGACGGTACATCGAGGGGACTGGGGACTTCACCTGACACAAGAGTCTTTCGCCGATAATGAGGATCCGGTCGGGGCACGGACGCAATGAGCATCTGCGTATAAGGATGGAGGGGTCGATGAAAGACGGCATCGCTCGGACCTAATTCAACGAGACTTCCCAAGTACATGACGCCGATGCGTCGACTGAGGTGATGAACCATACTCAAATCATGGGCAATAAAGAGATAGGACAACTGTCGTTCCCCTTGGAGCCGCTTCAGCATATTGACGATTTGGACCTGGACCGACACGTCGAGGGCTGAAATCGGTTCATCGCAGAAGATGCATTCCGGATCGACCGCCAGAGCTCTGGCAATGCCGATGCGCTGGCGTTGACCGCCGCTGAATTCATGGGGATAACGCTGGGCTGTTTCCGGTCTCAAATCGACTTGCGTCAATAAGTCAGCCACGCGCTGACGCCGCTCCGTATCGTTAGAGCAGAGTCCGTAATTGCGAAGAGGCTCGCTGATGATATCTTCGACAGTCATCCGCGGGTCCAAAGAGGCATAGGGATCCTGAAAGATCATCTGAACCTGACGGCGATAGGCCTGGCCTACGCCAGGATCGTCGATGTTACGGTCTTTATAAAAGATACTTCCCGCGGTCTTAGGATATAAGCCCAATAAGGTACGGGCAAAGGTCGACTTACCACAGCCCGATTCCCCGACCAAGCCGACGGTTTCACCCGGTTCAATCGTAAGGGATACACCATTGACAGCGGTCAACAGCTTTTTCGGACGGCCCAGCCAATTGCGATCGACGACAAATTGCTTGGTAAGTCCTTTAGCTTCAATGAGTGCCATCGTCTCCCCTCCTTTCTGCCGCTGCCAGCCAGCAGGCATAGTGATGATGGGGACCTGCTTCTTCCCGCGGCGGTTCCGCTTCCATACAGACTTTCATCGCCTGAGGGCAGCGCCGATAGAAACGGCAGCCTTTTGGCATGTGGAATAAATCCGGGGCCTGGCCGGGAATCCCCGTCAATACCTTATCCCGGTCAGACGGATCAGGCAGGGAGGCTAAAAGACCTTTGGTGTAAGGATGAACAGGACGGTAAAAAATATCGTCGGCCGTCCCTTCTTCGACGACGGTACCGGCATACATGACATAAATGCGGCGGCACATCTGAGCGATGACGCCTAGGTTATGGGAAATGAGGACGACAGCCATACCGAGTTCTGCCTGCAGTTTCTTCAAGACATCCAGGACCTGGGCTTCTGTCGTAACGTCGAGGGCCGTCGTCGGTTCGTCGGCAAAGAGGAGTTTCGGCGAACAGGATAGGGCCATGGCAATGAGACAGCGTTGGCGCATGCCACCCGATAATTGGTGCGGATATTGATCGAGCCGCTTTTCCGGCGACGTCAGGCCGACGGCCTTTAAGAGTTCTAACGCCTTTTCCCGCTGCTCATTTTTGGACAGCTTCTGATAGAGGGCAAGGCCTTCACAAAGCTGGGCACCGATGGTGAGGACCGGATTTAAAGACGTCATGGGGGCCTGAAAAATCATGGCCATATCGCGGCCGCGAAGACCATTCATGTCGCGTTCTGACAAGGGAAGGATGTCGCGGCCTTCCCATAAAATCTCTCCGGATTGGTATTCTGCCGCCCTTTGAGGCAGTAATTTCATGACCGCCTGAGACGTAACCGACTTGCCGCAGCCCGATTCACCGACGATGCCGACAGTTTCACCGGCGTGGACCGTAAGCGATACGGCATGAACCGCTTCTAACAGGCCCCGATAGGTATGGAACGAAATGGACAGGTGACGCACTTCAAGTAACGGTTTCATCGACTTCCCTCCTTCTGGTTCTGCGGATCTAAGGCATCGCGCAGGCCGTCGCCTAAGAACATGAAGCCCAGCATGGTAATGCACAGAGCCAAGGCCGGAAAGACGAGCTGAAAGGGAAAGGACCGCATGCTGTTAATGCCTTCGGAAGCGAGAACGCCCCAGCTGGCCATCGGTGCCGATACGCCGAGACCGATAAAGCTTAAAAAGGCTTCCGTAAAGATCGCTTCCGGAATCGATAAGGTCAAGGTGACGATAATCGGTCCGACGCAGTTGGGAATCATATGACGCCGCAAGATCTGCCAGGTCGACGTCCCGCAGGAACGGGCGGCCATGACGTATTCCTGCTGTTTCAGACTGAGGATCTGACCGCGGACGACGCGGGCCATATTGAGCCAGTAGGCGATGCCTAAGGCCAAATAAATATTGAGCAGTCCCGGTTTGAAGACGACCATCAGCAAGATGACGTACAGCAGCATGGGAATGGAGTACAGAATATCGACGATGTGCATCATGATCCGGTCGACTCGACCGCCAACCAGGGCTGAAATCCCGCCGTAGAGGACGCCGATGAAGACGTTGATAAGACTGGCTACCAGGCCGATGGACAAGGAAATGCGGGCGCCGTACAGGACGCGGACAAAGAGATCTCGTCCGAGCGAATCGGTACCGAACCAGTGTGCCGCCGACGGCCAGGCGTTGGCATCGGCCAGGCTCTGATCGGCATAGGTATAAGGGGATAAAAAAGGCCCGATGACAGCCAGGAGGGTCATGACGATGACGATAGCCATCCCCCAGAGGGCCAGGGGATTTCCTTTCATTCGGCGCCAGCCCCGGTCCCGCAGCGTTTGAGGTGCCACATAAGGTTCCTGACGGTCGGCTGCCGTAATCGGTGTGAAATCCATGGCTATTCCTCCTTTCGGCTGTCGACAGTGATGCGCGGATCTAAGAGCGGATAGATGATGTCGACGAGTAAATTCATCATCATGATGAGAAAACTGTAAAAAATCGTAATGCCTAAGATGACCGTATAATCGCGGTTATAAATACTGGTAACAAAATGACGCCCCAAGCCGGGAATGGCAAAAATCGTCTCGACGATAAAGCTCCCGGTCATCAAGGCCGCCGCCAAGGGGCCGATATAACTGACGACAGGCAAGAGGGCATTGCGCAGGGCATGGCGGTACAATAAAGACCAGGGACCAATCCCCCGCGAACGGGCCGTCCGTATATAATCTTGTCCCAAGGCATCGACCAGGCTCGACCGCGTCAAACGCATGATAAAAGCCGTCGGCTGCGCAGCCAGGGCCAAGGCCGGCAGGATGACATAGGCCGGTCCCTTCCACAAGGCCGCCGGCAAGACGGGCCAGGTAAAGGCAAAGAGTTGTATGAGGACAGCCGCTAAAATAAAACTGGGCACCGAAACACCGAGGGTAGCCCCGATCATCATCCCGTAATCGACCCAGGTATTCTTATACCAGGCAGCGGCCATGCCAGCCAGGATACCGGCCCCGATAGCCAGAAGAAGGCTGATCAGCCCGAGCTCAGCCGAGACGGGCAAGGTTTCGGCGATAATGTCGTTGACCGTTTTTCCGGGATACTTGTAGGACGGGCCGAGGTCGAGCACGGCGGCGTGGCGGACGTAATCGACATACTGATCCCACAACGGTTCATCGAGATGGTACCGGGCTTCGACCGTCGCCATGACGGCCGGCGGCAGTTTCTTTTCCTGTGTAAACGGTCCGCCGGGAATGGCGTGCATCAGGCCAAAGGTAATGGTAATGACCGCCCATAGGACGATACAGGCGCCAATCAGGCGCTTTGCAAGATAAATGGCCAAGGAGAATCATTCCTTTCCAACATAGATAAATTCATTATACGGCGCGATATCGCTCATGACAAGGCGATAGCCGTTGTTATTATCACGGCGGCGGCGTATAATAGTAAATTGACTACGTTAACAAATCGAAAGAAAGGTGATCGCTGTGAACTGGAAACTTTGTTTAGCAATTCTAACGTGTAACGTCGTCTTCATGTCCTCAAGCTACACCATGCTCATCCCCTTCCTTCCTATGTACCTGACGAGAGATCTCGGCGTCGATGCAGCGTCGGTCAATATTTGGTCGGGCATCGTCTTTTCCTCGACGTTTCTCATCAGCGCCGTCATGGCCCCTATCTGGGGACGGATGGCCGATAAACGAGGCAAGCGGCTCATGGCTATTCGAGCCAGTTTTCTCTTATCCATCAGTTACTTTCTCGGCGGCATCGTAACGTCACCGCTGGAACTGACCTTCATGCGCATGTTCCAAGGTTTTGCCTCGGGCCTGTGGCCCATGGAGCTGGCCATCATGACCACCTATGCGCCACCAAAAAAACTGGGGATCTGCCTGGGCGTCATGCAGGGGGCTCTCACGGCCGGCGGCATCATCGGCCCCCTCTTCGGCGGCATCTTAGCCGAAGCCTTCGGCATGCGCCGGTCCTTCTTTTTGGCAGCCGCCGCCTTGTTCCTCAACTTTTTAGTCCTGGTCTTCTTCATTAAAGAACCGCCGACGGACACGGCACCGGCTGCCGATACGGCAAAGGCCGATGACAAAAGCGGCAAAGTCAGCCTCTGGAAGATTCCCGTCATCCGCCTGATGCTCCTCAGCGCCGCCTTGGTACAGGCCGTCATCCTCATCGTCCAGCCGATTTTAACGACCTATATTTCCCACCTGGCCGGAGATATTGACAACCTGGTCTTCGTAGCCGGCCTGATCTTTTCGCTGGGCGGCTTTGCCAGCGCCATTACGGCTCCTCTTTGGGGCCGCTTCGGTCAGCGTCACGGCTTCGTCAAGACCTTGCGCATCGTCCTGATTTTGGCAGGTATTTTCTTCCTCATCCAGTCGCTGCCCGATACGCTGTATACCTTCGCCGCCAGTCAATTTGCCGTCGGCCTGTTCTTCTCCGGCATCTATCCGTCGATCAACGCCATCTTGGCCGAAAGGACGAGTGCCAGCATCAAAGGCCGCGTCTTCGGTTTCCTGTTCTCCGCTCAGCAGATTGGTTCCATGGGCGGCCCGATCTTAGGCGGCGTCATCGCCACTTACATCGGCATGAAATACGTCTTTTTGGCAGCCGGCGCCATTCTCTTGTGCCTGAGTTTTGCCATCAACTGGAAGGTCCGTCACCTTCACGGCGAAAAAATTACCGATTAAAAGCCTTATCCCCGGGTTCCCCGATTGTGGGTGTAATCGGGCAGGAGTTTCGGTGACAGGATGTTCCCTGTAAAACCGGCAGCGGCCCGTTCCCGGTCAAAGCGGCGAACGTGGTCGAGATTCCCCTTTCCGGGATGAGCGGTCTTGCTGTAGGCAGCCGCTTCGGTTCCGGCAATCCGACCAAAGACGATGATATCCAAGAGGCTGTTGCCCATGAGGCGGTTCTTACCGTGAATACCGCCGACGTCTTCTCCGGCAGCATAGAGGCCAGGAATCTTGGTTTCACTCTTCGCCCCGATGCAGATGCCGCCATTTTGATAATGGAGGGTCGGATACACTAAAATCGGCTGTTTTCGGATATCGATGCCGAATTTTTCATACATATGAATCATGGCCGGTAGCCTCTTTTCCATCGTCCCCTCGCCATGGATCAAATCGACCATAGGCGTATCGAGCCAGACCGCCTGGCCATGCAGGGCATAGACGCCATTGTTCCGTTCCTGGCACTCGCGGATGATGGCCGCCGCTACGACATCCCTCGTTTCCAAGGGATGGAGGAAGGCATCGCCGTTCTTATTGACCAACATGGCATCGAGAGAACGGACCTTCTCCGTAACCAAAGCCCCATAAATTTGGGGCGGATAGGCAGCTCCCGTCGGGTGATACTGAATGGCACCGGCATAGAGAAGCGGAATGCCGGCCCGATAGGCCATGACCAATCCGTCAGCCGTCGATCCGTAATGGTTCGACGTCGGAAACCCCTGATAATGGAGGCGTCCAGCACCGCCGGCAGCCAGGATGACGCTTTTGGCCCGGACGACGTGATATTCCTGAGTATCGAAATCGTACAAGACGGCACCGGCAGCCTGTCCGTCCCCGTCAAGGAGCAATTCGACAGCCGGTGAATATTCAATGACATCGACGCCGGCATTGCGGACTTCATCGCGAAGAACGCGCATGATTTCCGCTCCCGTGTAATCCCCACAGGCATGCATCCGTTTATACGACGTCCCGCCGCCGTGGGTCGTTACCATAGCGCCGTCACTGTCCTTGTCGAATAAGACGCCTAAGGAGCTGAGCCACTGGATGGCTTCCGGTCCGCGAAGGACCAATTCAGCGAGAAGTTCGGGGATATTCTTATAATGACCGCCGCCCATGGCGTCCAAGTAATGTGCTGCCGGCGAATCATGTTCCTTATCGGCAGCCTGTATCCCGCCTTCGGCCATGCCCGTATTGGCATCGCCCAGGCGCAGTTTCGTGGCCATGAGGACCTTGGCTCCATGGCGGGCCGCTTCAATGGCCGCTGCCGCACCGGCTCCACCGCCGCCGATGACCAGGACGTCCGTTTCAAACTGGATATGGTCTACATCGACGTCGGCTTCATCCATACGGCTCTTGCCCTGTAAGAGGACAGCCAGCTCCGACGGTACCTGATCGCCCTTATTGGGACCGACAGAAAGGCGGGTAAACCCTTCTTCGTGATAATCAGGATGAAACTGTTTTAAAAGGACGTCTTTTTCTTCTGCCGTAAACCGCGGCAGTTCCTCCGACAAGCGGAGATTGCGCGTCGCTTCGACCCGCGACTGAGACGCCCGCATTTCTTCGGTATATATCATGAGGTCCTCCTATTTTTCAATGGTCCGCCCTTCATACAAGCGGCGCAATTCGTCGTCATCGGCATTCATTAAGCGTTCTACATCGGCAATATACTGCCCTTCTTGAATGGCCTTTACGCGGTCTTCCAAATGGCGGCTCTTTTTGGCAATATACTTGCCCAGGAGGCGCCGCGCCAAGAGACCGACCGGTCCGTGACTGATCTTGGCCGGGCAGCTGGCGGCACAGATATTGCAGCAGACACAGCGAAAAGACTCTTTTGCACAGCCGGCATAATCGCCCTTCTGAGCCAAGGCGATATACTTCATGACTTGGATTCCCTGAGGACAGTTTCGCGTGCAGGCATTACAATGGATGCAGTTATAGATTTCAGGATAAAGCTGGCCGACGACGTTGCCGGCAACGGGAAGATCATCCATATCGTATTCCATCTTTTTGATGGGAAACGATTCTAGCCGGCCGACACACATGCCGTCTTCGACCTTCGTCTGACAAGCCAGGGCCGAATGCGTTTCAGTCTGTCCTTTCAGACGATAAACGACGGCACAGGCTCCACAAAAGCCGCTTCGACAGCCGCAGCCTCGAACCAGGCGGAAGCCGGAATATTCCATAGCCCGCATAATCGTCAAATCTTCAGGGACGGAAAACATCTTACCCAGTAAATAGACGGTTACCATTTTCATAGCTATTTCTCCTTTAATGAAAAAGGTGCTGCCGCACATGCGGCAGCACCTTTTATTGCTTTATAAACCGTAATCTTATTCCAAGACTTCGAGCAGGCAGTCGCCGCTGATGATAGCTTGGCCTTTGACGGCATAGATTTCACCGACAGTACCGTCGATGGGCGACGTAATCGTCGTTTCCATCTTCATGGCTTCGGTAACAACCAAGGGTTCGCCCTTCTTGACTTTCTGGCCCTTGGAAACGAGGACGTTGACGACCGAACCGGACAAAGTGGCGCCGATGTCACCGGCCTTATCGGGATCTGCCTTACGGCGGGAAACGGTCTTCATGTCGACGCTCTTATCCTGAATGCGGATTTCACGTTCGGCACCGTTGAACATGAAGGTGACCGTGCGGATACCGCTTTCGTCAGGATCGCTGATATTAATCAGGGTGATGATGAGATCCTTCCCTTCTTCGATTTCAACGTGAAGTTCTTCATTTTTCTTCATGCCGAAGAAGAAGGTCGGCGTATCGAGAACGCTGACATCACCGAATCTCTTGACCTTTTCATTGTAGTCTTCGAAGACTTTCGGATACTGGCAGTAGGCATTGATATCTTCGGCTTCGTGTTTGTAGCCGTTTTCAGCCAATTTGGCGCGGACGGCGTCGAAGTCGACCGGTGCCAGGCTCTTGCCCGGACGTTCCGTAAGCGGTTTCTTTCCTTTGAGGATGATCTTCTGAAGTTTTTCCGGGAAGCCCTGGTACGGAATGCCGATACGGCCTTCGAAGAATTCGACGACGGACTGCGGGAAGTCGAGGACGTCGCCCTTATCGTAAATATCCTGTTCGGTCAGGTTGTTCTGGACCATGAACAAGGTCATGTCGCCGACAACCTTAGACGACGGCGTAACTTTGATGATATCGCCGAACATCATGCTGACCGTATGGTACATCTTTTTAATTTCATTCCAGTGGTCGCCAAGGCCCACAGCCTTCGCCTGCTGACGGAGGTTGGAGAACTGACCGCCCGGCATTTCATGCTGGTAGACTTCCGTATTCGGATAGGCTTCGGCTTTGTCGACACCTTTGTAGTACGGACGAACTGTTGCCCAGTAGCGGGACATTTCTTCCATAGCATTGACGTCGAGATCCGGCTGACGATCCTTGCCGCTCAAAGCGTAATACAAGGTGCTCATGCTCGGCTGGCTGGTACCGCCGGCAAAGGCAGAATAAGCTACGTCGACGATATCGACGCCGGCATCGATAGCCCGGCTGTAGGTCGTAATAGCATTGCCTGAGCCGTCATGGGTATGGAGGTGAATCGGCAGGTCAACAGCATCTTTCAATGCCGATACCAGACGGTAGGAAGCTTCCGGTTTCAAGAGGCCGGCCATATCTTTAATGGCGATGATGTTGGCGCCGGCATTCTTCAATTCCTTAGCCATATTGACATAGTATGCCAAGTCGTATTTATTCCGCGACGGATCGAGGATATCGCCGGTATAGCAGAGAGCTACTTCGGCCAATTTATTGTTTTCACGAACGGCCTGAATCGTGCCGTACATATTGTCTAAGCTGTTCAAGCTGTCAAAAACGCGGAAGACGTCGATGCCGTTCTTGGCCGAGAGGTCGATAAAGTTTTTGACGACATTGTCCGGATAGCTCGTATAGCCGACGGCATTGGCACCGCGGACGAGCATCTGAAGAAGGATATTCGGAGCCTTTTCACGCATCTGACGCAGGCGGACCCAAGGATCTTCATAGAGGAAACGGTAGGCTACGTCGAAGGTTGCCCCGCCCCAGCATTCATAGGAGAAGAGATTGGGCAGCTTCTTAGAAGCCGATTCCAGGACGCGAAGCATATCGATGGTGCGGACACGGGTTGCAAACAGGGACTGGTGAGCGTCACGCATGGTCGTATCGGTAAAGAATACCTTATGCTGATCTTTGATCCACTGGGAGAATTTTTCCGGTCCCATGGCATCGAATTTCTGTTTCGTGCCGTCAGGATAGGGTCCGTTTTCGACACTCGGCATTTCCAAGGGTTCAAATTCAGCTTTTTCCTGATGACCGGCGCCGGCATAGCCATTGATGGTCGTATCGCTGATGTACTCTAAGAGTTTCGTGCCGCGGTCCTGTACGACCGGAAGGTTGAACAGTTCCGGATGATCATCGATGAAGTTGACGTTGTAAGAGCCGTCGACGAATTCAGGGCTCTTCAATACGTTGATCAAGAAGCCGATATTGGTCTTGACGCCGCGGATACGGAATTCCTGAAGGACGCGGAGCATCTTCTGAACGGCTGCGGCATGGTTGAGGCCATAAGTCGTCGTCTTGACCAACAGGGAGTCGTAGTACGGCGTAATGATCGAACCCGTATAGGCATTGCCGCTGTCGAGACGGACGCCAAAGCCGCCGCCGCTGCGGTATACCGTGATTTTACCGGAATCCGGCATGAAGTTGTTCATCGGATCTTCCGTCGTAATACGGCACTGGATGGCATTGCCGAGACAGTGGACCGATTCCTGGGACTTAATACCGATTTCATCGCTGTCGAGGGCATAGCCTTCAGCGACTTTGATCTGGGTCTGGACGATGTCGATACCGGTAATCATTTCGGTAACCGTGTGTTCTACCTGGACACGGGGGTTGACTTCGATGAAATAGAAGTTGCCGTCAGGCGTAACCAAGAATTCGACCGTACCGGCATTGACGTAATGAACGTTTTTCATCAATTTCAAAGCAGCGTCGCAAATCTTCTGACGAAGTTCGACGGGCAGGGCCGAAGCCGGAGCCGTTTCAACGACCTTCTGATGACGGCGCTGAATGGAGCAGTCACGTTCAAAGAGATGAATGACGTTGCCGTGTTCGTCGCCCATGATCTGGACTTCGATATGTTTCGGGTTGATGATACATTTTTCGAGATAAATTTCATCGCTGCCGAAAGCCAGCTGTGCTTCCGATTTCGCCCGTTCATAAGCATCGCGCAGTTCTTCCATGGAGTCGACCATACGCATGCCGCGGCCACCGCCGCCGTTTACGGCTTTAAGCATAATCGGGAGTCCGACTTCCTTGGCAAATTTTTCGACTTCTTCGTAGCTTTCTACGCGGCCGTCACTGCCGGGGATGTACTGAATACCGGCCTTCTTTGCCTGAATACGGGCATTGATCTTATCGCCGAACATGATGAGATGTTCAACCTTAGGACCGATAAAGATAATACCTTCTTCTTCACAGCGTTTCGCTAAGTCCGCATTTTCGGACAAGAATCCGTAACCGGGATGGATGGCATCGACGTCGTGCTCATGGGCAATACGGATAATATCTTCAATATCTAAATATGCATCTACCGGTTTTTTGCCTTCACCGACGAGATACGATTCATCTGCACGGAAACGGTGCAGCGACAGCGAATCTTCTTTGGAATAAATCGCAATCGTGCGGATTCCCAGTTCATTACAAGCCCGGAAAACACGAATGGCAATTTCTCCGCGGTTGGCAACTAAAACCGAACGAATTTTTTTCATGAAAATACCCTCCTGCGTATAAAAATTGAATCAGACCGGTAAACGCACAGCTTAATCGACGCCCATACATTCACCGCTTTCTCTATTATAGCAAAATGGAAACACATTACAAGAGACGGCCACTTTGTATACAAAAAAATACTGTATACATGCGTCACAAAATCATTATATTTCAATAAATATGCCCCTAAGGCTTCATGAATCGCATGAACAAAATCGTTCCCTCATAGAGAAAAATCAAAGGCACGGCAATGGCCGTCTGGGTAATCATATCCGTCGTCGGCGATACGACGCCGGCAAAGATGAAGGCACCTACAATAAAGACCCGCCTTTTCTTTCGAAGGGACTTCCCGGTCACCAATCCCAGGTGAGCGAGGATGATCAAGGCCAGTGGCAGTTCAAACCCAATGGCAAAAGGCAGGACGAAAGCGATAAAAAAGGACAAGTAGGCCGCCAAGGAAAACATGGGCTGTAGGGATACGGCAGAAAAGCTCAGAAAAAATTGGACGGCTTGGGGAAAGACGACGAAGAAAGAAAAGGCCGCCCCGCCATACCACAGAATGAGGGCTGCCGGCATAAACCAAACGAAGGCCCTGGACTCCTTGTCCTGCAGGCCCGGCCGTAAAAATCGCCATAGTTCATAGCAATGAATGGGCAGCGTCACAAATAAGCCCGTAACGGCAGCAATCTGCAGGTAGGAAAAAAAGACTTCCGCCGGGTTCAGGAAATAAAGCTTTCCGGCCGGCGCCGAGATGACGGCAATGATATCTTCGACATGGGCATACGCGGCGATACTGCCAATGAGCCAGGCTGTCAGCGAAAAGAGGATGCGCCGTCGCAGTTCCGCTAAATGGAAGGTTATGGGCGTTTTTTCTTCAATCATAAAAATCCCTTCTTTAACAATAAATAGGAAAAGGCCCTGCCAAATAACGACAGGACCCTTTCGAGGCCGTACAAAAATTATACGTAATGAATGCGGGATGGATCATAGCGGTCTTCATGCGGTTTGTCTTCTGCCGTTGCCTGCGGATAGCCGAGAGCAACGATGGCAAAGGGGGTAACGCCCTTCGGAGCGCCCAAAGCACGGCGTACCAAGACTTCGCGAGCCCGATAAGGCGTAACGCCAAGCCAAACAGCGCCGAGATCGAGGTGTACTGCTTCGATGAGGATGTTCTCCACAGCAGCACTGAGATCAAGGGTCGTAAAGGCAGGAAAACGCATGTGTTCGTCACGAGAACAGACGACAATCGCCAGGGCCGCACCATTAGCACAGCCAGCATAGGGACTGCATTGAGATAAGTCCTGAATGACCCGTTTGTCGCGGACGACATAAAATTCCCAAGGTTGTTGATTTCCGGCAGATGGAGCAGCCATGGCAGCGCGCAGCAGCTGTTCGATCTTTTCATCTTCTACCATGGTAGGTAAAAATTTCCGGATACTCCGTCTGGCAAAGATTTCATTCATGTAAATCGACTCCTCCCTATAATCATTTATCCATTTTATTATAACATATATAGATAGAAAGAAAACAGGGGCGGATTGAAAAAGAGTGTGACTCCGAAAATCAACCTTCTTTATCATTCTATAATTACGAAAAAAGAAGCACAGTACAAAGCTTTGTACTGTGCTTCTCAAGGTTTGGTGCCGAGGGAGGGACTTGAACCCTCACGGTGTTACCCGCCTGATTTTGAGTCAGGTGCGTCTGCCATTCCGCCACCCCGGCATAGCTCTTGTGCCTTGCAGAATTTTTACTCAGTGCTTGGCACAAGATTAATTATACCATAATGGAGAGAATCGTCAAGTATTTTTTACAAAAGATTTAGTGACCTGGCGTTGCTTCTTCTTCTAAATCGTCGGGCATATCCTTCTTTTCTTCTTTCAAGTAATCGAAGTATTTTTTCGTTTCTGCTACGACGACGCCGCTCAAGCCGATGAGGGCAATGAGGTTCGGGATAGCCATCAGACCGTTTACGATATCGGCCAAGATCCAGATGACGTCGAGTTTGATGAAGGCGCCGCAGGCGACGAGGGCGATAAAGATAATACGGTAGGGCATGATGCCTTTAACGCCGACGAGGTATTCGACGCAGCGTTCACCGTAGTAGTTCCAGCCGAGGATCGTCGTGAAAGCAAAGAGGGTAAGGCCAACGCAGAGGATGATGCTGCCATAGGTCGGGAAGGCCATGGTAAAGGCGGCATTGGTAAGAGCTGCCCCGTTGACGTCACCCATCCAGGCACCGCTGACGACTAAGACGAGGCCCGTCAAGGTGCAGATGATGATCGTATCGATGAAGGTACCGGTCATGGAGATGAGGCCCTGTTCAGCCGGCCATTTGGTTTTAGCAGCTGCAGCGACAATCGGTGCACTGCCGAGACCCGATTCGTTGGAGAAGACGCCGCGGGCTACCCCATTTCGCATGGCAACCAAAACGGTAGCGCCGAGGAAACCGCCGGCAGCAGCCGTCGGAGTGAAGGCGCTGACGAGAATCTGTTCGATAGCTGCCGGAACCTTATCGGCAAAGACGACCAGGAAGGCAACCGTCGAAATGATGTAGATAATGGCCATGGCCGGAACGACTTTAGAAGCTACGCGGGCGATGGACTGCAGGCCGCCGATGGTAATGGCTGCAACCAGGATGGTCAGGACGACAGCCGTGTATTCGACGGGAATGCTCGTCGTCAACCGCGTGATTTCGACGATGGAGTTAACCTGAGCAAAGGTACCGATACCGAAGAAAGCGACGAGGACGCCGAAGAAAGCAAACAGGAATGCCAAGGGTTTATATTTTTTACCCAACCCATTTTCGATGTAGTACATCGGGCCGCCGGCGATTTCACCGTTCTTGTCGACCGTCCGATATTTGACGGCTAAACAGCCTTCAGCATATTTCGTGGCCATGCCGACGAAAGCTGCCATCCACATCCAGAAAATAGCTCCGGGACCGCCGGCATGAACTGCCGTCGCAACGCCGACAATATTACCGGTACCGACCGTAGCTGCCAGAGCCGTGCACAAGGCTTTAAAGCTGTCTACGTCACCATCGCCCTGATTCTTGGCCGTGAAGATGAGCTTCAAAGCTCTCGGCAATTTCGAAATCTGCAGTAAGCGAAGGCGAGCCGTCAATAAGATACCCGTCCCGATGAGCAGGATCAATAAAGGCGGTCCCCAAATAAAACTGTCAATGGCATTCAATGTTTCCAACATCTTGCATACTCCCCTTTTAGTGTATTTTAGTATAATAACAAAAAAAGACCTGTCATCATCACTCTGAAGACAGGTCCTAAAAGGTCGCACAAAAGAAAGGTTTTCTTTCGTTAGCTCTGTCCTTTTGCCTGAGAGATTGGAAACAATATCCTTGCACCTTCGGCGCCCAAATGGGACTCTCCAGAGTCGTGTCCACATACGGTCCCACCCCTTTAGAGGGCACCTGAGAGTTTGACTCCGTCGGTAGGCTTTTGCCTTCTCCCGTATGTTTCGTTCACGCAATATGTATGATGTGCTGTTATTATAACGCGGCTTTCAAAAAAATGCAAGCCCTTTATGGAAATTTGTCCGTATCGACGATACTATTGAGACAAAGCGTCTCCCGAAAAGGCGTAAGGCAAGAGATCTTCCCAGGAAACGACTTCGACGTCGCCCTTCAGATTGGCCATGATAATCCGTGGAATGCGAAACTCGGCCATGACTTGACGGCAGGCACCGCAGGGCGAGCAAGGCCTTTCCGTATCAGCTACGACAGCCAGGGCTTTAAAGCCCCTCTCCCCTTCGGAAAGGGCCTTAAAAATGGCCGTCCGTTCGGCGCAGTTACTCAAGGGGTAGCTGGCGTTCTCGATGTTGCAGCCGCCAAAAACCCGGCCCGACTCCATCAAGACGGCAGCGCCGACGGGAAAATGAGAGTACGGGCTGTACGAATGGCGGCGATAGTCGATAGCCAATTCGATAAGGTCGGCATCACTCATAAATGGAGGGCTCCCTTCAAATGATCCAGAGAGCGTTCTGCCGTCTGCTGCCATTTGAGCGGCGTCAAGGCGATATGACCGTCGCGCACGCTGGCGACGTCACTGTCTGGCGGTGCCGTTTCCATGTCGATATCACCGACGATTCGATAGCAGATACTGCCGTCGAGGTCGCGCTTTTCGGCAATGACGTTGTGATAAATCTGAACGGTCTGGGACGTAATCCGAACGTTTTTTAAGCTGATTTCCCCTTGGGGCGGCACGTTGACGTTGACGATGCCGGGAAAACGGCCCTGAAGGGTGATTTTTTGAATCAACTGCCATACCAAGCGAGCCGTTTCCACGCAGCGTTCTTCGGTCATATCTTTCATCGATACGGCAAAGGCCGGCAGGCCGTAGTAAGGCCCTTCCATGGCAGCCGACACAGTCCCGGAATAGAGGACGTCGCTGCCGAGATTATAGCCGTCGTTGATGCCGGAAATGATGAGATCCGGCTGGTCATCTTTGAGGAAGTATTCAAGGGCCATCTTGACGCAGTCTACAGGCGTACCGGAAACGGCGATTTCCCGGATGCCTTCTTTTTCACGAGGGAGTTCCTGGCAGTAAAGGGCCTTATTAATCGACATCGAATGGGATGCAGCACTGCGCTGGCCATTCGGCGCAACAACAGTCAGCCGGCAGTTATGGGCCGAAAGTTCTCGTTTTAACGTCTGCAGGCCCAGCGCCTTCAAACCGTCATCATTGGTCAACAAAATGTGCATAATAAAGCCTCCTACTTTTTATTTTCCTTCCGCAGCAAGGCTGCGCTTTCATACGACAGGGCCCGCGTATGCAGGGTGTGACTCCACTTCATCTTATGCCGATCCTTGAACCCCAGGAAATTGACGGGAATCCAGCTGTACATGAATAGCGGGTAGACGATGAGGTACAGCCAGGATTTACGGGGCACTTTGATTTGCAGTAAGACGATAATCGGAATGAGGTACTGCCCGACGCCGATGATCGTCCAGATTTGAACGGGCACGATCGTATTTAAGATATTGGTATAAAAGGGCCAATAGGAATTAATCGATGCCAGGACGGCGTATATCGTCGAAGCCATCATGAAAAACGGCTGTGACAAGGTGATGATGCCGTCAAGCATGCGAATATTCCCGGTCTTGATGCCCCGGGCAAACAGCTTGGGAATAAATCGCTCACCGCAGTCGCACTGCCCTTGGGCCCAGCGCTTACGCTGGCGGCAGGACTGCATGAAGCCGACGACCTTTTCGTCATAAATGATGGCGTCATGAGCCCAACAGGTGCGCACGCCTTCGAGGAGGACCTTCATGGAAAATTCCATGTCTTCCGTCAGGCATTCACAGCCCCAGCCGTATTTGCGGACGATTTCCGTAGCAATGCACATCCCCGTACCGCCCAAGGCCGTCGACAGACCGATGTTGTACTTGGCCAGGTGCCACATGTGATTGATCAGCCAAAAGGCGATGGAAAAGGTACCGGCAATCCAGGAGTCGGTCGGATTCTTCGAATCCATATAGCCTTGGATGACCTTTTCGCCCTTCATGAGGTGGTGGTTCATTTCCCGCAAAAACTCGGGATGGACCAGGTTGTCGGCGTCAAAGACGACGAAGGCGTCATACTGCTTTTCCTGGGCCAGCATTTGCGAAAACATCCAGTCCAGGGCATAGCCCTTGCCCACTTCTTCCTTATTGGTCCGGACCTTGACGATGGCCCCGTGTTCGCGGCAGATATCGGCCGTATTATCCGTACAATTATCGGCAACGACGTAGATATCATACATATCCCTTGGATAATTAAGCTGTTTTAAGTTATCGATGAGCTGCCAAACGACGCGCTCTTCGTTATGCGCACAAATGACGGCAGCGAAAGTATGCTTTGGGGCTGCCGTACTGTGCTCGCGCCGCTTCATCAATCCGAAGCAGGCTAACGTAAAGTAATATAGTGAATAAAAAACGATGATGACTTGTATGGGTATCATAACGATATCCAATATATGTTCCATATGCGACTCTCCCTAAATACTTAGCGAGCTGCTGCGACGTTCATAGCCGTATTGACTAACCCGAAGATGATGTACAGTAAGAATGGCAGGGTAATGACCAAGTGCCAATCTACGTACAGAACCAGGGCACCGATAATCACAGCAATAGCCAGGGCCGACTTATGGAGCACATCGGGACTGGCACCTTTGAAGTCGGGGTGATGAATCTGGCTGACCAGATTATACCCCAGGAGGACGACTAAAATCGCAACCAACCAGGCCGGAAGCACGGCACCGGAAATGACGAAGGTTGCGATGAGGCAGCCCCCGTTCGGAATCGGCATGCCCTGAAAATAGCCGTGGACGACGCCGGTATTGAGATTAAAACGCGCCAGGCGAATGCCGCCCAAAGCTGCGTAAATAATAGCAGGAATCGCGCCGACCCAGCCCAGGGTCTGTAAGGAATAGGTATAAATCAAAAACGCCGAAGCTGCCCCAAAGGACACGACGTCCGACAGGGAATCCAGTTCTTTGCCGAATTCGCCGGCAACTCCCAGGGCTCTGGCCGAACGGCCGTCACAAGCATCGCAGACGACAGCCAAGAGGATGCAGATCCCGGCCCAAACGTATTCCCCATGGAGTGTCATCATCATACTCAGGACCCCAAAACTAAGGTTGCCTGAGGTGAACAGACACGGTATTATCTTCTTCATGAAACAATCCTCCCTATCACCGATTCACCGCCGCGAACCTTATCGCCCTTTTTGACGGTGATTTCAACGTTGTCGCGTACATAGATTTCTGCACAGGACCCGAATTTTATCATGCCGTATAACTGGCCATGCTGTAATTCATCGCCTAAGGTGACCCAGGAGACAATGCGCCGGGCCAGGACGCCGGCAATGATATTGACTAAAATATCCGTACGTGTCGAATGAATGCCGATGGAGTAGCGTTCATTTTCGTAACCGACGCCATCTTTATAGGCCGGACGGAATCGACCGCAGGTATACTGCTGAAAGTCAATCGTTCCCGGAAGGGGTGCCCGATTGACATGGGCATCGAAAATAGACAGGAAAATAATGACTTTCCGACACTTCTGATTCAGATATGTATCTTCATCGACCTCTTCGATACCGACGACGGTACCGTCAGCCGGCGATACCAAAAGACTGTCATCGGTCGGCGGCCGGCGCCGGGGGTTGCGGAAAAAATACATAAAATACAAGGCCAGCAAAACCGGCAGGACTGCCGCATAGGCATTGATGAAATAGCCTGCCGCCAGGGCCAGTAAAAGCGGCACAATGATAAATGGGTAGCCGTCTTCTACAATATAGGGTTTGTTTAAGACATCACTATTCAATTTATCACCTCAACTCATTGGCTTCGCTTGCTGCCCTTTACAGCCAGTACGAACCGCGGCAGCGCCAGCATGCGCTTAAAGCGTGTCGGCTCTTTAAGGAGACGATAGAGCCATTCCAAGCGGTTTTCCTGCATCCACTTCGGTGCCCGGGCCGCTTTACCCGCTAAGACGTCAAAGGTCCCGCCGACACCCATACAGACACAGGGACCGAGTTCATACAAATGCTCGTGTATCCATTTTTCTTGCTTTGGCACGCCGAGGGCGACTAAAAGGATTCGAGTGCCCTTGCTGCCGATATCTTCGATAATCTTTTTTTCTTCATCATCTGAGAAAAAACCCGAATGAGTCCCGACGACATTGAGCGTCCCGAGTCGCTTCTGCATATTGGCCGCAGCCTGTTCAGCAATGCCGGGAGCCCCTCCAAAGAGGTAGACAGCCGTTTGGCGTGCAGCTGCTTCTTGCAGCAGACTGCACGCCAAATCGACACCTGTAACGCGTTCTTTAAATTTCTTGCCCTGTTGCTCTGCAGCCCACAAGACACCGGCCCCATCGGGAACTACCAGGTCGGCCTGCTGCAGGATCTGCGCCAGTTCGGAATCGGACTGGGCCCGCATGACCATCTCCGCATTGGCCGTCGCAATGGAAGCGGCACGGCCTTCATCGATACATTTGAAGGCCAGTGTCTGCGCTTCTTTCATGGTGACATTGCCGATGGGAATGGACAAGATATCGATTATACTAGTCAACGTATCCCTCCGCCCTGCTTAGTTTACGCTGTAATTCGGAGCTTCTTTCGTGATATTGACATCATGGGGATGGCTTTCACGAAGGCCGGCTGCGGTAATCTGGATGAACTGCGTATTTTCAATCATTTCTTTGATGTTGTGGCAGCCGCAATAGCCCATGGAGGCCCGGAGACCACCGACCATTTGATAAATAGTATCGGCAGCCGGTCCTTTATAAGGTACACGGCCTTCAATGCCTTCCGGAACGAGCTTCTTAGCATTGGCATCTTCCTGGAAGTAACGGTCTTTACTGCCCGATTCCATGGCAGCCAGGGAGCCCATGCCGCGGTATTCTTTGTAGCTTCGGCCCTGGTAAATGACCGTTTCGCCCGGGCTTTCTTCCGTACCGGCAAGGAGGTTGCCCATCATGACGACGTTGCCGCCGGCTGCAATGGCCTTGGCCATGTCGCCGGAATACTTGATGCCGCCGTCAGCAATGATAGGAATGCCGTAGCGCTGTGCGACTTTAGCGCATTCGTGAACAGCGGTAATCTGCGGTACACCGATACCGGCGACGATACGAGTCGTGCAGATCGAGCCCGGCCCGATACCGACTTTAACGGCGTCGACACCGCATTCGATAAGAGCTTCTGTAGCCGCACCGGTTGCGACGTTACCGGCAATGACCGGAAGATGGGGATAGAGTTTCTTGATTTCTTTCAAGGTGTTGAGTACGCCCAAGGAGTGGCCGTGTGCCGTATCGATGACGACGACGTCGACTTTGGCAGCGACGAGAGCATCGAGGCGGTCGGTCATGTCATGGGTAACGCCGACAGCGGCAGCAACCAGAAGGCGGCCGTTGCCGTCTTTGGCAGAATTCGGATATTTCGTAGCTTTTTCAATATCTTTAATCGTGATTAACCCCTGCAGGTTACCTTCTTTATCGACGAGGGGCAATTTTTCAATGCGGTGCTTGCGGAGAATTTCTTTGGCTTCTGCCAGCGACGTGCCGACGGGAGCCGTAATCAGGTTTTCCTGGGTCATGATATCGCCGATGCGGCGGCTCATGTCTTCTTCAAAGCGCATATCACGGTTGGTGATGATCCCGACGAGTTTGCCGTCGACCGTAATAGGTACACCGGAGATGCGATATTTACCCATCAATTCATTGGCATCGGCCAAGAGGTTATCCGGGTGAAGGAAAATGGGATCGATGATGATGCCGTGTTCCGACCGTTTTACCTTGTCGACTTCACGGGCCTGAGCTGCAATGGACATATTCTTATGAATAACGCCAATGCCGCCTTCGCGGGCAACGGCAATCGCCATAGGGGCTTCCGTTACCGTATCCATACCAGAACTCATAATAGGAATATTCAGTTTGATATCGCGGGTCAGGTTCGTTGATACGTCCACTTCTTTCGGAAGTACGTCAGACTTGGCCGGAACCAAGAGAACGTCATCAAATGTCAAACCTCTCATACCAAATTTATCAGATCTCATATTTGCACCTCTGTTTTGAAAAATATAAGAAATAAAAGGGGTAAATCCCCTTAAATAGCTTATCCCTTATTATAACTGAAATCACCTATTCTGTACATAATTTTAAAGCAATTTTCTCGTCAGTTGTTCAAAAGGCCGGCAAAAGACTTGCCGAAACGACGCTTCAAAGCTTCTTCTACAACTGCCGCATCGCCCGAGGTCTGCCACCACTTCCTGGCTTCGTCACGGGCGGCTTCCAAGATGGCTACATCGTTTATGATGTCGGCTGCCTTTAAGTCGGGCAGACCGTGCTGCAGGTAGCCAAAGAGCTGACCCGAACCGCGCAGGAGCAGATCCTTTTCAGCCAGGGTAAAGCCGTCATGAATCGTTTCCATCCATTTAAGGCGCTGCTTCGTTTCTTCACTGCCGCCTTTCGCCATGAGGATGCAGTAGGCCTGCAAATCACCGCGGCCAACGCGGCCGCGAAGCTGGTGGAGCTGAGCCAGTCCGAAGCGCTCGGCGCCATCGATGAACATGATGGTCGCATTGGGTACGTTGACGCCGACTTCGATGACACTCGTCGCCACCAAGAGGTCGATATCTCCCTTTTGAAAGGCCTCCATGACGGCTTCCTTTTCTTTGCCGGCCATGCGGCCATGGACCAGGCCGCAGGTGCGTTTCTTGAAGAATTTATGGCGCAGCTCTTCATAAAGGTCGGTCGCGGCCTGAAGGTCAACAGACTCCGACGCTTCCACCAGAGGACAGACGACGTAGCACTGCTGTCCCGCTTCCATGAGCTTGTCCATGAAGGTATAGACCCGCCGGCGCAGGGCTTCGCCGACGGCATAGGTTTTGACCATCTTTCGTCCCGGCGGCAGTTCACGGATGGACGACACGTCGAGATCCCCATACAACGACAAGGTGAGCGTCCGGGGAATGGGCGTAGCCGTCATGAATAAGGCATGGGGTTCCTGCCCTTTCCGGGCCAGGGCCGAACGCTGACGGACGCCAAAACGATGCTGTTCATCAGTTACGACCAACCCCAGGCTGTAAAATAAGACGTCGTCCTGAATGAGGGCATGGGTTCCGATGAGGATGTCGATGGCCCCGTCGTGAAGGTCCGCCAGAATCTGCTGCCGTTCCTTTCCCGTCGTCCGACCGGTCAAAAGCGCGATGCGGACGTCGAGGTCCTTAAAAAGGCGGAGAAACTCTTCATAATGCTGAGCTGCCAAAATGCCTGTCGGCGCCATCAGCGCCCCTTGGTAGCCGTTTTCAACGATCTTTGCCAAAGCCAGGGCGGCGACGACGGTTTTCCCAGAGCCGACATCCCCTTGAACGAGGCGCTGCATCGCAACTTCACTTTCCATATCGTTCTGAATGTCTAAAAAGGCCCTTGTCTGTCCCTTGGTCAGGGTAAACGGCAGGTGCTCATAAAAAGACCGGAGAAGGCGGCCGTTGGGGCCACATTTAATCCCCTTCCGCTTCCCCTCGCGGTGACGCCGCAATAAGAGGCCGAGCTGCATATCGAAGAGTTCTTCAAAGGCCATCTGTTTGCGAGCCTGTTCCTTGGCCTCCAAAGATGGCGGAAAATGGAGGGTTTCATAGGCGGTAAGAGAGGGCATCTGGGAAAAAGCCGAATGGCGGCCTGCATCCCAGCCGGGGAGGATATCCGGGTGAACTGCGGCTAAATCAAGGGCTCCACGGACGGCCTTTCGCACATCCTGCTGACGAAGGCCATCGGTCAGGCCATAGACGGGGACGAAACCCGAGCCTTCTACCCGTCCCTCTTCCGTGTCGGGTGAATTCATCTGCCGCCGGCCATAGGCCCATTCCAATTTCCCAAAAGCGGTCAGTGTCATGCCGACCTTGAACTGGCGCTTCTTAAAAGCCTGGTTGAACCAAACCAACTCGACGGCACCGGTCCCGTCGCCGACGGCCACTTTCAGCAGCGACAACCCCCGTCGCGGCCGGGCCTCCTGAACGGAGGCGACAGTCCCGCACAAAAGGATGGCTTCCCCGGTCCCGCACGGAGCCTGACCGATGGACCAAATGTGGCTGCGGTCCTCGTAATCGCGAGGAAAATACTGCAGAAGATCCGTCACCGTCATAAGGTGCAGCCGGGCAAAAAGCGCTTCCTTACGCGGTCCGATTCCTTTTATATCGCGAATAGAAAATTCCATAAAAAAACTCCTTGTCAAGAACTTTCATTTATTGTATCATATTTTGTAGGCTTTTTATAAATAAAACTTGCGTTGCCCTATGATTTATGATAAGATTTATACGTTGTACTGTGATGGTGCAGGGAGGTGTAACTAATGGCAAACTTTTGCGAAGTATGTGGTAAAGGAACAATGAGCGGCATGAATGTCAGCCATTCCCACTTAAAAACGAAAAAAACCTGGAAACCGAATATCCAGCGAGTCCGCGCTATCGTCGACGGCGAAATTAAACGAGTTAACGTCTGCACTCGTTGCCTTCGTTCCGGCAAAGTCCAGCGTGATGTTTAATGACTATCGAAAAAGCGTTGCCTATAACGGCAGCGCTTTTTTAATGCCAAAAACCTGGGGAAAACGCCGCCAGGCTTCGTAAAGCGCAACCAACAAAAGGCGTAAAAACAAAAAGGATTGGTCCTCGGACCGAATCCTTTTTTTATTTTCCCCTGAAGGTTATCCCTCATCAGGGTATAATTCTTTATTTCGTTTGACGATTTCCATGACTAAGTTTGCCGTCTCTTCGATAGCCTTTGACGACACGTCGATAATCGGGCAGTGCAGACGCCGCATGACCCCGCGAGCATACTCTAATTCTTCGTTGATCCGTTCAATATTGGCATAGCTAGCATTGGCATCAAGGCCCATGCTGCGAAGCCGTTCGGAACGAATAAAATTCAATTTGAAGGGATCGATAATCAGGCCGACGATTTTGCGGGCCGGAATCTGGAACAATTCAGGCGGCAGATTGACTTCCGGTACGAGGGGCAGATTGGCCGCCTTGACCCGTTTATGAGCCAAATACATGGACAGCGGCGTCTTCGACGTCCGCGATACGCCGACGATGACGATGTCGGCCTTTAAAAAGCCCATGGGGTTCTTTCCGTCGTCGTACTTTACGGCAAATTCAATGGCTTCGACGCGCTTGAAGTATTCTTCGTCGAGCTGATGGATCATGCCGGCTTTCAACGTCGGTTCCGTATCGGTCAAGGTGCCGACACCGGCCAGCATAGGACCGATGATGTCGACGACGGTGACATTGGCCGAGGCCGTCAGGTCCTTCAATTTACGGCGCAAAGCCGGAGAAATGATGGTATAGCAAATCATGGCCCCGTCGGCTTCGGCCTTACGGACCAATTCTTCGATCTGCTGATCGGAGCGAATATACGGTACACGGATGATATTAAATTCTTGCTTATCGTATTGACTTGCCGCTGCCCGGGCGACGCGTTCGGCCGTCTCACCCAGGGAGTCGGAGCAAGCATAAATAATCGGCTTTTTTTCCAAGATTATCTCCTCCCTAACCCACATTCTACAAATAAACGGTTGATGTTGGTCTTTGAAATTCTTCCGATGACCTGCAGTTCTTTTTTATCATCTTCATCGCTGGTGATGACGTTGACGACAGGCAGACAGTCGATTTCGTATTCGTTCAAACGCTGGGCGGCGACGATGGCCTTTTCATCGGGCTGTACATAGATCACCTTGCTCACCGGCGTCATGACCATTCTCACCGGCAGGGTCCGCAGGTCATTGCTGCCCATGGCTGTCTTCAACAAATCCTTTCGCGATACGACGCCGGCCAAAATATTGTCGGTTCCGACGAACACCGTCCCCACATCTTCCGTAAACATGGCGATGATGGCATCGTAGGCACTCGTGTGCTCGCCGACGATGACCGGTTGAGACAGGCAGGAATCGATGGTAATATCAGTAATGGCCCGCGACAGCAGGTCTTTTTCCTTATTTCCTGTAAAAAAGTAGCCTAATTTCGGACGTGCATCGATGAGTCCCAGCATCGTCAAAATAGCCAGGTCTGAACGCAAGGCCGCCCGAGTCACATGAAGGCGATTGGCAATATGCTGGCCCGTAATCGGACTGTTTTCCTTTACAATCTGTAAAATTTTCTCCTGACGTTCCGATAACATAGCGTCTTTTCACCTCCTATGTACCAATAGCACTCTCATTCGCTTACTATCATATCATATATAGGGCTAATCTGCGATATAAAGTATACATTATTTATAATCACATCATACCGAATAGTCCTACCCGAAAAAGGCGGTCCAATCATGTCGTTGGACCGCCTTTCTTCGGCTCACTTCGTCACGGGACGATTACCACGTATAATCTTCAGTATCAGCACGGCCTTTTCCAGTCAGGGAATCGAGGAGGATTCGCTGTTCGACCTGAGCAATGTGCTTACGCGTCGAGATAACGGCATCGGGGTTGACGGAAATGGAGTCAATGCCGCTCTTGACCAGGAATTCTGCAAAATCAGGATAGACGCTCGGCGCCTGGCCGCAGATAGAAACGGTCTTGCCGTCCTTATGAGCCACGGCGATGAGGTGGCGGATTGCCCGTTTGACAGCTAAGTTCCGTTCATCAAAGAGAGGTGCTACGGTATCATTATCACGGTCGCAGCCCATGATCAGCATCGTCAAGTCATTGGAACCGATGGAGTAGCCATCGACGAACTGGTTGAACTGGTCAGCCAGGATGATGTTCGACGGGATTTCAGCCATGAGCCATACCTTAAAGTCCGGACCGCGATGGAGTCCTTCCTGGGCCATGAGGTCGACGACTTTCTGCATTTCATCGACACGGCGGCAGAAGGGAATCATGACGTTGAGGTTCTTGAAGCCGTATTCTTCGCGGACTTTACGAACGGCCTGCAATTCGAGTTTAAAGGCTTCTACGTATTTGGGATCGTAGTAGCGGGACGCACCGCGCCAACCGAGGAGGGCGCTGCTTTCTTCCGGTTCGTATTTATCGCCGCCTTTGAGGTTGCGGTATTCGCTCGATTTAAAGTCGCTCAGGCGCAGGGTTACCGGGCGCGGAGCCAAGGCCTGGCAGACTTTGCGGATGCCTTCGGACAACTGGTCGACGACGTGGTCCGGACGGCCCGTTTCGATGAGATATAAAGGATGTTCATGAATGAAGGTCGTCCAAATGAATTCTTCACGCATGAGGCCGATGCCGTCACACGGAAGGGTGCCGTATTTTTCAGCCAGGTCGGGATTGCCGAGATTCATATAAATCTTGGTCCCCGTAACCGGTACCGACTCAGCAGCGACGACAGTCGTCCCGGCCGTACCGCCGGAAGCTTCAGCTGCCTTGGGTTTTACGAGGTCGGCTACGACGCCTTCATAGACGATGCCATTGGTTGCATCGACGGTGATTTCAGCTCCGTCAGGAATGGCCGTCGTCGCTTCGACGCTGCGGCTCTTGGTCCCGACGATACAAGGAATGCCCAATTCACGGCTGACAATGGATGCATGGCAGGTCATGCCGCCGGCATCGGTAACGATGGCTTTTGCTTTCTTCATAGCCGGTACCCAGTCCGGAGCGGTCATGGTCGTAACCAGGATTTCGCCGTCTTTAAATTCAGCAATCTTAGACGGATCGAGGATGACGTGAGCTTTGCCGGCAGCACTGCCTGGGCTTGCCGGAAGGCCTTTTACGATAACCTTGCGGTCTGTCGTCGTAGCCACCGGTGCCGCAGCGGCTTCACCCTTTTCTTTATTCTTCTTCGACCAAACCGTTTCCGGCCGAGCCTGAAGGAGCCATACTTTATTGGTCCGTTCATCGACGCCCCATTCCATATCCATGTAGCAGCCGTAGTGTTTTTCGATTTTTTTAGCATAGACAGCAAGTTCCCGGATCTGTTCGTCCGTAATGACCTGCTGCTTCTGCAGTTCCGGAGGAACGAGTCGTTCTTCGCAGTCGCCGCCGGGCTTGCGGACCAATTCAACAGGCTTCGTGTTGACCATCCGCGATACGATGGACAGATCGTCTTTGCGGATCTTGAAGTTATCCGGCGTAACCGTCCCTTGGACGACGTATTCGCCAAGACCCCAGGCGCCTTCGATGGTAATCGTCGTATCGTCACCGGTTACCAGGTCGACCGTAAACATAACGCCGGCCGACTTGGAGAAAACCATCATCTGAACGGCAGCGCTCAAAGCGACAGTAAGGTGATCAAATCCCTGTTTCGTCCGGTAATACGTAGCCCGGTCGGTAAAGGTCGAGGCATAACATTCCTTTACTTTTTGGATGACCATGTCGGCACCTTGTACATTGAGGTACGTATCCTGCTGACCGGCAAAGCTGGCATCGGGCAAGTCTTCTGCCGTAGCGCTGGAGCGAACGGCAACAAAAGGCTGGGCTTCGCCGACTTTCTGGCCTAATTCTTCATAGCTCTTACGAATTTCTTCGGCTAAATCATCCGGCATCTGCACATCACAGATGGCCTGACGGATTTTAGCGGTAACATCACGAAGTTGAACGGCGTCTTCCACGTCGGTCAATCCTTTTAACAATTCCGGAATCTTAACATCCATGCCTGTTTCATGCATAAAGTGGCGGTACCCGGCAGCCGTCGTCGCAAAACCGTAAGGAACAGGAACGTCCGTCTGGGACGTCAATTCGCCAAGGGAAGACGATTTACCGCCTACGAGCGCTACGTCTTCTCTGCGCAATTCATCAAACCATAATACATACGCCTTTTCTCTATCCATTGCCATCATCTTTACCTCCTGCTGATGCATTAATTTGTATATGCTAAATTGTCTTTTTCATACGTTTATAGTACGCTAATAAGTTCACAATGTCAATAGTTTTTTCAAAAAGATGGATTACTCTCTTTTCAAGAGTATACTACATATGAAAAATTTTCAGATTCAGTGTATCGTAAAACGTTTAAAAACCAGGGTCCACTTTAAAGTTTCTCAACCTCTTCGATATATATAGGATAATAAAGCCGATTGTGGTATAATAAGGAGCTAGTAATATTTTAATTTATATATAATAACCTTATAATGAGTACAAACGTCATGTAGGAGGAAAAAATGTATACACCCAGACGCAGAGCAAAAAAAGCCAAAGAGGCCGGTCCATTTCGCCGCATCCGCCTTTTTATCGCCTTATGCCTTGTTGTTTTTGCCGGCTTAGGGTTTGGCTATATTTTTGCTGCCCATCAGAGCTTACCGACGGTAAGCAATAGCATGCGGCATGCCGTATCGTCCCAGGTCTTCGATGCCCATGGACGCCTGATCACGACCCTTCATTCCGATCAGAACAGGCTTCCCATCGACATCAATAAAGTGCCGCAAAACCTGCAGAATGCCTTTATTGCAGCCGAAGACAACCGCTTTTATCAACACATCGGTATCGATCCCATCGGCATCGTCCGCGCCTTGTTCACCAACTTGACCAACCGCGGCATCGCCCAAGGCGGCAGTACGATTACGCAGCAGCTTGCCAAAAACGCCTTCCTGTCTCAGGAACAGACGTTGAAGCGAAAGATTCAAGAAGCCATGCTGGCCTTAGAAATCGAGCAAAAGTACAGTAAAAAAGAAATCCTCGAAATGTACATGAACCAGATTTACTTCGGTCAGGGCGCCTACGGGATCCAGACAGCCGCCAAGACATACTTTAATAAAGACGTCAGTGAATTGACCCTGACCCAGTGTGCCCTCTTGGCGGGTCTTCCCAAGAGCCCGAATTACTATTCGCCGTTCAATAACCTGAGTGAAGCCAAGCAGCGGACCAACGTCGTCCTCGACCAAATGGCAAAATACGGCTACATCTCGCAGGCCGAAGCCGATCAGGCCAAGAATCAGGACCTCGACCTTTCGAAGAACCACCAGACTCAGGAAAGCGACGAAAACGCATCCTTCATCGACTACGTATCCCAGCAGGTCGCTCAAAAATACGGCGACGATGCCCTCTACAAAGAAGGCCTCAAGATCTACACCACCCTCGACGTCGACAAACAGCACGCAGCCGTCCAGGCCCTGCACAACCTGCCTGAAAACTACACCGATGAAAACGGTCTGACCCAGCCTCAGGGCGCCATCGTCTCCATCGATCCCAAGACAGGCTACATCTTAGCGATGGTCGGCGGCCGCGGCCAAGACAGCTTCAACCGCGCCAGCCAAGCCGTCCGTCAGCCGGGTTCCGCCTTTAAACCCTTCGTCTATCTGACGGCCCTGCAGCACGATATGACGCCCGATACGACGATGGAAGATAAACCGGTCACCTACGGCAGCTGGAGTCCGAAGAACGCCAGCGGTTCCTATCGAGGCTCGATGCCCCTCAGCGTCGCCTTGGCAAACTCGGTCAACACCATTGCCGTTCAGCTCGCCGACCGCGTCGGCCCCAGCAATATCATTGCCAACGCCAAGAAAATGGGCATCACCACCCTCGACGACAAGGACGACAACTTAGCCATGGCCCTCGGCGGTCTGACCCGAGGCGTCACGCCCCTTGAAATGGCCAGTGCTTACGGCACCTTTGCCAACAAAGGCGTTCACGTCAAACCGACGGCCATCGTTAAAATCCTCGACCGCAACGGCAACGTCCTGGAAGATGAATCGACCCTTGGAAAAGAAGAAAACAAGACGCGCGTCATGTCCGAAAAAGAAGCCTATGAAATGACAGTCATGTTAGAAGGCGTCATCGACTACGGCACCGGTACAGCCGCCGCCCTCGGACGGCCGGCAGCCGGCAAGACCGGTACGACGGACGACAATAAAGACGCCTGGTTCGTCGGCTATACCCCGGATATCGTAACCGCCGTTTGGATCGGTGACGATACGGGTGCCCACAGCCTTGGCGAAGTCTACGGCGGCACGATCCCGGCAGAAATCTGGAAAGATTACATGTCCTCTGCCGCAGCGGACGAGCCCGACCGGGAATTTGCCGTTCCGGCCGGTATGGAACGGATGCGGGCACGAACAGCCCTTTCCAACAACAGCGCCCGCGTCGCTGACGACTCCAAGAAAGAAGCCGCAACCGAAAAGAAAGAATCCGACGATAAAGAAAAGACCGACGAAAAAGCCGAGTCCCGGAGTGAAGAAGCTTCGAGACAGCCGTCAGAAGAAGCACGAAGACAGCAGGAAGACAGCAACAATAAAGCACAGTAACGCCAAAAGAGCAGCCGCACCGACAAGGGTGCAGCTGCTCTTTTTTTCTGTTTCCTGGCAATTATTCTTTTCTCATATAGACAAAGGACAGTCCCGTCGCCTCCGTCACTTCCTTAACCGGTCGATAACCCATTTTTTCGTAGAGCCTGATATTGGTCCAGCTTTTCGTACAAGTATATAGCTCTCTCGTCTTTCCGGCACAGACTGAATCAACGGCTTCCAAGAGTTTTTCTGCCAATCCCTGGCGACGGTAATCGGGATGAGTCATGAGCCGGCCCACGTCGACGATATCCCCGTCATGGCGATAACGGATGACGCCGACGATGACATCTTCATCGGTGACGAGTTTCAGTGTCGTCCAATGGGCAAAATCGCGCTGGAAGTCATCTTCCGTTTCTTGGAGCGCCGGTACGTCGCGGCTGCCGATCATGGCGGCTTCGCTCTCAAAAGCCAGTAACTGCAGCCGATATAATTCAGGAATATCCGGCTCCCCTGCGGTCATTATATTCATGGTCCCCACTCCTTTGACGTCAAGGTGATGCTTCTTCCATCAATATTTTTATTATACACAAGGGGCTTCCTCCATCCAAGAGTACCCTTAAAACAGCAAAAAAAAGCAGCCCCAAACGGAGCTGCTTTCAAGGCACCTATGAGCCGCAGAGAAATGTTAGTCAAGAGAATCGTTAAGTCGACTCACAGCTGACTCATCATGATGTCAGGCTTTTACGATTTTATGGATAAGGGTGCTGATGACCATGATGATGACGACGACAGGAACGGTAATACCGACCGGCGTATCAACACTGAGCAGATAGCGATACAAGATGACACCGAGGACCCATAAAACAATGTTGAGCCAATTGACGCTTTCTGCCGTATGATCTCGCTTCAAAATAAAGAAGTCTGCCAAGAGGATAGCCGTCATAGGCGCAAAGACGGATCCGATGAGATAGAGGAAATCCTGGAACTGATCGGGCGCTGCAAAAATAGCCAAGACGACACCGAGTACCGTCGCTGCCAGGGCCATGATCTTATCCGAAGCCTTAGGCGCTAAGCTTTGGAAGCTGACGCCGGCGGAAAAGGCATCGAGGAAGGTCGTCGTAACCGTCGACAGTAAGACGACGAGGATACCGGCGATTCCCATGCCGGCTTGGAGCATGATGGCAGCAATGTCGTCCTGCCCTGTAAACAAGGCGGCGCCCATGCCGATGATAAACATCCAGGAGCTAGCGATAAAGTACGCACCGCAGCTAGCCGCCGTTGCCAGGACCGGCTTCTTGGCCGTTCTCGTATAGTCCGAAATAATCGGCAGCCACGATAAGGGCATAGCGACAGCCAATTCTACGGCACCGCCAAAGGTGAGTTCTCCGTCCGGAACGATTGGCGTTCCGTTTTGGAATACGACCATGCTGAGGACAATCGTCAAAATAAACAAAGCTGCCATGACGACGACATTGACCTTGCTGAGATTCTTAAGGCCCATGACGATCCACAAGGCGATGAAGGCGCCGATGATAATACTCCACCAAGACACGCCGATAGCAGCAATGGTGTTAGCCGCCAAAGCGGCACTGCCTACCATAACGGCCGTCCAGCCGACGAGCTGGATGACGTTCAGGCCGGCAAAGAGCTTTGCCCCCTGCGTACCAAAGGAGATGCGCACCGTTTCCATGGCACTGCCTCCCGTCCGGCCGCCGATGAGGCCTGCCAGATACATGATGATGCCGCCGATGACATGCCCCAAAATGATGGCTTCCAGGGCCCGGACAAAGCCCAAGGGAGCCAAGAGCATGCCGGTCAAAATTTCTGCAATGGAAATCCCCGCGCCAAACCACAACAAGCCGTTGGAAAAGGCCGAGGTCTTTCGTTCATTTACCATATAGTATCAAACCTTTCTATTATAAAGACTGGTATAAATAATAACCTATCTCAGTATACCATATTCTTTCCGAAAACCCTATGGCGAAGGGAAGATTTATCACAGTTTTAACTCACTTTACAATAACTGAGGGCTTTTCCTTTATCCTTGGACCTTGACCATGCTATACTTGTACTGATTATAAGCTTAACATTACTATTGGCAGCAGATTTCAAGTATTATACGTTTGGAGTGATATCATGAGAATAGACAAGCGCCTGAAAATTGCCATTGCCGCTGTCGTCATCGCCGCCTGTGCCTTTGGCGGGTACACGTACTACCAAAGCCAGCAGAAGGCAAAACAAGCAGCCGCCGTAGAAACGGCAGAAGTCGTCCGCAAGGATTTGAAGTCGACCGTATCGGCGACAGGGACCATCAGCCCCGTCGATTCTGTCGAAGTATCGCCGAAGATCACGGCTCGTATCAGCCAGGTTCTGGTCAAGGAAAATGACCACGTCACGGCCGGCCAGACCGTCGCCATCCTCGACGGCAAAGATTTCGAAGCCCAGCGTGATCAGGCTCAGTACAAGGTCACCAATACCAAGGTGGAATACGAACGAGCCGAACAGCTCTACAATCTCGGCGCCGGGACCAAGCAGGACCTGGACACGGCTAAGTTTAATTACGATACGGCCCTCAGTACCTTATCAGAAGCCGAATCAGACGTAGCCGAAACAGTCATTACAGCCCCGATGGACGGCGTCGTCGTCGGCGAACCGAAGACGGTCGGCACCATGGCCGTTCAGGGCAACAGCAACCCGACAGTCATCATGCGTATCGCCGATACGGCAAATAAACAGATTTTAGCCCAAGTCGACGAAACGGATATCGGCAAGGTCCAAGTCGGTCAGGAAGCTACCTTTACGGTAGACGCCTATACGGACCGCACCTTTACGGCCAGAGTCACAAAAATCTCCCAGACCGACACCAGCAACACCTGGGATACGAACAGCTCCACGTCGTCCTCTTCGTCGAGTTCATCCAGTTCTTCAGCCAGCGTCATCTACTATTACGTCACCCTCGACGTCAATGACCCTGACGACGTCTTAAAACTGGGCATGACGGCCCGCGTCGACATTACGACGTCGGAAAAACAAGACGCCTTAGTCGTCCCCATTGCCGCCTTGAAGACCAATGACTCTGGTTCCTACGTCGTCCGCGTCAACGACGACGGCACGACAGAACAAGTTCCGGTCAAGACCGGTATCTACAGCAGTGACTACGTCGAAATCCTGTCGGGCCTCACCGAAGGCGACAAGGTTTCCATTACCTATACGGCCACCAAGTCCTCTTCGTCATCATCCTCCTCGAAGAGCAGCAGCCGCCAAGGGCCACCGCCCATGTAAGGGAGGTCCTTACCATGAATCCAATCATTGAACTCCAAGGTATCGAAAAGATATACCACATCGGCGGTGAAGATTTCGCCGCCTTAGCCGGCATCACCCTCAACATCGAAGAAGGGGAATTTGCCGCCCTCATGGGGCCGTCCGGTTCCGGGAAGTCGACGCTGATGAACATCCTCGGCTGCCTCGACCGACCGACAGCCGGCTCCTACCAGCTTGGCGGCAAGGAAGTCGCTCACCTCAATGACGATGAATTAGCCGTCGTCCGCAACCAGCACATCGGCTTCGTCTTCCAGAACTTCAACCTCTTGTCGCGAATCACAGCCCTCGACAACGTCGCCCTGCCCTTGGTATACGCCGGCGTCGGCCGCAAAGAGCGGACTGAACGGGCCATGGATAAACTGAAATCCGTCGGCCTTGAAACCTGGGCCCACCATAAACCAAACGAGCTCTCCGGCGGCCAGCGCCAGCGCGTGGCCATCGCCCGGGCCCTGGTCAACAATCCGCACATCATCATGGCCGACGAACCGACGGGCAACCTCGATACGAAGTCGACCAAAGACATCATGCGCCTCTTTGAAGAGCTCCACGAAGACCATAAGACGATCATCCTGGTCACACACGAACCGGAAATCGCCGCCTGCGCCACCCGTCAGCTCCTCTTGTCAGACGGTAAGATTACCAAAGATGCCGGAAAGGGGGTCGTTATGGATGTTATTTAGTGAAAGCGTCCAAATCGCCATTACGGCACTGTTATCCAACAAGCTGCGCTCCATCCTGACCATGCTGGGCATCATCATCGGTGTCGGCGCCGTCATCGCCATGATCTCCATCGGCATGGGCGTCCGGCAGAACGTCACTAACTCCATTGCCAGCCTCGGCAGCAACATGCTCATCGTCATGCCGGGCTCGGCCAACAGCGGCGGCGTCCGCTCGGCAGCCGGCTCCAATAAAAAATTAAAATACGACGATGCCGTAGCGATTAAAAATAAAATCAAAAATATCGACTACGTGTCGCCGACGGTCAACAGCTCGTACCAGGTCGTCAACGGCAACCAGAACTGGAATACATCGGTCTACGGCGTTACGCCGGAATACCTTCATATCCGGTCCCTTACCGTCCAGTCGGGCTCCTTCATCACCCAATCTGATTTAAACTCGCGAAACCGCGTCGCCGTCATCGGGACGACGGTCGCCACCAACCTCTTTGAAGAAGCCAACCCGGTCGGCAAGACGATCCGTATCAACAATCAGCCCTACAAAGTCATCGGTGTCCTCGAAAGCAAGGGGCAATCATCGGTCGGCCAGGACCAGGACGACGTGGTCATCGTCCCCTTGACGACGGCCCAGGAACGACTGATGGGCATTACCTATATCAAGGCCATCAACATCCAGGTCTCGAGTGCCGATAAAATCGAACAGGTACAGTCGGAAGTCGAAACGCTCCTGCGCCAGCGTCATCACATTACCAACGGCAAGGAAGACGACTTCAACGTCCGCAACCTGACCAGCCTCATGGAAACGATGACCCAGACGACGACCATGCTGACCTTATTCTTAGGCAGCATCGCTGCCATCTCCCTCGTCGTCGGCGGGATTGGCATCATGAACATCATGATGGTCTCGGTCACCGAACGAACCCGTGAAATCGGCATCCGCAAGGCCCTGGGAGCTACCTTCCAGAATATCATGATGCAGTTTCTCATCGAGTCCGTCGTCATCGGCGTCATCGGCGGTCTCCTCGGCGTCGCCTGCGGCGTCGGCATCGCCTTGGCCATAGCCGAGTCAGGCCTCTTCGAGACGGTCATCACGGCAGCGCCAATCATCATTTCCTTTAGCTTCTCCGTCGGCATCGGCCTCTTCTTCGGCATCTACCCTGCCCGAAAAGCAGCCAAGCTCGACCCGATCGAAGCCCTTCGCTATGAATAAAAAAGAAGCACTGTTCCTTATGGAGCAGTGCTTTTTGCATGTCAAAAATTATCCGTTCAGCCAGCGGCGCACATCGCTTTCAGCATCTTGAACGGTCGAACCCAGGATGACCAGACTCGTTCCCAAAGTGGCTTTCGGGCAAAGGGCGTGGATATCTTCCAGGCTGCGGCCGATGCCGCTTCCTTCGTGAGTACAGAAAGGATAGATGGTCTTGCCGGAAAAGTCGTGATTTTCTAAAAAGGTCCACATGGCCATGGGCATGGTGCCGCACCAATTGGGATAGCCGAGAAAGACGAGGTCGTAACCGCTGATATCGTCGAGATCCCGGGCCAGTGCCGGCCGAAGCCTCTTTTCCCATTCATGGCGGGCCAGGGAGACCGTTTCTTTATACTCGTGAGGATAGACGGCTGCCGCGCGGATATGAAACAGGTCACCGCCGGTCATACGACTGATCATCTTGGCGGCCTGTTCCGTATTGCCGACCTTGAGATTGACGATCTTACCGCTGACGTAATTCATCCCGGCATGTGAAAAATAGGCGATGAGACATTTTTTCCCCTTGTAATCCATAGACAGGTCACTCCTCCCGGCTCGATGGGCCTCGAACATATTGATTATAATTTCATTATACGGCAAAAAGAAAAGCGATTCAATCACCGTCACGAATGGCAGTCATTTTATTTTCTCATGCCTGCCGCCGTCCCCTTACCTTTCCAATGTCCATAGAATGTAGTAAAATAAAGGAGCTAACAGATTTTTACTATCAACGAACATAAGGAGGTCCATTTATGGCTCACGTAAATGAAAACTACTTGAAACTCCCCGGAAACTACCTCTTTGCCACGATTGCAAAGAAAGTAGAAGCCTACTCCAAAGCACATCCGGAAGCGAATATCATCCGTCTCGGCATCGGCGACGTCACCCGTCCCCTGGCATCGGCCATCATCGACGCCATGCACAAAGCCGTCGACGAAATGGGCAAAGCCGAAACCTTCCGCGGTTACGGCCCCGAACAAGGTTATGACTTCCTCCGCCAGGCCATCATCGACGGTGACTATAAAACACGGGGCATCGACCTCGATCTTGACGAAGTCTTCGTCGGCGACGGCGCTAAGACAGACGTTGCCTGCATCCAGGAAATCTTCGGCAGCGACCTCAAATTCGCCGTAGCCGATCCGGTCTACCCGGTCTATCTCGACTCCAACGTCATGTGCGGTCACACGGGCGAATGGAACGCCGAAAAGGGCATTTACGACGGCGTCGTCTACCTTCCCTGCACACCGGAAAATGGCTTCAAAGCCGTACCGCCGACGGAAAAAGTCGACATCGTCTACCTCTGCAACCCCTCCAACCCGACGGGCACGGCCATGAGCAAAGAAGAACTGGCCAATTGGGTCTCAGCCGCTAAGAAGAACAACTTCATCATCATCTATGACTCGGCTTATGAAACGTACATCACCGAACCGGACGTTCCCCACAGCATCTTTGAAGTCGAAGGGGCAAAAGAAGTCGCCATCGAACTTCGCTCTTACTCCAAATGCGCAGGCTTCACGGGCACTCGCTGCTCCTATGTCGTCGTTCCCCACGCCTGCACGGCTTATAAAAAAGACGGCACGGCTGTCGAACTCAATCCCTTGTGGAACCGCCGCCAGTGCACCTTCTTCAACGGCACGCCGTACATCGTCCAGCGCGCTGCCGAAGCGTACTACAGCCCGGAAGGCCAGAAACAGTGCCTGGCTGACGTCAAATACTACATGGAAAATGCCCACATCATCCGCGACGGCCTAACCAAAGCAGGCTTCACCGTCTACGGCGCAACCAACTCGCCTTACGCCTGGGTACAGACGCCGAACGGCATGAAGAGCTGGGACTTCTTCGACCTTCTCCTCGAAAAAGCACACGTCGTAACGACGCCGGGTTCGGGCTTTGGCCCCCACGGCGAAGGCTACCTCCGCCTGACGGCTTTCGGTACCAAAGAAAATACCATTGAAGCTGTCAACCGCATCGCTAATTTAAATTTATTCAAATAAAGGTGGTTTAACCATTGAGTACAAATTTGGAAGTAGGCATCGTCGGCTTGCCGAATGTCGGTAAGAGCACCCTTTTCAATGCCATTACCAAGGCCGGCGCAGAAGCGGCAAACTATCCCTTCTGCACGATTGAACCGAACGTCGGTATCGTAGAAGTACCGGATCCGCGCATCCAGGTCCTGACCGACATGTACAACCCGAAGAAAACGATTCCCGCCGTCATGCGTTTCGTCGATATCGCCGGCCTCGTTGCCGGTGCCTCCAAGGGCGAAGGCCTGGGCAATAAGTTCCTCAGCCATATCCGCGAAACCGACGCCATCGCCGAAGTCGTCCGCTGCTTTGAAGATTCAAACATCACCCACGTCGACGGCTCCATCGATCCCATTCGTGACATCGAAACGATCAATACCGAGCTCTGCCTGGCCGACCTGGAAACAGTACAGAAACGGGCCGACCGCATCGCCAAAGTTGCCCAGTGCGGCGATAAAGAAGCCAAGGCCGAATACGACGTCCTGAAAAAAGTCCTGGCCTGCCTTGAAAACGGCGAACCGGCCCGCAAAGCCGGTCTTACCAAAGACGACCTGCCTCAGGTCAAAGACCTCAACCTCTTGACCTTAAAGCCCATCATCTACATCGCCAACGTCGCCGAAGATGAAGCCGGCGACCCCGATTCCAACCCCAACGTCAAACGCGTTGAAGAATACGCCGCTCAGGAAGGCGCCCAAGTCGTCGCCGTTTCGGCCAAGATCGAAGCGGAAATCGCCGAGCTTCCTGCCGACGAAGCCGCCGTCTTCTTAGAAGAACTGGGACTCCCCGAATCGGGCCTCGATAAGCTCATCAAAGCCAGCTATGCCCTCCTCGGCCTGATCAACTTCTTCACCGCCGGGGCCGACGAAGTCCGTGCCTGGACCATCGTCAACGGCACGAAGGCCCAGAAAGCTGCCGGCAAGATCCACACCGACATCGAACGGGGCTTCATTCGCGCTGAAATCGTCTCTTACGACGACCTCATCGCCTGCGGCAGTGAACAAGGAGCCAAAGAAAAAGGCCTGGTCCGCCTCGAAGGAAAGGATTACATCATGAAAGACGGCGATGTAACTTATTTCCGTTTCAACGTCTAACCAATCGCTAACATCTGACAACCTCTAAAATACGAAAAAAGCTCATCCCGTGACAGCAGTTTACTGCCATGGGATGAGCCTTTTTCATAAGACTTGTACTTCTTCTTCACTCTTCAGATTGGGTCGAGGCGTCCGTTCATCCGTCAGCCCGGCAATGTAATCTAACGAAGTATGATACAGCTTCGCCAGTTGAATCAGTTTTTCCACGGGAATCTTCCGTTTCCCCAATTCGTACATGCCGTACCCGACTTGTGAACATTTTAAGATTTTGGCTACATCAGCTTGAGAAAGTCTCGCCTCCAATCGGAGCGTCTTCAAACGGCTGTAGTATTTCATGTCATCACCTGTTTTCATCATTATCGTATTCCAGAAGTACATTAGTAATGTCCTTTATACTATTATAGTAAATATATAAAAAGACGGCAACGATTATCTGCATATAATCGTTGCCGTCTTTGCAAGTTAGGCAATCTTTTATGAAATACTTAACAAATTTGTACCAATTTACCGGGATTCATTACATTATTGGGATCTAAAGCCTTCTTAATGGCTTTGATGACATTTAGTTCTGCTTCCGGCGTGCAAAGGGCGAACTCTTCCAATTTCTTAAATCCGACGCCGTGTTCGCCGGACATCTTGCCGCCCAGAGCATAGACACGAGGGAAGAGGTCGCGGTGGAAGGCCTTGATCTTTTCAAACCATTCTTCCGGTGAGAGGCCCTTCGCATTCAAAGGCAGGACGTGGATGTTCCCATCGCCGATATGAGCAACAGTGACGCAGTAGAGATCGTACTTTTCGCGAAGTTCCGGAATCTGTTTGGTGATATCGGGAATCTTATCGAGGGGAACGACGAAATCTTCCGTCTGGAACATCTTGTCGACGTCGCGGGCCGCTTCAGCAAACTGCTTGCGCAGCTTCCAAATACGCTTATCGGCTTCAAATTCGTCGATAGACCCATTTTCTTCGGCCAAATCGCAGAGCTGTTCCATCTTGCGGTCCGAATCGTCTTCACTGAAGGATTCGACGGTGACGATGACGTAGTCGCAGCCTTCGTCGACGTGGGGCATCTTCATATCCAAGAACTTGCAGGTCATGCGCAGCGCTTCATTGTCCATGAATTCAATACTCGTCGGGTCGATGCCGGCTTTCAAAATTTTATTCGGCAGGGCGAAGGCTTCTTCATCGGTCTTGAATACGCAGACCATATTGAAGGTATACGGCGGCATGGGGCGGAGTTTGACCGTGACTTCCGTAATGATGCCGAGGACGCCTTCCGAGCCGGCAAAGAGCTGTTCCAGGCAAAGGCCGGTAGAACATTTCTTTAAGCGGGCACCGGCATCGAGGATATCCCCCGTCGGCGTAACGACTTTCAGGCTGTAGATCTGGTTGCGCGTCGTCCCGTATTTAACGGCTTTATTGCCGCCGGCATTGTTGGCTACGTTGCCGCCGATCATGCTGCTGTCAGCGCTGGACGGATCACCGGCGTACAGGAGGCCGTGTTTAGCCGCTTCCCGCTGCAGGTCACCGGTGATGACCCCGGTCTGGCAGACGGCATACATATTGTCGGCATCAAAGGTGAGAATCTGATTCATCCGTTCCAATTCGACGACGATGCCGTGATAGACAGGGATAGCGCCGCAGGCAACACCGGAACCGGCCGAACGAGGCGTAATCGGTACCAGGTATTTATTGGCCAGTTTGACGACTTCCGCCACTTCTTCCGTCGAGCCCGGGAAGACGACGACTTCCGGTTTATGGAAATAATGAGAGTTCCCTTCTTCATCGGTCTGATATCTTTCGAGATAATCGTCATCGGTCTTAACGAACTTATCCCCCAAGACGCGACGTAATTCATCTAATAAAGCTGGTGTAACGGAATTAAATGATGCTGCCATATATAAACGCTTCCCCTCTGTCAGTCTGGATTTATGTATTCCAAAAGGCTATAGTAAATTCACTTCTTCATGGAAGTTGAACATAGTATACCATATCCCAAAGACTTGTAAAGCCACTTTTTCTTCATTTCTTAGGATTACACCCGTTTATTCTCTAATCTTGAAATGAAAGAACGTGATTTTTACATAAAGTTTTACGTTTTACGGCAGCATCACTTTTACCGGTTATATTTATTTTTTATATCTTCTATGCTTGATTAAGATTCAGCCAGTGATTCCCACTCTTCATAGGCGGCATCGAGCTTGGCCTGGGCCGCTTCATAGTCCGCCGTCAGGCTCATCATAGCCTCGGCGTCGGTCTGATTTTCAGGCATATTCATCTTTACTTCATACATTTTAAGGGTCGCTTCGAGTTCAGCGATCTTCAGCTCTAACTTTTGAAGCTTCGCTTCCTGACCGTAGACCGGTGCCTTTTGAACTTTGGCGGCCGGAGCCGGTGCCGACGACTTTTTGGCCGCCGTGTCTTTTTCCGGAAGGGCTTCTATTTCATCTTCGGCAGAAAGTTCCTGGGCTTCCCGGAGTTTTTCCCGATAATAGCTGTAGTTTCCGACGTATTCCGTCAGTTTCTTGTTTTCGAGAACCAGCGTACGGCGAGTAATCTTATCGAGGAAATAACGGTCATGGGAAATGACGAGATAGGTCCCGCCAAAATCGAGGAGAGCCTGTTCAAGGACTTCTCGCGTGGGAATATCCAAATGGTTGGTCGGTTCGTCGAGGATGAGGAAATTAGGTCCCTGCAAAAAGAGTTTGAGCAGAGCCACTCGCGCCTGTTCCCCACCGCTTAAGCTGTCGATGACCTTAAAGACGTCGTCGCCGCGGAAGAGGAAGTGGCCTAAGGCCGACCGGGCTTCGTCTTCGCCGTAACTGAAGGCATTCATGATTTCATCGAGAACGGTCCAGGCCCCGTGAAGTTCCGTATGTTCCTGAGCAAAGTAGCCGATATGGACCTTGCTGCCCAGGGTAATATGGCCGTCTGTCGGCTCCTTTTCCCCCATGATCATGCGGATAAGGGTCGTCTTCCCGGCTCCGTTGGGGCCGATGAGGGCCGCCGCTTCCCCGCGGCGCAGGAGAAGGGACAGATGATCAAAGAGCTGACGGTCGGCAAAACCACCACTGACCTTATCGAGGGTCAGTACCTTTTGGCCGCACTCTTCGACGGGCTTAAAATTAAAGCAAAGGGATGCTTCATCGGGCTGCCATTCGATCCGTTCCAATCGATCGAGCTGAGACTGGCGGCCCCGGGCCTGTTTTGCCTTGATGCCGGCCTTGTATTTACGAATATATTCTTCCGTCTCATGAATATGTTCCTGCTGTTTCTTATAGGCCCGTTCGAGGGCTTTTTGCTGCTGGTCGTGCTGTTCGACATAGCGCGTATAATTGCCCTTGTACTTGGTCACCTTGCCGTGAGACAGCTCTAAGATGCCTGTCGCTACCCGGTCGAGGAAATAACGGTCATGGGAAACGATGAGAATGCCGCCGCCGTACGACAAGAGGTAGCCTTCGAGCCATTCCAGCATGTCCATGTCGAGATGGTTCGTCGGTTCGTCGAGGAAGAGATAGTCCGGACGGCGCACTAAGGCCTTGGCCAAATTGATGCGCGTCTTCTGGCCGCCGGAAAAACTCTGGACAGGCCGATCCATGTCGGCTTCCGAAAAGCCGAGACCGCGGACGATTTTGCGGGACATCGATTCGTACTCATAGCCGCCGAGCCATTCAAAGCGCTCCTGAAGGCGGGCATAGCGATTCATCAGCCCTTCGTCATCGGGGCTGGCCTGCATCTCCTTTTCAAGGACTTTCAAATCCTTTTCCATGCGCATGACGTCCTGCCAGGCCTCGGTAATCAACTGGCCGAGGGTAATGTCGTCGGCATAGGTCACATCCTGCTGCAAATAGCCGATAGACTCCCCTTCCGATACGATAAAGGCACCGGCATCGTATTCCTCTTCCCCAATCAGACACTTGAGGAGCGTCGACTTCCCGGCCCCATTGGCCCCGATAAGGCCGATCCGTTCGCCGCGGCGGATTTCAAAACTGACGTCCTGGAAGACCGTGCGCACGCCAAAAGACTTACCCAATTTCTGTACCTTAATGCTGCCCATATAGCTTACCCTTACCCTCCTGCAAGAACTAAAAATCGATTCCTATCATAAGTTATAATTATATCATGAAAAGGCATCTCTCTCAACGCATGAGGGCTGTGAGGCCTATTCTCCAGACTGCCGTCGCTATGCGTATCAATCGATATTTACAAGATTCTCTTTTTTATAAATGCCCCTTATTTGCCCCCCTCGGCACTTTTATTTTAATATAAAAATAACCACGCGGCTTATAAACCGCGTGGTTATCACATTTATTATGGTGGAGATAAGGAGGATCGAACTCCTGACCTCTTGCATGCCATGCAAGCGCTCTCCCAGCTGAGCTATACCCCCATGTATTGGTTACAAAAGAGATTATAGCACTACCAGCTGGTAGCTGTCAAGCATTTTATGCAGCCGGATTATTTTCAATACGACTGTAGGTATTTTCGGCGAAGTTCTTCACCGTTTCCGTATCTAGGAGTTCATCGACGCCTAAGGGAATCTCAGCCATGCTTTCGTCGACGTAGACGACGTGCGTACCGGCAACCCAAACGCCTTCCGGCAGGAGTTCTACGGCCTGACGCAGATTCTTCGAGATGTCGTCAGAGAAGAGGTCGCGGTGCATGGTAGCAAAGAGAGCTACTTTCTTAGCCTTCAGCCGCGGCAAAAGGGACCGGGACTTTTCATCGAGCTTAAGATTCAAGAACCAAATGCCGGCAAAGACGATGTCATAATCATCGAAGCTTTCTGGGGCCTCTTCCATAGGCAGAAAATCGGTGTTGGCTGGTAAAACAGAAAGGACCGCTTCAGCTAATTTTTTCGTTCTTCCCGTTTCGGATGAGTATAAGACTAAGGCTTTCATAAAATCTATCTCCTTTCGCTAGAATAAGTGTCTTTTTCTATGACTCTACTATACGCTAGAAACGAAAAGAACGCCGTTGCATTTGCAACAAAGAAAATTTATTTTCGAAAGGTCTGCACAGCAAAGGATATCCGAAATCAGGTACACTCTGATCTTCCTAATTCATCGCAAAAAGACGCCAGCCACAAGGGTTATATTCCGAGCGATTATTTTTTATACTTATAGCTCGGAAGACAACTGAGCCTTATATTGTTTATATGCTTCATTATAAATGGCTTCCCGATATGATTCTGGAACCGGTATTTCCTCCCGGCCCCAATACCGGTCGTATGCATCACGTCCGGATACCGTTCCCTTATCAAAATCACAGATATAGCTATCATTATGAGAATTTCCCCATAAAACATATACGAGTGCTCTATGATTTAATGCATCGACTTCAATATTATTCAAATCAATAGAATATTTGTCCAATTGACCTTGCGTATAAACAACCTTCCATAAAGGCTTAGCATACAGCGGTTGTCTACCACAAAGTCGTGAAACCAGATCCGTCAATGTATCCCCGGGGAACAGATTAAAGGTGACTCCCTCCGGAGCCTCAAAATTCGTAGTCTCTGCATTGGGCGCACCATTAATATATTTTGACTCGCCTATTTTTGTGACGGTTCGATTTTTAAAATCAATCATTTCATGATTCAAATGCGTTGGTACATACACGCCATTTCGATTAACAGAGCGTTCATACTTTATCCAGTACGTAACGCGATCTTGCTCCTTATCATATTTAATAGTCTGCGTATCAAGCGACATCTTCCAATATGAGTCTTGATTAAATGCCATCCATCGATCAGATTCATCATTGGCATACGCAACATGGCTTATCAGACTGACAGTTACAATAAGTAAAAACATCAACAACTTTAAAAAATTTCTACATTCAACAAAAGTAATCATAATACCCGGCCTTCCTACTCTATTGTCTTACATCGATCAACAATTTTTATGGGGGCAGCAAGTCCTTCTCGGGACTTCTGACGCCAAGGAAATTATAAGTAAGATATCCAGTAATAAAATAAATAGTAATCTTCCATTTTTAACCACTCATTTTGCCATTCTTATTTTTATAAATAAAACATATTTTTATTATACACCTTTTACAGGGTTATTTTTTGCTCGAACAGAACGAATCCATTCCCCCCTTCCGAATCCCCTGGGCTCCCATCCTATGCGCCCATAAAAAAAAGCTTCCGAAAAAATCGGAAGCTTTTTCTTTATTTCAGAGCCGTCCTGTTCTCATGCTCTTTTGTGAGCGGTTGTGCCGAAGAAAGCACGCATTTTCACTCAACCGAACAAGGCCTCATACAGCCAAAACAGGAAACAGAGAAAAAGAATGATCGGTAAATGAGAAAATACCCAGCGGCCGATGTAAAAAGCTATCAGAAATGTACGCATAACCATAGCTCCTTTCGAGGATCACAGCAAAAAAACACCTGATGCCTACTGCATCTGATACTGGTTCTGCTCATGATAGCCAAAAAAGAGGCCGCTTCAACATCCTTCTTCTTTTATCTCCGAAATAATGACACATTTTTATATTTTATATATCGTTCAGATGACTTTAAAATCATCTTACCATATTACGGACTAAGGTGCAATGAAGCAAACATCAAAAGAGCCTTTCAGAGCTGAAAAGGATCTGTCCCCCGAAGGCAACCGGAGTCACCGACTCTGGTACTTCGCGCAACGGCTTATTCTTCAGACTGATACTACCGGCCGATTCGCCCAGCCTGCAAAAACCGAGGGAAAGAGAATCCCTTAGACGTTTTTTAATTGTCAAAACAGATCTTCCCCGTAAATCAGTAAAACAACGACGCTGTACGGAGAATATCAAAGTGCCTTCAATGATACTGCGTTATTTCCAGCGTCTTTACTATTGCTATTGCAATAGATACGATTAGCCCCTCAATTCACACAGACGGCGATGTCCCAATCTGTCATCTAACGTATCCGCATCGCCAGCTTTAGCGCGTATAAAGAAGTTCTTCTTGCCAGTCGGCTCATTCGGATGTCTCGCTAGATGATGGACTTTTCTATCCACTAATCGATAACACGAAAAAAACACTTGACAATTTCCATACAGGGTATCTAACTTTTCTCAGTCTGTCTCTACCACATAATTATTTCATTGTCAATACTGTTCAACAAAAAATATATTGTAAATAAAATATATTTTTTCAACCCAACTATTGCATTTACAATAGTTACATGTTACAATAGCTGTGTAAGAATAAAGAAAGACTATTCATGTTACTGGGAAAGCCGAAGGGAGGGGCCTTAGGAATGACTCAGGATGCATCTGGAAATAATGAACAGCACGCAAACATTCGCCCGAGCTGAAGAAAATGCTTCGGCTGTATCTCCGGCTGAATGCCCAGATGCTCCGGAAATTGTTAGCCATCGGGATTGCGGTCGTCGAGAGAAGAAAAACTTTACCCGCTTTATTACAACAGTGAGGCGCAGTATTGCTTTTCTTTGCCGAAAACGCCGACGATAATCGGATCCAATGCAGTATCTCATATCTACATTAACCTGATTTTGCTGAAGACCTCAGTGTACGAGAGTATGTAAGGGATTTGATTTTAAGTTATTGGGAATTAGAAAAGGAGCGCTATGATGAGCAATTTCGAAAAAGATGCGAAGAACATGACGGGAACCGTTGCCAAAGAAGGGTACGAAGCGAGTGTCGGCGCTAGGGCCCTTGCTCGTGCTGGGAAATGCCCTAACCTGAAAGGACATGTTCACGAGCAGATCTTCTGCGACAAGTTCAACATGAACCCCCGCAATATCTTGGAGGGAAATCACGCCCAGCTCACGAAATCGACGACGGCAAAAATGAAGGATGTCGTTGTCTTGAACAAGAAGGGCCAGGTTGTGAAGCATTTTCAGCTGAAGGACACGACCAGCAGCTCCGGCGTTGCTAAGACGTCGAAACAGATTATCGAGAAACATTACGGCAAGACCAAGGTCATGGGCACCGAAGAAACGGCTAAGAAAGTCGCCGACAAGATTGCCAATAAGACGAATCAGAAGATTCACAGTACCAATATTTCGACGAAAACGACTACTCGCATCGCCGATAAGGCTTTGGGAAAGATGCCGACGGCGGCGGCGCTGCGCTCGGCTGCTAAGAGTGGCGGCGTCAGCGGGGCCGTCTTCGGCGCCGGTATCGAGGCCGTTTCTTCGGTTATCGATGTCGTTGACGGGAAAAAGGACGTCGACGATGCCGTGATCGACATCGCCGGCGCCGGCATTAAGGGCGGCGTCACTGGTGCTGCGTCGGCCGCTGCCGGCAGTGCGGCTGCCGGTGCCGCCGGTGCGGCTGTGGCAGCCGTTACCGGGACGACCGTCGGCGGGGCCTTGGCGGCGACGACGGTTGGCGCCGCTACGGTTGTGGCAGCCCCGGTTGTCATTGGCTTTGCGGCCGCCTGTGCCGTCGGCAGTTTCATTTCCGACCTCTTCGATTAGTAGATTTTCCTAATTCCTATTTTTAACAAGTACCACAGAAATTGCAGAAAAAAACAGAGAAGGAATGTTCTTCATTCCCTCTCTGTTTTTTATTGCCCCTTTATGATTTTCCGTTTTCAAACATATGCTGGGCAATATGCAAGGCCCGAAGCTGGGATGTTTTCTTATGTTGATGCTGTTCCATTCGCAGCAAAATGTTGGTCAAGGCCGTAACGGCTTCTACGATGTACGGTCCTTTATTGAGCATGACGCATTCGGCGCGTTCCCCCATAGCGGCGTCGGTAATTTCAGCCCGCGACGGGAGGCCTTTCTTAACTAGGTTTTCGAGTACCTGGGTTACCCAGATGACTGGGACATGAGCTGCTTCACAGATCCACATGATTTCTTCCTGCAGTTCGGCCAAGCGCCTGTAACCGACTTCAACGGCCAGATCGCCGCGGGCAATCATGATGCCCAGGGGCTGTTTTGACGCAGCTTGTACGATGATTTCCGGCAGGTTGTCGACGGCTTCCTTGTTTTCAATCTTAGCTACCAATGCGATTTGGCGGTAGGCCTTGCCGCAGCGTTGTTGAAGTTCCTTCTGCAAGAGGGATACGTCAGCCGCCGATTTGACGAAGGAGTATCCGATGGCATCGGCATACTGCACGACGAAGTCTAAATCTTCTTTATCTTTATCCGTAAGAGGCGACAGTTCTACCGGCGTCTGGGGGAAGTTCAAACTCTTTTCGTTCTTGATTTTCCCACCTAAGGGCTTGGTATAGGTAATGGTCAAATAAGCCCCTTCGGGCGTTACTTTTTCAACGATGGCCCGAATCTTCCCGTCATCGATGAGGACTGGATGGCCGGCCTCCATGTGTTCAAAGATTTCAGGGATACTGCAGGAGATGACGATATTGCCCTTATACTCTTCGGGATAGGTTGAAATCGATCCCGATACCAAAAAGATCTGCTCACCCGGCATGACCCGCGCTTCACCATAGCGCAACAGGACCGACTCGATGCGAACTTTCGGTCCGGCCAAATCCATGTAAACCTTACAATGATTCCCCGTTTCCTGTTCGGCCCGATGGATATAGGAAATCATCGTCCCCCACAGCTCCTTCGAGTCGTGCGCACAGTTGATACGGGCACAGTCCATGCCGGCTGCCACTAAGTCACGAATGAGAATGCCATTGTCTTCTGCCGCTTCTGTCGGCAGGGTTACCATGATTCGCGTCCCCGTCTTGGCCGTTCCAAAAATCCGCCCCGTATTATAGGCCAAGAGGCCGTCTCCATAGAAAAACCGCCGCTGCTGCGGATAAGGAACGAGATTTTGCTCCGGTTCCTGACAGATTCGCCCCAAGGACGCCATGACGGCATCGAGATTGGTAATCGCCCTTGCTTCGCCCCGTCCGAGGGACGACAGGCCAAAGGGAAGGAGCGAACGCTGTATCTTTCGCAGGTCGTGACAGCGAAGGGCCAGATAAAAAGCCAGATTCCAAGCACTGTATGTAAAGTGTCGCCGCTGAATCAGCGGTTTCCACTGCCGGTATAACGAGTCGCCTCGCGAAAGGACGTCCTTCCTCAATCGGCAAAGGACGCTATACAGTTCTTTCGCTGATGGATATATGTCTTGTTCCACTTCAATTCACCTCATTTGCATAATTTTTATTCATATAATTCATATCATTTATTATATTCCTGTAAGCAAACTTTCTCAACGCCGCCAGCCTTGCTTTACATTGATTTTACACCCCTACAAAGTGCTGTAGCTTTATCTTAAAAACACGTTGTCCTACACACTATCCCAAAAAGCCTTTTCTAAAACAAAAACGACGGTCAAACCTTCGGCAGGTGCAACGATGGCCCCGGCACAAAGAGCGCCGGGGCCAAGTACAACAGTCTTTGTCTTATAAAGGAAGCTTATTTCTGAGCCGCTACGAAACCGGCGATGACCATGCGCTGAACTTCGTTAGTGCCTTCATAAATCTGCATGATCTTAGCATCACGAACCAATTTTTCAACCGGATATTCACGGCTGTAACCAAAGCCGCCGAGAATCTGAACGGCTTCTAAAGCAACTTCTACGGAAATATCCCCGGCGAAGCATTTTGCGATAGCGGCTTCACGAGTGTAGCTCCGTTTCGGTTCTGCATAATACGTATTGAGGAAGTTGATGATGGCCGAGCGAGCGACTTCGGTCTTCATGTCCATGTCAGCCAGTTTAAAGGAAATGACTTCATGTTTGATGATTGGTTTGCCAAAGGTAACGCGTTCTTTTGCATATTTAACAGCTTCATTGATAGCCCGCTGAGCAATACCAACAGCCAGGGATGCTACCATCGGACGAGCGAGGTCCAAGGTCTGCATGGCATAAACGAAACCCTTACCTTCTTCACCGATGAGGTGGTCAGCCGGAATATGAACGTCCTGGAAAATAACTTCTGTCGTATTGGAGAGGCGGATACCCATCTTATCTTCTTCTTTACCGACGGAAACGCCCGGGCGGTCGCGTTCAACGATAAAGGCCGAAATCCCTTTTACGCCCTTCGATTTATCGGTAATAGCAAAGACGGTGTAAACGGAAGCGACGCCGCCGTTGGTAATGAAGCATTTCGTACCGTTGATGACGTATTCATCGCCCTGTTTTACAGCAACCGTCGTCCCGGCAGCCGCATCAGAACCCGCATTGGCTTCCGTCAGGCAGAATGCGCAGAAGCCGCTGCCTTTTTCACCGGTCAAGTATTCGGCATACAATTTCTTTTGCGCGTCGTTACCATGCTGGAGAACCGGTTTGAGGCCCAAGCCAGAAGCTGCAATAGCCGTAGCTACGCCGGCATCGACTTTAGACAGTTCTTCATAAACAGCTGCAACGGTGTAGTAATCCTGGCCCATGCCGCCGTATTCTTCAGGAATCTCTAAGCCGCAAAAACCGATATCGACGGCTTCCTGGTAAATATCCAAAAGCTTCTGACCCGGTTCTTTCGCTTCATCCAATTCATGCACGAAGGGAGCTACTTTCTTTTCTGCAAAGTCCCTTGCTAAGGCGACGAGATCCTGCTGATCCTTATTGAGAATATAACCCATGATAAAAAACCTCCTCTAACGGATAATAAAAAATAATACGACGGCGGTAACTATACTATTCATACTTATATTCTATCAAATATCCGCATATAAAGAAAGTTTAAAATAAAGAAAAAGCATATTTTAATTCTATTTTAAGAATGAATCGTTAAAAATAAAAATTTCAATAAACGGCTTGTTATTCGATAAATCCTTTGCCTGACAAAAATCAATCCTACAAAAAAAGACGAGTCATGAACCCGTCCTCAAAAAAAGCATCGTAATCGCTTACGAAAAATTATTCATGCACCTACGCTGCAGCTACTTTTTATGAAAAAAAAGCCACTCTCCAAATCGAATGATTCGAAGAATGGCTGTATTTGGTCGGAACGGCGAGATTTGAACTCGCGACCTCTTCCACCCCAAGGAAGCGCGCTACCAAGCTGCGCCACGTCCCGTCAACTATCGACCCTTGTCCTGTCGACCTTTTAATTCTAACCGATTCAAGGATACTTGTCAAGGTATAATTTTTCTCACCTCTATGATAAGGACTTTTCACTGCGGAATCATCTGCCGATTTTATGTGCTGACTCTATTTCCGATAAAAAATAAGAGATTTACTTCCATTTATGCTACTCGGAATGGATATATGTAACGATTAGTTGTATACTATATGTATAAATAAAACAAGAGGTGGTAAATTTGAATACTTTAGTAAAAACGCATTACATTAGAAATAACCTCATAGCCCTTTTCTTCGGAGTGATAGTACCAGCATTTCTCTTGACAAGTTCTCGCAGCAACGCTTGTGGTGCCTACTTATTAACGGCACTAATCGCACTAATACCAACAAATATTGCCTATAGTAAGGGTAGGAATTTCGCTAAATGGTTTATTTATAGTACCTTTTTATGGATTATTGCCATAATTCATAGTATAAAAATTACTCCTAATGATAAATCAAGAATCAGAGCCGGATATCATAAATGCCCTTACTGCGGCGAACTCAGCCGCCCGGAAGCCACCGTTTGTCATTGCTGCGGCCGAGATTTATTTATATAATAGCCTGGAATAATTTCTAAACAAACGAGAGGTATCTATTATGGAAAAACCACACAATGTACGTTACTCATTAATAGCTTTTTTAATCTTTTCTATTCTCGTTCCCATCCTATTATCCGATGTGAACTTATTGGGGAATAAAGGTGAGCTCTATATGGAGTATTGGATTTTCTCGGTATTAGCGCTAATCCCTGCCAACATCGCCTCCAACAAAGGCCGCAGCTTTGCCATTTGGTATATCTATGGACTTTGCCTTTTTCTAATCGCCTTCATTCATAGTTTATGCATCAAGGACAATGATATTGCTAAAACGTTCAAGGGCTGGCATAAATGCCGACACTGCGGCGAATTTAGCCAACCGGAAGCGACGGTTTGTCACTGCTGCGGCCGGGATTTAGCTTAGCATCATTCTTTAAAATACTCAAACACATCAAAAGGCCCTTCCCTATCATGATGGTATATACGGTCATGACAGGAAAGAGCCTTTTCGCGTCTTACTGACAAGTGGTCCCCTTGCCTCGCATTCTCCGCTTATAGGTTTTCCAAGAGCTTTATTTCATTTTTCAGGATGTAGCGTTCCCGTTCCGGTTTCTGATCGTTGACCAGGTACTGAAAGGCCAAATCCATGGCCCGATAGCCCTGCTGGTAGGGGTGCTGATAGATGATGGTCTTTAAGACGCCCTGCTTCATCATGTCGACCGTCGTCGGCGTGCTGTCGAAGGCGACGATGGTCAGGTCTTTTTCTTTTTTAAGGCTGACAACAGCCCGGCAGGCACCGTACACGCCGCCGGCGACGATGAACAAGGAGTCGATATCCGGATGTTCTTCGAGCATCTTCTTCGTTTCTTCATAAGAGCGGATTTCATCGTCCTTATTGACGGCTGTCGCCAAGATAGAAAATCCCGGAACTTTTTCCATGCGCCGCTGGAAACCTTCAAGGCGAAGTTCATGGCCCCAGGCCTGACGAGAACCGGTCACGACGCCGATTTTAGCAGTCTGGCCTCGCAGGAGCTGCAGCAAGGCGCAGGCCGTTTCACCGCCATTGGTGTAGTCACTGCCGACATAACACTGGCGGCGGCAGTTTTGTACGTCATTATTGACGTTGACGACGAAAACGCCTTTATCGACCAAGGCATTGATGGCCTCAGCAATTCGCGTATCGTTGATGGGGCTGATGATGAGACCGCTCACGTGGATGGACTCCAACTCGTCAATGAGTGCCAGCTGAGCCTCTACGTCGTAGCCTTTCATGCGGCGCATGGTCAGCTTCATACCGTAAATCTGATAACGGCTTTCTGCCGTTTCGATACCGCGGATGATTTCATCGAAAAAGGCATTGCCCTCTGAATTCAAAATGACGCCGACGATGGGCCGGTGCCGTCTGGCAGCCAAGGCCTTGCCGGCCGGATTGGGTTTATATCCTAATTGCTTTACCATATTCATGACCGCTTCGGCCGTTTCCGGCTTGACGCGCCCGCGGCCATTGAGGACTCGGTCGACGGTCCCTCGCGAAACACCGCAAAGTTCGGCAATTTTTTTAATCGTTACCATACTTCTCCCTCACTTATCCTCATACTTAAGGTTAACTGGTACCCTCTATTGTACCAAACATTGCGGCATGATAAAAGGAACTATTTACAAAGTTCGTCCTTTATAAATAGTTCCTCATCCTTTAAATCTGTATATTTTCTCCAACCAGGCCTATCCAAGCCTTGTCCTTTTGCAGTCCGCTCTCTTCATGAGCGATGAGCCACTTATTAATGGCAAAGAGGAGGGCATTCTCGCCGTGACCGCCGCCCTTTTCCGGCAAGGGTTCGTTGGTTCCCTTGGGAAGGACGACGCCGCAGCGGAATTCTTTGCCGTCTACACTGCACGGCGCAAAGTGAAGTGTCGTCGCATAGAGCTCGACGGCCGTCCCTGCCGGCACGAAGAAGGCTTCGACCCGTGCCGTATCGTATGTATAGGAGGATACATCGATATCTTGCTGCCGGCCAACTAATAAGATGAGGTCTGTCGCCGCAATGTCGATCTCTGAAGACCGGTGATACTCTAGGGCATTGAGTTTATTATTATAGCCGCTGCAATGACCGAATTCAATGGGAAGGAAACCGAAGGATTCCTGTTCCAAGGTCTTGGCCAAGGGAAGGGCTTCAAAAGCGCCGACAGAAGGTTCATACATCGTTCCTTCCGAGACGACAGGGACGTCTTTCATTACGTCTACAAATTCATTGACATCGACATCAAGGACGCGTCCGTAGACGGCAAATTCTTTATCGGTTACTTTTTTCATTAGTCATTACCTCCATGAACCCCAATATTTTTTAACTTCATGCCAGACATTAAATTCTTTTCAATCTGTTCCAGAGAAACATTTTTCGTTTCCGGGACAAAGGCAAAGGTCAAGGCGATGAATACGGCATTCAAACCGGCATACATCCAGAAAGTCATGGAAGAACCGAGGGCATCGATGAGGCTGAGGAAGGTAGCACCGACGACGGCACAGGTGATCCAGTTGGTCATGGTCGAGCAAGCAACGCCGAATTCACGCATCTTAAGCGGCTGGATTTCCGAGCACAGAACCCAAACGATCGGACCGGCACTCATGGCAAAACCAGCGATGAAGATCATGGTCATGATAGCCGATAAGTAGCAGACCCAGGGAGCGGGATTTCCGCCTTCAATGACGGCCATGCAAAGACCCATGACGACCATAGCGGCGGCCATGACGGCAAACCCGATTTTAAGGGCCGGTTTACGACCGGACTTATCAACGGTATAGACGGCAATCAGGGTTGCCAAAACGAAGACGATCCCATTTATGACCGTACCGATCATCTGATCTTCCGTGCTGGAAAAACCGCCCAGACTGAGGATTTTCGGCGAATAATACATGATGACGTTAAAGCCTGTAAACTGCTGCATGGCTTGGAGCAGGACGCCGAGGAAAACGGCACGACGCACGTTTTTATTGGATCTTAATAAGGACCAACCGGCCTGTTTTACTTTCAGCGTATCTTTAATATCATTTAATTCAGATTTTGCTAAGGAAACATCGGCATGGAGGGTCTGCAACACTTTTTCTGCTTCTGAAAAACGACCCTTGGCAGCCAACCAGCGCGGACTTTCGGGCAGTACAAAGACGGTCAAGATCAAGATGACGGCCGGAATGGCAATGACTGTCAGCATCATCCGCCAAGAACCACTGTAACTGAAATACGTATTAGACAGGAAGGCCGATAGAATCCCGACAGTAACCATAAACTGGTAACCTGAAATGACCTGGCCTCGCGAGTCTTTATCGGCCATTTCCGCCAAATAGAGCGGCGCCGTGTAGGACGCGATACCGACGGACAAGCCGAGAATCAGGCGAAAACCGATGAGCATGTCAACGTTAACGGCAAGGCCGGAACCGACAGAGCCGACGATAAACAGGGCGGCCCCGGTAAGCAGGCTTCGCTTTCTACCGATGCGGGCCGTCATAAACGCGGCACACAAGGCCCCGATGGCAGCCCCTACCATCATACAGCTGACTACCCGTTCTTGAGCGGCGCTGTTGAGGCCCCATTCAGCCGTAATAAAAGGCAGCGCCCCGGCGATGACCCCTTGGTCGAGGCCGAATAACAAACCTGCCATACCGGCCGTAAAATAAATGAACTTTCGTACTCGTGAAGCGTGAGACTTCTCTAACACTTTGTCGTCACAAATCATGGCTGCTTCTTGATTCATCATGGTCACATCTCTCCTAACGTCATTTATAAAGTTGCCAAATCTTGATAACATCCGGCTAATTGCCGATATAATTTCTGATATAAAGCGTGGCCTTTTTCATAATAGGCGTGTGCTGTCGGGTCGGGCTGGCAGTATGTCTTAGTATCGATGAAATCACGGCAGGCCGTGACGACGTTCTTAAACAAACCGGCTCCGACACCGGCCAGGATCGCTGCCCCCAGGGCAGGACCTTCCTTCGACGATACCGTTTTGACTTCGCAGTTATACATATCAGCCAGCATCTGACGCCACAAGGGACTCCGTCCACCGCCACCGCAGGCCATCATTTCCTGAACGACGATGCCCATATCGCGGAGGATATCCTGGCAGTCGGTCAAGGAATAGCTGACGCCTTCCATAACGGCGCGGAGCATATCGTCCTGCGTATGGATAGCCGATAACCCGAAGAATACACCGCGGCAATCCGGATCGAGGTGCGGCGTCCGTTCGCCCATAAGATAGGGTAAATAAAGGAGCCGACGACTGCCTATGGGCACGTGTTCGACGTGGTGATCCATGACGACATAAGGATCAAGACCGGCCTGTTCGGCTTCTTTCATATAGTCATGTCCCAGCGTATCACGGAACCAGCGAAGTGACAAGCCGGCCGCCTGAGTTACGCCCATGACGTGCCAACAACCGGGAACAGCGCAGCAGAATGAATGGACGCGCCCTTTGGGATCGATATGAAGATCGCTCGTATGGGCAAAGACGACGCCGCTGGTTCCGATCGTCGTAAAGGCTTTGCCGTCACTGACGATGCCCGTTCCGACGGCAGCCGCTGCATTGTCACCAGCGCCGCCGACGACGATGGTCTGCGGGAGAAGTCCCGTTGCTGCGGCAAAAGCAGTTGTCAGCGTTCCGGTCACATCGGGCGACTCGTAGACTTTAGCCAGCCACGACGGATCGATGTCGAGGCGGTCCAGGATTTCATCGGACCAGCAGCGATGGCGTACATCGAGGAACTGCATGCCGCTGGCATCAGAAACGTCAGTCGCATACTGACCGGTCATGCGCAGGCGTACATAGTCTTTCGGCAGTAAAATGTGCCGGCACTGGCGATAATGTTCCGCTTCATGATTGCGCACCCAGAGGAGTTTCGATGCCGTAAAACCGGTCAGGGCCGGATTGGCCGTAATCTTCATCAATTTATCAGCACCGACGGTCCGGGTGATTTCAATACATTCCTTCCCGGTCCGCTGATCACACCAGATAATAGCCGGTCGAATGACTTCTTCCTTTTCATTCAGCATGACCAGACCATGCATCTGCCCCGATAAACCGATACCGACGATGTCTTTCGCATCTACCGGGGACTTAGCCAAGATTTCCCGTATCGTCTGGACAACGGCTTGATACCAGTCTTCCGGCTGCTGCTCTGCCCAGCCGTTCTGGGGCTGATACAAAGGATACTCGCAAGACGCCATAGCAACGGCCTGACAGGTTTCATCAAAGAGTACCGTCTTCGTCGCTGACGTGCCAATATCAATTCCCATTACATACTTCATATATCTTCCTCCCTATGTCCTCCATTTATTTCGAGGACCTTACGCCTTATTGCGTGCCTAAGCACATGTCTATGTTCGAAGTATACCATGACAAAATTAGATGGTCAACAGGAATCTTCATACATGCACTTTTGCTATATTCTAGGGTTTACCTGTATTTTTTCTGCATAATGCTGTCTTTCGTAAAAAAATGTCAAACTATGTATTGACAGAAATTTGACAAGCGTGCTATCATTCCCTTAACGAAATGTGCCTAGGCACTCAAAAATTTATAAGTATCCCTTACATGGGAAAGGAGACCTTATTATGAATATTCCTGAAGTGAAATGCGGTATTATTTCTGTCAGCCGTGACTGCTTTATTATTTCTTTATCACAGAACCGTCGTCAGGCTATCGTCGATGCCTACACGAAACAATATGGCGACCTCTATGAAGTACCGACGGTCGTAGAAAATGAAACGGATATGCTCAAAGCCGTTGAAGAAGCCAAAGCTGCCGGCTGTAACGCCCTCGTCGTTTTCTTAGGCAACTTCGGCCCTGAAACGCCGGAAACCTTAGTCGCCAAATACTTCGATGGCCCGGTCATGTACGCTGCTGCTGCCGAAGAAACGGGCAAGAACCTCATCAACGGCCGTGGCGACGCTTACTGTGGCATGCTCAACTGTTCCTACAATTTAGGCCTTCGTAAATTAAAAGCCTATATTCCTTCGTATCCTGTAGGAACGGCTGAAGAAGTCGCAAAAATGATTGCCGACTTCCAGCCCATGGCCCGTACCCTCATCGGCCTCAGCCAGTTAAAAATCATCACCTTCGGTCCCCGTCCTCAGGACTTCTTTGCCTGCAACGCACCGATCAAGCCGCTCTACGACTTAGGGATTGAAATCGAAGAAAATTCCGAACTCGACCTTCTCGTATCGTACCAGGCTCATAAAGATGATCCGCGTATTGCTGACGTCGTCGCCGATATGACCGAAGAACTCGGCAAAGACGGCAACCCCTGGCCGGACCTCCTGCCCCGCATGGCACAGTATGAACTGACCCTTCTCGACTGGGCCGAAGCCCACAAGGGTTCCCGTCAGTACGTAGCCTTTGCCAATAAATGCTGGCCGGCCTTCCCGTCCCAGTTCGGCTTTGAACCGTGCTACGTCAACAGCCGCCTCGTATCCCGCGGCATCCCCGTCGCCTGTGAAGTCGACATCTACGGCGCCGTCAGCGAATACATCGGCATGTGCGCCAGCGGCGATACAGTCACCCTGCTCGACATTAACAACTCCGTCCCCCGTGATCTCTACGAATCGGATATCAAACCGCCGACGAACTATACGCAGAAAGATACCTTCATGGGCTTCCACTGCGGCAACACCCCGCTGTGCAAATTGAAAAAGGGCGGCGTAAAATATCAGCTCATCCAGAACCGTCTCTTAGAAGACGGCGGCACGCCGGACATTACCCGCGGCACCCTCGAAGGCGACATTGCCGAAAGCCCGATCACCTTCTTCCGCCTCCAGAGCACGGCCGGCGGACAGCTGCGGGCCTACATCGCTCAAGGTGAAGTCCTGCCGGCTGCAACCCAGTCCTTCGGCGGCATCGGCATCTTTGCCATCCCCGAAATGGGCCGCTTCTACCGCCACGTCCTCATCGCCAAGCAGTATCCGCATCACGGCGCCGTCGCCTTTGCTCACATTGGGAAAGTCCTCTTCTCCATCTTCCAGTACCTGGGCATCGAAGACATCGCCTTCAACCAACCTAAAGGCATGCTCTATCCTACGGAAAATCCCTTTGATATCTAAGTTTTAGCTCATAAAAAGAGGCTGTAACGAAAGCGTTTTGAACTCGCATTTCGTTACAGCCTCTTTTTCAATTAATCAGCAATCCATCTTGAAGTCGGCTTTATTGGGTCTACACCGACACAATCCTAAATCGTACGGCAGACGGCTAGTCAAAAATCTCATCGAAGATATCACTGACGGCCCCAGCCACAGCACAGGCCGCCGTAAAGCCAATGATAACCGGAGCCGCCACAACAGCAGTACCAACCGTCGTTGCAGCCAGGGCCCCAGCAGCGGCATTGCCAGCAACGGCCGAAACGGCCCCGATCACACCGCCCTTAACACCGGCGCCGGCAATATCTACCGCCGCATCGACCACATCCTTTTTACCGTCCATGACATCAGTCACCGAGGACACGGCCTCCATGCCAGCCCCGAAAAGAGCTCCGGTGGCCCCACTGTTCTTCACAGCCATCAAAGGCCAAGAACCGACCGAAGCCGGATACCCCTTTTTAGCTACAGGAATCCCGACTTCTTTATAAAATTTCTGGTTGTTCATCATGATAATCCTCCTCTTGAAAAACTCTTACTCCTTATACAAATTGGGGCAAAATCAAAGAATTATAAATCCGAGATACAGCGTTGGCCCCGGTCCTCGATCCGCTTGGCGTTTTCGGCAAAGGGAAGCAATACCGATCATCGTTGTTATAGTAAAGCTTGTAATGCTTTCTGCCTTCAACAACGGTAATCCCGATTTCAGCCAACGCCCGCCGAATCGATGCATTCATCCTTCGATACTGCTTAAAAATTTTCTTTAACATTGCTCGAATATGCTGTGCTTCATCCAACACTGCTTTTTTCGCCATCCACAGATCTCCCTTCCATTTTAAGAGAACAAAAAGATCATGTTTCATATTACATTATCATTATATCAGTTATCTGTTGCTAATGCAATAGCAAATGCAATATATTTTTATTTTCTTCATATTACCCTGCCATTGATTATAAAATCGTTATATGTTAAAATAATGACAAAAGACAGAGGAGGTGATTTTATGCCATTACCCATATTGACAGCTTTGCGGGCAGCAGGAATCATTGCAGCGGGAGCTACCGGATCCCTTCCACTGGCCTTAATTGCAGGGGCAGTAACGGAAGCTATGGTCTCGACGGAAACTGATAACTCAGGAGAATCTGAGACGAAAACAGCCGAAGCCCAAAAAAACTCGACGGAGACTACGGATACACTTACGGAACCGACTGAGGCTGCCACAGCCGCAGGAATGGCAGCCGCAACGGAAGAAGCAGCTAAGACTATAGGAAACATCATGGAAAGAGCTTCTTTAAAAACTGGTGACAATTTCTCCGATGAAAAGAAAGAATATACCGTAGCCGAAGCTGCTGATTTGCTGGGAATCAGCCAATATACGGTAAAAAAGAAAATCCGTGAAAAAAAACTTCTCGGACGCATCGATGGAAAGAAATATATGGTTTTCGCGGAGTCAATCCAAGAGTATTCTAAAAACGCCAAAAAGTCTGGACATATTCTGGGAGATCCAGTAAGCGGCGAAGAGTCCGCTACCGAGGCGTGGAAAAATCCCGCTCTACTGGAAAAATCTATTGAAAGTGCAAGATTACAGCAAGAGATCTTCTCTCTAGAAATGGAAAAACTTGAGTTATCAAAAAAAATGGCCAAGAAATCAAACGACGAAGATCAAGTAGACAAATTGAGCCAACAAATTATCGATAAAAAAATTCAAATATTAGAGATTTCTAAAGAGATAAAGATATTCGAAGCCCAAATTCTGTATTTATCAGAGCATCCTGACCTCTCCCAAGACAACGATGAGGATATCAATATAAAGTCTTTTATGGAAGACGATTCGGATTTTTTCACGAAAGATGATTCGGACCTTTTCCCAGAAACTGATAGAGCTGTTGAGAAAGAGCCTAACAGAAAAAAAATACCCAAGAGAAAATAAAAGTCTTTACGGGTACAAAAAAAGGGGCTGAAAACATTGTTTTCAGTCCCTTTTACATTTCTATAAGAAAACCTTGGATGATCGGTTTATTCGTCATCCAAGGTTTTTTTTGATCAATATATCCCCTTTTTAAAGAGGGTCATCATTTCCATCGTAAGGCTGGCTTTTTCTAAGTCATCGGGAATATCCTGTCGGTCGATCCAATCGGCAGTTGCCAGTTCCCGGTGATCGACTTTCAGCGTATCATCACCGTCAAGGTCACAGAAAAATCCCAGGAGCAGGGTATCGGTAAAGCACCAGGGCTGACTCTTATAGAAGGTCAGGTTCTTGACCTTGATGCCTACTTCTTCCATGACTTCGCGATGGACCGTATCTTCGATAGACTCGCCGACTTCGGCAAATCCGGCCAATAGGGCGACATTCTTATATTCCCTGCCTGCGTATTTTGAAACCAGGAGTTTATCGCCATAGCGGACGGCTACGATGACAGCCGGGCAGATGCGCGGATAGATCATAGTATGGCAAGCATCGCAATGGACCATACGCTCTGTGTCGCTGTGTTTCATCGGACGGCCGCAGTGACCACAAAAGCGGTGGTTGCCGTACCAAACGGATAAGGACAGGCCGACGATGCCGGCAAAGGCCAGGTGACGCGGTGAAGCTCCCCGCATAAAGTTAATATTGACGTAAGAAAATCCGTCTTTTTCCGGCAAGGCTTCGTCAGCCAGATAAAACTGCTGACTATCTTCGGCAAAGAGCCAACGGAACCGATTGGCCTCCAGGCCATCGTAATCACCATAAGTCGGATAGGTGAAAGATTTTTCGCCGGTCAGCTTTACCAGGACCTCCCGACCGCGATAAGACAAGAGAATACCATCCCGTGCCAAAGGCACCGGACGGTATTCAACATGATACGTATGATCTCCGATATCTTGAATCATCAGATGAGCTTCGCTCCTTCATTACTGCATTTTAAAACGTGGCCCGTTGCTTCAATGCCGTGGTCGTTAAAGCAGTTGATCATGGCTTCCATGATGGCCGCTTCATTTCCCGTAGCAAAGGCGATGAGCGTCGAACCGGATCCGCTGATCGTAGCTCCGAGGGCACCGGCTTCTACAGCCTTCTTCAAGACTAAGTCACCGCTGGGGATGAGGCTCAGCCGGTATGGCACGTGGAGCTTATCCTGAAGGCCATAGGCGATGCGATCGTACTGTTTGGTAAACAGCGACGATACCAGGAAGCTGACGCGGCTGACGTTAAAGACGGCGTTTTGATAATCGATGGTCTTAGGCAGTGCCTTTCGCGCTTCTTCCGTCGAGATTTCGATTTCCGGACTGACGGTCACGAAAGAGAGTTCATCGTCAAGGGGAATCGAATTGGTCAAAGTCTTGCCGTCGACCATGACAGAAACGGCCAAACCACCGTAAATGGCAGGGGCCACATTGTCCGGATGGCCTTCGAGGACCGTTGCCAGGGACAACATTTCGTCGCGGCTCATAGTGCTTCCCGTCAAGGCGTCACCGAGGAGGATGCCGCCGACAAGAGCTGCCGAGCTGCTTCCGAGGCCGCGGGCCGGCGGAATGGCATTGACCAGTTTCAAGGTGCCACCCTTGGGAAGGGCCTGGCGTTTTTTGACGGCAACGGCTTTCATCGCCTGGCCGACCATATTTTCGTCAAAAACCTTGGGCAGTTTGTTGGCTCCGAGGCCTTCGATTTCCACGGTAATCGTGTCCTTGCCCGGTTCTTCCGTAAAATAAATGTCATTGTACAAGGTTAGAGCAATACCGACGGCATCAAAACCGGAGCCGACGTTAGCGGATGTTGCAGGAATCTGTGCATGCAATGTTTTTGTCATATCTTACACCTCAATTACACGAATGGCATTTTCAATTTTGCGGACGCACGACAATTCTTCGATTTTCTGGAGCGATGCCTGGACCAGACCATCGGCGGATTTGTCGATAAGGATGACGATTTCCGCAATTTCTGTCGTTTCATCCTTTTGAATCAGAGAGCGGATACTGATATTGTGTTCAGCCAGAACCTTCGATACCGACGACAAGACGCCCGGCGCATTGTTGACAATCATCCGCAGGTAGTAGGGCGAGCAAATTTCCGCCTGGGGCTTCAATTTCGCTTCGTGCCATACATAGCCGCGCTTACCGGTCATCTTCAGGTTGCGGTGGAGGATGACGTTCATGACGTCACTGACGACAGCGCTGGCCGTCGGAAGAGAACCTGCGCCCGGACCGTAGAACATGACGTTGCCGACGCCATTGCCGCGGACGCAGACGGCATTATAGGCACCGTCGACGTGGGCCAGGGGATGGTCTTCCCGAATGAAGGCCGGATGGACGTTGAGGGAAATACCGTCGTCCGCCTGGCGAGCAATGGCCAAAAGCTTAATAACGTATCCCATTTCTGTCGCGTGTTCAATATCTTCCTTGGAGATATTTTGAATGCCTTCGACGGCAACGTCGTCAAAGGTAACGGCTGAATGGAAGCCTAAGGTTGCCAGGATGGCAATCTTACGAGCCGCATCATAGCCGCTGACGTCATTCGTCGGATCGGCTTCGGCGTAGCCTTTTTCCTGGGCTTCTTTCAAGACTTCTTCATACGACGAACCATGGGCCGTCATATTCGATAAGATAAAATTGGTCGTCCCGTTCATGATGCCAATGATTTCTTCGATGCGGTTGCTGTTAAGCGACGAATACATGGGACGAACGATGGGGATACCACCGGCGACGCTGGCTTCAAACTGGAAGTCGACGTCATGCTCATAGGATAAGGTCAACAAGGGAATCCCATAGTCGGCGATGAGGTCTTTATTGGCGCTGATAACGCTTTTGCCGCGCCGGAAGCACTGTTCAATGCAGTCTTTGGCAAAGTCGGCGCTGCCCATGACTTCGACGACGATTTCGATGTCATCGTCGTTGATGATGTCGCTAAAATCGGTCGTCAGTCGAATGGAATCGGGCAGGCCTTCCATCTTTTCATACTTGTTCAAATCACGGATAAGGATACGCTTGATATTGATTTTGGTATCGAGCTGTTCTTCAATGAGCGGACCGTTCATCGTCAGTAAATCGACGACGCCTTTCCCGACAGTACCGCAGCCTAACAGAGCAATAGAAACGCTTTTCATGGGCCTACCCCCTCTTTTATTTACTTACGCTTGTCCGATAATATTTACTTTGCTGACACCGGACAGTTTTTCCAACGTCTTCATCAAATCCTCGACCGATACGGTCATATCCTTGGTCTCAATGGATAAGCTGACTGCCGCCATACCCTGAAGGGGAATGCCCTGATTGATGGTCAGGATACTCCCATTGTTGGCAGCCACTGTATTGAGGACCTGCGACAATTCGCCGGGACGGTCAAAGATCATGACCGACAAGGTGACGATTTTGCCCTGCGTAACGTCATAAAAAGGAGAAACGTAATCCTTATATTTATAGTACGCACTGCGGCTCAAATCCATCATCTGGACGGCTTCATTGATCGTCCGCGTCTGATGGCGCTTGAGGATTTCTTTGACCTTGATGGTCTTCTTGATCGCTTCAGGCAAAATATCTTCGCGGACTAAGTAAAATTTGTGCTCCTTATCGTCTTTCACTTGGCATCTTCCCTTTCGCAAAAATATTGATACATCGCCATGAGGCCGGGCATCAGGTTCATCTTGGGACGCCAGTGGAGTCCTTTCTCGGCCTTTTCAATATGCAGTGCCGAGCGGGATATGTCACCCTGGCGTGCATCTTCATAAGAGATAGAAATACCGGCATGCGTAAAATACAGTAAAATGACTTTTAGCGCATTGATCGTCGTCTCCATCTGCGTGCCGATATTATACGTTTCAGCCAGGATTTCATCGGCCATGGCCGCCAGATTGGCCCGGACGACGTCGCCAACGTAAATGAAATCACGAGACTGTTCTCCGTCGCCAAAGATGGCCGCATCTTCGCCGTAAACGACAGCACGGGTAAAGCGGCTGACGACGCTGTCCTCTTCTCCTTCGCCATATACATTGGCATAGCGCAAAATGACATATGGCAGGCCGTGCTGTTCATGATACTGGCGGACACAGTCTTCAGCAGCCGCTTTCGCCTGTCCCTCAAAGGTGATGGGACGAAGGTCATCTTCTTCGCGGACCGGAATGCGGACCGGTTCGCCATAGACGGCAGCAGACGAGGAAAAGATGAATTTTTTTACCCCGCAGCGACAGCACTGGTCGAGGACCGTCCGGAGTCCCTTAAGGCTCTCTCTGACATCGTCTTCCGAAAAGTCGTTTGACTCGGAAAGCCGCCGCTGCGGCGCTTCATGAAAGACGATATCGAAAGGCGTTTCGGCAAAGACAGCTGCGACGGCCTGTTCATCGGCAATGTCGCCGTCGATACAGCGGACTTCGTCGGGCAGCTGCGCAAAGGTCCCTTTAGAAAGGTTATCCAAGACCGTGACCTCATGACCTTCTTCAAGCAGGGCTTTGACCAGGCGGGACCCGATGAAGCCGGCACCTCCCGTAACTAAAATATGCAAGACAAGTCCTCCCGGGCCTTACGGCAGATCGCCGTAGGTAATGAGTTGAATCTCTCTTTTTTCGAGTTGACGGCGAATGGCCGGCGACATGAGAGCCTGAAATTCATCCTGCCAATGATACTCCCAGGAAAAGCTCTGGCTGAGAACGGCTGTACTGCGTCCCGGATGCATCATGATTTCATGAACGCCGAAGGGCAGCCGGTCGATGAGGTACTTCAGGTTTCCTTCGTTCATGTTGCCGCCATCGACCATGCCCCAAAAGAAATCCGTCGTCGTAAAATGAAGGCGCTTCACGGCATCCATAGCCTTCTGGGACAAGAAGGTCAGGCCGTCACGGCCGGCGATGCGCACGGGATTGGCCGAAAACAGTTTGTACGAATACGCTTCTCGCGGAATGCGCACCCGATGGATGCCGTACTTCATCATCAGCGACTGAACGATGTTCCAGATCTGCGGCAGGACGTGCAGGTGCTGATGGCTGTCGACATGGTCGATGGGAAGGCCCGTGGCCATGATTTTTTCCATCTGGGCATCGAGTTCCCGATATACCTGGCCGTAATCGAGATGCCCCTGGCAGGCCCGTTTAATGACTTCCGGATAACTGTCGGGGACCCGTCCACTGTCAGTCACCAAGGTAGGTACTTCCTGCGGGGACAAAACGGTGGGCAGCGACCCGACGAGGCATAAGTGGATACCGATACCCAGGCCGGGACAAGTCCGAGCCAGCGAGACGGCTTCCTCAAAGGCGGGTCCCGTCGGCAATAAGGACGTACTGGTCAGAACGCCCTGCTCACAAGCCTCGATAATGGCATGGTTAACTTCCGTATGGATACCGAAATCATCGGCATTAATAATGACTCTATTCATCTTTTACGCTCCCTGTCCTTTCAGGATGCACTGCACATCGGCTTAATGACTATTATACACGGACAATCGTATTTTGACAATATCCTCCCCGGGACTATTCCGTAAATTGGCGGTATGCCGCTTCCTTCACCTTTCGCTGCCATTCTTTTAACGGAATCCCCGTCGCTTCTGCCGCCTTCCTACAGTCATCGTATTCGGCGGAAATATTGACGATCTGTCCGCCGTAACGGCAAACTTTGCAGTGAAGCTCTCGACCGTCAATACAAACGGTCGTGATGACCCGGTCGCAGGCCATGCGACTCACGGGAAAGAAGCGAACGCCGATGGACGTCGTCTCCTTGACGATGATTTCCATCATATCGTCGAGGAGTTCTCTCCGGCAGAGGACGCAGAGCATCGACGCCATCCGTCCTTTTTTCATCATCATCGGCATGGCCCAGACGTCATTGGCCCCTTTATCGAGAATCCGCGAAAAGACGTACTCCATATTCTGGGGGTTCATATCGTCGATATTGGCTTCTAACTGCCATAAAGTTTCCATCGGATCACCTCAGGCTGTTCATCGTATCGGCCAATCTTCCGGCACCGAAGCCATTGTCGATGTTGACGACGGATATGCCGGCAGCACAGCTGTTGAGCATGGCCAAAAGGGCCGAGAGGCCGTGGAAATTGGCACCGTAGCCGATACTGGTCGGTACGGCGATGACCGGCTTGTCTACCAGGCCGCCGACGACGCTGGCCAGGGCTCCTTCCATACCGGCGACGACGATGTTGACGTTGGCCTTGCGGATATCGTCGACGCGAGCGAGCAAGCGGTGGATGCCGGCGACGCCGACGTCGTAGATCCGTTCGACTCTGTTACCCATGATTTCAGCCGTAAGCGCCGCTTCTTCGGCGACGGGAATATCGCTGGTGCCGGCCGTAATGACCGAAATCAGCCGATCGCCGTTAATGATCGTCTTATCCTTGTGCTGATAGACCATCTTGGCCAGTTCGTCGTATTGGGCAGCCGGAAATTTAGCCGACAAGATGTCAAAAATTTCTTTAGAAGCCCGCGTGCCGATGACATTGTCATATTTTTCCATCAAAATCTCTAAAATCTTGACCGACTGATCCGTCGTCTTTCCTGCACAATAGACAACTTCCGGAAAACCGCAGCGCTGCTGACGCTGTAAATCGAGTTTTGCAAAACCGAGATCAAGGGTGTCCTTATTTTCTTCCATCATTACGCCTCCAGACTATACGTGAAAACCATTTTTTTCCCAGGCCTTATACAGGACGATGCCGACGGCCATGGATAAATTGAGCGATTCCGTATCGGGCCGCATGGGAATGGTCAGTACGTCGTCACAGCATTCCAAAAATTCATCGGGCAGACCGTTTCCTTCATTGCCAAAGGCTAAAATAACCGGCCGGTTGTAATCGGCATCGACATAGGATACGCTCCCTTCAGCGGCCGTCCCATAGATGTTTCGATCCTCATCGCTGCAGAATTGGTCGAGCTGTTCATCGGTCACATCCTGGACGACGGGCACTTTGAAAATCGCCCCCATGGCGCTGCGGACGGTCTTATCGTTGTAGACATCGACACAGCCTTCACTGAGGAGGACTGCGCCGACGTTGGCCGCGGCAGCCGTTCGCAGGATGGTCCCTAGATTGCCCGGATCCTGGACGGAGCGCAGATAGAGGACGGCCTTTTCCGGATCAATGGCCGGCAGGGCGTCAAACGTATAGGCGAAAAAGGGCAGCATGGCAGCCAGTCCCTGAGGGGTCTTGGTATCCTTCAATTTATCGTAGACGCTGTCGGTAACGGCGTAAAAAGTCCAGCCTAATTCAAGGCCTCGGGCATATACTTCGTCAAAGCCGGCAAGGTCTCGTCCCTTCGGCGACACGAAGCAAATGGCATCGGGAATGCCCATGACAGCGGCATCGCCAATGACCCGCAGGCCTTCGACAAAGACGCGTTGATGGGCCTGGCGTCCTTTTTTCTGCTTCAAGGAACAGGCCATCTTCACCCACTGGTTATCGCGGGATACAATTTCGTTCATAATACCTCCTGTCATCAACATGGAAAAAAAGGCCCTGCCGCACGAGCGACAGGACCTCATAAGCCATCATTACTGCTGATCCGGCGTATCCTGATGTCCATTGTTCTTCAGCAGGCTTTCGCGATTCTGCTGAATGCTGGATAAGGTCTTTTCCAATGTCGATTCAACGTATTTGAGGACGTCGCCGGCATAGGTAATGGAGCTGTTTTTCAGCTGTTCCGACGAGTCATTGGCCGTTTGGATAACCTGGTTGGCACGTTCCTGAGCCTGCCGTACCAGTTCACTTTCTTCGGTCAGTTTGGCGATATAATCTTTCGCCTGGGCTACCATGCCGTCAGCGTGATGCTGGGCATCGGCAATGACCTTGTCTCTTTCGGCCAAAATCTTCTTGGATTGTTCCAATTCAGCCGGCATGGATTCTTTCAAATCGTCGATGATCTGAAGGATTTCTTCTTCTTCTACCATTTTTTTGTTGGTAAAGGGAACTTTTGAAGCGTTCATTACTAAGCTTTCCAAATCTTCTAACAGTTTATCCGAATTCATGTAGTCTCCACTCCTAAGCATTGTACTTGTCTGCAAACTTCACTTTTAGTTTCTTTTCAACGTAATCGGGAACCATATCATCGAGCTTGCCGCCAAAGCAGGCCAGTTCGCGGATGCCCGTCGAGCTGATATAAGAATATTTGGTACTCGTCATGATGAATACCGTTTCGATGCGCGGCTCTACTTTTTTCATGAGCAGGGCCCGCTGGAATTCATATTCAAAATCGCTCAGGGCCCGGAGGCCGCGAATAATGACGGTCGCACCATGGTCGATGGCGTATTCGTTGAGAAGGCCGTGAAAGCTGACGACTTCAATATTGGGAATATGTCTCGTCGTTTCTCTCAGCATCTCTTCTCGTTCAGCCATCGTAAACAACGGCTTCTTTACGGGATTTTCAAAAACAGCAACGATAAGTTTATCGACTAATTTGCTCCCCCGTTCAAAAATATCAATGTGTCCATTGGTAACAGGATCAAAACTGCCCGGACAAATACCGATTCGCACTTCTTTCAAACTCCTTCCTGGCGACGACGGATAAAAGCAATCCGCGTGTCATTTCCATAGGATTTTTCTCTGATGACCTCATACAATGTGTTCTCCGTTATACCTTCATTCCGGCTGTATTCCATCAGAATCAATCCACCAGGAGCCAACAAATCGTATTGACCTATCAAAACAATTGTATCGTTCACCAAATTTTTGTTATACGGCGGGTCGGCAAAGATGTAATCAAACTGCCGCCCTTGCAGCCGTGCCAAAGCTTTTGCCGACGGGAGACGCAGTACTTCAGCGCGTTCACCAAACCCGCAGAGCGACGCATTCTGGCGAATGAGGGCCTGCGTATAATGGTCGATGAATACAGCCGAATCTGCACCGCGGCTCAAGGCTTCTAATCCCAAGGCACCTGTACCCGCAAAGATATCGAGAACCCTTGCCCCGGCCAGACTGCCTCTGCTTTCAAGCATATTAAAAAGACTTTCCCGCGTGCGGTCTAAGGTCGGCCGGGTCAGCATTCCTTTCGGCGACTTCAAAATTCGCCCTCTGGCACTACCCGATATGATTCTCATAAGATCACCTGCTCGTACATAATCAATTATACACGTTTTTTAGTACATATCAATCTATTTTTTCTGAATTCGTTCGACCTTCAGTTCCCGTCCCTGTATCAGGCGGATAATATTATCCTTATGACGGACGACGACGAGGATCGCAGCCAAGAGACCGAAAATCGTAAGCGGCAGCGGTTCGCCAAAAAAGTACATCAGGATCGGCACCAAGACGGCGGCTACGATGGAGCCCAGGGAGACGATGCGCGTAATGGCAACGATGACGACCCAGACGGCAAAGACGATGAGCGTTTCCCAAGGGGCCAGGAACAAGATGATGCCAAGGCCGGTAGCGACGCCTTTCCCGCCTTTGAATTTCAGAAAAATAGAGCACGAATGACCGATGATGGCCAAGAGGCCGCCGGCGATCATGAGATAGATCTGATCGGCCGGGGTTCCGATGCCGGCCTGGGAGGCAAGCTGCCCCAAGTAGACACCGAACATCCCCTTAGCGACGTCACAGATGAGAACCAACAGGCCGCCGACGGCACCGAAGACACGGTAGGCATTGGTCGCCCCCGTATTATGACTGCCGTACTCGCGGGGATCGGTATGGTACAGGACCTTGCCGATGACCAGGCCGCTGGGGACAGAGCCTACCAGATAGGCCAAGATCAGGCAGAGGATACCGGTCATCATAAGCGGTCACCATCCTTCTTGCCACGCAAGATGAGCCGGATGGGAGTGCCTTCAAAGCCGAAGGTTTCGCGCAGTCGGTTTTCCAAGAAGCGCAGATACGAAAAATGCATGAGCTGGGGCTCATTGACGAAGAGAATAAACGTCGGCGGCTGGACCGAAGCCTGGGTCATGTAGTAGATTTTCAGCAGCCGTCCGCCTTTGGCCGGCGGCGGATTGGTGAGCTGGGCATCTTCGATGAGTTCGTTTAAGACGCTCGTCGATATGCGCATATGCTGCTGTTCCGATACGAATTTGACCATATCGGCCAGGCGGTTAATGCGCTGCTTGGTCAGGGCCGAAGCGAAGAGAATCGGGGCGTACTGGAGGAAGGCCAGTTCCCGTCGGATATCTTCTTCGAACTTATGGCTCGTCTTGCTGTCCTTTTCAACGAGATCCCACTTGTTGACGACGATGATGCAGCCCTTGCCCGCTTCGTGGACGTAGCCGGCGATTTTCGTATCCTGTTCGGTAACGCCTTCCGTCGCATCGATGACCAGGACGGCGATATCCGAGCGGTCGACGGCGCGAAGGGCGCGGACGACGCTGTACCGTTCGACCGGCATGTCGATCTTGGCCTTGCGGCGCATGCCCGCCGTATCGATGAGGACGAAGTCCGTTCCTTCATAGGACCAGTGGGTATCGATGGAATCGCGCGTCGTACCCGGTACGTTGCTGACGATGACCCGGTCCTGCCCCAAGAGGGCATTGGTCAGGGACGATTTGCCGACGTTCGGCCGGCCGACGAGGGAAATATGAATCGTATCGTCGTCGTCTTCAAGGGCCGGAACCTCTTTAATATTCTTCAGGACTTCATCGAGGAGGTCGCCGAGGTTCATCAGGTTGACGGCTGAGATGCCGATGGGATCGCCTAAGCCGAGGTTATAAAATTCATAGATGTTTATTTCCTGTTCGACGCTGTCGATCTTGTTGACGACCAGGATGACCGGTTTGCCGCACGAGCGCAGGATGTGAGCGATTTCTTCGTCCTGCGGCTGGATGCCGACCTTGCCGTCGACGACGTACAGGATGACATCGGCTTCGCGAATGGCCAGTTCCGCCTGATAGCGCATACTGGTAAAGATGTGATCATTGGAATCGATAAATTCAATGCCGCCCGTATCGATCATGGTAAATTCCCGACCGAGCCATTCGGCATCAAAGTAAATTCTGTCGCGGGTAACGCCGGGAATGTCTTCAACGATGGAAATCCGTTTCTTGACAATGGCGTTAAACAGCGTCGATTTGCCGACATTCGGCCGACCGACGACGGCGACTAAGGGTTTATACATGGCATTATCCTTTCTATAAACGAAAAAAGGATAACCGGTACAGCCCGGCTATCCTCTTTTTACAAAGCCTTAGTTGTTTTCTTCTTCGTTATCCTGGTTAGCGAGGTAGTCGCGAACTTCCTGTTCTTCTTCATCTTTCTGAATAGCCAGAACGCTGAGAGAAATCTTCTTCTTATCCGTATCGATGCCGATGATCTTAACGTTCATGACATCGCCGATGTCGACCAGGTCTTTGACAGCCACGCCGCGTTTTTCAGTTAATTCAGAAATATGGAGCAAGCCCTGCAATTCCGGATCGATGGCTAAGATAGCACCGAACGGCAAGAGTTTCTTAACTTCGCCTTTTACGATATCGCCGACTTCAAATTTTTCGATAGCCGCAATCCAGGGGTTCTTCTGAAGAGCTTTCAAGGAGAGGGAAATACGATTCCGTTCCTGATCGAACTTCTGAACGAGGACTTCGAGTTCTTCTCCGGCCTGGAGAACGTCTTCTACAGCATTGATGCGCTTCCAAGAAATATCAGAAATGTGGAGCAGGCCTTCTACGCCGCCGAGATCGATGAATGCGCCATAGGGCATGATCTTAACGACAGTGCCTTTGATGACAGCCCCTTCTTCAATGTTCTTAAGGGCTTCTTCGCGTTTTGCTTCGCGTTCTGATTCAAGTACAGCCTTGCGGGACAGGACCAGACGGTTTTTGTGTTCGTCAATGTCGATGACTTTGACCTGGAAGGTTTCACCGACGAGGTAGTCCAAAGACTTCACGAATTTGATATCGCCCTGGGAGAGGGGGATAAATCCGCGGAGGGATTTGATCGAAACGACGAGGCCAGCCTTATTCGTTTCTTTCCCAACACATTCGACGAGCTGATCATTTTCGAAAGCTTCGCGAACTTCTTTCCAGTCTTCGACTTTCTTCATCTTGACGAGGGAAACGACAATAGCTCCTTCTTCTTTGATGTTGTTGGCAATTTCAACTGTCAGTTCATCGCCGACTTTGACAAAGTCACTCGCTTTTTCCGGAGCGGGAACAGCCATTTCCTTTTTCGGCAGAATTGCTTCCGCTTTCGTACCGATGGAAACATAGGCAGCATCATCATTCACAGAAATAACCGTGCCTTTGACCACGTCACCTTTCTTTGGATTTTCTTCATAGTCATACTTGTCCAACAATTCTTCACTCATTACTTCTGTGCCTTCAGCTTGCAAATTTTCCATAATCTTAACAACCTCCTGTATTATCCAATCCGGCGTAGAAGCGCCGGCTGTAATGCCTATATGATTCATACCACTGAACCAGGCCGTATCCAATTCGGCTGCTGTTTCAATGTGGTATGTCGGGCAATCCTGTTCACGGCATACCTGCGCGAGGCGGCCGGTGTTGGCGCTGTTCTTGCCGCCAATGACGATCATGGCGTCCACCTGACCTGCCAATTCTATCGCTGCCTGCTGACGCTGCTGCGTCGCCGTACATATGGTCATATGCACATCGAGATGATTAGTCTTTTGTTGCAGGATAGCGGCGATACGCTTGAATTGCTCTTGAGAGAACGTCGTTTGGACGACGACTCCCATAGAATCGCAAAAGGGAATCTGTTGAGCCTCTTCTTCCCTGTCTATTATAATAGCACGATTTGCCCCCCATTGTGAAATACTAATTACTTCAGGATGGGCCTTTTCGCCTACTATTATAAGCTTTTCACCTTTTTCGATGATATTTTTGGCGTCTTGTTGGGCCTTTTTGACGTGTGGACAGGTAGCATCTATGACTTTTAGTTCTCGATTTTCGGCTTGTTCATAGACTTCCGGTCCTACGCCATGGGAGCGTATCAAGACGACAGCCCCCTTATCGACCTCATCCAAAGAGTCTACCGGCGACACGCCTTGTTCGGCGAGACGCCCGACAACTTGCGGATTGTGGATGATAGGTCCTAAGGTATGCGTTCCTTTTTCAGCCTGTCCGGCCAGTTCAACGGCTCGTCGGACGCCATAGCAAAAGCCACAGGCTGCGGCGAGAGTTACTTTCATTTTTCGTCCCCTTTATACTGATTTTGCATAGTCACGATGGAATCGCGAATTTCTTCGGAAAAGGCCGTGACTACGTCGTGATCGGAGGCTTTTCCGGCCGGAGCCATGATGGGTTTGCCAAAGATGACTCGAACGGGCCCCGTCTTTTTCGGCAGAAATTCCGAATTTACGATGGCTGCCGGCAGCACTGGAACCTTGGCCTTAATGGCGATACCGGCAAAGCCTTCATGAAAGGGGCCGACGAAACCGCCGCGGGTCCGCTTCCCTTCCGGGAAAATCCCCAAAACCGCACCGCCTTTCAAGACCTTAAAGGATTCCATGACCGCCTTGCGGTCGATGCGGCCGCGGTGGACCGGGAAGGTATGGACGTAACGCAGGAACCAGCCCATGACGGGATTTCGGAACAGTTCTTCCTTGGCCATGAAGTGGATGAGATGATGCCGCATGGCCGTTCCTAAAAGGGGCGGATCAAAGTTGCTGGCATGATTACAGGCTACGATGAAAGGCCCTTTTTCAGGGATATTTTCTTCGCCGATGACTTCCATATTCAAGAAGCCGTACGTGGCCACATTGAAGATCCGGCGAATCGTATTATACATAAATTCGTGCATCAGCCTCGCTCCTTCATAAGACCGAGAATGACGTCGGCCGTCTGTTGTAAATCGAGATCACTGTTGTCGACGACGACAGCGTCATCGGCTTTCTTCAAAGGGGACACCTGGCGGTGAGAGTCCATATCATCGCGGGCAGCGATGCTGGCGGCGATGGCGTCATACGATTCAGTACCGCCTTTGGCCTTCACTTCCAAATAACGGCGCTGGGCCCGGGAGGCAACCGATGCCGTGAGGAAGATTTTAAGATCCGCGTCGGGCAGGACGACGGTCCCGATATCGCGGCCGTCTAAGATGACGCCGCCTTCTTTGGCCATAGCCTTTTGTAATTTTACCAGTTTTTGCCGTACGACTGCAAGAGCTGCAACGGAAGAAACGTGAGAAGATACACGCTGAGTCCGAATGGCATCGGTAACTTCCGTATCGCCGACGTAGACCCGACACAGGTCGGCCATCGGTTCCAGGCGGATATCGACGGTATCTACCAGGGCCTTGACGGCTCCTTCATCGGAGATGTCGACGCCCTTTTCTAAGACCGCCCAGGTAAAGGCCCGGTACATGGCTCCTGTATCAATGTATAAATAGCCGACTTTATTGGCCAGCAGTTTGGCAACACTGCTCTTTCCGGCCCCTGCCGGGCCGTCGATGGCAATGGTTAATTTTTTCATAGTCAGCCCTCCTTAGCAGCAGCGGCCGTTCCGGCTACGAACCCTGTCGAAAAGGCTGCCTGTAAATTATAACCGCCTGTAAAGGCGTCGATATCGATGACTTCCCCTGCAAAATAGAGGCCCGGAACGATTTTCGACTCCATCGTCTTGGGATCGATTTCCTTGACCGACACGCCGCCGGCCGTCACGATGGCTTCACTGATCGGCCTCGTCCCGGTCACCGTAAGGGGCAGGGCCTTAAAAGCTTCGACCAGACGCTGGCGCTGTTCGCGGGAAATCTGATTGACCGGACAGTCTTTGGCGATTCCGGCCTGATCGAGTAGGACTGGAATCAGTCGCTGGGGCAACAGATCCTTTAAGCCGTTGACCGCTTCTTTGCGGATATATTTTTCAAAATCCCGACGCAGGCGGGCATCGAGTTTTTCCTTCGACAAGGCCGGCTTTAAGTCGATGCGAAGTTCCAAGGGAAAGGCGGCGCTCTTTTTATGAGCCGCTGCCGTACTGAGCATCAGGATAATCGGCCCGGACACACCAAAGTGGGTAAACAGCATTTCTCCGAAGTGGGCATCGATTTTTTTCCCACGGCGCCACAGCGAACCTTCGACGTTTTTCAGGGACAGTCCCGATAAGTCATGGGGCCAGTCTTCTGCCGTCGTAAAGGGGATGAGCGACGGCTTTAATTCCGTCACCTCGTGACCCAGGGTCTTAGCGAAGCCATAGCCGTCGCCGGTGGATCCGGTTACGGGATAGGACATGCCGCCCGTCGTGATGATGCAGGCATCGCCTTCGTAGGTCTTCGACACCGTTTGGACAACGAAGCGATTCCCCCAGGCTTTAACGGCTTTGACGCCTTCCTTTAAATGCAGTTCGATACCCTTACGGCACAATTTATGGTAGAAGAGCTTTCGCACTTCGATGGCACTGTCGGACTGTGGGAAAATACGGCCGCCCCGTTCTTCTTTGGTCAGAAGGCCCCAGCCGTTCAGTTTGTCCAATAAATCGACGTTCGTAAACTGCTGGTAAGCACTGAACAGGAATTTTCCGTGCCCCGGCGTGTGAGCGATGAAATCGGCCATGCTGCAGGAGTTGGTCAAGTTGCAGCGCCCCTTACCGGTGATTCCCATTTTCTTACCTACAATATCATTTTTTTCAAATAAGTGTACCCTGGCGCCCGATTCGGCAGCCGCCAGCGCAGCCATGATGCCGGCCGCACCGGCACCGATGACGAGGATTTCCTTCATAGACACTCCTATTATTTATATTTGTAGAGTTCGGCCACTTCTTCACGGGTCAAGGCGCGATAGGCACCGCGCTTGACGCCGCTCAGGGTCAAAAAGGCATACTGGATGCGGCGCAGGTTATGAACCTGGAAGCCGAAGTATTCCAGCATGCGGCGGACCTGGCGATTGCGGCCTTCGTGAATGGTGATTTCCAAGCTGGTCAGATTCGTCCGCGGGTCGTAGTCGACATAGACGACGTCAGCCGGTGCCGTCATCCCGTCTTTCAGTTCGACGCCGTCGGCTAAATGCTGCAGGATCGAGTCGGCAATGTGCCCTTTGACCTTGACTTCATAGGTCTTATCGACGAGGCGGCTGGGATGCATCAGGATGTTGGCCAGTTCGCCGTCGTTGGTCATCAGCAGCAGGCCTTCCGTATTTTGGTCCAGACGACCGACGGCGTAGATACGGTCTTTTTCCTTTTTGAAGTAATCCATGACCGTCGTCCGTCCCTGGTCGTCGCTCGACGTTGTAATGACGCCCTTGGGCTTATTAAATAGATAATAATGCTTGGCCTGTACTTCCAGGGTCTTGCCGTCGACGGCAATGCGGTCTTTATCGGGATTGACTTTGGTGCCTAATTCCCGGACGATGACGCCGTTTACCCGGACCCGTCCTTCCAATATCAGTTTTTCCGAAGCGCGCCGTGAGGCCACACCGCAGTTACTCATTACTTTCTGCAACCGTTCTTCCATTAGGTCCATCCTCCGTAGTATCTACCGACAAGCGGCCGGCTAAATCAGCAAGGGAATCCATGCCGATACATTCCAAAAAATAAGCAGACGTACCGTATAAAATCGGCCGCCCCGGACTGTCCTTACGGCCAAGATCAACGACCAGTCCCTGCTGTACGAGGGACGTCAGAACGCGCTCTGACGAAACGCCGCGCAGTTTTTCAATATCAGCCCGGGTGACAGGCTGCTTGAAAGCGACGATGGCCAGGACTTCAAGGGCCATGGGCGACAGCTCGGTCTTCCCCGTCCGCACCCACTGCAGTGCGTCGTAAAGGTCGGGCCGGGTCACTAACTGATACCCGCCAGCCACGCGGATAAGCCGAAGGCCTCGTCGCTGATCCTCCAGTACATGCTGCAGGCGCTCAGCGATTTTTCCGACGTCTTCCACCGGCCAGCCCAGGTGGGCACTGATGTCAGCTTCGGTCATAGCGTCGCCGCTCAAAAAGAGAAGGGCTTCTAACAAGGCCGTCGGTTCGCGGTTATCCTTTTGGCGTGTATCGTAAGGCAATGGTATTCCCATCCTTTCCCTCAGCGACGGTCGCGCATTGACCGACCTTGAGCAATTCCAAAACGGCCAAAAAGGTCACGACGAGTTCGACGCGAGAGCGGCAGGCCTGAAAAATGGCAGCTGCCGTCATCGTCCCCTTGGCTCGGCGCAGGGCGTACGTAACGCGGCGCATGCACTCACCGACGCTGTAGATTTCTTTCTGAATCCGTATCTCTACGGCTTCCGGTTTCGGCAGGGCCTGACACACCTGTTGAAAGGCGTCGTAAAGGGCCTGGGTGTCGATATGCCCTTCAAAGCGTGGCTCATAGGGCATGGGCGCCGGCTGGCGTCCCATCATCAGACTGCGGGCATCCCACAGCCCGCCCATGGCCTGAGACAGGGCCTTCATCTTTTTATACTCGACGAGCTGCCGGACCAGGACTTCCTGTGGGTCTTCTTCGTCGTCAGCCAGTTTCGGCTGTTTGGGCAGAAGCAGTCTGGATTTTATCTGTAAAAGAGTCGCTGCCATGACAAAAAACTTGCTGGCATAGTCGACATCAAAGACGTCGATGTCGGCTACATAGGCATTGAATTGATCGGCAATGGCCACGATGGGAATGTTATAAATGTCGACTTTGTTCTTTTCGATCAAATAGAGCAGGAGATCTAAAGGTCCTTCAAAATCTGATACTCTATACTTGTATTCAGTCATATTTCATTATAACCCATTTTCCAGATAATTTAAACGGACTGCGAAAAGGAGCTGTCCAAAGACAGCTCCTTTGTTTTGCAAGGACTTCGGCCACGGCCAACGCCGCTTACACGTTGTTGATTTGGTGCCGGGGACCGGAATCGAACCGGTACGGATATTTCTATCCGACGGATTTTAAGTCCGTTGCGTCTGCCAGTTCCGCCACCTCGGCATGACGAAAGAAAAAAATATGGAGGCGGCACCCAGAATCGAACTGGGGATGAAGGTTTTGCAGACCTCTGCCTTACCGCTTGGCTATGCCGCCATATATGGAGCGGAAAACGAGGCTCGAACTCGCGACCCCCACCTTGGCAAGGTGGTGCTCTACCACTGAGCTACTTCCGCATTGGTGGTGCTCAGGGACGGAATTGAACCGCCGACACGGGGATTTTCAGTCCCCTGCTCTACCGACTGAGCTACCTGAGCATTTGGCGACCCCGATCAGATTTGAACTGACGATCTTCGCCGTGACAGGGCGACATGTTAAACCGCTACACCACGGGGCCATTTGCTTTCATGATTCGGGGCCGTCTCGGTATTTCTTAGTGCCTCGAACAAAAACTATTCTACTACAAAACGGTGACTTTGGCAAGTATTATTTTTAAATTCAATAATATTTTTTCACGACACATACCGTCCCGGTCCATCAGGCCGCAGCCCGCCTTTCAATTCGATACGTCAAGAGACGGTTTCAGAAAGGAAAAAGGTCGTCCAGAAGGACGACCTTGCAACCCAATATAAGATTATTTTGCATAATCGACCATCCGCGTTTCGCGAATGACGACGACTTTAATCTGTCCCGGATATTCCAGTTCAGCTTCAATGCGTTTAATGATGTCATGGGTCAAGAGGACGCAATCGGATTCATCCAACTTATCCGGTTTGACCATGACCCGGATTTCACGTCCGGCCTGGATAGCAAAACAGTCTTCAACACCATCAAAGGACTCGGCAATTTCTTCGAGCTTGGTCAGGCGCTTCAAGTAGTTTTCCAAGGTTTCCCGACGGGCACCCGGACGAGCAGCCGATACGGCATCAGCAGCCGCTACCAAGACGGCTTCCACACTCTGTGCTTCTTCATCGCCGTGGTGGGCAGCAATCCCGTTGATGACCAACTTCGATTCGCCGTATTTCTTGGCGATTTCGACACCGATAGAGACGTGGGTCCCTTCCAGTTCATGGTCCAGGGCCTTGCCGATATCGTGAATCAAGCCGGCGCGTTTAGCCAGTTTTTCATCGACACCCAATTCGGCAGCCATAATGCCTGCCAGCTGGGAGACTTCGATAGAATGGCGCAGTACATTCTGGCCATAACTGGTGCGGTAGCGCAGCCGACCGAGGATCTTGATGAGTTCCGGATGGAGTCCGTGAACGCCGGCTTCGTACGTTGCCTGTTCCCCGGCTTCGCGAATCTTCTGATTGATTTCTTTACGAGCCTTTTCAACCATTTCTTCAATGCGTGCCGGATGGATACGGCCGTCGGCAATCAGTTTTTCTAAGGCAATACAGGCGATTTCCCGACGGATCGGATCGAAGCACGACAAGATGACGGCTTCCGGCGTATCGTCGATGATGAGGTCAACCCCGGTCAGCATTTCAATAGCCCGGATATTCCGACCTTCACGGCCGATGATACGGCCCTTCATTTCGTCATTCGGAAGCGACACAACGGATACCGTCGTTTCGGCTACATGGTCAGCAGCGCAGCGCTGAATCGCCACGGAAATGATTTCCCGAGCCTTGCTTTCTGCTTCTTCATGAGCCTGTTCTTCCAGCATCTTGATCATCTGTGCCGTTTCATGTTTTACTTCACTCTGAACGTTGTTCAAAAGCAATTCTTTAGCATCTTCATATGTCAAGCCGGAAATTCGTTCCAATTCAGCCATTTTCTGTTCGTGAATGGCTTCGATTTTTTCCTGCATGCGCGTGACTTCTTCTTCCTTGCGCTGCAAGCTGTCTTCTTTCTTTTCCATGGAATCGGATTTCTTGTCTAAATGTTCTTCTTTTTGCAGCAGACGCCGTTCAAAGCGCTGTAATTCCGTGCGGCGTTCCTTGTGTTCCCGTTCGGCATCGCTGCGCAGTTTATGGATTTCTTCCTTGCCTTCGAGGACCAGTTCTTTCTTGCGGGCTTCCGCATTTTGCTGGGCCGTCACAATGATCCGCTGCGCTTCGACTTCGGCCTGGCCGATTTTGCCTTCGGCAATCTTCTTACGATAGATATAACCGGCACCGCCGCCGATGAGACCACAAATAATGGCCGCAACAATAGTAGTAGTCAGCATAGTAACAAATTCACCTCCCCTTCACAAAAAAAAGCCGAACCTACCGTCCGGCTTTTTTTATGAGTATGTAAAATTTACTTCATGTTCAAAAAACCTACAATTATGCAAAATATGGACCAGTGTATCAAACCGGCTCCTTTAATTGTAATTTTTTTTCATATCAATGTCAAGACGATTCGGTGTCAGAAATCCTTATTTCGACTGCCCGTCAAGGCTGGTCATCACCGGCTGTAAAAGAGGCGATGATCTCGGAGATGACGGAAGGAGAAAAGCCGCGGTACTGTAAGTATCGCGCCGCCTTTCGCCGCTCCTCAAAGTGACGGGAAAATTTCCGCTCGACAAGTGCCTCGGCCAAAGCATATTCATCAGGCCGTGTGATATCCTCCGGCACGGCCAGCTGCCGGCGCCGGAGGCAGTTTGCAATATATAAATGGCCGTACTGCCCTTTGCGGACATAGTTGGCATAGACCTGTCGGGCCAGGCGGTCGTCGTCGATAAAGTGCTCGTCCTTCAACATGGCCATCACTTCGTCGATGACGTCGTCACTGACGTCGCGCCGCCGCAGTTTGGTGCGCAGTTCGCCTTCACTCAAAAAGCGGACATTGAGTAACTGCAGCGCCTTTTCATAGGCCTCGCTATAAGTCATTTATTCTTCTTCGTCACTTTCCGGTACGGCTGCTGCCACGGCATCCGATTCCATCAATTCTTCGTCCATGACATCGTCGAATTTTTCCGGTTCCGCTGCCAGGGTGTCGCGGATGATCTTTTCGACTTCGTCCGTGATTTCCGGATGTTCCTTCATGAAGATCTTGACATTTTCCTTGCCCTGGCCCAGTCGTTCACCCTTGTAGGAGTACCAGGTACCACTCTTTTCAATGATGTCCATGGACGTCCCCAGGTCGAGGACCGTCCCTTCACGGGAAATGCCCTGGCCATACATGATATCGAATTCGCAGTGTTTAAAGGGAGGTGCCACTTTATTCTTGACAACCTTGACCCGAGCCCGGTTGCCGATGACGTCGCCGCCGGCTTTGATGGCTTCGCCTTTGCGGATTTCCATGCGGATCGACGCGTAGAATTTCAAGGCCCGGCCGCCCGTCGTCGTTTCGGGGTTGCCGAACATGACGCCGACTTTTTCACGGAGCTGGTTGATGAAGATGACCATGGCCTTCGATTTAGAAATGATCCCCGTCAATTTACGCAGGGCCTGGCTCATGAGGCGGGCCTGGAGGCCGACGTGAGAGTCGCCCATTTCGCCTTCGATTTCAGCTTTCGGGACCAGGGCGGCAACGGAGTCGACGACGATGACATCGACAGCACCGCTGCGGACCAGTTCTTCTGTGATTTCAAGGGCCTGTTCGCCGTTATCCGGCTGGGAAATGAGCAGTTCGTTGGTGTCGACGCCAAGGTGGCGGGCATAGACCGGATCGAGGGCGTGTTCGGCATCGATGAAGGCTGCAATGCCGCCGTTTTTCTGGGCTGACGCAATGGCGTGCAGGGCCAGGGTCGTCTTCCCTGACGATTCAGGGCCGTAGATTTCGATGACTCGGCCCCGAGGATATCCGCCAACGCCGACGGCTAAGTCGACGGCTAAGGATCCCGATGAGATAACTTCTAAGTTCATCTTGTCAGCAATGTCGCCGAGACGCATGATCGCGCCTTTCCCAAAGTCTTTTTCAATCTTGCGCATTGCATTTTCAAGTGCTGTCTGTTTCGCGTCCAAAATCATTCCTCCTAACGGTTATTTGTTTTTATGGTTCACAAGATAACGCACTACATAATAGATGGCCCGTACGGCAGCACGGCGTTTGATTTCAGCACGGCCGCCGTGGTAGACGTCGCGGTGAACGAGGGTTCCCCAAGGGCCGCTGACGCCGGTGTAAACAAGGCCTACGGGCTGTTCTTCCGTACCGCCGCCGGGGCCGGCGATGCCGGTCGTGCTGACCGCGATATCACTGCCGTAAAGGCGGCGGCTGCCATCAGCCATTTCAGCCGCTGTTTCGGCGCTGACGGCGGTATATCGTTCAAGGGTCTCATGAGAGACGCCGAGGAGTTTCTCTTTCATTTCGTTGCAGTACGTCCCGGCGGAGCCGCGGAAGTAGTCGGACGCACCGGGTATGTCGGTAATGAGCGAACCGATCAGGCCGCCCGTGCAGGATTCGGCAGCGCTGACGATATAGCCAGCCTGACGGACTTCCCGTCCCAAGACATCGGCCATCGTTTCGTCATTAAAGCTGACGATCTGGTCATTCAGACGGCTGCGTACTTCTTCTTCCAAGGGTTCCAGAAGGGCCTCAGCCTGTTCTTCACTGTCAGCCCGTGCCGTCAATCGGACTTCTACGAATCCCGGCCGGGCGTACATAGCCAGGGTCGGATTCGACTGGTCTTTGACGAGATCCATCAGTCGTTCTTCAATAAAGGCTTCGCCCATATCATAAATCTTGATATAGAGCGAGCGGATACTGCCCTGACTGCCAAAGGTTTTAAGGAGCCAGGGTTTCAGGCGATTTTCATACATCCAGCGCATTTCGCTGGGCGGCCCCGGCAAATGTACCAAGTTTTTTCCGCCGCCCTGCATGGCGACGCCCGGTGCCGTCCCGGCTTCGTTATCAAAGATCGCGGCTCCTTCGGGAATCATGGCCTGGCGCTTTTGATTTTCGGTCATCGTCACCGTGCCGTGATGGGCGGTCACCCAGGCCTGGACGGAATCGGCAATGGCCTGATCATAGATCAGGGGACGATTCATCAGTTCGGCCCCGATGATCTTGGTCATATCGCCCTGGGTCGGCCCGAGGCCGCCTGTCGTAATGACCAAATCGGCCCGCGATAAGGCCGTCTTTAAGACGTCCTTCATGCGCTGGGGATTATCGCCGACCGTCGTATGGTAGACGACGAAGTACCCCAATTCATTGAGTTGTTTCGATAAATAGGCGGAATTGTAATTGGTGATTTCGCCTAACAGTAATTCAGAGCCTGTCGTAACCAGTTCTACTAGCATTTACAATCACCTCGGTTAATCGAGCCGTTCAGCCACGAGATCATAGGCAAAGCCCTGGGCAATGCGGACCGGAATCATATCGCCGGGCTGTACGCCCTCAGCATCTTCCAAATAGGTCAGGCCATCGACATCGGGCGCCTGGATTTCAATGCGGCCCACGGCCTGGGTCACGCCTTTTTCTTGTTCTACTTTTTCGACTAACATGGTATGGACGGATCCTTCCAGTTCCTGGTTCCGGATTTCCGATACCTTGGCCTGGATGGCCATGAGCTGGTGATAGCGTTCTTCTTTTACCTCTTCGGGAATCTGTCCGTCCATGGTCGCTGCCGGCGTCCCCGCTTCCTGGGAATAGGTAAAGACACCGACGTCGTCAAATTCCGTTTCCTTTACGAAGTCACAGAGGGCCTGGAATTCCGCTTCGGTTTCACCGGGGAAGCCGACGATAAAGGTCGAGCGCAAGGTGAGCTTGCGGCCGTGGCTGCACAATTTTTTGATGAGGCGGCGCACATCGTCTTCGGAATCGCGGCGGTTCATGCGGCGCAGGACCGGTTCGGCAATGTGTTGAAGCGGCAAGTCGACGTAGGGACAGATTTTGTCTTCCTCGACGATGAGATTCATCAATTCATCTGTAAAGTAATGGGGATAGAGATAGAACAGGCGAATCCAGCGAATCCCTTCGATGGGAACCAATTGGCGCAGGAGATCCGGCAAGAGCGAGTGGCCGGCGATATCGACGCCATAGCTGGTCGTATCCTGAGCGATGAGGTTGATTTCCTTTACGCCGTCGGCAGCCAGCTGCTGCACTTCAGCGACAATTGATTCGATGGGACGACTGTACAGTTTTCCCCGAACGTGTGGAATGATGCAGAAAGAACAGCCGTTATTACAGCCTTCGCCGATTTTGACATAGGCGCTATAGGTCGGCGTCGTCCGCATGCGGCTCGTATTTTGGTCGTATAAATGGCTGACATCGTCGATGAAGCAGGCTTTGCGGCCTTTTTTGACAGTATCGATAGCTTCCCAGATGCGATCCCAAGAACCGGTACCCAAGAGAGCGTCGATTTCCGGCATTTCCTTCATCAGTTCTTCTTTATACTGCTGGCTGAGACACCCCGTTACGATGAGAATCTTGCAGTTGCCCTCGGTTTTATAGCGGGCGGCCTGCAAGATAGTGTCGATAGATTCCTGCTTTGCTTTTTCAATAAAGGTACAGGTATTGACGATAATAATGTCAGACTGGGCAAGGTCCTCGGTGATTTCCATGTGGCGATCGCGGAGGATGCCCAGCATGACTTCTGTATCGATGAGATTTTTAGAACAGCCTAAGCTGACAAATCCGATCTTTTCCATGTATCGTTATTTTTCCTTTCCGAAGCGAATTGATTTGATCCACCATGACTGTAAGTTGCGGCGGCCTTCATCAGAATATAATTTTTTTACCGGGAATAAGACGAGTCCCCGTCCGTTGGCGTCGAGATCAGGCTGGGCCTGCGGCAGGGCATCGCTCATGAAAATGTGTTTTTGCTGTAAGACGGCATTGGCTTCCGGCGAATAGATCCAATCGGCAAAAGCATTGGCCAGTTCCCCGTCTTCACACCAATTGGTGACAGCAATCCCCGTCAACCAGTACGACGTACCGTCTTGGGGGTAGATGATATAAATAGGCGCTCCGTCATTTCGATACTGACGGGCAGACGAAGCGTCGGCTACGCCGATATCGGCTTCCCCGCTGGCAACGCGGCGGACGTTGACCGACATCGATTTCGAATACGAAGCGACGTGACTTTGCAGGGCACGCAGATAGCGTTCACTTTCATCGAGACCTTTTATCTCTACGAAAGAGCAGAGGAATTCGCCGGCCATATCCATGGCGGCCAGGTCCGGAAAGGCCAGCAGCATCTGCGGATCGGTCAACAGGTCATCCCAGGTAGACAGGAGCTGGCCCCGCCGCTCATAATAAGACTGACTGACGACAAAGACCATGGGATTATACCATAAACCGCTCCACAGGCCGTCGGCGTCCTTCATGGACGCCGGGACATTGTCGGTATAGGCCGACTCATACGGCTGGAGAATGCCATTTTGCTTTTGCGTACGCAAATCATCTTCCGAAGCGATGAGGATATCCGGCTTGGGGCCGTTGAGATTCCCCAACGACTGGCGCATATCACTGTCGGTCTTGGAATAAATCTGCACCCGCAAATGCTTCTGCTTATAAAATTCTCGGGCCAAACCGTCATTGACATCCTGCGGCAAATCCGAAAAGACGACGAGATGGCGGCCGGCTTCATAAGCCCGTTGTGCTTCTTCCTGCTGGTGCTTCATCAAGATAGGCCATGCCAGTCCCAAAAGTAAGATGACGAAGACGCTGAGCACGACAAAAGGCACGTATTTCTTCATTGTATTCACCTGAATTTTCTAGTTCGATTCAAATCCTTCCGCCCTTGTCCGGCACGGACAGGAGAACGGCCATGACGGCCATTGCTGAGCGGATGGCCTGACTGACGTGAATGGCGCCGCGGTGCAACGAGGCACTTCGGCCCGTAACCGATGAGGTCACGGCGGCCGGTCAGGCATAAGGCCTTATAGACAATATCATAATTGGCCGGGTTCTTATACTGCATAAGGGCCCGCTGCATCTGTTTTTCTTCTGCCTTGCGGGCAACATATACCTTTTGCCCGGTCAAGGGATTAATTCCCGTATAATACATGGCCGTCGACAAGCTTCCCGGCGTCGGGATAAAATCCTGTACCTGTTCGGGCTGCATATGCATATCCCGCAAAAATTCGGCCAGGGACACGGCATCTTTTAAGGTACAGCCTGGATGACTGGACATGAAATACGGAACCAGATACTGTTTCTTTCCCAGTTCCCGATTGGCTTCATCGAACCAGTCCTTAAAGGTCAGAAAGGCGTTGACATCGGCCTTTCCCATGAGGTCGGTCACGTGTTTGACGACGTGTTCCGGCGCCACCTTCAACTGGCCGCTGACGTGATACTGGCAGAGTTCTTTGACGAATTCTTTATTGCCGTCGGCCAGCACGTAGTCATAGCGAAGGCCGGAGCGGACGAAGACTTTCTTTACCCCTTTTACATGGCGGATTTTCCGCAAAAGCTCCAAGTAGTCATCATGAGACGTATTGAGGTTGCGGCAGGTTTCGCTGCCGATGCAGTGGCGATTGCGGCACACCCCATCGGTCAGCTGCTTTTGGCAGGCCACATGGCGGAAGTTAGCCGTCGGACCGCCGACGTCATGGATATAACCTTTAAAGCCCGGAAGTTTCGTCATCCGTTCCGTTTCGCGAACGAGGGACTCCTGGCTGCGGTGCTGAATGATGCGCCCCTGATGGCTGGCAATGGCACAGAAATGACAGTGGCCGAAACAGCCGCGCTGGCTGGTCAGGCTGAACTGTACTTCCTGCAGGGCCGGAACCCCGCCGGCAGCATCGTAATCGGGATGCCAGCGGCGCTGGAAGGGCAGTTCGTAAATGGCATCCATCTCTTCCGTCGACAGGGGCAGGGCCGGCGGCGTCTGGACGACGAAGCGGTTTTCCGACGGCTGGATGATGGTCTTGCCGTAAAAAGGATCCTGCTCTTCATACTGCATCTTAAAGGCCTTGGCAAAGGCCGCCTTATCATCCCGGACCGCTTCATAAGATGGGCAGACGACGGTCTTGTCCGAAACGGGCGGTTTCCCGGTCACATAGCAGATGCCGCGGATATCGTACATCTCGGCAACCGATTTGCCTTCAGCCAGGGCATCGGCAATTTCGACAATGGAGTGTTCCCCCATGCCATAACTGAGGATGTCGGCCTTGCTGTCGAGGAGGATCGAATGGCGTACTTTATTGGACCAGTAGTCATAATGAGCAAAACGGCGCAGGCTGGCCTCGATGCCGCCGATGATGATCGGCACATCTTTATAAGCCTCGCGCATACGGTTGGCATAGACAATCGTCGCCCGTTCCGGCCGGTGCCCCGTTTCACCGCCCGGTGAATAACTGTCGCGGCTGCGGAATTTTCGAGCCGCCGTCTTTTCATTGAGCATAGAATCGAGGTTCCCTGCCGTAATCAAAGCGGCCAGCCGCGGCCGGCCCAACGCTTTAAAGGCATCGGCACTGTGCCAATCCGGCTGGGAAATAAGGCCGACACGATAGCCCCGGCTTTCGAGGACGCGGCCGATGAGGGCTGCGGCAAAACCGGGGTGATCGACATAGGCGTCGCCATTGATGTAGACAAAATCAAGTTGATCCCAGCCGCGTCGTTTCATATCTTCTCGACTGGTTACTAAGAAATTCTCGCGCATATGGCTCCTTATTTACATTAAAATCCAAATGATGAGCAACAGGAAGATGATGATGCCGGCCACAATCGTAATTTCCGGCCAATTTCCCTGCCGCGTCTTTTTCTTCTTACTGTCTTTCCTATTTTTTTGATGTTTAGCAGGAACGATGGTCCGCACTTCCGGTCTCGGCGTCCGTTCTTCCACAGAGGCCTTATATTCCTGGACCAGGGCGATGCCGTCCAATTCCAAAAAGTTGCCGTAGTTGCGAATAAAGCCTTTGACGAATACGGCACCGGGAATGGCATCATATTCATTGGCTTCCAAAGCTTCCAGGTATTCCCGCTTTATATTGAGGGCCTCCGATACGTCTTGTAAAGTCAGGCCCTGTTGTTCTCTCGCTAATCGTAATACGTCACCGATCGAAGATTCCTTCACTGTCTTTCTCTCCCTATCTACTATAATCGTATCCTTTATTATATAACAGATACGACAAAGGGTACAGGGGGTCAGCCCAAATACTTCTGTTGGACTTCATCGGCCGTCATCAAAATATCCCGCGGCTTACTGCCGTTATTGGGTCCGACGATGTGCATGGCTTCCATCATGTCGATCATGCGGGCAGCCCGCGTATAGCCGATGCGGAAACGGCGCTGGAGCATGGAGGTCGAAGCCTGGCCGGTCTCGAGGACCATGTCGATGGCCTGACGCATGAGGTCGTCTTCAAAAAAGTCGACGCTGTCTTCGGCATTTTCAGACTGGGCCTTTTGGACCGACTCATCGTAATGGGGCCCGTCCTGGCCCTTGATGAATTCGACCATCTCGTCGATTTCCGAATCGGAAATAAAGGCACCTTGGACGCGGAGCGGTTTGGACGCCCCGAGGGGATAAAAGAGCATATCCCCTTTGCCGATCAGTTTATCGGCGCCAGACATGTCTAAGATGGTACGCGAGTCGACCTGACTCGATACGGCGAAGGCGATACGGCTGGGCACGTTGGCCTTGATGAGGCCGGTCAGGACATCGACCGACGGCCGCTGCGTAGCCAGGACTAAATGCATGCCGCAGGCACGGGCTTTCTGGCCCAGACGGATGATCGACTTTTCAACGTCGTCAGAGGCCATCATCATGAGGTCCGCCAATTCGTCGATGATGATGACGATAAAGGGCATGGTTTCATCCGGATGAAGTTCATTATAGCGGGAAATATCCCTCGTATGGGTGAGGGCAAAGCGCTTATAGCGGTCATCCATTTCGCGAACGGCCCAGCGCAGGACGCTGGCAGCCTTCTTGGGATCGGTGACGACCGGCGTCAGTAAATGTGGAATTCCATTATAGTTTGACAATTCAACGACTTTGGGGTCGATGAGGATCAATTTTACATCTTCCGGGCGCTGCTTAAAGAGGATGCTGGCAATGAAGGTATTGATGCAGACACTCTTGCCGGAGCCCGTCGAACCTGCCACCAAAAGGTGGGGCATCTTGGTCAGATCGGCTACGATGGGGTTGCCGGCAATGTCTTTCCCTAAGCAGACGGGAACGCCTCTGGCGGCCTTTTGGAAGGTGTCACTTTCAATGACGTCGCGCAGGTTGACGCCAGTCAGTTTTTTATTCGGCACTTCAATGCCGACGGCGGCTTTCCCCGGGATAGGCGCTTCGATACGGATATCCGTCGCCGCCAATTTAAGGGCAATGTCGTCGGCCAAATGGACGATCTTACTGACCTTGACGCCGGCCGCCGGTTCCAATTCATAGCGCGTAATCGACGGCCCCTGGCTGGCATTCAAAATCTTAGCGTCGATATTGAAGCTCTGCAGTGTTTCTTTTAAAATTGCGGCATTTTCCCGCACTTCGTCACTGAGTCCGACCGTATGCTGGGGACCGGGTTTCAAGATGGAAACAGACGGCAGGCGGTACATCTTCATTCCCTCCGCCTTAGGAACGGCACTACTGCCTTCCTCGCTGATTTCGACGGCTACGCTGCTCTGTTCGACTTCAATCGGTTTGATATCGTCCATATCGTGACGAAGGACATCTCGTTCTTCAGCTAAAGACGGAGTATTTACCGGCTGAACGTCGTGCGCCGTCGGTTCCGTATCGGAAACGACGTTTTCATGAATCTGGCTGTAATCGGGAACGTCTTCCATCTCTTCGGCGCCCTGTTCAAGGATGTCATCCCAATAATCATCGGCCCCTTCTGCAGGCATTTTTTCTTCAATAGGCCGGGCGTCAAAGGTGACTTCTTCGACACCGTTTCCCAGATCACGGGCATCGGAAATCTGGATCCCCTCCGGCTGTGCTTCCGGAACGGCAGTCGCTGCCTTCTCCGGTTCGTCCTGAGGCGCCTGATCCAGAGCCTGAAAATCGAAAATCTTCCGTTTTTCATGCCATTGACGCAGGGAATGGGAGGCATCCTGCAGGCCTTCGACGGCTTTTCCGGAAACACGGGCCGCTTCCTGGCCGGCCTTGTCGGCCACGACGGCGACAGGCTGAGAAATTGACCAGTTCTTCCAAATCAAAAAGGTAACGATAGCGGCGCCCACGATGGCCAAAAAGGCCCCAAAAAAGCCGAGAAACTGCTGCAGCACCGAGGATACGATAGCCCCGATGATACCTCCTCCGACGGATAAGCTGGACGGCAGGAATGCCGTCCCTTCCGGAATGACCAGTAAATGAATGAGACCTAAGAGCAGCACATAAATCCAAGTACCGACAAGCCAGGACCGCGATACGGGGCAGGCTTTGCGGACGACGATATACTTCAGGCCCAGGACGACCAAAGACAGACTGACGACGATCCGCCCCAGTCCAAAAATGTAGGATAAGACATTATCGATACTGTGCCCGATTCGGCCCGTATCGACGCCGATAAAACCGACGGTTGCAAAGACACCGAATAAGATGCAGCAAATCCCAATAATCTCGTATTTTAAAAGGGGCGATTTCTCAGCCCGCTTGGCCGTCCGTGCCCGCCGTGTCGTCCGCTTGCGGCGGGTAGTTTTAGGGGTCCTTCCGTTTGCCAAAATAGTTCACCTTCCACTAATAGATTACTTGTCACTGCGGCGCTTATGCCAGGCAGCGGCCATATCTTTTTCATGGCCATAAGGTCTTTCATGATAATACGACGCCCCCTTCAGGGCTTCAGGCAGGTACTGCTGAGCGACCCAGGCGCCGTCAAAATCGTGGGGATACTGATAGTTTATGCCGTGGCCCAGCTTGGCCGCTCCGCTGTAATGACTATCCCGCAAATAATCGGGAATATCCCCGCAGTCTTTGCGGCGCACATCACTGAGGGCGGCGTCGACGGCCAAATAGGCACTGTTGCTCTTGGGCGCACAGGCGACATAGATGACGGCTTCCGATAAGATGATCCGTCCTTCGGGCCAGCCGACGAATTGAACGGCCTGGGCCGCTGCATTGGCAATGACCAGCGCTTGGGGATCGGCAAGGCCGACGTCTTCAGCAGCGCAGATGACCAGACGGCGGGCAATAAAGGACGGCTGCTCACCGGCTTCGATCATGCGGGCTAGGTAATGCAGGGCCGCATCGGGGTCAGAGCCGCGCATGCTCTTGATAAAGGCCGATACCGTATCGTAATGGGCATCGCCCTTCTTATCATAGGTATAGACTTTATGACCGGCTACTTTTTCGATAGCTTCCTGGGTCAACGTTCCGCCGACGGGAATGACCATGGCAACCTGTTCCAACAGATTGAGGCCTACGCGGGCATCGCGGTCAGCCAGGCGGGCAATGGTTCCGAGCATCTCGTCACTGCCTTCAATGCCAAGGTTCCCCAGCCCTTTCACCGTATCGGTCAGGGCTCGGCGCAGCACGGATACGACGGCCTTTTCGGACAAGGGCTGGAGGGAAATGACCCGCAGCCGGGATAATAAGGGGCGATTGACTTCAAAATAAGGGTTTTCCGTCGTCGCTCCGACCAAAATGACTGTCCCGTCTTCGACATAAGGCAGGAGTACATCCTGCTGACTCTTATTGAAGCGGTGGATTTCATCGATAAAGAGAATCGTCCGCTTCTGATATAAATGAACCGCTTCCTTGGCAGCTGCAATCACTTTGCGCAGCTCTGCCGTCCCGGCGGTTACGGCATTCAAGGTCACAAAGCGGCTGTCCGTTTCCGTAGCGATGACATGGGCCAGGGTCGTCTTGCCGACACCGGACGGGCCATAGAATAAGAGCGACGGAATCGTATCCCGTTCGATCATCATCCGCAGGAAGCTCCCCGGACCTATCAATTCGTCCTGCCCATAGACGTCATCCAGTGATTCCGGCCGCATCCGGACGGCCAGCGGCGCATACTCCCTGCCGCTCCGTTCATCGGCCATGGAAAATAAATCGTCTCCGCTCATTTGTTTGCTCTCCAGACTAAATAGAACGCCGCCAAGAGGTTCTTAGCGGCGGAAACATACATACATTCTTAAACAAGAAAAGAGCCCCACCATGCCGTTTATAAACCGAGTTTTGAGCCTGCCTAAGCAGGTGGGTGTCCTCCTATATGGGTCGACAGTCCAGTGAAGGCATTGCCTCACAATATAGAGACCGAACTCCCAATGTAAAAAGTGTTGGTTCAAAACATCGAGACCATTTACGTACACAGTAGGGTTTCTTCTTGTACATAGTATAATAAAATACTCAAGAAAAATCAAGCCTTGACAATAGGAAAAGGGGCTGCCGCCCATGCAGCATCCCCTTTTCGAGACATCAGCAGGTCTTCGTAAGACCTGTTGACGACTTTATGCACCGATGAAAATCGGTCTTATTTTACAACTTTTTTAACCGTTTCAACAACATGTTCTGTCGTGAAGCCAAATTTTTTGAACAGCGTGCCTGCCGGAGCGGATGCACCGAAGGATTTCATAGAAACGGTAGCACCGTCGAGGCCGACGTATTTGCCCCAACCAAAAGCAGAAGCGGCTTCTACAGCAACGCGAGCCCGAACGGCTTTCGGGAGGACCTGTTCTTTATAAGCTTCATCCTGCTGTTCAAAGAGTTCCAAGCAAGGCATGCTGACGACGCGTACGTCGATGCCGCTCTTAGCCAATTCAGCCTTGGCGTTGACAGCCAGTTCAACTTCAGAACCGCTGGCCATGATGATGGCATCGGGAACGGCTTTCGAAGCGTCGGCAATTACATAAGCACCTTTAAGGGCATCCTTGCTGCTGCCAGCGAGCTGGGGCAGGTTCTGACGAGTGAGAACCAAGGCCGTCGGCGTCTTCTGGCTGGTAACGGCTAAGTACCAACCGGCAGCCGTTTCCGTAGCATCGGCCGGACGGAAGACGTTGACATTCGGAATGGAGCGCAGCATAGCCAGCTGTTCAATCGGTTCATGTGTCGGGCCATCTTCGCCAACACCAATGCTGTCGTGGGTCAGGACGTAGGTCGTCGGGAGTCCCATGAGTGCAGCCAAGCGGATCATCGGTTTCATGTAGTCACTGAAAACGAAGAAGGTACCGGCATAGGGGCGGACGCCGCCGTGAAGGGCCAAGCCGTTGGTCATAGCGCCCATAGCCAATTCGCGGACGCCGAAGTGAATGTTGCGGCCACTGTAATCGGCTTTTCCGAAGGAACCTGCACCCTTCATTTCCGTCTTGTTCGACGGTGCCAGGTCAGCACTGCCGCCAAAGAGCTGCGGAATGCGGTCTTTCAAGCGGTTAATCATCGTACCGGACAGGTTGCGCGTTGCCTGCGGTTTATCTTCATAGGCCCAGAATTCTTCGTCGTTTAAGAGCGCTTCAGCATCGATATCGGAATGGAAGGCATCCCATTTCGCTTTCATGTCCGGGAAGGCTGCGACATAAGCATCGAACAGTTTCTGCCAATCTTTTTCAGCAGCCCCTGCTTTCTGGCTCAGTTCTTCATAATGAACATAGACTTCGTCGGGAACGTAGAAGGTTTCTTCCGGTTTTGGCCAGTTGAGGTTTTTCTTCATAGCGACGATATTGTCTTCACCAAGGGGCGAGCCATGGGCATCGGCCGTCCCCTGTTTAGCCGGGCAGCCATAACCGATCTGAGTCTTGATGGTGATGAACGACGGATGTTCTTTGTCAGCCTTTGCTTCTTCGATGGCTTTGCCGATGGCAGCCATATCCGTTCCGTCTTCGACGGTGATGGTCTGGAAGCCGAAGGCCGCCATGCGGGCCTGAACATTTTCCGTAAAGGCCAGATCCGTACTGCCTTCGATGGAAATGCTGTTGCTGTCGTAAAGGATAACCAGTTTAGACAGGCCAAGGGTTCCGGCCAAAGACAGGGCTTCTGACGAAATGCCTTCCATCAAGCAGCCGTCACCACAAAGGGCAAAGGTGTAGTGGTCGACGACCGGATAGTCCGGTTTATTGAAGACAGCCGCTAAGTGAGCTTCTGCCATGGCCATGCCGACAGCCATGCCAAGGCCGGCGCCGAGGGGCCCCGTCGTAGCTTCAACGCCCGTCGTATGAGCATATTCCGGATGTCCCGGTGTTAAGGAGCCGTCTTGACGGAACTGCTTAATATCATCCAAAGTCAGGCCGTAGCCATATAAGTGAAGCAGCGAATACAGCAGCATCGAGCCGTGGCCTGCAGAGAGGATAAAGCGGTCCCGGTTCGCCCATTTCGGGTCTTTTGCATTGTGGTTCATGTGATTTGCCCAAAGTTCGTAGGCAATCGGGGCAGCGCCCAAGGGCAGGCCGGGATGGCCGGAGTTCGCCTTTTGGATCGCATCAGCCGATAAAACACGAATGGCATTTACACAAGTCGTATCAATGGTGCTCATTAGTCAAATCGCTCCTTTTTTAGGTTCGTTAAATATAAATAAACATTTACACTTTATTATGTAAAAAAAGGACTGTTCTGTCAATGGCAAAATATCTTTTTGAATATAAATTCATCCGCTTCTCCAGCATTCCAGATAGCCAAAAAGAATTATGCTATAATAAAAAGACCTTTATATTTCGCATAGAAAGGATAGGACCATGACTAAAAAATACTTCTTCTTTGATATTGACGGGACCTTAGGGCTTGGGATTTCAAGCATCATTCCGGCAGACAGCCTCTATTGCCTGCGCCGCCTCATGCAGGCCGGCCACTTTGTATCCATCGCGTCAGGCAGGTTGCAGCACGACGCCCAAACCTTTGCCGACCGCTATGGGATTCCGGCCGTCGTAGCCGACGGCGGCAACAGCCTGTCCTTACAGGGAGACGTCTTCGAAATGACGGGGCTGCCCCTTGAAAACTGCAAGGCCCTCCTCTACGAATTGGACCGGCGAGGCTTTCCTTGGGCCGTCGTCACCGACAACACGATCAACCGCTACACGCCCTATGAGACCTTTCCCCACGCCGATCCGCGCAATTATATGAAAACCGTCGTCAAGCCCGTCGATATCGACGAGTTGACGACGGTCTATAAAATCATGTACGCCCGGCCGGAGAAAAAAGACGATGAACCCGGTACCTATGATCTGCCACACCTGGAATATATCGACCATACGTACCTCATCGAACCGACCGATAAGCGCCGCGGCATCCTGCGCATGCTGGACCGCGTCGGCGGAAAGCCGGAAGATACGGTCGTATTCGGGGACGGTTTCAACGACATCGCCATGTTCGAAAAACCCTTCTTCTCCATCGCCATGGGCAACGCCCGGGAGGCCCTGAAAGAACGAGCCGACTATATTACCGATGACCACGACAAGGGCGGCATCTTAAAGGCCTGCAAGAAATTCGGCTGGTTATAAGGGATCGTTCCGGCCGGCACCTTTGAGGAGGGCATCTTTCAGCCGATCTTCGATCTGAAGCAATTCCTGTTCGGCTGCCTGCCGCTTCTGGCGGCCTTCGCTCTGAATGCGCAGCGTGTCTTCAATAGTAGCAATCAAATCGTCATTGACCTGCTTTACCGTCTCAATGTCGACGATAGCCCGTTCATTTTCGACCGCTGTATCGTGAGAATTCTGCTTGAGCATGGCCGCATTGCGCTTCAAGAGATCGTTCGTCGTTTCGGACACGGCCTGCTGCATCTTGAGGGCTTCCTGCTGCCGGCTAAGGCCGAGAGCCAGGATCATCTGATTCTTCCACAGCGGAATCGTATTGTAAATGGCACTCTGGATGCGGTCGACGAGAATCTTGTCGTTATCCTGGATGATCCGGATCTGCGGCGCCGTCTGAATGGCAATGGTCTTGCTGATTTTCAGGTCATGGACCTTCTTTTCAAAGCGGCTGACGGAATTTTTAAAATCCTGAACGACCTGTGTCGCCATCGGGTTGTCTGAGGCCTTGGCCTGGGCTTCTAATTCAGGGATCGTCGTTTCATTCAATTCCTGGATCTTTTCCTCCCCGGCTTTGATGTAAAGCTGGAGCTGCTTAAAATATTCCAGATTCTTATCGTACAAGCCGTCGAACATGGCAACGTCCTTCATGAGGACCATCTTTTGCTTGTCGAGGCCGGCCTGAATATTGTCGATCTGAGCCGACAGCGTCAAATAGGACTGCTGCAAGGCCGGTACTTTTTTAAACAAGGAACCGACGACGGGGAGATTCGTCAAGAACCCTTTGCCGCCCTCTTGTTCTTCTTCAAAGTCATGAACTTTCTTTACCAAGTCGTTAAGAAGGTCACCGGCTGCCGTCTTGTCCGTGCTCTTTATGGTCGATAAGATGCTGTTAGAGAAAGACGCGATATTGTTCTGGGCGGCAATGCCGTACTGAGCAATGGCATTGGCCGTCACCAGGTTGATCGACTCTTTGATCGTATCGACTTGCTGCCGTTCTTCGGCTGTAAGCGTTTCCACCTGACGATTGAAATTGACCAGTTCCTTCTTTTCATAGCTTTTGGGAGCGCCCTCATCGGACTGTCTGTTCTCTAAGAGGTCGTTCAAGTTGATATCCGCCATAATAAACACCCTACTTTCGTTTTGTATTTAAGAATTTATCCGTCAAATCAATGATCGAATTGACCAAATCATTATTGCGGTCCGGGATTTTTCGGCTCTCGGGAATTTCAGGCTTTAATCCGTCAGCCACCATATTGTCTTTCATGACCTTCATTTCTGCATCGAGGTCCATGAGCTGGGCATTGAGGACCTTGGAAAATTGGTCGGCATAAGCTTCATCAAAATTATTCAACAGTCGTTTAATCTGAAGCTTGGACTGTTGGACTTCGGCAGCGTCAAGGCCGGTCTGTTCCAGTTCTTTATACTTTTGCACCAGCAAAATAGCTCGATCCTGATAATAATCGACGAAGCGGCGGGACAGACTGATCCGTTCCGGATGGCCCTGCAGATAGGTGAGAAAATTCTTGGCAATGCCCTGCATCTTACCAATCTGCTTACGCAGCTCTTTATCGCTCAAAGTCTTCATTTCCCGGTCAAGGGTATTGAAGTCTTCGACAGCTCGTTTAAAGAGTTCCGTATTGAGTTTGTCGAGCTCTTCGTTGCCGGTTGAGATATTGACCTTAGCCTTAAACTTTTTCTTTCCCCGGAAAGCAAAACGAAGGGCAAAGATCCCGACGATCAAGGCAAAGATCCCCGTCGGTTCAATAGATCCCGAGCTTCCTGAAAGCGAATATCCGGCAGTGACAAAACAAAGAAGGGCTATAAAAAACATAAAAATGCGCATAATTTGGCCTCCTCAGTCTAAAGAATCTCTTTGTGTTAATCATACCATATTTCCCGGACATTTGTCGTCATTCTGTCAATATTCGCAAAAAAAGAGCTGCCTATGATGTGACCCCAAAAAGTTAGACCTAGCCACCGTAACAAAATGTTGCGGTGGTTTTTCTATGCCGCGGTATGGCGAAGTCGGTATTCTACTGGGCTGCACCAACCGAGTTTTTCTTTGCTTCTCCGTTCATTATAGTATTTGATGAATCGCTCTATAGCCTGCTTCAGTTCATCAAAGCTGTGATATGTATGTCCATAGTAAATTTCCTGTTTCAGTAGGCCAAAGAAGTTTTCCATAACACTGTTATCCAAGCACGTCCCTTTCCGAGACATACTTTGAAAAATTCGCTCTTCTCTTAATCGTTTGGTGTAACATCCCATCTGGTAGGCCCAACCTTGGTCGGAATGAAAAGTGCGTCGATACTTACAGTCTGATGTTATTTTGATGGCTTTATTCAGCGCAGTGGTTATCCCTTCGGTACATGGCCGTTTCGTGATGCTGTAGCTGATAATTTCTCTATTGTAGAGATCAAGGAACGGATCAAGATAGAGTTTTTTCGTGACCAGGTGTCCCTGTTCATCCAGTTGGTAATACTTGAATTCGGTCGTATCTGTGGTGATTTTCTGGTGCAGAATGCAGGTGTCAAACCGGCGCTTTAACCGATTGGGAGCCACCTTACCAACCTTTCCTTTATAAGAATAATATTTTCGGCTTCTACGAGTGAAGGCCGTGACTTGAAGTCCTAGTCTTTGGACTACGCGTTGGACTCGTTTTCGGTTTACAGAGAGACCTTCTGCACGAAGTGCTCCATAAATCCGGCGATAGCCATAATTTGCATGCGAGTTCCGGATTGCTTTGATTTTACCTTCGAGTTCAGCATCTTTCGAGGGACGATTCAAGCGCTTTTGCCAATACATATAGGTGGATTTCGGCAGTTTAAGAAAAGCAAGGATGTCTTTTAATCGATAGGATCCTCGGAGGCTGTGTGCGAGCCTTGCTTTTTCTTCTGCGCTGCTTCTTCCTCTAAGCGCAGCCTCCT
>ENA-OQJU01000047-OQJU01000047.1-human-gut-metagenome-genome-assembly--contig:-NODE-47-length-87831-cov-15.607551_pt1 | contig 87831 bp, 80 predicted proteins | sample MGYA00242608_ERZ504774 | MGnify/ENA primary metagenome ERZ504774 (study PRJEB26092, sample SAMD00036349) | human gut metagenome | host: Homo sapiens | study: EMG produced TPA metagenomics assembly of...
TTATGTGGGTTCACGCATGTTTTTACACACACTTTTTGTCCACCCTTTATCTTTGTCAAAAAAAGATAAAAGTGCTATAAACCCAGTATCTATCTAGGTTTACAGCACTTTTTACACACACTTTTTGTCCTATAACTCGCCTTTGAGGCAAAGAAATCGGGAGTGGAGGAATATGGGGGATATAAAAAATAAAGGACTGTGCTGTTTTAGGTAAAAAAAAAGGCGCTCACGATTTGTGAACGCCTCTTTCGCATAGTTTGGATTACTATTTTTTGTTATTAAATTATAACTGAGCTTCGATAGCTGCTTTTAATTCGTTTTGTGGAATGTAACCGATTTTACGGTCTACTACTTCACCGTTTTTAATAATAGCGAATGTAGGCAATACTTCAATGCTGAATTCTTTAGCTAATTCTACAACTTCGTCAGTGTTAACTTTAGCGAATACAACTTTGTCGCCCAATTCTTCAGACAAAGCTTCGAAAATTGGCATCATGCGTACGCAGTAACCGCACCATGGAGCCCAGAAGTCCACGATTGCTACTTCTTTAGAAGTTACGGTATCTTTAAAGTTTGCTACTGTTAATTCTGTTACGTTTGCCATAGTTAAATAACCTCCTAAATCAACAAATTTACAAATTGTTGAAAATAAATATCAATATATGTGTTAATTATATTAAACTACAAATTTAGTTGCCGGTCAAATCTGAACTAAAACACAGTCCTGAATAACTTCAAAACCAAGCTCATTGGCCTTAGCCACTACGGCCGGTTTATCAGCGCCCGGTTGCAACCAAACTACCGAAATCCCCAGCTTTTGGCAATCCTCCAAAGCCTGTAAACCTACAGCCTCGGGAACAACAAAGTCCACTACTTCGGGAACTTCCGGTAAATCGTGAAGTGACGCATAACAAGTGGCGCCATCAATCTCATTTACATTAGGGTTCACCGGATATACTTTGTATCCGTGATCACGCAAACAAGCGTATATTTTATAGCCGAATTCTTCTTTACGGCTTGTTGCGCCCAGTACTGCCCAAACTTTTTTAGTCAGTGCTTCTTTTGGTATCATCCTATCACCTCAACTCTCTATATTCATTATATCAAAACATCGAAATTTGTCAATTTAATTTGAGGTTTTTTTAGATAATTATTATCAAGACTACAATTCAACAAAGTTTCCCATGTGAGCCCTCCGAATTTGTCTGTTTGAGATGATGAAACTAGTCCTGCCGCCAATGCCAAATGCCCTAAAATCATAGACGCACTATAGCCGCTCATTCTCAATTCACGCAAGGTTATACTCTGCTGCCTTTTTGATAATCGATAGCCTTCCTCATCAACAATTAACGGCGCATGTGCATAGTGCGGTACCTTGGCACCCAGGCACTCATAGAGCCACAATTGACCGGCCACAGCCGGTAATAAATCATAACCGCGCACAATATGGGTAATGCCCATGGCTATATCATCCATAACAACGGCTAAATTATAGGCGAACATGCCGTCAGCGCGACGAACAATAAAATCATCTTGCGCCGGAATAAGTTCTTCCCGCTGCGAACCTTGCCAAAAATCAGTAAATTCATACAATCGTGGTTCTACTTTCATGCGCCACGAAGGATTCTTCCGCTCACCTAAAGTCTGCCGTTCCCCTTCACTCAAGTGGCGGCAACGACCATCATAATGAGCAATTCCTTCATGACCATGCGGAGCCGATGCAATGCTCTGCAAGCGCGCTCGATTACAGTAACAGGGGTACACAAGCCCCGATTCTTGCCATTTAGCAATCTGTGCCTCATAGAGAGGATACCGTTCACTTTGCCAATACGATTCATGGGGACCGCCTACGCGTGGGCCTTCATCCCAAGTCAGGCCAAACCATTCTAAATCATCCAGTAAATCTTCCCCATACTGTCTTTTAGCGCGCTGTATGTCGATATCTTCCATGCGCAAAACAAAGGTACCTTGTTGCTGTTTCACCTGTAGCCACGACAGCATGGCAATCCACAAATTACCTAAATGAAGATGTCCCGTCGGGCTTGGCGCAAATCGTCCTTTCATAGGACTAATCAGTGTATCACTCATAGAACTAATCAGTGTATCACTCATAGGCCTAATTGTCGTACCATTTGCTGTATCAACATTACCGCCATTATCTGTGTCAATTACGATGTCACTCATTGTGCCAATTGCTCCCAAATTTCATAGAGTTCAGCCAATCTTTTATTGGTAGCTTCCATTTGAGCCGCCGTTTCTGCCATGGCTTCCGCATCTTCCTGTAAAGCGGGATTTTGTATTTGAACTTCGTACATTTTCAGCGTAGCTTCCAAACGGGCAATTTCGGTTTCCGTTTCTTCCAATTTCTTGGCTTGCATATAGGAGTTTAGCTTTTTATCTCCGGAACCTTCGTTACCACTTGTACTGCCGGTATTTTTAGCTTCATTCGAATCCACCCTGTCGGTCGAGTTCGTATCGTCATTATTGTTGCTGTTGCGTTTATTACTGCTCGAACGTTCTTTATTTTGACCACTTTGTTCAGCTGCCAAGGCGGCCAAATCCTGCTGTTCTTTGAGCTTCGCCTTATAGTAGCTGTAATTGCCAAGGTATTCTTCCACGCCTTCCGGCTCTAACACCAAGGTCCGTTTGGCCACTTTATCCAAGAAATACCGGTCATGGGACACAACCAGTAATGTGCCGGTAAAGTTCATCAAAGCCTCTTCCACCACTTCGCGCGTCGGAATATCTAAATGGTTGGTCGGTTCGTCAAGAATTAAGAAATTATTGCCTTGTAAAAACAAAATCAATAAACTTAAGCGAGCCCGTTCACCACCGGACAAATCACGAATTTCCTTGAAAACGTCATCCCCTTGGAACAAAAACATGCCCAGTACATTACGGGCTTTTTCCTCACTATAGTTAAAATGACTCATAATTTCATCAATCGGCGTCCAAGCAGGATGTAATTCTTCGTGTTCCTGTGAAAAATACCCCACCGATACACGGCTGCCGATATCGATAAAACCCGCTTCCGGTGTCAATTCACCGGTAATAGCTTTTAATAAAGTGGATTTTCCGGCGCCGTTCGGCCCGATTAAGGCCACCGCTTCCCCGCGACGAATCATAAAGGACACATCCTCTACAATATCGCGCTCGCCGTAGGATAAAAATAACTCTTCCACCGTCAGCACTTTATCGGCGCTGAATTCCGCTTTAGGAAATCTAAACTTCAATGTCTGTGAAGTTTCCGGCGCATCCAAACGCTCCAAACGATTCAACTGCGACTGGCGGCCTCTGGCCATTTTAGATTTAATCCCGGCGCGGTACTTATCGATATACTCTTCCGTTTTGCGAATATATTCCTGTTGCTTCTCATAGGCGTTTTGCTGCGCCTTATGTTGAGCTTCACGCTGCTCCACATAACGACTGTAATTACCACGATAGCTGGTTGCCTTATGATGCTCCAATTCAACAATACGCGTCGTTACACGATCAAGGAAATAACGGTCATGGCTGATAATTAAGATACCGCCGCCGTAAGAGCTCAAATAATTTTCCAACCATTCCAACATATCCATATCCAAATGGTTAGTCGGTTCATCCAAAAATAAAAAATCAGGGCGCCGAACTAAAGCTTTTGCCAAATTAATACGTGTTTTTTGCCCACCGGAAAATTCAGACACAGATTTCGTTAAATCTTCATCGGAAAAACCAAGGCCGTAGGCAATGCGGCGACTTTGGGCCTCATAATCATAACCACCAAGCCAATCTAAACGGTCCTGAATGCGGGCGAGCTGTTTGAGCAAACTTTCATCATGAGGATTCGTTTCAAGCTTCGCCGATACTTCCTGTAATTGTTGTTCCCAATATTGCACATCGGCAAAGGCTTTTTGAATTTCAATAGCTAAACTGTCGTCCCCTAAATTGATATCCTGCTGCAAATAACCGATTGTAGTAGCACTATCTTTGACAACCTGACCTTCATCATATTCTTCAATGCCCAACAGGCATTTCATGAGCGTCGATTTGCCAGCCCCGTTAGGGCCCACCAAGCCGACACGCTCACCATGTTTTATTTCAAAGGATACTTTGTTAAACACTTGGCGCACGCCAAATGATTTACTTAATCCTATTACGCGGATTTGTTCCATCCTCTAAGCCTCCGTTCAATCATATACTCTTCTATTATATCATAGAGGAATGTCCGTTGGCGCCTCCACAGTGTCAGCTTTTACAAAAATACACAATTCAACACTGTCCTTGGTCTTACGGGCATGTTGAAATAATTTTCCCAATAAAGGAATATCGCCGAGGAGCGGAATTTTTGAAAACTGTTTCCCTTCTCGATTATCCATAAGGCCGCCGATGACGAGGATTTCGCCGGGCTGTAAGTGAACCCTCGTATGTGCCTCGCGCGTGGTAATACGATAAGCTTTCAGTTCCGAAACCATGGCGGGACTGCTCACTTCCGCATGAATATCCGCTTCAATACTGTTATCTTCCGTCACAAACGGTGTGCACGTAAGACGAATCCCCGCCTCTTCATAGCGTGTAGTGATGCGGCTTTCCGTGCCGTCTTTCACCTCTTCCAGCACGGGAATCCGGTCCCCTATTAAAATCTTCGCTTCTTCACCATTCACCGCCATAATAGAAGGTCTCGCAATTAAGACTGTTTTATTATTTGTTTGCTGCGCACTCAATTCCGGTTTAAACCAAAATGTATAAGGCGTACCTTCCGGAGCTCGACCAAATTGAATGCCCCCATAAGAGTTTGTATCATCCTTATTACGCCCGGTCAAACTCTGCCAGGACCATTTTATGCCCGTTTCTTTTACAAAATTATGCTCAATGGCTACAACGGCTACTTCTAAGCGAATTTGTTTGGGGCTTATATCCAGCATGGGTAGAATATCATGAACCTGTCGCAACTGAGCCGCCGTGCCATAGACCATAACCTGATTACTTCCTTTTACCACCTTGATATTCTTCTCCGACACAATGGCAACCAAGGCATCGCCTAAGGCCTTCGGCGAAATATGTCGAGGTGTTAAAACTTCGGCCACGCGCGCATCTTTATCCCCCATGCCTTGACCATCCACAATCCAGAGCCCGTCCGATTCATACAAACTGAAATGCTTTATCGCCGCCAAGCGCTTTATTGCGGCAATACCGCTTGTTTCATTAAGGCGTATCGATACGGTTCCTTGCAACGTTTCCGTACCGGTAATGGCAATGCCCTCACTGCGTGCGATGGACTGCACTAAACTACTCAAATTGCTGTTATTTACCGTCATAGACAAAGCGGCCACCGATTCGCCGCAAAGATGAAATTGTACGATAACAGCCAAAACTGTTAAAACCCTTAATACGCTAACTAACATCCCTATATTACTCCCTTACCCCAGACTTATTCCACATATAACCAACGACTGCCACCGGCGCCACTTATTAAAACTGCATGGTCCGCTATCTGTTTCACTGTCACACCACGCGGTCCCTCGCCAACACCATAGCAACCTTCGCTGCCATCGTTTGTCAAAATCGCCATCGGCGTGGGGCCCGTGATAATACCGGTGACTTTTATATCAGTCATAGAATTTTGCCGATTCCCATAGCTCCCCTTACTTTCCGTACCGGATCCGCCGGTATAAGCCCCGCCACTGCGACCATAATTGTTACCACTATATTCGGCATAATTATTTGTGCGCCGGCCCCTATTAGAACCATTCACATATGAAGTGTTGAATGTATCAGTTTGCCCATAACTATTACCTATACCGGGATTTCCCGACCTTCCCTTTTGTGCGATTTGAGGCGCACCGGCTATGACTGTGCTATCCTCATTTAACAGCAAATGCGTAAACGGATCATCTAGCGGGTGACCTCTTAAAACACCGGCTAAGCTAATTACCGGTGCTACAAATGTACCTTCGTTTTTACCCTTCCCAATAGCCCCGCCACGGCCTTCTTTAGCGTCTAAACTCACAGTTTTAGACGATGAATCAGGTGCCGCATTATCCGCTGCCAAATCACTTACCCTTGTCCACTGAGATGTATATAAACCATAGAGGCAAACGAGGCAAAATAAAAAGACCGCCCCGTACAAGAGGCGACCTTTCTTAATTAATAAATTTCGCATTTCTTGTAGAGACAGTCTATTCATAATATCACAGTCCTTATTATTTTTTATAACCGTTTGGATGGTTTTTGTGCCATTGCCAAGCATCACCGATAACCTGGGAGACCTCGCTGTGGGTCGGCTTCCAGCCTAAAACAGTTTGCGCTTTTTCAGAAGACGCAATCAAAGTGCCCGGATCACCGGCACGACGTTCGCCGATAACAACCGGGAAGTCTACGCCGGTTACGGATTTAGTGGCATCTACAATTTCTTTTACACTGAAACCATTACCGGTTCCCAAGTTAAAATAATTAGATTCACCACCGTCGCGCAAATATTCCATACTGAGAATATGGGCCGAAGCTAAATCGGTAACATGGATATAATCGCGCACACAAGTGCCGTCAGCCGTATCATAGTCAGTACCGAAAATTGAAATATTGGCGCGCTTGCCTAAAGCAGCTTCCAAAATGAGGGGAATCAAATGTGTTTCCGGGGTATGATCTTCACCGATTTCACCGCTTTGGTCGGCACCCGCTGCATTAAAATAACGCAAAGCCACATAGCGCAGACCGTAAATATCACTATAATCGCGCAACATTTGTTCAATCATGAGCTTCGTACGACCGTATACATTAGTCGGAGCTAAACGTGCATCTTCTTTAATCGGTACAACTTCAGGTTCGCCATAAACGGCGGCAGTAGAGGAGAATACAAAATATTTGACACCGGCTTTACGGACAGATTCAATGAGACGGAATGAACCTACTACATTGTTTTCATAATAAATCATAGGATCTTTCATGGATTCGCCAACCTGTGAATGAGCCGCAAAATGCATAACCCCTTCAATGCCTTTAGCCTTTAATACATCGGCTAAACCGGCATCAGCAATATCCATATTAATAAATTCAACGCCTTCCGGCAAAGATTCTACATGACCACGCGATAAATTATCCAAAACAATTGGCGTATGACCTGCTTTTTGCAAAGCTCGCACAGTATGACTGCCGATATAGCCGGCTCCACCGGTAACCAAAAATTTCATAATAATCCTCCCTAAATCGAAACTGCCACTGCTTGCCGCAACCTTTAATTATGTCCGCGAACGGGAAAGGATCGGCAAAAACTACATGACCTGATTATTTTTCCGCTTGATGAGCTGCCAATTTAGGCCCCAACAATTTTTTATACACTTCAACGCCCGGCTGATCAAACGCATCTACACCGGCCAATTGACCTTCGTAGAAAATAGCCCAGCAAAGCATAAACATAAATTCACCTAAATGATAGGCTGACAAGGTCGGCAATTCATAAGTTACATTGAAGCGCTTATCGCCTGTTAAAGCTTCGCTGTTAGCTTCTAAAGCAGTATTTAAAATTACCCCTAAGTCCAAGCCACTGAATGCTTTAAGCGGTTTATATTCATCGTAAGTATGAGGCACAATCGCTTTTGTTTCCCAATCTTTTACTTTTACAAAAGACACGATTTTGTTCAAGCGCCCTTCTTGATGTTCCTGTGTCTGTGCATGCATATCCGTAGTTCCCACCGCAACTACCGGCGTGCGACCGTAACGGCCGTCAGTTTTCGGCTGATGTTTACCTAATGATTCAGCTAAAAGTTGTACATACCATTCAGCCAAGGATTTCAAAGAATCGCCGTAAGGCATCATGATTTCAATAATACGGCCGTATTTTTCAGCAGCAATATATTTCAAAACTGCATTCAACAAAGCCGGATTCTTAAGCAAATCGCCACCCTGACAGGCTTCATCCATGCCTTTGGCTCCGTCTAAAAATTCACGAATATTGAAGCCTACCACGGCACCGATAATAAGACCTACTTCCGTAAATACGGAAAAACGTCCGCCCACCCCATCAGGCACAGCAAACGTCGGCCAGTTCTGCTGAACCGCCAATTTATGAAGCAACGTTTCTTTTTCATCGGTACGAGGATCCGTAACAGCTACGACTTCCACTTTAATACCGGCCGCTGCCAACGCTTCTTGCACCACCATGAAATTGGACATCGGTTCAATGGTAGACCCGGACTTAGAAATTAAAATGAGCATTACCGTATAAGGAGATCCTTTATGGGCCGCACTGCGTTTTAACGTTTCAATCAAATCATTAGTGCGATGAGGATCCACATTATTGCCACTGAAGTATAATTTTGGATACCCGTCGCGTTCCGCTTCGGATTTCTGATTCCAAAATTCACCGCAATGAACATCAAAGAGTACTTTACCGCCTAAATAAGAGCCGCCGATACCGAAGCTTACTACGGCATCTACAGACTCTTTAGCATGTTGCCCCAAGTCTTCCAAACGTTTTAAAACTGTTTCGTTATTGAGATTTTTATCTTCAATATACGGCAATTGCGGGAATAATACAGCTTCCGGCTGACCGTCTTTAGACAAATGGCCTTCCACAACGCCTGTAGTACGTACGCGAACGGCCGCTTTTACGGCATTGGCAATAGAATCGAAATAAGTATGAACATCAGCTTCGGTTACGCCCCAAGCTGAAAATAAATTAGTATAATCAAATATAAAACCGGATGGTAAAATGATTTTTTTCATTGAAACTCCTCCTTTAAACCACTCTTCTTATTGTACCGTTCTATAAATTATGGCGCAATAGAAAAACTGAAGAGCATCATACATTTTATTCATAACTCAATCAACTTTAGCCCCATTCATACCTTAAGCAAATATAACTTTTCAAAGTTAAAAGTCTAATACCTTTATCCTCTACCTATACCATGAGAATGCTGTATCCCGAACAATTTCAACTCAGTTGAACTTATAATTCGATTACCTTTTTGGTGCCTGCTTTAGCTAATTCATCGGCTTTTTCATTATAGGTTACACCCGTATGAGCCGCTACCTTGTGAAATACTGTTTTAATAAGGCGACGGCTGTTTAACATAAATTCCGCATACTGCTGTGTAAGCGGATTATTCGCCTTCCAACGTCCCGTAGCCCACATTTCAATGCCCATATAATCATAGTAAATGTGAATTTCTTTAGCTTCCTTAGCTACAGCCCACTCAATGACATGCATGGCCCCTAAAAGTTCACCCGCCACATTCCAATAGGCCGTATATATTTCTTTATCGGTACCGTATGAAAACGTTTCTTCTTGCCCCTCATAGAAAATAACGCCGCCGGTGCCGACCACTTTGTTTGTTTTGTCAAAACTTCCATCAATAAAGGCTACCGCGCTTTTTGCTCCTAAATCAGCAAAAATAGTATCCGAGGCATTGGAATCCTGAGCCGATTTATTGCTTACGCCCGTACCGGTAGCTCTGCGACGACGCGGCGTACGGCGCTGACTGGCCTTGGCGGTAGCTAAATATTCTTCCATGGACATGCCTTTAATAGGCGCAATATCTTCCTCCATAAAAGCTTCCGCTTCCTGTTTTGACATAAAAGATTTGTAAATGGCACCACCATAGCCCTTTACTTGGCGTTCACAAGCCGCCCAAGAATCATAAATTCCCCGCACTCTCCCCTCTCTTACGGCATAATACTTTTTACCCATATAAGCTCCTTGTTCTAGAATAACTGCAATCAGTTCATCGTTAATGTTTCGAAATGAGCATTTACTACTGTCTGTAAATCGTTTGGATTAACTTTAATCTGCATGCCTCGCAAACCGGCACTTACATAAATCTGATCAAACGTTGCCATGGTCGCATCAAAATAGGTGGGAAATAATTTCTTCATCCCCACCGGCGAACAACCGCCCCGCAAATAACCGGTAAGCCCCAATAAATCCTTCACAGCGATAAGCTCAACTGATTTATTGCCACTCACCCGTGCCGCCTGTTTTAAATCCAATTCAGCGGCAACAGGAATACAAAACACGACCGGCCCCGTCACATTGCCTTTCCCCACCAATGTTTTGAAAACCTGTGCTTCCGGTAAATGCAGTTCTTCTGCTACATGGACGCCTGCACCACGTCCTTCTTCCCATTCATAGGCTAATACTTCATAACCGATTTTATGCGTGTCCAGCATGCGCATAGCATTTGTTTTTTTATGCTCTTTCTTACTCACGACCATCGTTCCTTTTTTATTTTACTACAGTTTCATTTAAAATATTACTACAAAACAGCTGAAAAACAGCTGAATATTTATGAAATTTTTCGCAATATTTATCAAATATAATTATGAATTATAATTATTTATTCAAATTTTTGCTTATTGTTACTTGTTCAATATTTTATTAATGTTTTTAAGTTCTATACGCAAAGTTCCGTCAGGATTCGTCACGATTTCAATGAATTCACTGTTTTGCATATATTCAACGGGAAAACTAATCTCAATTCCCGTGTCAGTTTTTATTTTATGCTTTTCCCCTACCTTGGCGGCAAATTCACGATTTACCGGCAAAGGTCGTAACATATCCTGCTCTGCCAATGCTTTTTTAGCCGCTTCTTTTTGTTGCGGCTGATTGGCAAAAACCGTATCCACAATGGTTTCCGGATTCAACGTATCGGATACTTCCGCATTTTTGGAAATCATGGAGCGAACCTTAACCAACTCTTCCACGCCATCGCCCTCATGCGCTTTAGCCACCTTATCCACGATGCGTCGCACTTTGGCCACCGTATCACGGGATGACGGATTCGTACCGATTTGTAAAACTTTATCTCCTAAAATATAAACAGCTTCACCGTCATATTCACCTTTTGGTTCAAACAGACGCACCGAAAAATCCTCTAAATCAATAGCACAAAATGAGCGAAGCTTTTGGGTCGGACTCGGTAACACCGCTCGATTCGGAATCAATTCCGTAGTTAAAGTGCCGTCTTCTTCATTAAACAGTTGGTGCGTATACGCATCATGGGCCTGACAAAGGAGAATACATAAATAGCGATGATTTTCAGCCGCTTCACAGATAATTGTATCAATAATAACCGGATCCGTCGCCTGTTTCATATAATTGAACATCGTTTCGCCCAATTCCTTGCCTAAGGTGGTAATATCGGTAAGACCGTCGCGATATTGCACCAACATTTGACCTAATTTACTCGTCTCATTTATATAGCCCGTTCTAAGTCCCGGGTCTTTAATCCCCTTAGTTACATGAGCACTGACATAGTCCTGTAAGGCTTCCTCGCCCATATTCAGTTCATTTTCCGAATAAACGGCTAAAGAAGATGAAAAATCAAGAATTTGTAATACAGCCCGATTGATTTGCATATTTGCTCCTTAGTGGATAAAAAAGTGTCTTGCCTCGTATTTAACAACACGAAAACAAGACACTCCAACGATATTTAATGCATTTTACAATGCATATGATTAAGTTTAGCCTTGTACGTATGGTCCGAATAAACCGGCAAACAAGTGAGAACCTTTTTTGCCCAAAATAGCGGCACAAAGCGATGCTAAAGCACCTATGACGGCAATAACCAGTGCATTGCCTGCGGTGACATTATACGAATATGCCACATAGGCCTGTATCAGCGTCAGGGCGAAATACACTACGGATAAGTAGATTTTGAATTTTAAAACCGGCGCTGTCGTTGTTTTATAACGAAGTTTACCGCCAATATAACCGGAAATACCGCCAATTAATACCAATAAAGGCATTACGAGACAAACCATCATAGCGAAATCGAATAAACGGTAGCCCAAGCTGTAAGGCACGAGTAAACCTAAAAAAGGCAAGCCCACAGTTAAAGCGGAACCGGCAATCGGAAAATGAACCGCAATCGGATGCAAATGTAAATCCAATAAACGTTTACGGGTAGGATTCAATTTGCGTGGTGTGTATTCAGCCCAAACGGTTTTCGGAAAGCCGCAAGCCGGGCATGGTTTATCCGCATTATCGGCTGTTTCGATATAGCCGCACACACGACAAATTATATACTGAATCTTTTTCTCTTCTTGTTTTTTTGTTTCCATGTCAATCTCCTCACAAGAACAACTACTTCTCTTACCATTGTACCATAATCTCTATTTATTCGACTACAGTAAATCACTCATTAATAATTACTTTTTATTATGAAAGTATTCATAGGTCGTTGTCAAGCCTTTATCTAATTTAACTGTAGCTGATAAACCTAATTCATTTATCATTTTTTTTGTACTTAATAACGAGTGTTTGATATCCCCTTGCCGTGCCTCTTCGTAGTGCACGTTAAATTCATGGTCCACAATTTTTTTAAATTGTGCTACCAATTTATTCAGCGAAGTACCTCTCTCGGTACTCACATTGATAACCCCCACAAGGTCCGGTTTATGCAAAGCCGCCATATTAGCTGCCACTACATCGTCTACATAGACGAAATCGCGAGTTTGTTCACCGTCACCGAATATACTTATATCTTTATGAGCCTGTAAACGTTCACAGAAAATACTGATTACGCCGCCTTCACCGCCATTGCCTTGACGCGGTCCATACACATTTGCATAGCGAAAACAGATGTAAGGTAAGCCGAATGCTTCATGATAAATGCGCAGATAACTTTCCGTAGTCAATTTGGTAAGTCCGTAAAACGAGGACGGCTGCCCCGCCATCGTTTCTGTGAGCGGTAATGTATCGAGATCACCATATACGGCGGCTGACGAAGGCATGATAATTTTTTTTACTCCCACGCTGCGGCAAGCATTAAGCACATTAATGAGTCCCAATAAATTAACATCACAATCAAATGCAGGATCTTTCATTGATTCCGGCACCATTGTCTGAGCGGCTTCATGAAATACATACTCCGGTTTAAACTCGGCCATTTTAGCGGCAAGTTCTTTATCGCGAATATCCATTTCCACGAAGTCAGCCTTAGAATTTACAAAATCTCGACAACCGGTACTTAAATTATCTATAACCATTACCTTGTGCCCTTCATTAATGAGAGCATCTACAAGATGGGAACCGATAAAACCGGCCCCGCCGGTCACGCAAATATTCATTACCCTAACCTCCCTTAGTTTTTACAACTGCTATATAAATAAGACCCAATACAAAGCCGATAGCGGACGGCACTACCCAGCCCATACCTAAATCAAAGAACGGCAACATCTTATATACGCCTACAGTTTGCTGTACCCAAGCTGCTTGCCCTAAAAATTCAGGCAAAGTATTGAGCATATCACCGATAGCCGCAATCAAGGCAAATACTGTAGTGATGAAATATACAGCTTGACGACCGTTAAAAAGCGGTGCCAAGAATGTTAACAAAATAATGGTAATCGTCAACGGATACAATAACATCAAAATAGGAATCGCCAGCGATATAATCTGAGTTAAGCCTACATTACCGATTAAGAAAGAAATAATAGCGAATGCATAGGCATATTTTTTATAACTGATGGAATTCGGAAATAAATCGACGAATGTTTCCGAACATGCACAAATAAGGCCTACCGCCGTTTTCAAACAAGCCAAGGTTACGGTAATTGCCAATAATACGGCACCGATTGGTCCGAAATAATAATGGGCAATTTGTGCCAACGCAATACCGCCGTTAGCGGATAAGGCGAAAACGCCGAGGCTGGAGGCACCCACGTAAGCTAAGAATGCATAGATAATGGCCATCAAGACTACCGTAACGATACCGGCTTTTACCATGCCCGCCGCAATATCCTTAGGCTCGGTAACACCTACGCTCTGCATGGCGCGGACTACGATGATACCGAAGGCTAACGCCGCCAAAGCATCCATCGTATTGTAACCTTCCGTAAAGCCTTTGAAGAACGGCATGGTCAAATAATCACCGCTCACCGGTGCCGTCGCCACGGATCCCATTGGATTAATCAAGGCCACTACCAAGAGAATAGCCAAGAAGATTAAGAACAACGGATTTAAAATTTTACCGATGTAGGTCATTAACTTACCCGGGTTCATGGAGAAAAACAGACCCAAGACGAAGAACACAAAGGTAAAGGCCGCCAAGGCTACCGTCTGCATATCATCACCGATATACGGTGCCAAGCCGATTTGATAAGAAACCGTGGCCGTACGCGGTAAAGCAAAAGCTGGCCCTATGGTTAAATATAAAAGAATAGTAAATAATTTCGCATAGGTCGGATGTACGCGAGATGCCAAATCAAATAAACCGTTACTCCGTGAAATACCGATAGCAACAACACCTAAGAACGGCAAGCCAATGGCCGTAATAAGAAAACCTACCGTAGCCGGCCACATGTCGGCCCCTGCTTCCTGCCCCATATGAACCGGGAAAATCAGATTGCCTGCGCCGAAGAACATACCGAACAACATTGAGCCAATAACTATGGCTGAACTTAATGACAATTTTCCTTGCAAGATAGTACCCTCCTACCGAATGGCAGTTGCCATTACTCTACAAAATATAACACTACCGTAAAACCCAACACAAAGGATACACTGCCTGAAGCCAAGCGCTGACAATGTATCCCATATGTTACTTACAATGTTACTTATAAAATCCGCTATAACTGCTAGCGGTCTCCTTCAATGGTAGCACGCTTTTCATCTTTAGACAAACGGAAAAATCGATACACTTCCGCCGCCGTTTTTTGATTCATTCCCGGCACGGCTGCCAATTCCTCTTCCGTAGCCGCCTTAATACCTTCTAAATTGCCAAAAGCCTGCCACAATGCTTTACGCCGTTTTGGTCCGATACCTTCAATATGATCCAGAATCGACTCCAAATTGCGCTTGCCCCGTAATTTACGATGATACGTAATGGCAAAGCGGTGAGCTTCGTCACGAATTTGTTGCAATAACTGCAATTCCGGCGAATGATGAGATAATATGATACTTTCCGACTGACCTTCCACAAAAACTTCTTCAATTCGTTTAGCCAGCGAAATAACCGGCACATCCGTCACACCGACTGCTCTGATTAAAGGCAAGGCTGCGTTGAGCTGCCCCTTACCGCCATCGATGATAATTAAATCCGGCATAGGCCAATCCGTTTCATTGCCGTAACGGCGTTCCATAATTTCAGCCATGGATTTAAAGTCATCCGGTTTGCCCTGAACCGTCTTTAATTTAAAACGACGATATTCCTTCTTCGCCGGTTTACCGTCTTCAAAGACAACCATGGAAGCCACCGTTTCACTGCCCTGCGTATGGGATATATCGATGCATTCCATACGTTCCGGGAGTCTCGGCAAGTCGAGGACTTCCGCCAATTTCTTAACGGCGCCGCCGCTCTTATCCAAATCATATTGCCATTGACGACGACGCTCTTCCAGGAAGTTCTGGGCGTTTTCCGCCGCCATCTTAATCAAATCATGCTTATAACCTCGTTGTGGCACCGAAACCTCAACATTTTGGCCCTTCATTTCGGTGAACCACTCCACAAAGAGTTCCCGTTCTTCCGTTTCATAAGGCAACAATACTTCTTTTGGCACGAATGTGGTGCCGCCATAGTATTGTTTTATAAATTCCGTCATAACCGTAGCGGCGTCATCACCTTCATTTTTAATGAAAAAGTTTTCACGCCCCAACATACGGCCGGAACGGATGAAAAAGACCTGCACACAGGCCATGAGGCCTTCCATGGCGATACCGACTACGTCAATATCACCGCGTTGGGTTACCATGCGCTGTTTTTCACGAAGCTTTTCCAATGCCTGCAATTGATCGCGCAGTTGAGCCGCCTTTTCAAAATCAAGCTCTTCCGCCGCCGCTTCCATTTGCTGCTTCAATTCGCCTAAAAGAGGAATCGGTTTACCCTCCAATACCTGTACGATTTGATCGATATAGGAGCGGTATTTTTCCGGTGATACCAAGCCTTGACAAGGAGCCTCACAATAACCCAAATGATACTGCAAGCATGGTCGCGGTACATTCATATTTGAACAAGTGCGCAAGGGGAAATGACGGCGGAACAATTTTAAAGTCTGATGTACGGCCGTCACATCCGTAAACGGTCCAAAATACTTGGCCCCGTCACGCACCATGCGGCGCACCATGAGCACCCGCGGATACTCCTCCTGCACCGTCACCTTCACATAGGGATAGGTCTTATCATCGCGGAGCATAATATTATACTTCGGATGATGTTCCTTAATGAGCGTATTTTCCAAAATTAACGCTTCCATTTCCGTCTTGGTCTGAATGACCTCCACATCAACGGCGCGTCGCATCATGGCTGTTACCTTTGGAGCCCGATTGATATCATTGCGCACATAGGAACGGACGCGATTGCGCAGATTTATGGCTTTGCCCACATAAATGATACGTTTATATTGGTCCCGCCATAAATATACGCCCGGCGTGGTCGGCAAATGGCTGATTTTCTCCAATACTTCTTCCGTAACCATTATTGACCTGCTTTCTTAGCTTCATCCATAAATCGTTTTGTTTTTGCCAAAACAGGCCCCAAGAACTTTCCGGTATAACTGCCTTCCATTTTGGCGATTTGTTCCGGCGTGCCCGTACCGACAATGGTACCGCCGCGTACGCCCCCTTCAGGACCTAAGTCGATAATATGGTCCGCCGTTTTAATAACGTCCAAATTATGCTCGATAACGACTACTGTATCGCCGGCGTCAACTAATTTTTGTAACACATCGAGCAGCTTGCGAATATCTTCCGCATGCAAGCCCGTTGTCGGTTCGTCCAGGATATATAAAGTCTTACCCGTACTGCGACGAGCCAATTCGGTAGCCAGTTTTACACGCTGTGCTTCACCACCGGACAAGGTTGTCGCCGGCTGGCCCAAACGAATATACCCCAAACCTACCTGTTGTAACGTTTCAAGCTTGCGATGGATTTTCGGAATGGATTTAAAAAACTCAACTGCCTCATCCACCACCATATCCAATACATCGGCAATGGATTTACCTTTATATTTAACTTCCAAAGTTTCCCGATTATAACGAGCTCCTTTGCAGACTTCACAAGGCACATACACGTCCGGTAAGAAATGCATTTCAATTTTGATGATACCGTCACCGCGACAAGCTTCGCAGCGACCGCCACGGACGTTAAAGCTGAAACGCCCCTGCTTATAGCCCCGCATTTTAGCTTCCGGCGTTTGACTGTACAATTCACGAATGGAATCGAATACACCCGTATAAGTGGCCGGATTGGAACGCGGCGTACGTCCGATCGGACTCTGGTCAATATTGATGATTTTATCGATATTTTCAGTGCCGCGAATCTCTTTATGAGCCCCTACCTTGTGATAGGAGCGATATAAATGATTCGCCATGCCCTTGTAGAGAATCTCATTAATTAAGGTGGATTTACCGGAGCCGCTCACACCGGTTACCACCGTGAAAACGCCAAGTGGGAATTTTACATTAATATTCTTTAAGTTATTTTCCGAGGCACCGCGAATTTCCAACACATTGCCGTTGGACTTGCGTCTGGTTTCCGGCAACGGTATAAATTTACGACCGCTCAGATACTGCCCTGTAATGGAGTTTTCATTGGCCATTACTTCCTGAGCCGTCCCTTGGGCGATGATCTCCCCTCCGTGCTCACCGGCGCCCGGTCCGATATCTACCAAATAGTCGGCCGCTAACATGGTGTCTTCATCATGTTCCACGACCAATAAGGTATTACCGAGGTCACGAAGACCCTTCAAAGTCCCGATTAAGCGATCATTATCGCGTTGATGGAGACCAATAGACGGTTCGTCGAGAATGTATAAAACGCCTACCAAGCCTGAACCGATTTGGGTAGCCAAGCGAATACGCTGAGCTTCACCGCCCGACAAAGTTCCGGCATTACGATTCATGGTGAGATAATCGAGACCCACATTATTGAGGAACATGAGGCGTGCTTTGATTTCTTTTAAAATCTGGTTACCGATAAACTGTTCGCGCTCCGTAAGCGGCACGGTATCAAAGAAGTTCACCGCATCACTGATGGTGAGCTGCGTCACTTCGTTGATGTTTTTATCGCCTACGCGCACGGCTAAGGCTTCCGGTTTTAAGCGGGCACCGCCGCAAGTTTTACATGGTTTGATGGACATGAATTCTTCAAAGGCTTCACGCATAGAGTCGGTAGAAGCTTCGCTGTGACGACGTTTTACCATAGGCAAAATACCTTCGTACTCCGTGTGGAACGTCTTTACTTCACCGCGCATATTTTCATACTCGAAGGTTACTTTATCGGTACTGCCGTTCATCACCATTTGTTGTAATTTCTTCGGTAGTTCATTATACGTAGCCGATAAATCATAGCCATGAGCCTTCAATAAACCTTCCAATTGACGCATAAACCATGCATTCGGATTGGAACTTAAAGGCAATACGGCGCCGTCCGCAAAAGACACATCGCCATCCGGAATTACCCGCTCTTCGTCCACTTCCATGGTGCTGCCGATACCCAAGCAGGCCGGACAAGCACCGAACGGGCTATTGAAGGAGAACATGCGCGGCTCGATAGCCGGTAAAGAAATATGGCAATCGGGACAGGCAAAATGCTGGCTGTACATATGTGACGGTCCATCCACTTCCTGCACCACCACAATGCCTTCGCCCCATTTGGCAGCTGTTTCCATGGAGTCTGATAAACGGCTCTCAATGCCTTCTTTCACTACCAAACGGTCAATCACGATTTCTATATCATGCTTTTTAGTCTTTGCCAATTCAATATCTTCGTCCAAGGTGCGAATATCACCATCTATGCGGACACGGGCAAACCCTTCTTTGCGAAGACGTTCCAATAATTGCTTATGTTCCCCTTTTTTGCCGCGCAATATAGGCGCCATAATGAGCAATTTAGTGCGTTCCGGCAAGGTCATTACGTCATCGGCCATCTGCTCGATAGATTGCTGCGTAATTGGCTTACCGCACTGCGGACAAAAGGCATGGCCCACACGAGCAAACAATAAGCGTAAATAGTCATATATTTCCGTCACTGTCCCCACCGTAGATCGAGGGTTGCGACTGGTTGTTTTCTGATCGATAGAGATGGCCGGTGACAAACCTTCAATATAATCCACATCCGGTTTATCCATTTGGCCCAAAAATTGACGCGCATAGGCCGACAAGGATTCTACATAGCGTCGCTGCCCTTCCGCATAAATCGTATCGAAAGCGAGCGACGATTTACCGGAGCCGCTAAGCCCGGTAATGACAATAAACTTGTCCCGTGGCAAGGCCACATCTATATTCTTAAGGTTATGCTGACGCGCCCCTTTTACTATAATTTGTTCTTTCACGATAACCTCCCGATTATCAAATTAACGGACAAATAGGCAAGACAGAATGCCTTGCCCATAAGTTCCTATTTTTTACGACGTACATCCTGTAAGTCAGACAATTGCTGCCTTAAAATACCGAGTTCATCACGAAGTTCGGCTGCTTTTTCGAATTCAAGCTGTTTAGCGGCCGCCTTCATGAGACGCGTAGTTTCTTCAATCTTGTTAAATACATCTTCCACGGTTAATTCCGGTGCCGCTTCATAAGTAGCGGTGCCATCAGCCACAGCTTGTACCCCTTTAGCCTTGCCTGACGTTTTGGCGCCGCCTTTATTACCCGCTTTAGCGCCTGTTTTGGCAGTGCGCCCTTTTTTAGCGGAAGCAACAGCCGCTGCGCCGTCATCGTAGCCATCATTTTTACCGCGACCGGTGCGCTTAGCACTACCGGCTTTACTACCGGCCTCTTCTTCTTCCAATTTAGTCAATTCAATCAATTCTTTAACTTCTTTATGAATCGATTTTGGCGTAATATTGTGTTTCTTATTGTAGGCGTTCTGTACTTCACGACGGCGTTCCGTTTCAGTGATTGCCCGATCCATAGAACCTGTAATACGGTCCGCATACATAATAACACGACCATTTTCATTACGCGCCGCACGACCGATAGTCTGAATCAAAGAGGTATCACTGCGGAGGAACCCTTCCTTATCCGCATCAAGAATAGCCACCAAGGAAACTTCCGGCATATCCAGACCTTCACGAAGTAAGTTAATACCCACCAACACATCAAAAACACCGGCCCGCAGGTCACGAATAATATCGGCACGCTCAATGGTGGCAATATCGGAATGTAAGTAGCGCACACGAATGCCCACTTCTTTGAGAAACTCCGTCAAATCTTCCGCCATTTTCTTCGTCAATGTCGTTACGAGGACACGCTCATTCTTAGCGGCCCGCACTTTAATTTCGCCTAACAAATCATCCATTTGCCCTTTAATGGGACGCACTTCAATAAGCGGATCCAATAAACCGGTAGGACGAATAATCTGCTCCGCAATATTGGTCTGCACTTCCATTTCATACGGGCCCGGTGTAGCCGATACGTATACAATCTGATTAATTCGCTCTTGGAATTCTTCAAACTTCAACGGGCGGTTATCCAAAGCGGAAGGCAAACGGAAGCCATACTCGATTAAGTTTTCCTTACGAGCCCGGTCGCCATTATACATGGCCCGCAATTGTGGAATCGTTACATGGGATTCGTCAATCAAAATCAAAAAATCATCCGGAAAATAATCAATCAACGTATACGGTGCTTCCCCCGGTTTACGATTAGATAAAAGGCGGGAATAGTTTTCGATGCCTGAGCAATAGCCCATTTCCTGCATCATTTCAATATCGTAACGAGTTCGTTGCTCCAAACGCTGGGCTTCCAGTAAACGGTCCCGTGATTTAAGAAATTCCAACTGCTCCGCCAATTCTGTTTCAATACGCTCAATGGCGAGTTGCAATTTTTCACGGGTCGTTACATAGTGAGAGGCCGGATAAATGGCCACATGCTTGCGATCGGCAATTACTTCACCGGTCAAAACATCCACTTCGGACAAACGGTCAATTTCATCGCCGAATAATTCAATGCGAACGACTCGTTCACTATTGGCTGCCGGAAATACTTCTATCGTATCGCCGTGGACACGGAAAGTACCACGGGTAAAATTAATATCATTGCGACTGTATTGAATATCCACCAGTTTTTTCAAAATATCGTCACGACTTCGTTCTTGCCCCAAACGGAGCGATACAACCAAATCGCTGTAGTCTTCCGGGTCACCTAAGCCGTAAATACAGCTTACAGAGGCCACAATAATCACATCGCGACGCTCAAACAAACTCATTGTAGCCGAGTGACGCAATTTATCGATTTCATCGTTAATGGATGCATCTTTTTCAATATATGTATCGGTTGACGCAATATATGCTTCCGGTTGGTAAAAATCATAATAAGACACAAAATATTCCACCGCATTATTGGGAAAAAAGCTTTTAAACTCACTGCATAATTGCGCAGCCAAGGTTTTATTATGAGCAATAACTAAAGTCGGTTTTTGCACGCCTTCAATTAACTTGGCCATGGTATAGGTTTTACCCGTACCGGTAGCCCCCAACAGAACCTGTGCCCAGTCGCCGTTATTGACGCCCTGCACCAACGATTGAATGGCTGCCGGCTGATCGCCCATTGGTTCAAAAGGTGCTTCAACCTTAAAAGGAGTCATATTACCTTCGTAATTACGATGAATATGTGGATGTGCCATATTATTTACCTTCTTCACGCATGAGGCGTTCTGCTTCGGCCTGAGCCATGGCAGCTTCTTCCGCTCTCACCTTTTCGATATGCTCTTGCAAACGTTGCTTTTCCAATTCATTCATTTCCGTGCGTTTACCGTCAGCTTCTTGAATGGGTGTATCCACACCTTCCAAGACTTCAATCAATAAGGCTACGGCTTTTTTATCAAGCCCTTCTTTATTGGCAATCTCAGTTGGTAAAATCCACTCTTCCGGCGTAAAATGTTCGATGCGATCATTCAATTGATTCCAATTTTGAAGCATCAAGCGTGTCACCGGACGATACATTTCATTGCCGATGTAAGCCAATAAATCGCCTAATGTATCCAGCGCTTCGGATGGTGCGCCGAAATGATTAGCTATATTTTCAGCCCGTGCATAAGCTACCAACTCAGCACGGCTCATTTGATTATTCATTCGTACTCATTCCTTTATCAAACAAGGCATTGGCAAATTCTTTCGCATTGAATGGTTTTAAGTCATCAATTTTTTCACCGATGCCAATCCAACGAACGGGAACCCCCAGTTCTTCTTTAATGGAAATTACGACGCCCCCTTTGGCGGTGCCGTCTAATTTAGTCACAATAATACCGGTAATCGGTACAGCCTGGCCGAATAATTTAGCTTGGCTAACCGCATTCTGACCGGTGGTGCCGTCCAAAATCAATAGGGTTTGATGCGGCGCTCCCGGAACCTGACGGTCTGCTACGCGGCCGATTTTCTTCAATTCTTCCATCAAGTTGGTTTTTGTGTGCAAACGGCCGGCTGTATCGATAATCACAATATCTGCATTACGTGCTTTCGCCGATGCCAAGGCATCGTATACGACAGCGGCCGGATCGGCCCCTTCCTGATGTTTTACGATAGGCACATCGGCTCGTTCCGCCCAGATAGTGAGCTGTTCGGAAGCGGCTGCACGGAACGTATCGGCTGCCGCCAACACCACCTTTTTGCCGGCTTCTTTATAATAATGAGCCAGTTTGGCAATAGTCGTTGTTTTACCTACCCCATTAACGCCCACTACCAAAATAACTTCCGGCGAATGCATTTCCAAAGTTTCTTCCTGTTCTTCCAGTAACTTCGTAATGTATTCTTCAATGTAGTTCATCACTTCATTGGTATGATTGATTTTGCCTTCCGTAACACCGCGACGAATTTCTTTCATCAAAAGTTCCGTCGTCTTACTGCCCAGGTCGGCGGTAATCATGGCGACCTCCAAATCATCCAAGAAGTCGTCGTCAATCTTGGCATAGCCGATAATGACCGTTTCAATGGCTTCGGTAAACTTCTTTTTCGTATTTTCTAAGGCATCGCCGAAACCAAGAAATTTCTTGGTTTTATTCCAAAAACTCATTACATATCCTCCTCTATTTCATCAAAGGCTACTGTTAACAATCGGGAAACACCTCGTTCCACCATGGTAACACCTTGTAATACCAAGGCCGCCTCCATAGTTCGTTTACGATGCGATACAACAATAAACTGCGTATCGTCACCCAGTCGTTGTAAATAGCTGCCAAAACGTTCTACATTGGCTTCGTCCAACGCCGCGTCCACTTCATCGAGCACACAGAACGGTGCCGGTCTGTAATCCAAGAAGGAGAACAGCAAGGCTATAACTGTAAGGGCCCGCTCACCACCGGACAACAGCGTTAACTGTTGGCGTTTTTTACCGGGTGGTTGAATATAAAAATCAATGCCGCTGGTCAAAATATTATCCGGATCGGTGAGCACTATCTGAGCTGTGCCGCCGCCGAACAACTTGCTGAACACGGCCTGAAAACGATCGCCCACCACTTCAAGGACTTCGCCGAGCTGTAAGGCCATCGCTTTATCAATCTCTGCAATAACCGCTTCCAACTGAGCCTTAGCCTGTTCCAAATCGGATTGCTGCGTTTCATAAAAAGCCTGTTTCGTCTGCGCCGCTTCATATTCAGCTACCGCTTCCGGGTTAACCGCCCCTAAGGCTTCCAGTTCAGCACTCAACTTACCTTCTTCGAGACGCCAATCCGCTACAGCCCCTTCCGGCTGTAAAGCCTGTGCTTCTTCTCGTGAAAAACCGAGTTCGGCGATTTTTTGTAAAGCCTGTTCGCTAATCATTTCATATTTTGCCAGCTGACCTTCCATCTGCACCAAACGCTGTTGAACCCTTTTTTGACGAGTATCCAAAGTTTCGCGCTCCGTGGAATAATCAGCTAACGTTCGCTGCTGTTCACTATGTGATTCATACAGCGCGTCGCGCTGCTTGGCTAATTCCGCCGTCGCCTTAGCTTGGGCTTCATAAGCATGCTCCAAATCACTCAATTTCTGTGGTAATTCAGTATTTACCTGTTGTTCACGAACATCCAGCTGCATTTGTAACGGCTTCATACGCGCTACATTTTGCTCGATAGCGCTTTGCCAATCATTGATTTGCTGTTCACCGTAACTTTGTTGCTGCTTTAATTGTTCATAGTGCAAACGTGCATCTTGACGCACCTGACCGACTTCGTCCTGCGCTTTTTGACAGCGCTCCAATTCAGCCAGGGTCACCGAATGACCGCCATCAGCCTGAATATTTTCATTCAAAGTCTTAAGAGCACTTTCCGCTTGTGCCAATGTCATCGTAACACGAGCCTGTTCACCGGTCAAACGGTCCTGCTCCGCCAAATTGTTTTGCAGCACCTGTTCCTTGCGCAACTTTCGTTCCCGCGTTGTTTTTAAAATGGATTCCGCCGTCAAAAGCAAGGTATGCTGCTCATCCCAACTATTTTGTTTCGCTGCCAACTGTTCACTTAATTCTTCAAACTGTTTTTCGTAGTCAGCGGCAGCTTGTTGTTTTTTAACTAACTCTGCTTGTAATACCTGCAATTTGGTATTTAACAGGCCCATCTCTTCTTTTTGAGCCATAACGGAGGCTTTACGCCGTTTGGTCACACCACCGGCTAAAGAACCGCCCGGTTGGAATTGTTCGCCTCCCAGTGTCACTAAACGAAGCTGTTGCTTATATTTTTTCTGTAGAGCAATAGCCTGCTCCATCGTTTCCACTACGAGAGTACGCCCCAACAAGTAGGTGAAAACACCACGATACGTTTCATCAAAAGTAATACAATCTACGGCCCGCCCCAATACGCCCGATTCATTGAGAGCCGGTGTATTAATGGCCTGACCGTGCACCGTTTCTAACGGTAAAAAAGTAACGCGACCGCCTTGAGTCCGTTTTAAATAGGCAATACAATCAGCGGCAGCTCGCGAGGTACGCGATACTACATGGTTAATACTGCCCCCTAAGGCAATATCGAGAGCCGTGGCAAATTCCGGCTTTACCGTAAACAAATCACCGATAGCCCCCAGTAAGTCCTGCTGCCACGGCTCCTTAGCGGCCAGGGCGTTACGCGTACCGTCTGCATAACCTTCATGCTGTTCAGCCCACTGCGCCAAGAGTTGTAAACGTCCTTCCATGCGTTGTTCTTCACGGCGCCCGGTTTGAACGTCCCGTTCCAACTGTTGACGAAGTTTTCGTAATTCCCCTAATGTTTGCTGCTCTTGGTCCCGTTCGGCGCGATTAGCTTCCTGCTGCTCTTGCAAAGTCTGCTGCTTCGTTAAAGCTTCCGCTTCTTCGGCCCCCACCGTTTGCAATTCTTCCGTCAAAGTGGTTACCAGTTCGCCTGTTTTGGTAAGTTCGCCGTTTAAAGTTTGTAATTCTACGCGGAATTTTTCCACTTGACCGACTAACTGTAATTGTTCATCATGGCGTGCGGCCACCGCTTTTTGCGCCGTTTGGAACTCACCTTGAATGCGCTGCAATTCTTGACGAGCCGCTTCATACGCTTGCTCAGCCGTCTGCAAAGCCGCTTCTTTGGCCGTCAATTCACCGGCACCGTCGGCCAACAGTTTCTGATGGACCAACACTTTTTGCTTGTCACCGGCGATAGTCGCTTCTATTTCATGAATACGATCACGCAATTCCTGCAGTTCTTTGTCCGCATTCCGCAATTGCTCGGCCAGCACATTTTTTTCCCCTTCGAGCCGGGCTTCTTCTTTTTGAGCTTTCGCATATAATTCTTCTTGTTGCCGCAAAGCTTGCTGTTGTTCCTCGGATTTTAACTTTAACTGCTGTTCCCGTGCACCTAAACCGGCCAGTTCCGTATTGATTTCTATTTCTTCCTGCTGCAACGCAATCTTTTCATTTTCCTGTTTTGTGAATAAACGATCCGCCACTTTATAATCGTGAAAAGCCAACGCTCCGTCATAGAGGCGTTTCTTTTGACTTAATTCGGCATGAGCCTGTGTCTTGGCCGCCTTCTCTCGGAGCGGTTCCATTTGCTCTTCCAAATTCGCCATCAAATCGGCCACCCGTTCCATGTTGCGGTCCGTCTGCCCCATGCGGCGCAATGACTCATCTTTATTCATTTTAAAACGGGAAATACCGGCCACTTCTTCAAAAAAAAGGCGGCGATCTTCCGGTTTGCTGTTTAAAATAGCATCTACCCGATTCTGCCCGATAATGGCCATGGAATCGCGTCCTAAGCCTGTATCAGCCAATAAAGCCTGAATATCCTTCAAGCGACAAGCTTTTTTATTGATAAAAAACTCACTTTCACCGCTACGGTAGATACGACGCGTCAAGGCAACTTCCGCTAAATCGGGATGTAAACGTTTGTCGCTGTTATCGAACACCAAGGTTACTTCCGCGGTGCTCATGGGACGACGCTTTTCCGTACCGGCAAAAATTATATCTTCCGCTTTTTGACCACGTAAATGGCGCACATTGGATTCGCCCAGCACCCAACGCATGGCATCGGTAATATTACTTTTGCCGCTCCCGTTAGGACCTACGATAGCCGTCATGCCGGGTGAAAATTTTACAATTGTTTTGTCCGCAAAGGATTTAAATCCTTTTAACTCTAATCGTAAGAGTTGCATGCAAACCACCTTTCCGTGTGTCTTAAGTCACTTTAAATATATCTAATAACGTACCTTTTATTATATCACATTATACCTAAAATTATCGATAAAAAGTAGAACATTATCCGAAAATTTGTTTGTCTTTATTCCGAACATAGCTTTCGCTTTTTTAGAGCCCTGTTCATACCATTGCCAAGTGCAGTCTGTATAGCATTCTGCCAAATATTTCATATTCCGTTGCTTTTCGCCACGCACTTTTGATGTAAGTTGACGCGGATACAGGACGGTCACCGAATGCATTGGTAAGCTCGCCGCTCTATGGTCCCGTAAGACTTTTAAAAATCGCTGTAACCACTGATAATTCGTCACCAGTTCCCCCATGGCCGGTTCGTAAGGACCGCCTACTAAACCGATACCTGCATCCAATTCCGGCGTACTCTGCAGTCCCGTACGAATCACCGTGATATGATGCTCTTCAAAATACTCTTTTAAAAAGGCACTATACGTTACCGCTTCCGCCACCGTTAGCGGCGTGTAGCGACCGGCTCTCACATCATCGGCCAGCTCCGTATCTTCAATGACTAGAACCGGATAAATGCGCACAAAATCAGGCATCAACTCAGCCACGGCTACCGCCGTATTCACTAACGTATGCCAGTTTTCACCGGGTAACCCCGGTAATAGCTGAATACCAACGGTAAAACCATGTTCTTGCAATCGCTGAACGGCTCCCACAACCTCTGCCGACGAATGACCTCGTTTAGCTCTCGTTAAAATCGTGTCGTCCATGGACTGCACACCAATCTCAACGGTGTTCACACCATAGGCTTTTAACAGTGCTATCTCCGTCTCGCCAAGCGCATCAGGACGAGTGGAACAACGTATGGCATCAATCTCACCGTTTTGCAAGGCCTCATAGGCCGGTTCCAACAAAGAGCGTTGTAAGTCTTCCGGCAACGCGGAAAAACTACCGCCATAGAAGGCCACTTCCCAATATTTTTCATGCCGCTCGTTGCCGATATATTCGTCTATGGTAGCTTTCACATCAACCTCAGAAGCTCTTGCTCCGCCGGCGGCAATGCGATGCTGATTACAAAATACACATTGCTGCGGACAGCCTGCATGGGGTATGTAAAAAGGAATCAAACCGTGAGGCTTATCGTTAGCTATGCTGTTATTTTTGTGTTGGTTCATTTTTACCTACCTCATTTTTGTTAAAAATTTCTACCACTATACATTATATCAGAATATGAAAAAGGAGCGGATTAGCCGCTCCTCTATTTACCATATACCTGAATTAATCCTGCGTCAATCGACAAGCATTTTTGCCGATTAAATAATCAAGTGTAACTTGAGCCGCATTTTGTTCAGCTTCTTTTTTACTTTTACCGGTACCGGAACCATAGGCCTTGCCTTCAATCCGCACTTCCATGCAGAAAATCTTATCATGGTCGGGTCCCGATTCACTGAGCAAGGTATAGACGATTTGTTTCTCGCCTTCCTGCTGCACATATTCTTGCAACATAGTCTTATAATCCTTGCCGAGCTTACCGTCTTTCGCTTTTTCCAAATATCCTTGCAAATGACTCAATACGAACTGTGCCGTTACTTCATAGGAAGTATTTACATATAAAGCACCGATAACGGCTTCAAAGGTGTCCGCTAAAATCGACGCCCGTTCCCGACCGCCCGAAGTCGCTTCGCCTCGCCCAAGCAATAAATAATTACCAAAATGTAATTTGGAACTACATGTGGCCAACGAGGTTTCGCAAACAGTGGCTGCCTTTATTTTTGTCAGTTCACCCTCAGTCATTTGAGGATATGTTTTAAACAGATACTCACCGATGATTAAGTCCAAAACGGCATCGCCCAGAAATTCCAGACGTTCGTTGTGCTTAACGCGAGCTGCTCTATTTTCATTTGCATAAGACGTATGCGTAAACGCTCTGTCGAGCAAATTTATATCTGTCAAAGGGATACGCAAACGCGCCACAAGCTCTCGAAGCGCTGCTTCGCGAGCTTGGTGCGAGATTGTCTTATGAGTCTTACGGCCCTTCAATTAGTCCTCGTAACGACGAACGAGTAATGTTGCATTATGACCGCCAAAACCGAAGGAATTGGATAATGCGCAATTCACTTTCAATTCACGAGCCCCTTCTTTAACATAGTCCAAATCGAGTTCAGGATCCGGATTAGTCAAGTTGATGGTTGGGTGAATTTTACCGGTTTCAATCGCCATAGCCATAACGATGGCTTCAATAGCACCGGCTGCGCCCAATAAATGGCCTGTCATGGATTTAGTCGAGTTAACTGCCAAGGATTTAGCATGGTCACCGAATAATTCCTTAATAGCCATAGTTTCGTTTTTGTCGTTAAGACCTGTGGAAGTACCATGAGCATTGATGTAGTTAATTTCACTAGGATCGATGCCTGCATCTTTAATGGCCAATTCCATACATTTACGAGCTTGTAAACCGCCCGGAGCCGGAGCTGTAATGTGGTAAGCATCACCATTGCTGCCGTAACCGATTACTTCAGCGTAGATATGAGCACCACGCGCTTTAGCATGTTCTAATTCTTCAAGCACAACGATACCGGCGCCTTCACCCATAACGAAACCGTCACGATCGGCGTCAAATGGACGGGATGCTTTTTCAGGTTCATCATTGCGGGTAGACATAGCTTTCATAGCTGCGAAACCGGCCACTGCTGCTGGAGATACAGCTGCTTCAGTACCGCCGGCAAACATAATGTCTGCGTCACCGCGAGCTACGATGCGGAATGCATCACCAATGGAATTTGTACCGGATGCACAAGCCGTAATATCCGTAATAGCCGGACCACGAAGACCGAGTTCGATGGACACACGGCCGGATACCATGTTGGCAATCATCATAGGTACTGCAAAAGGACTTACACGATTAGGTCCTTTCTGGAATAATGTAACATAAACATCGTGGATGGAGTCAATCCCACCGATACCGGTACCAACTACAGTACCGCAACGGTCGCGATCTTCTTTATCCAAATCGAGATTGGAATCGCGTAAAGCAAGAACTGCTGCGGCGATTGCAAATTGAGAGGAGCGGTCCATACGACGAGACTCTTTCTTCTCTACACCATACTGCGTAATATCAAAATCCTTAACTTCACCGGCAATGCGGGTAGCATATTCAGAAGCATCAAAATGAGTAATCGGGCCAATCCCGGATTTACCCGCCAATAAAGCTTCATAAAAAGCATCTTTACCGATACCTACAGGCGTTACAGCCCCTAAACCGGTAATAACAACACGTTTTTCCAATTATTTCACCTCACATGTAAACTATGCATTGAAATACATTAATCAATCTGAGATACTTCCGCTAACAAACGACGGAAAATCTCCTTAACCGGCAAAATCTCATCTACTTTGCGCATATTATTGCCGGAGAATACCAAACCGGTTTCCACATCACCTTGCTGTGCCCGTTCTAAGGCTTTAATCAAGCAAAATTTGTGAGAACAATGCTTTAAGCAACGGTCACATTCAGTTGGTGGCGGTACAGTACCGTCCAATACAGAAGCAGCGAATTTGTTACGAATCGCCTGCCCCGGCAATCCTACCGGACTCTCTATCAATACAACATCTTCAGGCGCTTTAGCACGTAAGTACATTTTTTTAAGCTCATCCGATGCATTGCATTCTTCACTAGCTGCAAAACGACTACCCATTTGTACGCCGTTTGCTCCTAATTTCATCATTTCGACAATGTCTTTCCCGTCGAGAACGCCACCCGCTCCTATTACCGGGATATTTTTAACGGCCTTCAACACCTCCGGTACAATCTCACGCGATGAGCGATTTGTACCTAAATGACCACCGGCTTCACTGCCTTCAACGATGACAGCGGCCGCACCCAAGCCTTCAGAAATACGAGCCAATTTCCCGGAGGACACAATCGGAACAATGGGAGTACCCGATTCTTTCCCCATACCAAACATATCACGAGAAAAACCTGCACCGGCTACAACGAGGTCAATACCTTCTTCAATAGCCGTTCGCACTAGGCCAGCAAACTCGGAAGCTGCTACCATTGCATTTATACCAATAATACCCGTAGGTGATAATTTTCGAGCTAATTTAATTTCATAACGTAATTCATCAAATGGCATACCGGAGGCCGCAATTAGACCGATGCCACCTTCATTAGCTACAGCTGCTGCAAGACGAGCCGTAGACAATCTGATTGCCATGCCGCCTTGAATGATTGGCACCTTTGCTACCAGATTTCCGATGCGAAGTTCAGGGAGCTTCACTATAAATTCCTCCTGTTACGTATACCGACTAGGAGGCGTTGCCGCCTCCTACCGGTGCACAAGTAAGTCTTACGCTTCTTTGATAGAATCGATGTATTCTACCGTATCTTTCACTGTTTTAATTTTTTCAGCTACATCATCAGGAATTTCAACATTGAATTCTTCTTCGAAAGCCATGATCAATTCAACGATGTCTAAGGAGTCAGCTCCTAAGTCGTCAATGAATGTAGAATCAATCTTAACTTCAGCTTCGTCAACGCCTAACTGTTCCACAACGATCGCTTTAACTTTATCAAACGTGGTCATTGTGATTTCACCTCCTTTCATTGTTTGCTCTATATATATTAGCTACATTACCATGCCGCCGTCAACATTAATGACTTGACCCGTAATATAACTCGACATATCGCTGACTAGGAAAGCAGCTACAGCAGCTACTTCATCCGGCTCTGCCATACGGCCCAACGGAATCGTGTGAACCATGGCGTCTTTCACTTTATCAGGTAAAACATCCGTCATGTCGGTGTGAATAAAACCCGGTGCAATCGCATTCACGGTAATACCGCGGGATGCCAATTCTTTAGCACAAGTTTTAGTAAAACCGATTACGCCGGCTTTTGAGGCACTATAGTTGGCCTGGCCTGCATTACCGGTCACACCTACAACCGATGTCATATTAACAATTTTACCGCTGCGCTGTTTCATCATAATTTTGGAAACCGCTTTGGTCATCAGATAAACACCTTTCAAGTTGATGTTGATAACATCATCCCAATCGCTGTCTTTCATACGCATGAGCAAACCGTCACGGGTAATGCCGGCGTTATTTACTAAAATATCGATGCGACCGAAAGTTGTGTGCGCTTCGTCAACCATAGCCGCTACTTCTTCGGCATTGCCTACATTAGCTTTAATTTTGATAGCCTTGCGGCCCATAGCCAAAATAGCATCTACGGTTTCTTGCGCAGCCCCTTCGCTGCCGCTGTAATTCACTACTACGTCGGCACCCTGTTTAGCCATTAACAAAGCAATGGCACGGCCAATACCACGAGAGGCACCGGTAACTAAAGCAACTTTATCTGTTAACTGCATTTTATCGAACCCCTTCTAAAAATTCAATAGTTTTCCCTAAGGAATCTACATCTTCTACATTAGCCAATTGCATTTCTTTGTTAATTTTTTTGGTAAAACCGGTCAAAACTTTGCCCGGACCTACTTCTACGAAGTTGCCTACGCCATAATTAATCATGGTAGCTACGCAATCTTCCCAAAGAACAGGATGAGCCGCCTGGATAACGAGGGATTCTTTAATAGCGTTCGCATCGGTCAAAATTTCACCGGTTACGTTAACTACTACCGGAATCTTGGCATCGTTAACAGTTACTTTGTCCAATTCGTCTTTCAAACGGGCCGCAGCCGGTTCCATCAAACGGCTGTGGAACGGAGCACTTACCGGTAACATAACGGCACGTTTCGCGCCGGCTGCTTTCATTTCTTCAGCAGCTTTTTCTACGGCAACCGTAGCACCGGCAATTACGATTTGACCCGGGCAGTTGAAGTTTACTGCCTGAACGGAACCGACTTCTTTGTCGATTTTTTCACAAATCGCCACTACTTCTTCACGAGGTAAAGCCAAGATAGCCGCCATGGCACCTTCACCCAATGGAACAGCATCCTGCATGAATTCACCGCGTTTATGAACGAGGTAAACAGCATCTTTAAAATCAAGTACGCCGGCTGCCACTAGAGCGCTGTATTCGCCCAAGCTGTGACCGCCCACGATATCAGGAGTAAAGCCCTTTTCTTTCAATACTTCATAACAAGCAACGCTGGCTGTTAAAATAGCCGGTTGTGTGTTAGCCGTTTTAACCAATTCGGTATCAGGACCTTCAAAGCAAAGCTTCGTAATGGAGTAGCCCAATGCTTCATCAGCTTCAGCAAAACGCTGTTTTACAATGTCATAGGCATTATATAAATCTTGAAGCATACCTACTTTTTGAGAACCTTGGCCAGGAAATACAAATGCTGTTTTCACTAGTAACGCCTCCTGTATTATTTAATGATCTTTTGTAAGCCGCCGATTACGGTTTCGGTTTCGGCCATAATATCGCGAATGATTTGAGCACAAGGTTTTACATCCTGTAACATACCGGAAATCTGCCCAATCATAACGGAACCGTTTTTAACGTCCCCTTCAATAGCCGCTTTGCGAAGTGCACCGGCACCCAAAGCTTCCAATTCTTCTTTAGGAGCACCGCTGAATTCCAATTCCTGGTACTGATGGGATAATAAGTTTTCTAAAATACGAACCGGATGACCTGTCGTAAGACCAGTCATAACGGTGGAACGGTCTTTTGCCTTTAATACGGCTTCTTTATAGTTAGCATGAGCAATACATTCTTCGGATAATACAAAACGTGTGCCCATTTGTACCGCACTGGCGCCCAAAGCGAAGGCTGCAGCCGCACCGCGACCGTCAGCAATACCGCCGGCAGCGATAACCGGTACGTTTACAGCGTCAGCAATCTGAGGAATTAAGCACATAGTTGTGATTTCCCCTACGTGACCGCCCGATTCGGTACCTTCCGCAACTACCGCATCAATACCGCCGCGCAACAAACGTTTAGCGAGCAATACGGAAGCTACTACAGGAATAACTTTAGTACCGATTTCTTTTAATGCAGGCACGTATGTACTCGGATTACCGGCACCGGTTGTAATTACCGGAACGCGTTCTTCCAAGACAACTTGCATAACTTCTTTAACAAACGGCGACATCAACATGATGTTACAACCGAAAGGTTTATTGGTACGTTCTTTTAATTTATGAATTTCATTACGGAATACGTCCGGTGGCATATGTCCGGCACCGATAATACCGAGACCGCCCCCTTCGGACACAGCCGCAGCAAGTTCAGCGGTACCAAGCCAAGCCATACCACCTTGGAATATAGGATACTCAATCCCTAACAAATCGCAAATATCAGTCTTAATCATGATGGTTGTCCTCCTTAGTACCATTTCATTACCAAGCCGGCCCAAGTTAATCCGGCTCCGAAGCCGGAAAAGGCGACTGTATGATCTCGTTCAACAAAGCCGGATCTCACTGCTTCATCTAAAGCAATAGCTACCGAAGCGGCCGATGTATTGCCGTATTTCGGCAAATTAACAAACACTTTCTCTGCCGGCATTTTCAACCGGTGTGCTGCGGAATCGATAATCCGTGTATTGGCTTGATGAGGAATGAAACGATCTAAATCTTCTAACTGTAAACCGGCTTTTTCTAACGCGTTAAGCACGGTGCGTCCCATGATTTTAACCGCGAATTTATAAACTTCGGCGCCATCCATGTGAACATAGGTCAAGCCTTCTTCGATACGTTTATCGTTAGGCACCATCGCCGTACCGCTGGATGGAATGCAAATTGCCATACCGCTGGCACCGTTGGCACCCATATCCATACCCAACATGCCATAGCCTTCAGGTACAGATGACACTACTGCTGCGCCGGCGCCATCGCCGAACAGGATACAAGTACTGCGATCCTTCCAGTTAAGCACGCGGGACATAACTTCTACACCGATTACAAGCACATTTTTGAAGAAGTTATTATTCACATAACTGCCGGCCGTAATCAATCCATATACAAAGCCGGAGCAAGCAGCGCCTAAATCAAAAGCGGCCGCATTAGTAGCTCCTAAATTAGCTTGTACTAAACAAGCTGTGGAAGGAACCGACATATCACCGGTTAAAGTTGCTAAAATGATACAATCAATATCTTCCGCCTTCAAGCCGGCTGCGTCCAAGGCACGTTTAGCCGCTTCCGTTGCCATATCGGAAGCATTCATGCCTTCCGGAGCAACGCGGCGCTCTTCAATGCCGGTGCGTTCACGAATCCATTGGTCATTCGTGTCTACGATTTTTTCCAAATCAGCGTTGGTTACGATATTATCCGGTACAAAACTTCCGGTACCGATGATACCTACCGGTTTAGTCCACATCGTCATATTTGATAGCTCCTTCTTCTTCTATACTGTGTTGAATGTTTTCAATAATCTTACGATCAACTATATCGCCGGCAATTTTAATAGCTGTCAAAATTTCTTTAGCCTTGGAACTGCCATGCGAAATCATGAATACGCCGTTTACGCCCAATAATGGTGCGCCGCCGTTTTCCGTATGGTCAAGGCGTTTACGAATCTTCTTGAACACCGGATAAATCAGGAATGCCCCCAGTTTGGCTAATATACCGCCATCCTTGATGCCTTCCTTAACAAGTTGCGTCATGACCCCTACAAGGCCTTCTGCCAACTTAAGAACTACATTGCCCGTAAAGCCGTCACATACAACAACATCAACCGTACCTTTAGGAATGTCACGACCTTCCACATTACCTTTAAAGTTAATGGTTTTAAGTTGTTCCAACAACGGATAGCTGCTTAAACACAATTCATTACCCTTAGTAGATTCTTCGCCGATATTCAACAAACCGACGGTAGGGTTTTCATGGCCAAACATAAGTCGTGCATATTCGGAGCCCATAATAGCCCCCTGCACCATATGTTTTGGCTTGCAATTCGCGTTAGCACCCGAATCAAGCATAACGGTAACACCCTGTGGTGTAGGAATCGGCGTGGCAATCATAGGTCTGTCAATCCCCTTGATACGTCCTAAGCCGAACAAAGCTGCCGCTACGGCTGCCCCGGTACTGCCCGGCGCAATGACCGCATCGCATACTTTTTGTTTAACTAAACGCGTAGCGACAATGACCGATGCGTCTTTCTTCTTGCGCACAGCTGTGCCGGGATGTTCATTCATTTCAATTACTTCACTGGCATGGTGAATAATGAGTTGCGGATTTTTTTCCTGCCCGAATTCTTTTAATACTTCATAAATTCGTGCTTCGTCACCCACCAAAACTACTTCAATATTAGGGAAGGCTTTAACCGCATCAATTGCACCACGCACAATTTCAAACGGTGCAAAATCACCACCCATAGCATCTAATGCAATTTTCATATTTTACACCCTATTCTGAATGGGCTCCATTATGAATTTCGCCCGAAAGACTTCCTTAACTTTATCTTTGATTGTGACCCAAATAAAATACTTCTCACCTCGTTGTCGCATGACAGAGGCTTTGGCCACCAAATTACAATCTGCTTTAACAGGATTCTTATACTTTATATTGCCGACACCGGCTAATGAAGCGGGGATGCCCAGCACAGCCTTGGCTAATGAATCAGCCTGCGCATATAAATACTGAGGCTCCACATAGCCGCTGGAATCGGTCATGTCATCCGTCGTCCGCAATATACTCAGACCTTGTTCACCGGCGGTGAGATCTATAAGCTCACCAACCACTTCAATATGGCTGTGATTATTGCCACTTGGCGTCAGTCCGTCTACTCTGGATTTAATGCGCTCCCGTAATTCAGGAATGCCTAACTCCAATCGATCCAAACGAATCGTCGGCACACTGACATTAAAATAGATGGCCAACTCTTCGTCAGTAACGAAGGGCGTAGTATTCAGTTTTTGTTGCAATAACTGTTGTCGCTCTTGTTTTTTTATCCGACTCATGGTACCACCTTTTATGACCAAGTAATAATACTTCGTTACAATTATATGTCACAATGGCCATTTATGCAAGTAAAATTTATGAGCCCTAAAAATTCAACAAAAATTCAACAAAAATACGGCGATTATGTAGCCTCAGCTACTGAAAACTATTTTCAACTTCATTATAATAAAAACATGATCATAACTCAACCGTTGGGACCATATATTACAACAAAGTATCCCTATATATATTTTAACTATTAATTGCAGTAATGTGCAACCGAAAAAAGGAGAAGAACTATGACATCTATGAAAACAGCCTTAGGCTTAAACAACAACCAACGCCTCGAAAAAATGATTGAAATCAAGGACAGCTATTTAAGTGGTCAGTTAAGTTTAAAAGAAGCCCGTGCCCTGTTAAAAGATCACATCGGCACTTGCACACCGGACGAATTTGCTTACGGTGAGCAACAATTAAAAGGTTCTTACACAGACGAAGAAATCACCCACCGCATGGATGAACTTCTCGAATTATTCGACGGCATCCTTATTCGTGCCGAAAATACCTACCCGGAAAACCATCCGCTTTGGGTATATATGCAAGAAATCCAAGCAGGCCTCGCGGTTATGGATGAAGTAGACGCTTTATTAAAAGCACCTCATTTTATTAAAAATCCATGGCTCGGTATTTACGATAAATTAGCACAGTGGTCCCGCCATCTGTCCCGCAAACAAAACCAGCTCTACCCGGCTCTCGAAAAATACGGTTTTGACCGCCCTACCAAAATCATGTGGACCTTTGACGACAAAGTGCGTGATTTAATCAGCGAAAGCCGTCGCCTCTTACAAGCCGATGACACCACAAAATTCTTAGAACTCCAACCCAAAATGACCGATGCTTTCCGTGACTTGGCCGACAAAGAACAGGAAGTCCTCTTACCGACGGCGTATAAACTGGTGAAGGATGATGAATTCAGCCACATGAGCCGCGGCGACCACGAAATCGGCTTTGCCCTCATTACGCCGCCACCATTCTACGGTAATGTGACCGCCAACGGAACCGTCAACGATGCGCCCTCACTCTCAAACGGCAACGAACAAAACTTCATGAGCGAATTAGCTGCTTTACTAGGTAAATACAATGTAGCTACAGCCCCATCCCCTGAAACAGAACTCGATGTAGCTACCGGAAAATTATCCCTTGAACGCATCAACCTACTCTTTAAACACATGCCGGTTGACCTTTCCTATGTGGACGAAAACGAACTGGTTAAATTCTACAGTGATACGAAACATCGTATTTTCCCTCGCAGTGCCAATGTTATCGGCCGTGAAGTACGCAACTGCCATCCTGCAAAGAGCGTTCATTTGGTAGAAGAAATTATTGAAAAACTCCGCTCCGGCGAACAAGATAAAGCTGAATTTTGGATTGATAAGCCGGAAGCGTTCATCTACATTCTTTACACCGCTGTGCGCGATGAAAAGGGTAACTTCAAAGGGGTTCTTGAAATGATGCAAGATTGCACACGTATCCGTAGTCTTGAAGGCTCTCGTACCCTCTTAACTTGGGACGATGAAGTTCACGGTAATAAAGAAGAATCAGAAACCGCTGCTGCCGATAGTGCCGCTACACCTATTACAAGCAGTACCGCTACGGCCGCTGCAGCTAACACCGCTACGACTGATACAAATTTTGCTGACAAGGATCAAAACAGCGAAACTTCAGCTACTATGGGGGACGAAATTACTGTCAAAGGCATTACCATCACTGGGGACACTCGTCTTTTTGACCTCTTCGATCAAGTACCTGGTCTCCGTCAACATATGCCGGAAATTAACAGCAATTTTGCTATGCTAAACACCGCTTTCGGCAAAATTATGGCTAAAAAAGCTACCATCGCCAAAGCAGCCGATCGTTCCGGCATGATCCAAGCCGATTTGATGAATGCCATTGCTCAATATATTGAAAAACAGGCTTAAAATAGTATTAACTTAAAATTCTATTAATAAAAAAAAAAGGAGATTGCAACCGTTACGGATTGCAATCTCCTTATTTTACTTTTTACCGGGTAAACGATTATAAGCCTCATGTAGCCAAGTTAAATGATCTTTTTCACGACGAATAGCGCGCTCTAAAATCAATGAATGACCAAAGTATCGCTCTTTAGGATTTGTCGTCCCGAACAACATCTGCCAACGAGATTCTAAATAGGTTAATTTTTCTTCGTGCCGCGCAATTTCTTCCTCAAATAAAGTCACCAATAAAGGCTGATCGGCGGAATCCATAAAATATACTTTCATGGCGAATTCGTCGCGTGTAGGTGGCAATGCATTCAATGATTCATTCAGCCATTCACCGAATACGGTGTTACCCGAATCGGTAATGGTATACTTCTTCTTCGTCAGTTTACTCCCTACAATCGCTTCATGACCGCTTATAAGCCCTTCCTGTTCCATCCGATTAAGCTCGGGATAAATCTGACTATGATTGGAGTACCAAAAATCTCCGATTTCCCCTTCAAACGCTTTTTTTATATCGTAACCGGCCATAGGCTCTTTTGACAATAAGCCTAAAATTACATAGCGCAATGTATTTTTTTGAGCCATGACAACTCACCTCTTTCAACAGTTCTTTAGTATCAAAATGACAGTTTCCAATGATTAAACTGTCAGTCCATATTTATCGCTTGACTTTTCCTATTACTAAGTATAACATACTAAGTGTAAATAAACATGTATTTATTTACATGTTGTTATTTTAATATTAAAACATCAATCAGTCACTTAATCACATGTTAATATGTAGGAGGTTATCACTATGGAATTCAAAGAATTAGACGACTTTTTAGGCACTCATTTTATTTACACTTATGATAACGGCTGGGAATATGAATGGTATGCCAAAAATGATCACACCGTAGATTATCGTATTCACGGCGGCATGGTAGCCGGCCGTTGGGTAACCGATCAAGAAGCCAATATTGTTAAATTAACAGACGGCGTTTTCAAAGTAACCTGGACCGAACCTACCGGTACCGATGTAGCCCTCGACTTTATGCCTAATGAAAAAATCATGCATGGCACAATTTTCTTCCCTAAATGGGTAGAAGATCATCCGGAAATCACCGTTTGCTATCAAAATGAACACATTGACTTAATGCATGAATCCCGTGAAAAATACGAAACATATCCTAAATTGTTAGTTCCTGAATTTGCTACCATTACTTACATAAGAAAAGCCGGCCAAAATAATGAAGAAGTCATTGCCGAAGCACCTTATAAAGGCATGACCGACGATATTCGTGAAGGTCGTTATTTTGATAAAGACTATAAACGCATTAAGAAATAAGCATGTATGATGCAATTAAGTCCCTATCCCCCTATAATATATAAGTAAAATATTTTAGAGGCTTTTCAAAAATAATATGTAATTTACTAAAAAAGGTGATACTATGAAATTACAACTGAAAGCCTATTTGGCCGTTTCACTATTGACGACCGGGCTTATCCTCTTCCCTTTAACTAATGACAAGGCCGCTACAAGCAATGCAGCCAATACGGTGCCAACTATGACAACAACAGCAAACAGTACTCAAAACGACTATATTGCCCCCACCTATCAGGACATCTTAGTCGCTAACGTACCGACATATAACAATCAAACCAAAGCCTTGCGATTAAATATATACAAACCGCAAAATACAACCGAACCGGTTCCTGTTTTAGTCTTTGTACATGGCGGCGGATGGGCTACGGGAACCTATGCGGAACCGACAGCTAATGATACTGCAAACAGCACCGTAAACAATACGCCTACTTCGATGAGCAATCTGCCACCGAATACCTACGGCGATGCTACAGGTCAACTTATGGCTAATGACAACCGTTCATCCTTGGAAGTTTTCAAAGAAGTAGTTCGCCACGGAATTGCCCTAGTTTCAGTAGACTATCGCTTAAATTCCGAAGCCGCCTATCCGGATCAAATTTATGATGTAAAAGGTGCCGTACGCTTCATTCGCGCTCACGCTAAAGAATACAACATCGATCCTAATCGCATTGCTATCAGCGGCACCTCGGCGGGCGCTCATTTAGCGCTTCTTTTGGCTACCACCAATAACAATCCTGCCTATGAAGGCAATGTGGGCGGCAACACCGAATACTCTAGTGGCGTTTCGGCTGTCATCGATTATTACGGCCCTACGGACTTGTTGACCATGGCGCCCGAAATGAACCCGGCCCTACAATCGACTGCCAAAGCGGCCAAAACTCACGATGCTCCGGATGCCAATGAATCTATTCTTTTAGGCTTCAATAAACCGGGCCAAGGTGTTGGTGTATTACGACAGCTTTACGAAACACATAACACACAATCTCCGGATTGGCATTATGTTGAATTAGCTCTAAACGGTAGTCCCGTTTATCAGGTAACACCACAGACCCCGCCAATGTTCATTGCTCACGGCGGTCGTGATACATTGGTACCGATTGCCCAAAGCTATCGCTTACGGGATGCTTTAAATTCAAATGGTGTGGAAAATTTATTCATTTCCAATTCCGAGGCACCACACGGTAACCAAGGTCAATTGGTAAACGAAACTATGGTCAAATGGATTGTCGATAAATTAAACGCGCAACCAATAACTCAATCAAACACTAAATAATGTGTTAAATGCAACAACTCCTTCTATGTACTGTGCTATACTAAGCCTATAGATAGTCATCATAAAAGGAGTTGTTTTATTATGTGTGCCAAAAGAGTCAATCAAAACATAGATAAAAATACTGCCAATACTATTGCAGAAACAAGTGCAACACCGGTTGTGGAAAGCATGCCCTTTCCCCCATTATTACCCTCCAATGCTACGGTTATGATGATGGGTACCTTTCCACCGGCCGCCGATAAACGGGCCATGCAATTCCATTACCCAAACTTTCAAAACGACATGTGGCGTGTGTACGGCATGATTTTCTTTAATGATCCGGACCACTTCCGTAAAGGTGAAGAAAAAGCCTTCGATGCCGATAAAATCAAAGCATTTTTAGCCGAAAGAGGTATCGCTTCCTGCCCTACTGTATGGCAAGCTATTCGCGAGCACGGCAATGCGTCGGATGCTTTCTTAAAAGTAGTAAAACCGGTGCCGATTGAAGAAGTCTTAGGCAAACTACCGAATTGCAAACATATCGGCACCACCGGCGGCAAAGCGACGGAAGTCTTACTCAGCCTATTACCTGAAAAAACAAAACTTCCTAAAACCGGTGAAACCATTACCGTTACCTTTGGGACAAGAACCGTTACCATAACACGTTTGCCATCCACCTCCCGCGCCTATCCGTTAAGCCTTGCTAAAAAAGCGGCAGCCTATGAAGCTTTTTTCCATGAAATGGGATTGTTGAAATAGCCCACCTTGTGTGAATTATAACTAAAAAAATATAAACAGTTAACGACAAAAAACGAGCGGAAAAATCCGCTCGTTTCTCTTTTAATAGCATTATATTATTGCAATCAAAGCCCCGTTTCTAACGCAACAAAGAACCGCCCACAACCATCTGCTGGGCTTCGTTGGTGCCTTCATAAATCTGGGTAACTTTGGCATTACGCATTAAACGGGCTACCGGATAATCTTCAGAGAAACCGTAGCCGCCAAAAAGCTGTACTGCCGCCGTAGTCACTTCCATGGCAATATCACTGCAGAACTTTTTAGCCATAGAAGCAGAAATTGTATACGGTCTACCTTCCGCTTTATCTTGGCCGGCATTGTGAAGCATCAGATTAGCTGCTTCTACTTTTATTGCCATATCGGCTAATTTAAACTGTGTATTCTGGAATTTACTGAGCGGTTTACCAAACTGAACGCGTTCTTTCGTATACTCAATAGCATGAGCTAATGCAGCTTCCGCAAGGCCCGTAGCCTGAGCAGCTACGCCGATACGACTACTGTCAAGGGCATACATAGCAATCTTATAGCCTTCCCCTTCATTCCCCAACAAATTAGCTGCCGGAACTTTTACATCTTTAAAAGTAAGACCGGAACAAGTGGATGTGTGAAGGCCCATCATAGGATCTCGTTTTTCTACCGTAAACCCTTCCATATCAGGCGTTACGATAAAAGCCGAAATACCTTTGGCACCGGCTTCCGCATCGGTTTTGGCAAACACGATATACATGCCTGCTTCGCCGGAGTTGGTGATATACATTTTTTCACCGTTTAAAATGTAAAAATCACCATCTTTTACAGCCATAGTCTGTACGCCCGATGCATCAGTGCCTGCTTCTTTTTCAGTCAATGCAAAGGCGCCCAAGATACTGCCTGCAACAAGGGGTTTCAAAAATTTTTCTTTTTGTTCATCAGTACCATATCGCAATAATGGCTCACAACAAAGCCCCATGCAAACGGACAGAGTAATGGCAAGACCATCATCAAATTTAGCGAGCTCTTTTAAAGCCACCATATAGCTGATATAATCTTCGCCTAAGCCGCCATACTCTTTAGACCAAGCAATTTTAGGCAAGCCTAAAGCCATTACCTTATCTACCAATTGACGATCGAAAATCTGCGCTTTATCCCGTTCAATCACGGTAGGTTCCACAAATTCACGACAAAATTCATTTACTTTTTCCTGCCAAGCTTTTTGATTCGCTGTTAACGGATGCATAGTAACCTCCTTATGCCTCTTCTTATTAAAAACCTATTCGTAGCGCCTAATGCTCATACCGACAGCCATATATATTAAAATACTAATTTCAGTCCGTTTTATCTAACGGTTATCATCCAAATATTGCTGTCTATATCAACACTAATACAATTAACATACTATGCCTTTAATAAGACATTTCACTGCTACTATAGCACAATTAAACTATATCGTCCACAAATCAAATATCCGGACATAGCAAAAGCGCGGCTATCCGATGGATAACCGCGCTTTATTAAGAGCTATTCACTAGCTCAGCAGGTCTTATTCAGCGATGTTATTAACAACCTGAGTTCCTTTATAATGACCGCATGTAGGGCAAACCCGATGAGGCATCATAGGTTCGTGGCATTGCGGACAAGCTACAAAACCTGGAACAGTTAATTTCCAGTTCGCACGACGACGGTCGCGACGACATTTGGACAATCTACGCTTTGGTACTGCCATTATCTGCACCTCCTTAACATAATCACTGGGACTTTTAATTAATCATCATCTTTTTCATCGAGCAGTGTACGTAACACTGCCAATCGAGGATCCACTACAAAGGATTCACAAGAACAAGGTGAAACATTTTTATTTGCTCCGCAATGAACGCACAATCCTTTGCAATCATCCTGACATAACACTTGAGATGGCTCATTGATGATTAATGTATCCCGAATGAGATCCGTTAAATCAATGGTCTCACCATCAAAAGGAACAACCTCGGCTTCCTCAACATCGTCCCATTCTTTAAGGACGCCATAGGTTTCATTGAATGGTGTAGTCTGCGAATACGCTACTTCCGTCAAGCAACGTGTACATTCGTAATCACCATTGGTTGTTACGGTTCCTTCTACGATGAAATCCTGTCCATCGTAACGAAAATCACCACTAATGGTTATATCATGACGGCTCCAAGGAAAAGCAGTTACATCCCCCAGCACGGTGGCCGGTTCAGTAAATTGAAAAGGAAACGATTTTCCTATGTGTTCTTTTGCTTGCTCTACTTGCAGTTTCATAATTTTACCTCGACTATAATATTATAGCTATCTAACATGTCTTTGTCAAATTGTTATCTACATTCTTGCCGTATTTTTCTAATAAAAATATACTCGTCCGATTTAATATCTATGCTTAAGGAGACAGATAACCGTAGATACACTCGTAAGAGACCCTCAACGCCTTTAAAAGTGTATTTTAGAATGAAGAGAAAAGCCCCCTTTTGCAAGGAGGCTTCTATATTTTTAGTTTCTGATTAAGATGTCAATCAATTACATTTTTTCGAATTGATCTTTACCAACGCCACAGATTGGGCAAACATAATCATCAGGTTGATCTTCAAATTTAACACCTTCAACGGCTTCGTCATAAACCCAACCGCATACTACGCATACGTATTTTTCCATCACTTGTTCCTCCTTTCATTTTAGAATAGACACTTGTATCTACATCTTTAGTCTATCACAAATATCGATTATGTTCAATATCTTTTTTCAAAATTTGTTAAATCCTTTTTAAGCCTTATTCTATCTATATTGTCAGACTTTTGACATGAAAAACTCGTAATAAAATGTAGCATATTGTTATTATTATTTTTGGTGTTTTATCTTAACGTTTTGCTATAAATTTACTAGCCATCGTTCTTTAAGTAAAATATATTTTTATCCATTTTAATTTCTTATTCAACTTCATCTACAAAAAGCATTTGATTTATTCTATAATTAAATATAAAGATACTCAATTTTATTTTCAATTAAGGAGTAAAACTATGAAACGGATATTATTCTTAACATTATTACTGGTGTCTCTCGCTACTTCAGCTTTCGCTATCTCCTTATCCGAACTGCAAAACTCGCCTCAATTCTTAAAAACAGACGAAACATCCGATGACACCTATTATTTAAACCAAGACTCAATAAAAATACTTCGTTATTCACCACCTTACTATACATTAGAATATACTATATATATCGTTTCCTATAGTAACAAAGCAATAGTAGAAATCAATACTGTTGCTAATTATAACTATGACCGTAGTGTCAATTATATACTGGATAATGTAGATACTAGCACTTTGCCTAAATACAACATAAGGGATGAATTAACCGAAATCCTAATTCAAGAAAAAGATAAAGATAATGGCCTTAGTCTTACGGTCACCGATAATGGTTTTTATGATTTGAACGGAAATCTATTACTGCCACCTAGCAATGATCCTCCTAGAGTAATGAAATCGTCTTTTGCTGGTCCAGCATACAATACCGCATCAAGTGCATTTAAAAAGGTCTATAGTATTTATTTTTAATCCAACAACACAACAATCGAAATATTTCTATTTATAGACTTTTTCATTAAATTCCTTTATAATTAGTAGTGGAAATAAAAGTGATTTTCAATTACTTCTTTTATTAAACAAATTCACAATTTTTTATAATAATAAACAATCTACATTTTACAGGAGGTAGAACATGAAAACAAAATTGACTGAACTCTTAGGCATCGAATATCCGATTATCCAGGGCGCTATGGCTTGGACGTCTGAACATATTTTAGTAGCGGCCGTAGCTAACGCAGGCGCTACCGGCGTTATCGCTACCGGCGGTCGCGAAGCTGATTGGGTACGTGAAGAAATCCGTGCGGCTAAGAATTTGACGGACAAACCGTTCGGTGTTAACCTCATGTTAATGGCTAAGAACATCGACGAAATCGTAGCCGTTATTAAAGAAGAAAAACCGGCTTTCGTTACTTTGGGGGCAGGCAACCCGGTTCCTTACATCGAACCGATGCATGAAGCCGGTATCAAAGTAATCCCGGTTGTACCAAACGTTAAATTGGCTAAACGTGTGGCTGCTGCCGGCGCTGATGCCCTCATCATTGAAGGCCAGGAAGCAGGCGGTCATATCGGTACCCAGACTACCATGGCTCTCATGGAAAACGTATTGCCTGAAGTAGATATCCCTGTGGTTATTGCCGGCGGTATTGCTGACGGTCGTGCCTTGGCTGCAGCCCTCACTATGGGCGCCGAAGGCGTGCAAATGGGCTCCCGCTTCATCTTGGCAGAAGAATGCCAGATGCATCAGAACTGTAAAGATGCCATCATCAAAGCAACCGATACGGACTCTGCTGTTACCGGTTTAACCAGCGGTCATGGCGGCGTGCGTTCTTTAAAAAATGAATTTACGCAAAAATACTTGGAAGCTGAATTCAGCTGTGCTCCAAAAGACGAATTAACGGCTATGTCCGTCGGCACTAACCGCAAAGCGGCTGTTGAAGGCGACATCGTAAATGGCGCCGTACAATGCGGTCAAAGCTTAAATCGCTTGACTAAAGTTGAACCGGCTAAAGTAATCGTTGATTCTGTAATCGCCGAAGCAAAAGAAGCGATTAAAAAAGCACAGCGTTTTGCTTAAGCTTTAGTATTGACCTACCATGGCCTCAACGAACCCTTTGATTGTTCCGAGGCCATGTATTATTTAGTAAAGGAGTTTTAACTATGTTACCTTTTAACGGAAAATACCCAAAATTAGATCCTAAATCTTGCCTCATGCCGGGCGCTGAAATTGCCGGCGATGTAGAGCTTAAAGAATACGCCTCCCTCTGGCAAAACGTAGCTGCTCGCGGCGACGTAAATAAAATTATCGTTGGTCGCTACACCAATGTACAGGACAACTCTGTACTCCATGTAGATGACGATAAAGCTTGCGTACTCGGCGATTTCGTAACCATCGGTCACGGTGCCATCGTTCACGCTTCCACCTTGGAAGATAATGTCCTCGTTGGCATGGGTGCCATCGTTCTCAGCGGTTGCCATATCGGTACCGGTTCCATCATCGCTGCCGGTGCGGTTGTGTTGGAAAACACCACGATTCCTCCGTATTCCCTCGTTGTAGGTGTACCGGCGAAAGTAGTTCGTACCGATGAATCTCAGGTTGAACGCATCCATAACCAGGCATTGAAATATAAAAACCTTTGGACTGAACGCTACGGTTTATTACCTAATGCAGGCGGCGAAGAATACAAAAAAGGCGCTAAAATCGTTTAATACGAACAAATGACTGTCGCAAATAAAGAATAAAAACTAAAGAGCTATCCCTAAGTTTAGCTCCCCATCACACAAAAGAGGCTGACAACAATTTGCTGTCAGCCTCTTATTATATGTTCTATGCAATTTCATATTTCAGCTTGTTTGATCCGTCTATAACCAAATAACTTTGCCCTGAATCAAGCTCTTTTTCATTAGTCCATGGCGATAACAACTTCGCCCTGAGCCAAGCTCTTTTTCACATCAATAATACGTTGATTCTTCGAGCCGCGGAACCGCAAGCTTGGGTCGCGTAAAGCATCCACAAATTTGCCGTCCACTAAGATATCGCATTGTTCCAATAACTGTCGTTTAGCCGGGCAAGCGATGAGCTCATCCCAGGTATAACCGGAGTACGCCCAAATATCCTTTTCAGGCACCGTTTCACGCACCTTTTTCACAACCGGCAACAAACCGTCCACGTTTTGAAACGGTTCGCCACCGAGCAAGGTAAGGCCCGATACATTCGGATCGCTCACGTAAGTAAGTACTTCTGCCGTTTCCTTATCGGTCCAAAGCTTCCCTGCCTGTGGGTTTTGGTATTCTTCGTTAAAACAATTAAAACATTTATGTGTGCAACCGGTAACAAAAATAGACGTGCGGATACCGTTTCCGTTGGCAATATCTAATTTGCGAATTTGTCCATAATTCATTACGGCTCGCCTCCTCTACCTGCTCAAATTTAAAAATAATTGTTACTTCGGCACAATCATTCTCATATACCTAAATAAAAAATTCTTACCTAAATTAAATAATCTAAACAAAAAACAGGTCATGAAATCATGACCTGTTTTTGAGTGTTAAATATGCATTACTCGGTCTTTAATTTCTTTAGTACGTCCTTCATTCCAGAAGTTTTCACCTAAATAACCGCAAGTACGGCGGATTACTGTCAATTTATCACGGTCCGTGTTATGACAACGTGGGCATTCCCAATCATTGTTATCGTTGACTTTAATTTCACCGTCAAAACCGCAAACATGACAATAATCTGATTTTGTATTAAATTCCGCATAGGAAATATTATCGTAAATGTATTTAATCATAGTTAATACGGCCGGAATATTGTTGGTCATATTCGGAATTTCCGCATAAGAAATGCAACCGCCGGTCGACTTTTTCTGGAATTCCGATTCGAATGCAAACTTATCAAATACATTAATTTCTTCCCGTACGTTTACATGATAGCTATTTGTGTAATAACCTTTATCAGTAATATCTTCGATTTCACCAAAACGGGCGCGGTCCAAAGAGCTGAAGCGATTGGTAAGGCTTTCAGCCGGTGTACCGTATAAAGCAAAGCCCATGTTATGACGTTTCTTCCAAGTGTCAATGGCTTCGTTCAAACGATCCATGACTTTCATGGCAAATACACGGCCTTTTTCACCGGTATTGGACTCGCCCGTAATAAGCTTCGTTGCTTCGTACATACCGATGTAACCCATAGAAATCGTAGCATAACCGCCTTTAAGGAATTTAGCAATCGGTTCGCCTTTTTTAAGACGAGCAATCGCACCGTGCTGCCAATGAATCGGCGATACATCACTGGTTACGTTCTTCAATAATTCATAACGCAATAATAAGGCTTTTTCAACCAATTTCAAACGTTTATCCAAAATTTCAAAGAAACGTTTTTCGCTATGACGTGCCAAAATACCGATTTGTGGCAAGTTGAGACTTACTACGCCCATGTTGAAACGACCGTCGAATACATACTCGCCCTTTTCGTTTTTCCAAGGAGACAAGAACGCACGGCAACCCATTGGGCTGAAAACATTACCTTCGTAATTTTCCTTCATTTTCTTGGCGGAAATATAGTCAGGATACATGCGTTTAGCCGTACATTTAGCAGCCAATTCCGTTAAATAATAATATGGTGCGTCGGGGTGAATATTGTGTTCATCCAACACATAAATCAATTTAGGGAACGCCGGTGTAATATACACATTCGCTTCGTTTTTAACGCCCATAATGCGCTGTTTCAAAATTTCTTCATCGATGAGTGCCGCTTCTTTAGCATATTCGCTGTTTGGGTCAAAATGCATAAACAAAGTTACAAACGGAGCCTGACCGTTCGTCGTCATCAATGTATTAATCTGGTATTGAATAGTCTGAATACCGTCTTTAACTTCTTTGCGCGTACGTTTCCAAGCAATTTCTTTCGCTTTTTCCATATTCGGTTTCATGTCATAGATTTCAACCTGTTCTTCCAAAACATTGGCTAAAATCTTATCATACGATTTACGTACAAACGGCGCCAAAATACGGTCGATACCGTTAATACTCTGACCGCCGTACTGACCGGAAGCAACTTGCGCAATAATCTGCGTCGTTACGGTACAAGCAACCTGGAATGACTTCGGTGTATCAATCTTCTTACCGTTAATAACAGTACCGTTGGTGAGCATATCTTCCAAATTAATTAAACAGCAGTTGAACATCGGCTGAATGATGTAATCCATATCATGGAAGTGAATAGCGCCGCTGTCATGAGCCTGCACGATATCCGCCGGAATTAATTTACGACGAGCAATGTCCTTGCTTACTTCACCGGCAATAAGGTCACGCTGTGTGGAAACAATGGCTGCATCCTTGTTGGAGTTTTCATCAATCAATGCTGTGTTGCTGCGATCCAACAAGCCAAATACATCTTTATCAGTCGTATTTTCTTTACGTTTAAAAGCCTGAACGGCTTTGTAGTTTTCATAAGCACGTGCCGTTGCCGGATTATGGTATTCCAACAATTTGTAATATACCTGGTCTTCAATAGCATAAATTGTCAATGTTTTGCCGATCTTATGAGCGTATTCTTCGATTTCGTCAGCGATACGCCCCGCCAATCCTTCTTCATATAAACCGGTACTGCTATTCATGGCTTTTTCGATAGCTATTTCGATTTTTGTTTTATCGAATGGCACTTTCTGGCCATCACGTTTAATTACCTCCAACACGGTAAAGCCTCCCTAACACTTACTACTAAATATAGTATGTAAATAAAAAAAGATATTGACAAATAAGCAATGACCATTTGGCCACCTAGTTAAATACCCCAGTACTTACCTATAAATGGAAGCAACCGGTACTTTACAGTCACCAGTTGCTTTCGTCTTGCTTATTATACAACATCTTGTATCTGATTTCAATATATTATACTATATATTATTTTCATGCTTGACAACACTTTGAAGGTATAATTGCTTTAAACGCACAATATCAACCTTCGAGCAGGCTGTCAAAGGCAGCTCATCAAGCCAAATGATATCCTTCGGCCGTTCTTTGGTGAGTAAACGCTCTGATATGGCACCTACTATATCTTGTATAGGGGTGTTACTGTTTTTAACTAAAAAAGCCACCGGTTGTTCCCCCCGAAGTTCGTCCGGCACACCGATAACCGCCCCCGCCGTTATGCCGTCAATGGCTAATAAACGGCTCTCTAAATACGGAATAGACAGCTTATAACCGCCTCGATTAATCATAGCCTGCTTCCGCCCGGTAAAAATCAATCGCCCGCTATCACTAATGTAACCCGTATCTTCCACCGTAAAAGGCAAAGTTAACCCTTCTATACCATATGGTGTATCTACATAGATAAAGCTGTCAACGCCTACCGTAACGGTAACGCCCGGAAACGGATAGCCCACCGTGTTCGGTTCTGCCAACCACTCTTCGCCGGAGCAATAGGTAATATAATTTAGTTCACTGGCGCCGTAATAAAGAATAAATTCCGTATGCGGTTGTTTAGCTTTGAGCTTATGCAGTAGTTTAGCATCCAGCGTTTGTGATCCCGTAAAAATCATTCTGAGGGACTGTAACGTATCCTGTAAAACCGCTGTAACCAGACGCAATTTCGTGGGCAATAAGTACCAATGAGTCACTTCATATTGCTCACTCAATGTCAGCCAAGTACGGGGTGACATATGAGCCGACGTAACCACCGTGCCCCCTTCATAGATAACCGATACAAGGGTATTGAAATTGCCGGTAAAACTTAAACTGCCTTGTTGGAAAATAATCGTACCAAAGTCGATTTTAAAGATTTTATTCTGTGCTTCGAAAAAATCCACCCAACTGGCCAACGGCCGCCATAAGATTTTAGGCAAACCGGTGGTGCCCGAAGTAAGCACGCCGAAATCAGCTTTTGGATTGACACTACGGTCAATAGTAAAACCGTATTTAGCTTGCAACTGTGCCAGACGTTCATCGCTTAAATCAGGATGACATAGAATGGGTAAGCGTTTCGCTTTCATCGCTCCCAACCACTGTACGAATTGCTGCCATACCGAATCAGAGCGGATATACTCAATACGATTGTTAGCTTGCGCGGAATTCGCCTGCCTGGAATGAGACTTCTCGGAATTCGCCTGCCCCCTGTCTGCTTGCGAAATATCTATTTGCGCCGTATTCGCCAATTCTCGGGCTACTTCACGAATCCCCTTATTCAGCATTTCATAGGTGTACGTTGCGTCATCTACAACCAGAACCAACTTATTCGGATAATTCTGAGCCATATAATCGAGACGTTCCCAAAAGGAAAGACCCTTCATAGCAACTTTAGGGTCATTCAACTCAACGGCCTGAGAGAAGGTTGTTAAATTTTTTTCACGCATCACAAACAGCCTCCATTCGTTCAATAAGCATGGCCGTCCCCATACCACCGGCACCGGCAATAGCACAAATCCCATATCTACCGTTACAGTACTCTAAGGCAGCCATCAAATGGAGCAAAATAATCGCTCCCGAGCAGCCGAATGGATGACCATAGGCCAACGCACCGCCCAATTGGTTGTAACGATCCACATAGGCCTTATAATTGCGCTCAAAGAGCACATCAATCACCGCAAAGGCCTCATTCCATTCCACCGCATCAATATCATCCATGGTGAGTCCCGTTTTGGCTAGAAGCTGTTCGGTTGCCTGCCACGCCCCTTCAGGACTATATAAAGGATCACCGCCAAAAGTAATGGCGTCGACCAACTTAAAAGGGCCTACTTCATTACTTAAGGCTACAAAAGCCGCTCCGTCATGAGTAAAACAAGCATTGCCGGCCGTCACCAAGGTTCCCGGTCCCAAAACAGGCTTCATGCGATTCAATAAGCGTTGTGACAGTCCGGGTCGCACACTTTCATCCACATAGTCTCGCCCCATGTCTAACACATAGGGCGCTAACAAGCCTTCATCACGAGCTCGCCCGGCCGCTTGTTGGCTCCGCAAGCTCCAATAATCCAACTCTTCTTTGCTCACATCATACTTTTCGATGGTTCGTTGAGCCCCTTTTAACATAGCCTGCGCGTCATTTTCCTGTGGTGAAAACTGAGCCACCATGTATTCACCGGCTCGGTCATCCCCCTCCGCATAGATTCGCAGCGGTTGTAAGGAACTGCTTTCCGTACCGCCGGCCAGCACACAATCTGCCATGCCGCTACGTATTGCACGAAATCCCTGAATAATTGCGGCGCCGGCGGAGGCACACTGCATATCTACCGTATAGGCCGGTATTTTTTCACCATAACGAGAATTTAAGGCCGTTAAACGGCCAATGTTACCACCGGTGCCAACCGCATTGCCACAGATGATTTCAGCCACCTTAGGATACTGTTCATACAACGCATCTAATACACGAGCCCCCAATATTTCCGGTTTTATCGATTTAAATTGCCCCTTATATGAACCAATGGGCGTCCTAAGGCCGCCCATTATGTACACCGGAGACAATGTTTGTTGTGTTTTCATAATGCCTCCAACGAGTAATTGTCTCTTAAATATTCAATTTAACCGCTTTCATACCTAACCAAGCAGCAATGCCACATTTAATAATATCACCGGGAATGAAAGGCAATGCATAACCCGCTATAGCTGCTTCAAGTCCGATGTTGGTAACAATCATGCCACCGGCCATACCAAAGATGTAAGTAATCGGAATGGTAATCACTACGGAGCGCCAGAAATACCCGAAGAAAGACGGTGTTTTACCTTTAAGCATACTGAGAATAGTGTAAGCAATCGGATAACTGATGTAGTAACCGCCGGCAGGCCCTAAGATTTTACCAAGACCGCTGGTACCGCCGGAAAATACCGGCACCCCGATAATGCCCAATAATAAATACACACAAATAGTAATAAAGGCTTCCTTTGGTGGTAATAAAAATCCGATTAAGCATAATACCAAAGTGGTAGCCGTTACCATGGCCGGTGAAAACGGAATTGGAAATGAAATGTAAGCGGACACGCAGGTCAACGCTACCAGTAACGCCATTTTGGTCAATTTACGAGTATCTGACATAATAAACAACCTCACAAACTAAAATAATAATCACAAAAATATGAGTGTATTGGCTTAACTACAGTTTAATGTTAAGCTACTCATCAAATAAAAATAACACTCTTAAAAAAAATGAAGCCACACCACAAAGTAAGGAAAACGCAACCTACTTGTAGCTGCAGGTAAACACCGGTCGATGCGCAGTAAAACCTTGGATGGTGCGACCTGATCTTTGTAAAACAATTGTCTCATCTACAAAGGTAGGCCTACGAAATCGAATCTTCACAGCTGTCACATCCGTCCCTACAGTTTCAGCTAAATACGCCGCCATGGCCTCCAAAATCTGGCAGCCCGACACAATGGCATTTTCCTGCTGATGAATGCTGTTATGATCTTCTACATCCGTCACAAATTCTAAAATTTCAGATCGATTGAATGCTCGCCAAGGCACAACATCAGTCGGTATCTGATAATCCGCCTTCGCCGGTTTCGGCTTCACCGGAATTGAATCAGGCGTTAAAACTTTTAATAGTACCGTAAGCGCTTCATTGCCTCTTACCAGCTCAGTTTCATACCACTCACCGTTCTGACGAACTTCGGTGTGCTCCGCCGGCTCTGCCAAACGTTGCCATTTTAATTGCGCAATCACCATTGAACGGGGTAATTCTTTATCAGCTTCAATCATAGCCTTAAATAACTCACGCATTTTGGAGCCCCCTCTTTCGCAAATCTACTTAAAATTATATTAAATTCATGCTTATTCGTCAACTACGCGCCATTCTCATTGTTAACAAATAAAGCCTTTCCCAAAGTGTACTCAAAAGCTGTGAAGTACTTACTTTGAAAAAGGCTTTTTGTTACAATGTTTTAATCAATTCCTGTAAATAGGTACGGAATGAATCTTTGCAATGTTCACTGCGCAAGCCATATTCCACGGTGGCTTCCAAATAGCCAAGGCGGTCACCTATATCATAGCGACGGCCTTCGTATTCTAAGGCATATACGTCACTCTGCAATGCGGCAAGGCCATCGGTAAGCTGCAATTCACGCCCGGCGCCAAGCGGAGTATTTTCCAACACCCCAAAAATCTCAGGTGTCAAAATATAACGCCCCAAGACAGCCAAATTAGATGGTGCCAAATCGCGTGACGGTTTTTCAACCAAGCCATCCACTTTATAAATATGAGGCTCAATTTCATGCCCTGCTACGATACCATAGGAACTTACCTTTGTTTCCGGTACGCGCTGAGTGCCAAGAATCGTGCCGCCCATACGCTCATGACAATCTATTAATTGCTTTAAACAAGGTTTTTCAGGGTTATATACCACATCATCACCCAGTAATACGGCGAACGGTTCATTGCCTACAAAAGCTTTGGCGCAAAGAATGGCATCACCCAATCCACGCGGTGCTTTTTGACGAATAAAGTGAACCCGAATATCCGCCAAGGAACGAACCATGGCCAACTGTTTTTTCTTGCCCTGCTGCTGTAACAACTGTTCCAATTCAACACTGGTATCGAAATGATCTTCAATGGCTCGTTTATTGCGCCCCGTAATAATTAAAATCTCTTCAATACCGGAAGCCAATGCTTCTTCCACAATATATTGAATCGCCGGTGTATCAACAATCGGTAACATTTCTTTAGGCTGTGCTTTGGTCGCCGGTAAAAAACGTGTACCGAAGCCGGCGGCCGGAATAATAGCTTTGCGTACTTTGCCCATGTTTGAAAGACCTCACTTTTTTCCGTCATAATAATGATTAAGAGTAATTATGAAGCCATGCCATAGGGCACAGCTTCATAACCTAAAACATCTATACTTCGTTCAATTACTAGAAATCTTTAGCAACTACCGTATAAGACCATTTTTTCTGTTTAGACTGATATGTGAGCCACCCTTCAAAGGAGTGCATATCACGATGCCAAGTATAGTCTACATAACGCAACTCACCGGACTGTACATCACGTTTCGTAGTAATCGTAAATGTATCCAAACGAGTCAGGCGGAAGGAAGCCCCCACCGTAAAGTTATGAAGAATGTCTTCACGGTCAAACGGATATGGCGAATTATCTTTCGGATCAATATTATTCTGACGATAACCGGCAAATACGTTAACTCGTGAATTTATTCGCCAATTCGTATTACCGCCCCAGTACGGCATGCTGCGAATATGGTCGTTATAGCCATAGTAATCACGCTGATAGCCGGCAAAGAAACGTAAATTGGCATTTTTAGCCAATTTAATTGTATCATGGCTTACTTCACCAAAGTACATGTAGTGACTGCCCTTGATGTAATCTTCTTTCCAATAACCGGCCGTAGCACCGCCACGAACAGTAAACGGCGTATCGCCAATATGGTACACATTGGTATATACGGAGAATTCCGGTTTCTTTTCTACCCAAACGGTACGGGCATTTAAAGTGGCCGATTCACGGCTCACGCCGACCGTAGCAACGCCCCAAGGCAAGTAATGACGATAACCGTAACTTGGCTTAAAGCCTTCCTTGGTCATCCACTGATAACGGAAGAACAATTCACCGTCATCACCAACCGGATATTTAAGACCGCCCTTCAAGCCGAAACCATCGTCGCTGGAATACGTCGGTCTTGGAATCAAGTCAAACACACTAAATTGACCTTGACGATCATTGCGAAGGGATACTACATATTTCTTCGTACTCATGATTTTACCGTTTTTAATAAACAGCTTGGCATCATGAATAATGGCTTTATCCCCCGGATACACTTCAATGGTGCTGCCTTCAATACGATAATCGGGCACACCTTTATAGGCCATAGCATGTTTGGTAGTAACCCAGCCTTTGGTAATAAGGCCCTGATTACCGTCGAATTCTGCTTTTTCAGCTTTCACATAGTATGGTTCTACATAGCCGATAACATCAGGTGCCGTCATAGCATTAGTGCCGCTGTTAAATACTAAATCTTGGCCCCGTAAGTCCTTAGTGGCCCCTTTATTTTCCAGGTAATGAAACTCACCATCCGTCGTATACTCTTGGGATTTAGTATTACCTAACAGCTTTTCACTATGAATTTCACGACTGCCCTGATAAGCATCTACTTTACCGACAGCCACAACATTGCCGGTAGCACTGCTGTAATACATGCTGTCCGCATCAACTTTAACAGGTAACTCACTGTCATTTACCGTGGTCACCGGCTTACCGCGACGGACTACACGAATAAGACCGCCATCGGACTCGCCCATATTAGCGATGGTTACCGGATTGGAATCGGTTGCAACATCTTGAGCATTTTCATAAACAAGGCCTCTATTATCGGCCGCCTGCACGGCTAATAAAGGCATAGCGACTAAAGCGGCACCCAATGCATACTTAGCCTTTTTCATTACCATCTTTTACCTACCTCATCTTCACTGGATTAGTTGCGTTTTACAACAATTATTGGTTGTGATTGTGATACATTCGTTTGATCCGCAGTGTCAGCACTTGCTTCTTCCACTTCACCATTGTCCTCAGAATCGCCATCTTCTACCGTTGCCGCTGAATCATCGGACTCTTCCACTACCTTCACCGGTGTATCTTCGTCTTCATAAGAGTCGGCCGGAACTAAGGTTACCGGTTCCGATGCATCACCTAATGTATAGTCATCATAGGAATCTTGGGAACTTGGATCGCTGGAATTATGAGCCTGGCCATCACCGCCTACGACAATCCCCTGTACGGTTACCAATTCTTGTGGCTGCACATAAATTGTAGCCCCTACAGGCAAGTCGATATTCTTACCCTTTACAAAGAAACCGCCTACTAAACCGACAGGACCCAATAATACGGCACCGGCTACAGAGGCGCCGGCTGCTTTCAATTCCTGCTGCGTACGAGCTTTTGCTTCTTCCCCTTGAATAGCTGTAAATTCAGTGCCATCCAATGCCGGAACTTTATCAAACATCAAATCTAATTTACCGTTACGACCAAAAGAGGAGGCTTTTTTAAGTTCGGAAATATGACCTTCCCCAACAGTACCTGCCGGTACCAATAAGATATTACCGTCCATCAGATCTTCCGACACGGTAAAGCTGAAAGTATCACCCAGTTTGCTGGTAGCCGTATTAATCGGCGTATTCAAAGTTACGGCAAATACTTCCGTGCTTGGTGCCGAGCCTACTTGAGACGTCAATTTCAAAGGTGCTCCGTTAATCGTTTTGGCTAAGGCATTAATTCGTGTGTCCAAGGCACCGGTACTGATACGACCGGTTACACTGCGTTCCAATTGTTCCACACGAGAAACTAAGGAACCGTTGCCCACTTTATTCTGGTAATGCCATTCCAACATGGATAATTCTTGACTTACCGATACTTTACCACGCGTATTGCCATCGATGGAATTATACAAGGAATCAACTTGTGAATTTAAAGTACCGGAAGAATCTCTACCATAAACGGTCTGACTAATCTGCTGCACACGATCCACTAAAGCCCCAACCTGCGTGGAACCATATACTGTATTTTCTAAGGCATCGGTTTTCTCTAATACGGTTTCCGGAGCCGCCCATACCTGACCGGTCATAAGCGCTGCTACCGCCAACGTAAGCATGTGTTTTTTCATACATCCTCCAAATAAACAAGACTTAACCTATTATTGAATGCTATTCGCCTCAATGCGTATTAAACAATATGATTAAATTTTGAGGTCAATAATAGCGGATACGCCAACCCCTTGAATACGGGATGCATTAACAGGGTTCTTGCTGTCGATAGGCACTAAACCTTTTACACGAGCTACATTATTAAAGCTGGCTTCCAACTGAGCTACCGCTTCAACGCGCTCTACTTCGGAAGCAGGACCCGTTACCTGAGCCGCCCCGATGTAACCGTTCGTACCTACACTGACAATCGGCACAACCTTAGTCGTATAAGTAGTGCTCAAGTTATTCTGAGCTAAAATTTTATTTAAAAAATCATTAATCTGGCCGCCGAAGCGATCAACTAAGATGCCCACGCCGCCGACTTTTAAAATGCTGCCTAAATTCAAGCTGAATGCTTGCGTCGTATTTACTAATGCACCGGTAGAAAGTGTTGCAATGGAAACGGCCATAACCGTTGCCAATAATTTCTTTTTCATATCTATGTCCTCCTCTATCGTATACATAATTAGCGGTTTATACTGATGTTATTATATCACAAATCAAAGCCTTTGTCCTTGTATAAGCGCCGTAAATACGCCATTCATTTTATAATTCATCATTTTTTTATATGCTAATACACTCTATTTTAAAGTGCATTATACTTATGTCTAAATTTTTATATGCTGCCATACACCACTTCTAAAACGCCAACCGGAAAATGCCGTACGCATACTCTGATCAATTAAAAGAGCTATCCATGCACCATACAGACCGAATCCCCAAGTAAAACAAAGGAGATATGTAATAATCGGTCTGAAAATAGCAATAACAAAGAGCGAATATTTCATAACATAGAAATTATCGCCCGCCCCTTTAAGGACGCCGGAATATACTAATTGTAAAGCCTGCGGGAAGCTGGCAAAAGCCATGAGAATCATAATATCCGCCCCCAGCTGCCAAACCAACCTATCTTGGGTGAAAATATCAAATACTACATTGCGTAAACCAAAATACAAAACAAAGCCGATTACCGAAATAATAAGAGCGATGCGAACACCGATTTTGCCGTAAGCCTCGGCTAAGTCAGGTCGTTTTTTCCCCAACGATTGCCCCGTATAAGAAGCACCGGAATAACTTAAACCCATGGCAAAATAGTAAAAAATATCAATCAAATTCATACAAATATGATGTGTTGCCAACGCCACTACACCTAATGACGCCACCATTTTGGTATACGCAAACATACCAAAACGTTCAAAAGCCTGCTCACCCAAAGAGCTGCCACCGATATAATAAATACCCTGTAAGATTTCACGATTGAATATCCAACTGCCCCGATGCCACGACAAATGGGAGTCTTTCGCATGAATTGCATATAACAAAAGAAAGAAGATTAAGGTGTAGCTCGTCATAGTGGCTATCCCGGCTCCTTTGATGCCAAGCGCCGGAATCGGTCCCAGACCGTAAATCAAGGTAAAACTCATAACTACATTAAGCACATTACCGATGGCATTAGCTTTAAAAATAGCCTTCGTGTTACCCACGCCGATTAATGCCGCCCCCAGCATAACACCTAAGGCCGAAAAGAAAAGCCCGATAATGATGAATTGACCATAGGCAACGGCCTCATCAATATAAGAAGCCTGAGCTCCGGCAAACGTTAAAATAGGATTTAACAGATAAAAACAAATACACAACAAAGGCACGTAAAACAATACGGTCAATAATACCCCTTGTTTTAGTACGGAGTTCATCGTTTCATAATCCTCTTCCCCTTTGCGTCTTGCCACAATGGCTGTAATCGCAATCGCTGCGGAACGGACAAAAACGAGCATCACCATAAGCGGTTGACTCATAATCCCTACGGCCGCCAAAGCATCGGCTCCAAGAGCTCCTACCATAGCCAAATTGATGGCTGTCATAAGTTGCAACAACAACCCCTGCATCGTAGCCGGCCAAGCTACATCAATATATTCTTTATAAATTTCTTTTGTTGTCGGCACCGGTCCCAAACGTTTCGCCGGCGGCAAAATATAATCAATCCCAAATCGTCCCGCTAGTCCTAATAACATGACAACTCCTCTTTTTCAAAAACCATGCTAAACCCACTCGCTATAAAAAAACACTCCTAAACAGAGGTCAAGGCCCTTGCCTAGGAGTGTTTATTAACTCGCATTTAATTATACACAGGATTCGTCAATTCTCATAGACCGACTATAGGTCTTAATTTGTCTTATTGAGGCAACGAAATGATGTCAGTGAAGATATCGCCTGCTTTTTTAATGATTTGTTCGTTACCCATAACGCTGATATGACTATCTTTCATAACCGAAGCTACCACTTCAGCCAAAGCTTTAATATCGCTCTGACGGGTCGCAATTACCTGTTCGCGCAAACGTTCCGCATCTTCAGGCGTTGCTTCACCGAAATATTCGCTCATAGCGCGCGGTCCGCGTAAAGCCGGTGTCAACGGAATATCAAGGCCACTCATGGTACCGATAATATACTTGCGCATTTCACGGTCGGAAATATCAAATTTCGCAAGATATTCGCTGAGCTCGCTGTATACTTTCAATGTTTCCGTCAAGTTCGGATCGCGATAACTGCAAAGTACAAAGTTACCATTGTTGTAGAAGTTTACGAAAGCACCATAGGCCCCCCCCTGAACACGGATACGCGTCCACAAGTAGTCATAACGCAAGATGACTTCCAACACCTTCATGGCACCGCCTGGTTTGAAACCATGGTCACGGAAGTTACCGCCTTGAGCTACGTACTGAACCTTACCGGAGGTAACAATACCTTCGTTAACATATTCCTTCGTAAGTTTCAAACCCTTAGCTTCAACAGCTTCATTCGGCCACTGTGGCAATACTTCGGTAAGCAATGTTTTGAAAACTTCAAATTCATGAGCTTCCCCGACGAAGTTGATATCCACATTAGCAGGGCGGAACAATTTAGCCGCTACGGCTGCCAATTTTTGTGGCAATTCTTGAAGCGCTTTTTCATCAGCAGCTAACGCTGCCAACTGTTCAAAATAACCGAGGTTAGCGGCATCACGGAATTTACCGAGTTCCGAAATCTGAGCAATGACACGATTCATTACAATGGTATGACCGCGACGGAATGCATCGGTATCCCAAATGGCTTTCGTTTCTTTAATGAGCTCGGTCAAACGATTTACATCGGTATAGTCAGTCTTCGTAACCAATTCAGACACAATGCGTACCAAAGCATCCAATTTAGTGTGTAACGCTTTGGCTCGTACGATAAATAATGGCGTAAACGCATCGCGCTGATTATATTTCGTGAAATCGGAGATGCTGGCACTGAAACCGCCGAGGTTCATATTAATTTCCTTGGCAATTTCGTTGTAATCATGCTCGGTAGTATTCACACGGGAAATAAGATCGCTCAACAAGTTAGCATAGAACAATTCAGACTCATCAAGGCAATCTAAATGGAAATAGAAGCTGGTATAGTTAATCCCTTTAGCCTGAGTCGGTACGAAATGCAAGTTCGCATCACCCAGTTTGCTATCGATACGTTCCACTCGTTCTACTTTAGGGGATAAATCGCTGAGTTCCAATAATGGAATGGTAGCCAACGCTTCTTCCGAATCCGGTGCCGCCTGACGTGCTTTAAGGGCTTTGGTCTGTGCCACAATCGCTTCGATTTCAGCTTCGGTCATGTTAGCTTTAATTTCTTTTAGCTGAGCGCGTTCCGCTTCTTCTTTCTTTTCCTGCAAACCTTTTTCCGGATAAATGGAAACGAGAGCTTTATGCTGATTCTTAAGCAAGCCGCGTTCGATTAACTCTTCAAAATAACCATTGGTAAGTCCTTCACGCAACTGTGTTAACGCCTCTTCATAACGCAATGCCTGAATCGGATCTTTGTCGTAATTCCATTGATCCATAACGCGAATACCGTAAGCCAAACCAATCGGACGACCCCCAAAATCGGCTTCGCGCAAAGCGAATTCCGTAATATTAAGGGATGCTTCCAATAAGCTCTTATCAAGGCCTTCCTTCACAAGTCGCGCAAGTTCCGATTCCACCAATTCCTGAACGCGCGCCTGTTCCTTCATTTCAGAACCGCTAACCGTTACATTCCAAATCGGCTGACGCACACTGTCTAGGAAATAACCGCTAATATCGCTGCCTACACCGGCTTTAACGAGTTTTTCCTTAAGTGGTGCTGCCGGCGAAGTCAATAAGGCATGGGTCAAAATATCAAGCCCTAAGCTGTCCACCACAGACATTTCCGGCATTACATAGGTAAGGGCATGCATAGTCTTGCCGCTTTCGCTCTCTTCCGTACCAATGCTGTACGGGTAGGCTGTTACTTTACCCTCAGCAAATGGTTTTTGCAAGGTAATTTCGGAATCAACCGTAATGGCATCAAAGTTTTGCAAATATTCATCGTTGATGAACTTTAATTGTGCTTCAATGTCCATTTTGCCGTACAAGAAGATGTAGCTGTTGGACGGATGATAATTTTTTTTGTAAAAACCTTGGAAATCTTCATAGGTCAAATCAGGAATATTATCAGGATTACCGCCGGAATCAACGCCATAGGTCGTATCCGGGAATAAATCCGCCATCATGTGGGTTTCCAAAATGGAATCCGGCGAAGAATATACACCTTTCATTTCGTTGTATACAACGCCTTTATAGGTCAATTCATCGTCCGCATTATCCAATTCATAATGCCAACCTTCTTGCATGACGATTTCTTTGTCAGTCGCTACGCGTGGGTAAAAAACAGCATCCAAGTACACATCCATTAAATTATGGAAATCCTTGTCATTCTTGCTGGCCACGGGATACATCGTTTTATCCGGATAGGTCATAGCATTCAAGAATGTATTAAGGGAGCCTTTAACGAGCTCTACAAATGGCTCTTTCAAAGGGAATTTACGTGACCCGCAAAGTACGGAATGCTCCATAATATGGGCCACCCCGGTGCTGTCCTTAGGTGGTGTGCGGAAAGAAATGGAGAACACTTTATTCGTGTCGTCCGCATCAATGTATAATAAACGGGCGCCGGACTTCTCATGGCGAAGCAAATAAGCTGTGCCGCTGATTTCCTGAACAGTCTCAATGCGCTCTACTTTAAAACCGCTATAGATATTTTGTTCTTTCATAGAAAAACTCCTTTATCATTATTTTATATTAAGCAATTAATTGATAATAATTAACTTCTCGGGCACTCAAATAAACTGTGCACAATTTATATTATACTAAAGATGAGTAAGATTTTCAAAATAAAACAGACTTTCTTAGGTTACTTCTATATAACCTAAGAAAGTCTGTTTATTGATAAGTTTAATAAGCCCTGACAGCCGCGCTAATAATTGCTATTGAACACTATTAACCGCGATTGCCGATAACTAAATTATCATGAATAGCACGAATCGCATCTTTTACGCGATCTTCCGCAATCAAGCAAGTAATGCTGATTTCAGAGGTACTGATAATTTCAATATTAATATTTTCTTCGCCCAAAATGCCGAACATCTGAGCAGCTACGCCCGGTTCACCAAGCATACCGGCACCGACGATGGATACTTTGGCCATTTTTTCATTAATGACATATTCTTCCATCTTCGTTTCCGCTTTAAGGCCGTCCAACACTTCACGAGCCAATACGACATCATCCAATGTAATGGTGAATACGATATCCGTCTTCTGATCTTCCACAGTACGAATGCTCTGCACAATCATATCCACATCAACATTTTTATCTGCCAAACTTTGGAAAATATGATGGGCAATGCCCGGTTTATTTTCAACGCCTACCACTGAAACTTTCGCCACATTGGTATCGTCAGCCACGCCTTGGATTACATGTTCATTTGCTTTCATTGTATAGTCCTCCCGAATAATGGTTCCCTCATTGTCACTGAATGTAGAGCGTACATGAATCGGCACGCCGTAACGGCTCCCCATTTCTACGGCACGAGGCTGCATAACACCCGCCCCCAAGCGAGCCATTTCAAGCATTTCACCGTACGTAATTTCATCCAATTTAACCGCATTCGGTGCAATTCGAGGGTCGGTCGAATACACCCCTTCCACATCGGTGAAGATTTCACATACATCCGCCTGCATTGCCCCCGCTAATGCAACGGCTGTCGTATCGGAACCACCACGTCCGAGAGTCGTAATATCACCACAATCGGTAATCCCCTGGAAGCCGGCAACAACCACTACGTTACCTTCATCAAGGGCTTTAAATACACGTTTCGGATCGATTGTCAAAATGCGACCTTTCCCGTGATTATCACTGCTCAAGATACCGGCTTGAGCGCCCGTCATGGAAACGGCCGGTTGCCCTTTTTCCATAAATGCCATAGCCACCAACGCAATGGATACTTGTTCCCCTGTCGATAACAGACGGTCCATTTCGCGACCAAACGGTCTCGATGTAACAGCGCGTGCTAATGACACTAAGTCATCAGTCGTATCGCCCATAGCCGATACAACGACTACAACGCGGTCTTCCGGCTGTTTGTCACGCAAAACGCGGTTGACTACATTGTAAATTTTCTCCGGTGAAGCCACAGAACTGCCACCGAACTTCTTAACAATTAACGCCACTATGCATCCCTCTTTATCTCTAAAAATACTATAAAATATATAAAGATACTCTATCATAAAAAGGCTCTTTGTGTAAAGCATAAAAGCCTTTAATCTTCATCTAAAGACAAGTTCACTAAAAAAGTACTGAGTCCACATACATTTCAGCCGTTTTTACACCGACCGCAATGGTTCTCCCTCCTTGATTAGCCTTCTATTCTGGTCTTAATATCTTCAACCTGAGCTAACAGCTCATCGAGGCTGAAATAACCGGCGCGACGTGTAATTTCCTTGCCATCCATATACACAACAATGGCCGGCACCGTGAAAACACCTTGCTGAGCCGCCTTAGCCGGCTCTAATTCCACCGATACATAGCTGTACTCAATACCTTCCTGTTCCTTCACCCAAGCGCCCAGCTTCGTCTCTAAAGCGCCACAAGGCTGACATGTGTCGGAACCGTACTGCACGATTGAAATCATAGGCCTCTCCTTTCTCTCCTTTCATTATATACAATATAACGTAGTATTAATAATCTAAAAACTTTCTGACTTCGCATTTCAAAATCACTTGCTATCAAAAGCTTCCGGTTCTTAATAATGCAAATCTACTTCAGCGCGATAAAAGACGCACACGCAATAAAAAGGGGTTGTAAGCAAAACATGAGCTAAAAACTCAATTTCGTTACAACCCCTAATAGCTTTCGTTTACGCTGTTATTGACAACGAAGTAAATCGGAAAAAGTTATTATTGAACAACGATATCTTTTTCAGATTCCCATAAGCCGTGGATATTGCAGTAAGAAGTAGCAATCAATTTACCAGATTTTTTGAAGGATGCTACAACAACACCGGCTGCTTCTGCATATACAGGGCCTTCGTTGGCACCGGCAGCGGCTTCACCATGTACGTTGAATTCGAGGCGAGCTACTTCGTAAGGAAGCGTAGTGCCTTCTTCAACATAGTATAATTTGATCCAAGAAATATGATGTTCAGTTGTGTTTGGATGCGCAATGTCTTTGCCTACTTCCAATTCAATGTGAACTTTTTCACCTGCTTTAACTGTATCAGGTGCGGTAATTACAGGAACGTGTTTTTCATTCTTGAAATCTGCGGATTTTACATAGTTTGTTACTGCCATTGATATAACCCCCTTGGTCATAAAAAATATATCCTATAAGAACTTTCTTATAGTAAAAATTAATAATAACTCTCTATAAGTTAATTATATCCATTTACCTCGATTTTTTCAAGCACGAAATACTAATTTTTTCGATTTATAAACATGCCTTTGACATGAATTTTACTAAAACTCAATGCCCCTGGCTGCTTTGATGCCCTGTTGATAAGCATGCTTAACTACGCGCATTTCCGTAACGGTATCGGCCATGGCAACGATCTCCGGCTTCGCATCGCGCCCGGTAAGAACCACATGAAGGCGCTCCGGTTTGGTTTTCAATAAGTCCACAACCTGTTCAACCGGCAATAAGCCAAATTTTACGGCATAGTTGATTTCATCAAAAATTATGAGGTCCCATTTATCGGACATCACTTCTTCCGTCAACATCTGCCAGGCATTATCAGCCGCTGCCCGATGAGCTTGTAAATCAGCCTCCGAAGTTTCTTTATTGTGAAAAACAAAGCCTTTACCCATAGGGCGAATTTCGATAGGCATACCGGCCTTTTGTAGCGCTTCTATTGCTTTCAGTTCACCATAGGCTTGACCGCCCTTAATAAACTGTAAAATCAGCACGCGATAACCATTGCCAACGGCACGCAAAGCAACCCCTAAAGAGGCCGTTGTTTTGCCCTTGCCGTCACCGGTATTGACCAGAATGAGGCCTCGACTAGGCTTAGCCGTCGCAGTTGCAGCCGCTGTAGTTGCACCCGTGGTAGTTGCGTCCGCCATAGTGGCAACCGACATAGCTTCAGCCGTCGTATTGGATTTTAACACTTTATCAGTCATCCTAAGCCTCCTTGGCACGATAGGCCTTGGCAGCCGCCACAAAACGTTCCGCCGCCGCTTCATTACCGGCAAAGTTTAAATGCAAATAGCTGGCCAATACATTGTCTTTGCTGTAACCGCCTTTATAAGACTGCAATTTGCGGCCCCCTTCGAAATGAAAAGCCCACGGGAATTCAGCTTCGGTAATCTGCGGTGACAATTCCATCGTAGAAAAATGGAACTCATGACCACGCAAAGATTCATCTTTAGGTGCCAATAAGGTATCCCCTAAAGCCGTAGCCGTTACATAGCCAACTTTTTGTAATTTAGCCTGCATGACTGTCTTAGCCGGCACAAGGCCAACCATAGGACGGGTAATATTTTCAAAATCGGTAACCGACTCGCAAAGATACATGAGACCACCGCACTCCGCGTAAATCGGCATACCGTCAGCGGCTGCATCCCGTATAGCCGCCATGAGGCCTGTATTTTCGCTAAGTGTTTCGAGGAACATTTCCGGAAAACCGCCACCAAAAAGCAAGGCATCTACATCAGGTAACGTTTTATCGGTAAGCGGGCTGAAGTAAACCAAATCCGCCCCTTCCGCCGCCAAAGCCTGTAAGCTGGCCGGATAATAGAAAGAAAACGCTTCATCATAGGCTACCCCGATGCGAGCTTTTGGCCCCGTCACTTCTTTTGCGGTCAATTCCGGCACAATCAAGGTTGGCGCCGCCGTGGCTAAGTTAGCCAATGCATCCAAGTCGACACTAACCTTTACAGCTTCGCGAATCGTCGTCAACGCCGATTGCGGATCCGTTTCCGTCACCGGCGTAAGACCTAAATGACGTTCCGGCGAATGCATCCGTTCATCGCGCCGAATGGCCCCGATAACGGGAATCCCCAAGCGTTCCATAGCTGTACGAATCATATGCTCATGATTGTCGGAGCCGATGCGGTTGAGCAAGACGCCCGCCAAATTAACGGCCGGGTCATACTCTTTAAAGCCCTTGGCAATCGCTGCCGCACTTTCGCCCATAGCTTTACAATCAATAACCAAAATAACCGGTGCATCAAGCGATTTAGCGATTTCTGCGGTGGAGCTCACGCCTTCACGGCCGCCGTCATAGAGGCCCATAACGCCTTCCACAATCACCAAATCCGCATCCCCTGCCATACCGGCAAAGAAAGGCTTCATTTTATGGGGCGGTACCAACCATGTGTCTAAATTGTAACAATCACGACCGCTGGCCAGTTTATGAAAACCGGGGTCAATATAGTCAGGGCCCACTTTAAAAGCTTGCACGGCCTTGCCCTGCTCGTGATACGCCGCCAATAAACCGGCTACAATGGTCGTTTTACCTACACCGGAATTTGTTCCGGCGATGACAACTCTCGGAATAGCATATGATTTCATAGTCTTAGCGATCCTTACGCTTAGCCAATACAGTGGATAAATAGTTTAATTTCAAATCAGCCGGTAACTCATCGAGACCGCGATATACTTCTTCGCCATCAAGACCAACACGACTGATCATTACAGCATCATCAGCCATATCGTGTTTTTTCAAAACTTCCTGAACTTCGTGGAAATTGCGATATACTTTCATGATTACCGCATCATCGGCAACTGCTAATACTTTGTCGATTTTCTCTTTAGGTGCTGTAGCCGGCACAATAGCCAACACTTCTTCCTTTTCTACAATCGGATAACCTAAATGGGAACCGATAGCACAGAATGCGGTTACGCCCGGAATTGTTTCGATTTCAAAACCGGTGTTTTCAATCAAACGATATACATACATATACGTACTGTAGAACATTGGATCGCCCAAAGTAAGGAATACTACATTCTTACCGGCTTCCAAATAGCTGAGGATGATTTTTTTGGCTTCCTGCCAACCTTCAGCCTGCGCATTGTCATCAAGCACCATTGGGAACACAACCGGCACGATTTCCGTATGTTCCTGGATATACGGTTTAGCAATGTTGAGCGCTACGGAACCGTCTTTCTTTTCGGTTTTTGGCGTAATAATAATATCCGCTTCGCCTACAATACGAGCTGCTTTGACAGTCATTAATTCCGGATCTCCGGGACCTACGCCGATACCAAATAATTTACCTTTCATGATAAACTCCTTTTCTTAACACTTGATAACAAAACTATCTTGAAATTGAATCTTGCTTAGATAATACTTTCTTATTGTATGCGTTACTTGCCGCAAAGAGCAAGTATTTTTTATTTAATCTTAGGAATACTCGGCCGATGGGAACTGCGTTTTTCATAGCGCCCGGCCATGGCATCTTTTAAGTGGTCTGCGAATATTTCCTGAACACCGCGATACTCACCAAGTCCCTTCAAATGACGTACCACTTCAAAGCCTGCTTCTTCCAACATGGATTGTACACTGTCATCTTCATCGCCGAAGATATCGTTTAAGGCATGATCACCGGCCACTAAAAGAAGGGGATGCACCTGAATGCGTCCCGGCCGTTTCCCGTCAAGCCATTCCCACGGAATAACCGTATCCTCCAATTCGGGGAAGCATTCCAAGGTCGTCACACGAACATTGGTATGACCGGCACGCCACAATTTCAACTGTAACGCGGCATACGCCGTGTTACCTACGCTCATGCCACCATGACCGACCAATAACAGACCTTCTTCTGCCGGTACATTAAGTTTTTTTATAAAATTCTCAATGAGTGCTTCATAGTCATCAGGTCGTTCTTCCTGACCGATAAAATACAGTAAAGGGCGTCCCATAGCAATGTGTTTCAAAGAACCTTGTCCTTCATAAGCCATTATATTGGCTTTCAATTTATCAAATTCTTCGCCGCCAATCATATGAAGCGGTTGCACCGCAATGGATTCATAGTCTTCAGCAATTAAGGCCTCAATGGCACTCTGCTCCGTATCGATTTCTTCGCCCCGTTCACGCAAACGTTTAACAATAATGCGTGAAGTAAAAGCTAAACGAACTTCATAGTCTTTAAACTCTTTTTTGATAAAATCCACAACCGGATCGATTTGATTGATCCGTGCCGTTGGCACCGTAGTGCCAAAAGCGACTACTAAAACAGCTTGCTTCATACACCCTCCTTTAAAAAAAACGGTCCCCAAAACGAGGACCGTTAGTATGTAATTTTAACGTATTAAACAGCCATACTCGAGCGGTTTACGCTTTCCGTCTTAGCCTGCTGATGCGCCTGCTGTTTACGCTCAATCATGCGAATGGACTGGGCTAAATGTTTTAAGAATAACTCTTGAATAAACGGGTTTTCACCTAAGCCTTCATTCCAAATAGAAACACCATAGCCTTCTTCAGTAAGCAAAGTAGCTACGGAATCGGAACGATCGCCACCTAAGAAGTCCATCAAATGTTCTGAGCCGATAAGCGCCAACGGCACTACCAAAACTTCTTTATGATCTAAGCGTTCCAATAAAGATAAAGCCTGTTTGAAATTAGGGAATCCATTCGATGTAAACACCGCCACATTTTGGCCGTTACCGTATAAGCATTTTAACTGCAAAGCACTGAATTCCAATTGATTTTGGCCGTTTGCCATAAGCAAAATGGATTTATTCAAGGCGCGAATATTCACGTGCTTCATAATGGCATCAATGGTAGCCACATAATCATCGGCATAGTTTTTTACACCTAAAGAACTTAAGAGTGGCTTACCTACGTGAATGCGCATGGCGTTTCGTTCAGTATTATAGGTAAATGCGGCAATAGCTTTACGCATCTTTTGATAACATTGATCGGCTACCAAGGCAAATGGTAAAACAAATACATCGCGGACGCCGGTATTCTTAAATTCAGCCAACACGGCTTCCAAAGATTGTACCGGTTTTTCATATTTTTCATTCCACTTCTCCACCAGCGCATCCGCCAAAAAGACACGGCGAATTACTGCATCGGGATATGCTTTTTTAATCTTTGCTTCCATTATGCCTACGGATTTCTCTACGGCTTCGCCGTATATTGAACCGAATGTCGCTAAGATAATACCCTTTGTACTCATTTTATAAATCCTCCGATATCAAAAATACCTCTAAACTTATACCATAATCGAACCTCTTAATCTGACAAAAATCTGTCATATTTCACATTATCGAATACATTCGAAATACATGTTGATTATTCTTCGTTGGTATAATGATACGTTAGATTTTATTTTTAGTCAATGAGAATTTCTCTCATTTTCAAACTTATCAATGATTATCAATGATAAATCGGAAATTTAATTATATTTTCATCAACTATATTTATCTTTACCGATTCACTTCTATTTTCATCGATTTAAAGAGAATTTATATCCCATTACTATTACAAAGAATACTACTTGCTTACAGGTATTATATTAATAATTCAGATAATACTATACCAATCACGGTCTACGATTGATACAGATAACATCTAATAATTAATATTCCTCATTCATGAATTTTTATACATCAAGTTTCTTAATTTAGTCATTCATTCAATCAAAAAGCAATGTATTGTTACGCCTATAATTGATAATAATTATGGTTGCGAGAACACGCGCGGTGCTGCTACTTCAAAAATCTCAGCAATCATAGGTAAAAATTTGCCTTCAATTAACGTACGTTTACGTTCGCTTTTAGTAATTAACCACAATTGTTTGCAATTATAGGTAATGCGCAATAAGCTGTTAATATATTCGTTAAAATCCTCTTCGCCCATGGCGCTTTTAAGAGCTAATAATTTGGAATGTAAAGGTTCACCTTGATACTCTTCACGTTCCAATACAGGCGTAAATGCCACTTCATATACCGATTCCGATAGTTCATTAGGACCGGCACCATTTGTAAATTGATCCATACGATGGACCTCCTTTGTTAATATATAGCTATTTATCATAAAGCACATTGCCCTATGATGAACACCATTCTCTATTCATAGTACCAAACTTTGACTCCTTTGCCTATGTGTAATCAAAAAAGTGTATCACAAATAACCAAAAGTTATTACTCATAAATAAGTCCCTTATTCCTAGGAGTTATATGACCCGGGTAATTTCCATTCACAGTGAGTATACCCTACCCGGTATTGCATTGACAGTGGACATTTATTCTGCTATGATGATTATCAAATGAATACGACCTTCAAGGTGCCCGACTTAATAGAGAAGAGCAGTAGAAGCTGCCGCGGTCCCGCCGCTGTAAGAGGGAGCACAATCAAAATACCACTGGAAGTTTCTGGGAAGGTGATTGTTGCGTTGAACTTGAGCCAGAAGACCTGCCTTGATGGATTGCCGATAACCCACGAAGGATGGCGAGGTTAATCAATGTCACTACCTGTACTATACACTGACCGGGAATTATTTTTTTAATTCATAAACGACTTAATTAAGTTTGATATGAACTAATATACGTCAGGTGCTTAGCATAACTAGTGATTATTAATACTACCTCTGCCCTGTGGGCAGAGGTTTTTGTATTTTATTTTATTCTATTTTTAGTTTTTATTTTTATCTTCTTTTTATCACGAGGAGTGAATGAAATGAGTAAACATTTTTTCAAAAAAACGTTAGCTACAACATTAGCAGTGGCCGCTTTAACAGGCTTCGGATTCCTTGCTACAGACGTAAACGCTGCTTACCAATTAAGTGACGAAGTAACAACTGCTACCCCTGCATTATTGGAAGCAACTGAAATCGGTGTTCGCACTTACAACACAACCGATCCTGTATTGGCTAAAGCACCTAACAAAGATGCTATCGTAGTAATGAGCTTTGGTACTACATTCACTGATACTCGTGCTAAAACAATCGATGCGACTATCAACGAAATTAAAGAACAACATCCGGGCGTAAAAGTAGTTACAGCTTTCACTTCCCACATCATTATCGATCGTATCAAAGCTAAAGAAGGTATCACCTACCCTACGCCTGAAGAAGCACTCGATCAATTAAAAGCTGAAGGTTACACTCGCGTTGCTTTGGCAACTCTCGACGTAATCCCTGGTATCGAATACAACTATAAAACAGCTGTTTACAATCAGTACAAACATAACTTCAAAAAAATGACATTTGGTACACCTCTCATGTACTGGATGGGCCAAGAAGGTCAAACTGACGATATTGCTAAAACTGTACAAGCTGTAGCAACTCAGTTCCCTAAAGTAGGTCCTAAAGATGCTGTACTTATCATGGCTCACGGCACTCCGGATCCTTCCAACGCTTACTATTCCGTAATCCAAGATCGTTTGGAATCGGCCGGTCTTCACAACACTTACATCTACACCGTAGAAGGATGGCCAAGCCTTGAAGACATCGTTCCTCAATTGAAAGCAAAAGGCATCGAACATGTAACCCTTATGCCATTCATGATGGTAGCCGGCGACCATGCCAACAACGATATGTCCGGTGACGAACCTGATTCCCATAAATCCATCTTGTTGGCTGACGGCTTCAAAGTAGACACTTACATCCATGGTCTTGGTGAAAACCAGAAAATCCGTGACCTCTTTGCCGCTCATGCCGATGAAGCTTGGCAAGCTCTTCAAAACGACGCTAAATAAGATATAACACTGTAAGGGTTCATATTATTGCCAAAACGCACTTACAAGCTAAGACGTTTTGACCAACCAAAAGCGTTCTATACATAAGGAGGCTGTAATAAAATGTAGAGCATATCACATTTTACTTACAGCCTCTTTTAATTGCTATATTTGGATCTATAAAAGTGCCATACGCACCATATAACGATAGGCACCATATAACCATACGCAACACATAACCATAGGCAACCACCATCACCTGTGGTATAGTACAAGTATGAGTTTGCGAAACAGATTTTACTAAAGCTTGTTTTGGAACCGCTATGAATTACCTGCTTACTCACAGGTAATACTTTTACGTACTTTTTATCTACTGTCAGGCAGGTGTATTATGAGAAAATTTTCACGCTTAACCATTATTGTAATGGCGATGACAGTCATTATGGCTATCCTCGCCGGCTGCGGTAAAACCGATTCCACATCATCCGCAGCCACCCGTACTTTAACCTATAAGGATCAAACCTATACGGTGCCGGCCAAACCGGAACGAATTGCGGTACTTGCCAATTCCCTACTCTATTTCATGGATGCCATTGATGCCAAATCCATCAGCCGCGTAGAAACGCAGGATGACATGCCCGCTCACCTCAAAGAATTACCTTCTTTAGGGCAGACCGCCAACATCAACATGGAGCAACTTATCGGTTTGAAACCGGACCTCGTAATCGGCCTCAGCAATCAGCACAGCAAATTTGAAGGCCAATTACAGAGTAATAAATTACCGTATATTTTAATTTCCTATGACGGTATTAAAGACAATGTGCCCCTAATTGAATTCTTAGGCCAACTGACCAATCACGAAGAGAAAGCTAAAGAAGTTATTGCCCAGTACAACAGCAAAATTGACAAAGTCAAAAATGCCGTTAAAAATGTACAACCGGCCCGCGTAGCCGTGTTGCGCGCTACCGGTAAAGCGGTAACCGCTGAAACTACCTTAGCCGTAACAGCCGCTATGGTTCAAGAATTAGGCATGCAGAATGTGGTGTTACAACATGGCGATTTTGATAAATCTGCCAAGACCATTCCGTACTCCTTAGAAACGCTCGCTTCCGACGATCCGGACATCATTTTTGTTTCCACCATGGGTAAAAAAGATGAAATTACCAAAACTATGGAAAAAGAAATGACCGGCAATCCGGCATGGCAAAATCTTAAGGCTGTAAAAAACGGTAAAGTATTCTACTTACCATCGAATTGGTTCTTATTGAATCCGGGCTTACAAACACCGGAAGCCATGGCTGAGCTTGTTAAAATGGCCTATGGCATCGATGTAACCTTCTAAATTAAGCCCCTAAGAAAAGTTATTAACATCAGTGCAAAATCGCATGTAATTTAACACTGAAAATATAAAGAGGGATTAACGAACAGACGATATTATATCGTTATACGTTAATCCCTCTTTTTATTCACTTGATTAATCGGATTATAGGGCATGGATCATTCTGCCTGCTGCACAAGCCCTTCAATTTTAATGTACGGGCTGTTATCGGGACCCTCTTCAATGAGAGCATCAACAGCGAACACTGTTTTTAGAAGCTCCGCTGTCATGACCTCTTTAGGACTGCCCACAGCTGCCAAATGACCTTCATGAAGTACGGCCACCTGATCCGAATATCGAGCCGCCTGATTCAATTCATGAAGTACCATGACAACCGTAAGCCCCTGTTCACGATTCAAACGGCGCAATAGTTCCATCACTTCAAACTGATGATTAATATCCAAATAAGTCGTCGGTTCATCCAAGAGAAGAATATCCGGCTCCTGCGCCAACGCCATGGCAATCCACACGCGTTGCCGTTCCCCGCCGGACAAAGACGATACCGGCTGATTGCGCAAATGCGTCGTCTTCGTTACAGTCATAGCACTCTCAACGGCTTGACGGTCTTCACCGGCCGTATTGCGCCACCAATTTTGATGAGGAAAGCGCCCACAATAGATAAGCTCTTCCACCACCATATCGCGCGGTACTTCCGGCGACTGCGGCAAAAATGCCATCCGCTGTGCCAACGTGCGCGGCGAATAGGACGACGCCTTTTGACCGTTAATATAAATCGTGCCACTAATAGGCTTTACACTGCCCGTAATGCACTTTAAGAGCGTACTTTTACCGCACCCATTCGGTCCGATAAGTGTCGTAATGGCATCAGTCGGTACCTCCCAAGTGATACCTTTTAAAACATCTTTTTGCTCAAAAGAGACCACTATATCCTTCACCGTAATAGCCGGCACCGCTGTTGTTGCCGAGGCTTGTGCTTGATTACTCATAGTCATCATGCATCCCTCCGCAACAAATATAAGAAGAACGGCGCACCGAAGAAGGCCATAATAATGCCTACAGGCACTTCTACGGGGCTAAATAGCACACGCCCCAACGTATCACTCATAACGAGTACTGCAGCCCCTAAAAAAGCTGAGCCCGGCAATAAGAATTTATAATCGGACCCAATCAGCATGCGGGCTACATGCGGAATAACGAGCCCTACAAAGCCGATAAGACCGGCCACACTAACTGCACTGGCAGCGAGGAACGCAGCCACCGCCGTCATGGTAAAACGGGTCTGTTCCACCGGTAAACCAAGTCCTTTGGCCGTTTCATCACCAAGACTTAAAATTGTCAAGCGCTGGGAACCTAAAAAAGCCGTCAACAAGCCGATGACCGTATATGGTGCCAAGAGGTATACCTGTGGCCAGCTGCGCGCCGAAAGGCCCCCTACCATCCAGAGTAAGGCACCTTGCACGCGATCACCATAGAATACGAGCAACGCGGAAATCCCGGAACCCAAGAAAGCCGCCACGGCCACCCCGGCCAAAATAATACGAGTCGGCCGAATCCCGTTTTTCCACGCTAAGGCATACACCATGAGAGCTGCCGCCAAAGCGCCAACGAAGGCCACTAAAGGCACTAAATACTCCCAGCTCGGAAAGAGAATGAGGATTATAACCCCGGCCAAACCGGCCCCCGAAGAAACACCCACAATCTGCGGATCTGCCAGCGGATTTTTCATTACAGCCTGCAAAATAGCGCCGGCTACGGCCAAATTGGCGCCCACCAAAGCGGCTACAATATTACGAGGAAAACGGATATTCCAAATAACCATCTCCTGCGTATCCTTGAGTTCGGAGCTCCATAAAGTATGCCAAATTTTCGCCATCGTAATATCGGCGGAACCGAATACAAGGGAAATAACCATGGCCGCCAAGGCTAAGGCCAGAAAGAGAAGGACCAGAAAACTTCGTTTCACATTGCGATGCCGCTCATTCGGCAAAACTTGGCCTACTTCGGCCCCATTTTTGGTATCATTACTCTGATTAGTCATTTTTCTTCGACTCGTTGTCTTGGACAAACAACATGCCGTCACGTTTTACGCCCGTATAAAGAAGCGCGTTTACCACGGAAGCGGCAATCGGACTGCCACCTTTATTGCCTTTAACCGTAATGTACGGTACCGGAGATACTTCCATTAAATAATCTTTCGATTCGGCAGCGCCTACGAAACCAACCGGAATACCGATGATAAGCGCCGGTTTAACCCCTTCTTCCAAAGCGAGACGCAACACTTCATAAAGAGCGGTCGGAGCGTTACCGATGGCCACGATTTGACCGTCCAATTGTTTACCGAACGTACGCATAGCGGCGATAGAACGTGTTACGCCCAATTCTTTCGCCAATTCAGCCACTTTTTCATCTTTAATGAGGCAATGCACTTCACTGCCGCGAAGAGCCAACGCCGGTTTATTGATGCCGGTGCGAACCATTTCTACGTCGCAATACACATGAGCACCGTTCTGCAACGCTTCAATGCCTTTTTTAACCGCATCAGGACTGGTACGAACGAGCTGCGCGTATTCTACGTCACCCGATGCATGAATAGTACGGGAATATACGCGCACTTCATCATCGGTGAGGTTTAAATCTTTAACATATGGATAAATGATTTCCATACTTTTATCTTCAATGGCTTTAGGGTTTTTAATGTAATCCACTTGTTTTGTCCTCCCATAAATCACAGAACTCCTGAGCCGTGGAAATGGTCATAGCCCCTTTGGCAGGCTCCGGACGATCAATAACAATGATATGTAAACCTAGATCAATAGCAGCTTGTAACTTCGTATCGGAACCACCTACGAGGCCGGAGTTTTTCATGACCACCACGTCTGCCTTCGTATCGGCAAACATAACCTTGTTCATATCATAACTGAACGGTCCCTGCATGGCAATAATTCGTTTTGGCGACACGCCCAGGTCTTCCATGATTCCCAGCACTTCCGCCGTCGGCAATACGCGGGTCCAAACGTCAATATCCTGAAGGGCTTCCGCTTTGGCAAAAATCCCCATCGTCTTGCTCCCCGTTGTCAAATAGACACGCTTATGCAAGCTGCTTGCCAATTTACCGGCCAACGCGGCCGCCTCAACTTCATTACTTACATGATGAAGTTTATCATAATCCGGCAGCGGCACTTCCTTGCGTTCAAAACGAAGGAACGGTATATTCATCTCTGCCGCCGCATCCCGCGCCGTAGCGGTAACTACGGCTGCGTACGGATGGCTGGCATCGATTAAAAGACGAATCTTTTTATCGGCAATAATTTCTTTCATCGCCTCTTTGTCGAGGCGCCCCGTATGCACTTCGATCCCTTCATGAGCCGCCAGTTGCGCCCCATATTGGCTGACCACCGATACGAATACGGGTTCTTTGGTAGTTTCACGAACGGTAACCGCCAAATTGCGACCATCTAATGTGCCCGCAATGACCCAAATCATAATTTGTAGCCTCGAGGGGTAATCATGCGGCCGTTTTCAACATAAGTCTGGCTGTTGCCGATAATAACCAACGTCTGCATATCGATTTCTTCTTTAGTAAAGTTTTCCAAATCGGAAATCACCATATGCTGACCCGGACGACCCGCTTTTTGAACAATGCCGACAGGAGTTTTAGGGTCGCGATGTTTAAGCACCAATTCTCGCACTTCGTCCAAATGTTTAACGCGTTTTTTACTGCGTGGATTGTAAAGGGCAATAACCATATCCCCTTCAGCGCTCAAATCGGCACGTTTTTTAATTAAATCCCAAGGTGTCATAAGATCGCTCAAAGAAATAACGGCAAAGTCGTGCATAAGTGGAGCACCCAATACGGCCGCTGCCACATTAACAGCACTGAGCCCCGGCACAATATCCACTTGCGGACGGTTTTCAGCCGGTACTTTGTTGGCCAGTTCCATAACGAGACCGGCCATACCGTAGATGCCGGAGTCACCACTGGAAATAACCACTACTTCGTGACCTTCAATGGCTAAATCCACCGCCTGCTGACAACGGTCAACTTCCTGCATCATAGCAGTGCCCACTTTTTCTTTGTCCGCAATTAAATCGGCGATGAGGTCGAGATATGTCAAATAACCTACCACGCGGTCAGCCGCCAAAATCGCTTCACGAGCTTGCGGTGTCATGAATTCTTCGTTGCCCGGTCCGATACCGATTACTTTGATTGTACCTGGGCGATGGCTACCGTTGTTCGTGGATACACCGTTTTCTTTTGTAGTAATGTTTGGCTCTTGGCCTGTAATAGTGCTGTTGTTTCGCATACGTTGCCTACTCCTATCGTTTCTTTAACAAAATTAGATTCTTCAATATGACTTGCTTCTATGAAAGGCGCCATTTCTTCTTGCGTAAAAAAGTGAATGGGCCATTGTAACTCTCGTACTGCTGCCAATAATCCCACTTCATCGGCTTTGACAATCACCGATGCGGCAGATGCCACACTCTTGGGCGAACGATTCACATTGGCCAATGAATCGTTAACGGCATGTAAGATCAATTCTTTCGGCGTGTCACGGCGACAGCCGATACCCACCGTCATTGTCGGCGGTCTAAGCACCAAGGTGCGCGGTCCAAAGGGCAATAATAAATCGGTAATGACTACGCGCGCTGCATTTTCGCCGCCCGTTTCGCAAGTAGCCTTGCCCGTTACGGTATGCGGATTAAAACGAATGAGTTCAATCCCCTGCGCTTTGGCTACCGCTTCATACTCATGTAAAAAGAACAAGGTATCGTCAATATAATACGGTACCCTTTCACCCGCTACGAGAGCCGAATTAACTTCTCGCAACGTGCTGAAATCTTCTACCTTAAAGCCTAGTTTGCGGGCCAGTACATCCGGTGCGGGAATACCGTTCACGTCCGTAGCCGTCGTGATAACCGGCGTGGCGCCCACAAACTGAGCAATATCCGCCGTCCACTCATTGGCACCGCCGAGATGACCGGACAATAAACTGATGGCAAAATGTCCCTGCTCATCCATGACCACTACAGCCGGATCTTCCGACTTGTGCTTAATGTATGGGGCAATCATGCGCACCACAATGCCCGTAGCCATGATAAAAAGCAGTTTATCATACGATTTAAACCACGTTTCCATATGGGGCTTCATGGAACTGAAAAATTCGGCAGTATCACCACTGGCACGACCTTCTTTTTCAAAACAGTGCACCTCATAATTCGAATCTGCTTCAAAATGATGCCGCAACTTCTGCCCCAATCCGGCGCCATGAACCGTAACGGAAATAATCGCTATTGATTCCATAAGCCTACTCAGTCCTTCGCACTGCGGTACATGTGACTGAAGCCTTTGTCATACAATTTTGACAATTCATAATCACTGTCAAGAACCTTGCTGACCACGATCATGGCCTGGCGCAATACGCCTTCCTGACTTACGATATCCGCAATCGTTTCCAAAGTACCGCGAATAATGCGTTGATCCGGCCAGGATGCTTTCACCACAATCGCAACCGGTGTCTTAGGGCTATAGCCGCCTTTGATGAGTTCTTCGACCACTTTATCCATCATTTGCACGCTAAGGAAAATACACATGGTTGCTTCATGAGCAGCGAGCATGGCCAACTTTTCCTTCGGCGGCATCGGCGTACGGCCTTCAATACGCGTAATAATTACCGTTTGAGACACATTCGGCAACGTGTATTCCTGCTTCAAAGCAGCTGCCGTTGCGAGGAAGGAGCTTACGCCGGGTACTACCGCATAAGTGATGCCCAATTCTTGCAAACGATCCATCTGTTCCTGAATAGCGCCGTAAATAGCAGGGTCGCCGGTGTGTAAACGAACGATAGCTTTACCTTCAGCGGCACCGCGTTTAATAACCTCGATTACTTCATCCAGATTCATAGTCGCGCTGTTATGAATTTCACAATCTTTTTTACAAGCTTTTAAAATCTCCGGATTTACCAAAGAGCCGGCATAAATCACGATATCCGCTTCACTGACTAAACGATAGCCTTTGCGCGTAATGAGCTCAGGATCCCCGGGACCTGCGCCTACAATATGAACTACCGGTACTTCTTGATTCGCCGTCATAACATTCTCGCCTGACATTGTTTTATCTTCACTCATGTTCCGATTTACCTCCTCGGCCTGCTGGCCAACTTAATTGTAATATATAATATAATTCGTATCTTAAATCCAGCATCTATATAACTTTGGGCTTAGCTCAAAGTCTTTATAGTTTTGGCTCGATAATTCGAATCTTAAACGTCAGCCTGTTTAATCGCCGTTACGATAAAAATAGGACTTAACGGGTTTAGTAAATGATACGGCCCCGCTTTACGGAAGCGATTAATCTGCATCTGATAGCCTTCATAGGTGAAAGGACGACCTTTTAAAGCTTTCAAAATGGTATAACCCGTTTCCATCGTCACCGCCGTTACGACAAGGCGACCGCCCGGTTTTAATAAGCGCTCCGATTCATCGAGAATAGCGTCCATACCACCCGCACTGCCACCGATAACGATGGCATCAAGGGCCGGTAAATCCGCCATCCCTTCCGGCGCTTTAGCTTCTATAACGGTTAAATTATTGACGCCGAATTTTTCCGCATTCGCTTTAATGAGCTCAATGCCTTTTTCAAAACGTTCAATAGCATATACATGGCCTTTAGGTGCCCCCAAAGCCGCTTCGATGGAAATTGAGCCCGTACCGGCGCCTACGTCAAGCACATAGCTATCCTCTTGTACGCGCGCTTCATTCAGTACAGCCATCCGAATTTCACGTTTTGTCATAGGCACATCACCGCGAATAAATTCTTCGTCTTCAATGCCGAAAAAATGTCGCATGAATACCTCCTTAGTTTTTTAATTTAACACTTACGATGTTCATGCTGTGAGCTAACTATCGAGGTTAACCTAAAATAATAAACACGGAATGTTCAAATCCCGGTAATTTGGCAATTTCTGCCAACGTGCCCGGTTCAATCCGTTCATCTTCATAACTGAGACGTTCTAAGGCCACCGACTTCGTATCAGCCGGCCAGCCGTGATCCATTAGAATCTGCGCAATGGCCGCCGGATTATGTTCTTTATCCGTCAAAAAGCCAAGCTTACGACCTTCTTCATAGCGAAGCGCCTCTTCCTTCGGCACACGGCCGTGAAAACTCAGTAAATCAGCATCCTGCCATACTTCGCCAATGCGCGCAAAGGCAAAAGTCATGGAACTGATGCCCGGCACCACATCAATAGGCGTATCGGGGAATTTCTTTTTCAAATACGGCAACAAGCTGTAATAACCCGTGTCACCGCTTACCATGACAACCACATCATGGCGCTTGAGCTGTTCTTCAATCCAAAGAGCCAGCTCCGTAAGCTTACCCGTAACCGAATGCGTGAGCTGCCCTTCATGGGCAAAATCCAGTAAAGAGCGTTCGCTGCCTACGAGTACCTTAGCGTCCGCAATCAATTTGAGGCCGCGCGGTACCACATAATCCGGATTACCGGGCCCGATACCTACAACGTAGAGGGTATTTGCCAATGCTCTTCACCTCCGATACGTTTCGCCGTTTCATCAACCGCCAAAATTTCGCCGTCCAACGTGGCAATAATAATGCCCACTTCCGCTTCATTCGCAATATAGCGCTCCGAACGCATAGACGCTCTGTCCGCTACGCGCTGATAGACGCTCGTCAAATGCTCGCGCGCTAAAATCGGCATAGCCGCTTCCGTGGTGCGACACTCCATAATTTCATTGGCCACGGCCGTCGACGCACCGTCAAGCGCCGCATAGGCAACGAGCGTTTCCATACGACCGTCACTCATGCGATTATGGGTGTGAAAACTGCCGGACGCGAGTTTTATAATCTTACCGATATGACCGATAATAACAATCTTTTTAAAACCGACTTTTACACATTGTTCCAGCATAAAGCCGATAAAGTTAGACGTTTCCGCCATCTGATTGATAGCGATACCGAGCACATTCTTGGCCAATTCCTGACCGATGCGCCCCGGCACCAACACCGCCGTTTCATAGCCGGCCGCCTTCATAACCGTGAGCTGCGGCACCAAGGAGTTTTTAAACCCTTCTTCACTCATGGGCTTCACAATACCGGTGGTGCCGATAATGGAAATGCCCCCTTCAATGCCGAGGGTACTGTTTAGGGTCTTCTTCGCCAACACTTCGCCGTTTGGCACCGATACCGTCACGATAACGCCCTGACCGGCCGTGCAAAACTCTTTGAACACGGTGGTCATCATGGTACGCGGTCCCGGATTGATAGCCGGTTCCCCCGGTGGCATAGCAAGGCCCGGTTTCGTCACCGTACCGACACCAAAACCGGCGCGGAACTGAAGCTCGCCGTCAGTCGTCAATTGCACCGTCGTCACCACATCGGTGCCGTGCGTTACATCCGGATCGTCGCCGCCGTCTTTAACAACCGTGCCCCGAGCTTCCGTATCAGATATGACCTCTACCGACTTAATGGGCACATCAATGGGTGTATCCTGCGGATTAATCACCGTCACACGGGAGGGATACTCTTCCGATAGCAATGCCATCAAGGCCGCCTTCATGCCGGCGGTGGCACAGGAGCCGGTCGTATAACCGCCACGCATAGCCTCTATATCCATTCATACCTCCTTCGGTGAAAGAATCTTTCACAACTTGATATCATGGTAAAGAGCAGCGTAATGTCGCTGCTCTTTAGGGCTCTACTTAGGAGCGGAAATTTACAAATTGCAATTCTACCGGCAAATCCTGTTGTTTCAACATTTGGATAACTTCCTGTAAGGAGTCTTTATCTTTGCCCGTAACGCGCACTTGATCTTCCATGATTTGCGCCGTTACTTTAAGTTTCATGTTTTTGATTAATTTAACCACATCTTTGGCGGTTTCTTTGGAAATCCCTTTTTTAATGGTAATCACCTGACGAACGGTAGCTCCCGAAGCAGGTTCTACTTTACCGTAATCAAGATTTTTAAGCGCTACATTACGCTTAACCATCTTGCCTTTAACAACGTCGATTACGGCGTTTAATTTATATTCATCATCAGAAATCACCTTAATGGTTTCCCCTTCAAGGCTGATTTCAGATTTGCTGCCGCGAAAATCATAACGGGTACCGATTTCTTTTTTAGCTTGGTTTACCGCGTTATCAACTTCTTGCATATTTACTTCCGACACTACGTCAAACGAACAATCTTTGGCCATATATGTACCTCCTTTGCTTTTTAAATAGTACTATTATTATATCATATAGGCCCCGTTCCTCACATAGAAAGGTTTGGAAAATTGAACTTTGTATGAAATTTTTTTATACCTGACAAAACAAATAGACTAAAATAGGTTACAATATACACATAACTACAACTAAATCGTATTAGAAAAATCAAGTTATTGTAATAAAAAATCAAGAAAGCACGCCTATTATGCCAGATACTACAGCTCCAACTGAAAAAAAGAATATAGTAAACGGTGAGCCGCTGTTGACCTTAGTCGTAGCGGATTCAACGCCCTCGCCCTCAAATAAGGGCAAAACAAGACGGCTCTCTATTAACCACTTAGTGCGTCAGGCCGGCGTTTCTCAAGCTATGCGGCGTCGCCTGCGCACGGACGGCATTGTCTATGTGAATCAGAAAGCCGCCTCCTGGCATAGCCTCGTTGTGCCGGGCGATAAGGTAACTATTTACTTACCAAAAGAAGAGCCCACCTTTATCCCTTGGGCGTATGACATTCCCATCATCTACGAAGACGAGCACCTGCTCATCATCAACAAACCGACGGGACTCCTCATGCATCCCACCTCGACCGAGCGTTTTCACACCGTCGCCAATGCGCTCATCCATTATTTTGAAAAAACGAATCAAACGCAGGCCGCTTTTCACCCGGTGCATCGCCTTGATAAAGACACGTCAGGCCTTGTCATCATCGCGAAGAATGCCTTGGTGCAGCACAGTTTTACCAAAACGCACGCGCCCATTCGCAAAATCTACGAAGCTCTGTGTGACGGCTTTTTTCCGGCCAATTTTGCCACCATCCACTGGCCCATTGCCCGCAAAGAAGAGAGCATCATCGAGCGCACCGTAAGTCCTGACGGCAAAGCCGCTCATACGGACATTACCTGCGTCGCCCGCCACAAACGGCTCTCCCACGTTCGCTTTGTATTACACACCGGCCGCACCCATCAAATCCGCGTCCACATGTCTCACTTAGGGTTCCCCCTGGTAGGCGACGATCTTTACGGCGGCTCCCTCGATTTACTCGAAAAGCAAGCTCTCCATGCCATTGGGCTACAATTTGTCCACCCTATGACGCATACGTTCATGAACGTGACCGCACCGCTGCCGACAGCCTGGGAACCCTTGATTTCACAGTACTTAGAGCACAACAAGATTTCTTTTTGACAAAAATTCGCTCGTCCCCCATGTGGCCGCCGCCATAGAGCCCTTCTATTATGCATAAATAGCAGTAGCCCTTTCAGGTTCTTCTTGCTATACTTAACTTGATGTATGACATTCCTTATCAGTTATCAGTATTCCATTACAAGGAGGAAATACTATGCCATTAGTTTCAACAACAGACATGTTTAAAAAAGCCTATGAAGGCGGTTATGCTATTGGTGCATTCAACGTTAACAACATGGAAATTGTACAAGGTATCGTTGATGCGGCTAAAGAAGAACAATCTCCGTTGATTCTTCAAGTATCCGCCGGTGCCCGCAAATATGCAAAACACATTTATCTTGTGAAATTGGTTGAAGCCGCGCTTGAAGACACGGGCTTACCAATCGCATTACATCTTGACCACGGTGATGATTTTGAAATCTGTAAATCCTGTATCGACGGCGGTTTCACCTCCGTTATGATCGACGGCTCTAAACACGATTTCGAAACTAACGTGGCCTTGACTAAAAAGGTTGTTGAATATGCTCACGCACACGGCGTAGTAGTAGAAGGCGAATTAGGTCGTTTGGCCGGTGTTGAAGACGACGTAAACGTAAGTGAAAAAGACGCGCTCTTCACCGATCCCGATCAGGCTGCCGAATTCGTAGAACGTACCGGCGTTGACTCCTTAGCTATCGCCATCGGTACCAGCCACGGCGCTTACAAATTCAAAGGCGAACCGTACCTCGACTTCGAACGTTTGGAAAAAGTCGGCAAATTGTTGCCTGGTTTCCCTATCGTTTTACACGGTGCGTCCACCGTACTTCCTGAATTTGTTGAAAAATGCAACAAATACGGCGGCAACATTCCGGGCGCGCAAGGCGTTCCTGAAGAAATGCTTCGCAAAGCAGCGTCCATGTCCGTATGTAAAATCAATATCGACACCGACCTTCGCCTAGCTATGACCGCCTCCATTCGCGAATTCTTCGTGGAAAATCCATCCGAATTCGACCCTCGTAAATACTTGGGCCCTGCTCGCGATGCTATTAAAGGCATGGTACAGCACAAAATTAAAGATGTATTGGGTTCTTCCGGCAAATTATAATCGTAACTCTCAGGCAACAGTTATTTAAAATCCACTGCACATTAACTACCGAGCAGCCTGAAAATTAATCGATAATAAGAAAGCTATATGACGCTATATCACTGATTTTCTTGTGATTTTTTAGCATAATATGCATAACTAAAAAGGGGCAGTTTATCTAATTTTTTAGATTGACTGCTCCCTTTTTTATTGTTATAATGACCTCACAATAAAGAACAACATACAATGCTGACGGATTAGTGGAATTAACCACGTGTATTGTATGCGAAGAAACGCCGACCGTCTGGGCAGAAGATTGCTCAGGCGGTCTTTTGCATATTTTGAAAGCCTTTAAGGGCCTTTCAATCATCAAAAGACTACTAATTTAAGCCTTCTTTTTAAAAGCCATTCTAAACTTTCGAAAAAAGACTTTGAGCAGCTTCTTTCATTACAGAAAGGATGATTATATGCGAAATCGTTGGTTAATTGCCTTGGCGGCTATCGGAATTCACATTTCTATCGGCAGTGTCTATGCTTGGAGCGTGTTGACACGACCTATCATGGCGGCCATGGGCTGGTCCCTTAAAGAAACAACTTGGACTTTTTCTTTAGCTATTTTATTCCTCGGTCTTTCCGCCGGTTTATTAGGCAGTTTTGCTGAAAAAATCGGTCCTAAAAAGAGTGGCTTGTTGAGTACCCTCTTCTTCGGTATCGGCATGTTAGGTACGGCTTACGCCTTAGAGCAAAGCAGCTTGACCTTGCTCTATATCTTCTACGGTGTCATCGGCGGTGTCGGTCTCGGCGTCGGTTATATCACACCGGTTTCGACCCTCGTGAAATACTTCCCGCACAATCGCGGTTTTGCCACCGGCCTTGCCATCATGGGCTTCGGCTTTGCAGCCTTAATCGCCGGTCCGTTAATGCAATACTTAACGGCCGCCTACAGCTTGGTGCAAACATTCCAAATCCTCGGCGTGGCGTACATCATCATCATGACGCTCTCGTCGTTATACTTAAAACCACCGACAACGGCTACTACGACTACTGTTGCCGATTCTAAAGATGGTGCCAAAACTGAAACTCCGAAAAAATCTATTTTCAACCGCGGCATGAATGCTCACGAAGCCATGAAAACTTGGCAGTTCAGCGCTTTATGGTGGATCTTCTTCATCAACATCACCTGTGGTATCGGTTTATTGGCGGTTGCTTCCCCAATGGCGCAGGAAATCGTTGGCATGAACGCTACAGAAGCGGCTTCCATGGTTGGTATCATCGGTCTCTTAAACGGTCTCGGCCGCATCGGCTGGTCCACTATCTCCGATTACATCGGTCGACCATTTACCTACATGTTGTTCTTCCTCATCGAAATCTTGGCCTTCTTTGCCCTCGGCCATACGAGCAACTCCTTCTTCTTCCAGTTCCTCGTGTTCGCTATTATTACTTGCTACGGCGGCGGTTTTGCTTGCATGCCGGCTTATCTTAGTGACTTATTCGGCACCAAAGCGCTCAGCGCCATTCACGGCCGTGTATTAACCGCTTGGGGCTTCGCCGGTATCGCCGGTCCTATGCTCGTGTCCTTCCTTCGTGAAAGCACCAACAGCTATAGCAGTCCGCTCTTCGTGTTCAGCGCCTTGTTCGTTTTGAACTTGGCCGTGGCTGTGGCACTCAAAGTGTTCACTAAAGATCATCACTTTGAAGCGGAAGAAAAAGTTTTTGATATTAAAAATGGCGACGCTTTGAATGCGTAAAAAATACATTCTTCTTACAATTAAGTATTTAGACATAGTTACACTTGCATACTAAATAACTAAATATATTAAATATGGCTACAGCACAATGTAGATCTCATCTGCATTATGTTGTAGCCATTTCTTATTTCTTATCTAAATTATACTCTGCTGTGTTACCTTCAGATATTTTCGGCACACCTAAAACCTTAGGATCATACTGATAAGTCGGGTTATAGGACATTTTGAGTTGGTAATTTAATCCCATAGATAGTTAGGATATGGATCTGAGAAATGAAAATCACTC
>ENA-OQJU01000135-OQJU01000135.1-human-gut-metagenome-genome-assembly--contig:-NODE-135-length-54484-cov-4.823589_pt1 | contig 54484 bp, 61 predicted proteins | sample MGYA00242608_ERZ504774 | MGnify/ENA primary metagenome ERZ504774 (study PRJEB26092, sample SAMD00036349) | human gut metagenome | host: Homo sapiens | study: EMG produced TPA metagenomics assembly of...
CTTCCAATTCCTCCCTGTACCTTGAATCGCTAATTTGACGAGTCGGCTGTGTTTACCGTTTATCTTATCTATTGTTTATGATTATGTAGGAGAAAAGAGTAATCAAAATGATGTTTTTTATGTAATAGGTGGGCATACCTCTGATGCAGTTAGAAAGATATATACATCCCTAAAAAATAGAAAATATGAAAACAGTAATTATTAAAAGTTTGTTATCAATAATAGCAATGCTGCTATTTACACCTCTTTGTGCACAGTCATTACGATCTCTTTCTAAAAACAAAAGAGACAGTGTGTTAATTAGCGTTTCTAAAAAGGTATTGGAGAAAAAAGCTCCTGAATATTTATTAGAATATGGAAAACCTGTTATTACGAAAAAGGTGATTCATTTTAAGTCGAAGAAAGATGAATTAGAAGAACCTAAAGCTAGCCCTTTTTATGGTACTAAGAATGGTCAGGTTTACTATATTGTCGAATTCCCCCAGGATGAATCTATAGAGTACTTCGATGCGGGTTATGTTGCTCAGGTTTATATTTGGGAAGATAATTCTAAACCTTGGTCTTTGCGCTTAGGAAATAGTTCGATCATGGATTTGAAGTAGAAAGTTAAGTTTAATATCAATTGCCTCGATTCTTATGAGTCGGGGCTTTTTCATTCAAGAGAAATCTTTCTGTACCCGAAAAACTGATTCCCTTATCTAAAATTTATAATTGTTGTCGGTTATCTATCCCTATATCTTTGCAATGTAAGCTTACAGAGATAGTTAATTTATAGGCGGGTTCCGAAAAGCCGAGAAGAGAGTAGGAATAATATTACATAAAATGACAGAAGAACAACTACAATCTATTTATAATTCTATTCGAGAATCTAATAGTTTTCAGGGTTATGAAAAAGTAGAAGATGGACTTACTGATGACTATGAATTAGGTATATATACATGTCATGATAATGAAAAAGTAAAAACTTGTTTTTTACGTTATCGGCCTAATAGTACAACAAATATAGTGTTAAATACTTTAGATGTTGATTTGTTTTTAACAAGCGCATTGACCGGTTGTTTATTCGTTGCATACAAAAATGAGAAAGATGAAGTTTGCGCTATTCATGCTAATAAAGACTTTACAAAAATACCAGAAGCAATTAAACTGCCTGAAAAAGAGTATGGTAGTCTTGTTCGTTTTCATATTAAACCAGCGGATAAAAAGTTTGAATTTAGTCTTGTAGATTATAAAGCTAATATTCAAACTCAATTCCTAAATGTACCATATGAATCTATTCTTTTTTGTCGCATACCGAAAATCCAAGATGGTTATACGCAGAATATAGGTTTTTTATGCTATGATAAACGTTATCTAAATATATCTTCATATGATCCGAGTAAAAATTATTGCCATATAATGGGTGCTAAAATAGATTCCGACTGGAAATTTTATGATGTTGGATATACTCCACAAAAACAAGGAATCAAGCTTCATGATCAAAAAGAAGAGAAAGGTAGTCCTTGTTGCTAATTTTATTTTTTTTATTGTTTTTCCCTGAATACCATAAAGACCCTTTTAATTAGAGAAATGTAGAAAATAGCACCAGAAAAGTTTTGTATTTTTTGACAGTTAAGATTCTAGTTAAAACAACTGTCTGGGGTATCGCTACTCTGGACGGTCTTTTTTACTGTCTTTACTTCAAAAAAACAAAATGACCTTCGACGAAGCAGTTGCCAAGTGCAAACAAATAGAACCTTACACCCTCGGCCTCCCCCTAAAAGCAAGAAGATTAATCGCTCCACCGACCGGAATCGCATGTGCGATTACCTGACCTTCCAAAACGAGAAAGCCCATGGTATACCCAAATCGAGTCCACCACCGCCCCTTCCCCATATACAGTGCCTCTCTCGATGATTCTGGCAATTAGCACAACTACAGCCTCGTGTTTCTTGATGGCTCCGATAAGATGATGGGAATTGATTATCCCTTCATCATCATAATATCCACCGTATCTATGTAGTCTATTAATTATTTTGATTTTTAACAGTAATGCAATATATTCGCAAAAGAAAATAATGAGAAGTACTTGGTTTACTTTAAAATAGTTATTTGTTTTACAAATGTTTTATTGAATATTGCTTTGTGATGTTAATTATTTGATAATTAAATAGATGTATTGTGTAATTAGCTACTTCAATGTAATGGGACTTCCCATTCAGAAATTATACAGGGAATTGAAACAACTATAGAGAGTGTGCCGAAACTCGTATATACAACGGAGTAGCACAGAGTCTCACAGAGTAGATTTATTCTCTAAAGAACTTTTATAAAAAACTCTGTGTTGCCTTGTGGTGAATTATGCCTTCCTTGTAGGTCGCATGATTACGTATGGCGGCTCCCTCCGTGGAAGGAGAAGAGTGCCATGCGAAATTGTAGTTTGATCATTTGTTTTCTGTATTTTCTTTCTCCATTTCGATATTGATAATTGTGTTATCCCATTTGTTCATCTTTTGCGTACCCAAATCTACCAGAAAGCCCGGCCAAAATAGAATGTTCCACAGGCAGGCATTGTTAAATGTAGATTCCAGGACAAAAGGAGTCGTTTGGTACCCTTCCTTTTTGGCTACTAGTTGTTTGTCTTCCCTTTTCTTTTTGATTTGTACAGTGACACTATTGTCTTCTTTGATTTCCGCTATTTTCTGTTTGGTCGATGCTTCGTAGATTTTAGTTCCATTCATTCCCGTAAAGGTGATATCTTGTTTGGAACTGCTGAATAATGTACAGCATGATGAAAATGAAATACAGACGGATAGCAATAATAAAATCTTTTTCATAATCTAAGTTTTTAATGTGATATAATTGTTTTCTTTGATATAATTATTTCTTTCGGATCGAGGATGCTCTTCTTCTGTGTGTGCTACTGTTATGGGAGGAACTTTTATTGCCTGTGGCAGGTGTCTTGATCCTGATAAATGGCTTTCAGTAAGCGTGCTCCCAGCAGCGGACGATAATGACCGGGTTCGTAATAATGATGTATGTCGGCTGTGTATTCGTTGATTCCCGTGAAATCCCAGACAGCGGAATTACCCAGTATAGCCTTCAATATTTTTATGTCTTCCCGGCTGGCTTTTTTCTGATAGTAATCCGGACCGATGACGAACTTCAGGTTCGTGTGGTGCTTATCGCAGATTTTTTTGATGGAGCGAAGTACCTGAATCTGGCTGGCAAATATAACAGGAAGTTCTTCCATACCCGCATTCGTTCGCTTCTTGAATTCTTTTTCATGACGGCTCCAGTATATTTCGCCATCTTGCGCGATCTCTTTTTCTCTGGGATTGATAAAATTGTTCGTGAAAGGCTCCCTGACGGGATCTCCCGGATTTATAACCCCTTTCATATAAGGAGCATACTTATGTCGGATCAGATAATCTATGTAAGGAATCATTCTGTCCGGATAAAGGAACTCCTGCAGGAATCTCAACTGGAATCCCAATTGGCTGATGCCGGCTGCTTCGGCCGAAAACAGATGATTGTTGCCCGATAAAGGAGCGTTTTTGTCCAGTGATTTTTTATCCAGAACGATTAGTACATTTTTCAGGGGTGCACCTACAGAGTCGAGCAGCTGAAGCTTTTGACGGACGCCGCCCAGGCTTTCTCCGTTGTCATAGAAGCGTACGGCATGGTCGTTCTTATCCAGGTACTTTTCCCATTCTCCTGTCAGGAATGCCATGGTACAGGAGTTGCCGAGTATAAAGGAGTTATAGGCTATCGAATCGCGATTCTGCAGATAATTCTGCCATCCCACATGGGCTTCGTTGAGTAGCATGGGAGAGTCGTCGAATCGTTTGTAGGGGTGTAATACCCTATAAGGATCAAACATAAAATAGACAACCACTATCGGGATCAGCGGCAGGATCAGTAAAAGCAACTTCAGGCAAAAACGTGTCTTGGGGGAGATTCTCGATGAATGATGTAGCATGCGCGTAAAGGGTTTCGGTTAAAATTGTAAATAGATGAAAGTTTCCGTGTCAAATTTGCCTAACATCAGCAGAGCGAATACCAACAGATAGTAGACACTCCACCGTAACCATGCGGGTTGGCGTTCAAGTGTTTCCATCAGGTTGTACTTAGATGCATAATATTCGTAGATCAATATCAATAATAGGGCCGAACCTGCTACGATGCAATTATGATCGCGTATGCCGATGTTCATTTCTTTCCAGGAAGAATGTACCTCGAACGAGATGTTCCGTAAGAAATACCAGGCATCGCTCAGCGATTGTACACGAAAGAATATAAGCGAGAGTGCGAACAATAGATAAGTCCGGACAATCAGCAAGCTGTCGGCCGCATATTTTCCTATATATTGGGGCAGATTATTGCGGAAAGCAGCTGTTTTCATTTCCCAGCAGATAAGGACACCCTGAATCAGGCCGTATATGGCGAAAGTCAATCCGGCCCCATGCCACAAACCCAATGCGAGAAAGGTGATGAGGAGGCTGAAGTAGATTCCCCACTGTCCCCAGTTACGGGTACCGGCGGTTAGCGGTACATAGAGATAATCGCGTACCCAGAAGGAGAGTGACATGTGCCAACGGCGCCAGAAGTCGGCAGTCGAGCGTGCTGCAAACGGGCGGTTGAAGTTGGGCGACAACTTGATGCCGAACATATAGGCCCCTCCGATAGCAATATCCGTATAACCCGAAAAATCGGCATACAGTTCGATAGGGTAGAGTAGGCAAGTCATTAGCAGTTGTACACCCGAGAGGTCATGGATCGAATGAAACATGACATCTGTTTGTGGGGAGATCTGATTGGCTATCAGCAGTTTCTTGATCAGTCCGAGTAAAATATATTTCAGTCCGGTCACCGCGTTTGAGTAGATGAACGGGCGGGGATCTTTCAATTGTGGCAACAGGTCTCCACCCCGTTCGATAGGGCCGGAGAGAAACTTCATGAAGAAAAGCATATAGATCAGGAAATCCACCCAGTTTCTTTCGCTGCGTTGCTCTTGCCAGTACACGTCTGTCAGATAACTGATGGCTTGAAATGTGTAAAATGACATCCCAAGTGGAAAGATGATATCATCTATGACCGTGCCATGAAGAAGGAGCCATCCGCCGATCAGGGCGATGATTCCTGCGATATAGACGGGTTTGGTCTTTTTTCCGGCTTTTGCCCTGCTTTCCATCCATTGTGCCCAAAAGAAGGTGAACAGTGCTACCACTACTGCCGTCAACAGGAAAGGCAGATAGTACCATCCGATGAAAATACAACTGGTTACCAGTAGTATAAGGTTGCGGGCACGGCCTTTGACTGCATAGTAGAGGAAGAAACAGAGGGTAAACAGGGCCAGGAAACTAAAAGAGAGGAACTGCATCGTTTATTCCATTTTGGTTAATAAGGCACTGCACAAATCGCCGACATTCTTGAACTTAATGACCTCCCTGAAATTGAAACGTACTCCGAAATGTTTCTCGATTTGAGCTATAATTTGCATGTGGGTCAGCGAGTCCCAGCCATCTACATCTTTTGAGGTAGATGATTCGTCGATACATACGTTGTCCTTTTTTAAAATATCACGGAAAATGCTTTGTAGTTGTTTTAATACTTCTTCTCGATTCATATTTATTATTGTTTTTAGAGTTTCTTCTCTTTTATCAGTTCGGCAATCTTTTTACGGTCTGTTTTATTACTATTGGTCACCGGAAATTGGGAAATACAATGAATCTGCTTCGGCAGCATGTATTTGGGCAGCTTTTCTTTCAGATATTCTATCAATGCGCTTTGGGTACATTCAGTTGTCTCGACGGCCAGATGTAATTCGTTACAGATTCCGTCGCAGAGCAACGGAACGGCAGCCACGCTGCAGGGAGTCTTGAAAAACGACTGCGCAGTATATTCTATTTCACTCAGTTCTATCCTGAAACCCTGTATTTTCACCTGATAGTCTTTACGTCCGCAATAAATAATATCCCCGTCGCTATCCAGAATACACAAGTCTCCGGTCCGGTAATAGATTTGTCCGTCGGGACGGTGTATCAGAACCAATGCCGATTTTTCCGGGTCGTCCAGATAACCTTTCATTACCTGCCGGCCGGATACCCAAAGTTCTCCCGTCTCTCCTTGAGGTAGCTCGTTTCCTTCTTCGTCGGCAATGATGGCGCGGATGCCGGGAAATGGTTTTCCGATAGCCACCATTCCGTTGTAATGCTTGCATTTGTCCGAAGCCGGAATACGGTAACAGGTGCAGTAAATCGTAGCCTCGGTCGGTCCGTATAGGTTGATGAACGTTGCGTTGGGTGCCGATTTTCTGAATCGCTCCAACAGCTCGGTTTGCGATGCTTCTGCCGATACTCCCAGATATTTCAGAGAGGGCAGATTGATTTCATCGAAGTAGGGTGAAAGGAGTTGTAGCAGTGAGGGAGTGACAGTGGCAAAGGTCAGTTCATACTTCTCCAGAAGTTCAAACACCTTGAAGTGCTTTACATCCTGATGGCCTACCGTATAAACGGCAGCACCTAAAGTAAGAGGATACAGTAAGGATACGACGGATACATCGAATGTAAGTTCGAACATTTGCAACATGCGATCATGTTCATCCAGATTCCAGTCGAGCGAACTGTATGCCCGGTAAAAGGCGTTCAAGTTAGCCCGTGTGATGGGCACTCCTTTGGGCTCGCCTGTGCTTCCCGATGTAAAAATGATATAAGCGTTCCTTTCTTCGTCCGATGAATGGGACTGCTGTTCTGACAGTGTTTTTCCCGGTAGCCGGTCCGTATCGATGATTCTGAAGTGTCCGGTGCCGAATGCTGACCGGTCAGTGTCACTTGTACAGAGCAAAGTACGCAGTCCGGCCAGAGCGGCTATTTTGAGATTACGCTCTTCCGGGTAGGCAGGATGCAGGATAACATAGGTCTTTCCACCGGCCAGTACTGCCAGAATAGCCGCATAGGTTTCAATCCGGTTTTCCGCTACGATTCCGATTCTTTCATCTTTTATTTCTGATAGCGAATGGGTGATAGAAGCTGTTATTTCACCGAGTTGGGCGTAAGTATAATGTTTATCGTCAATAATGAATGCTTCATTTTCGGGATAACATTGCATGGCGGAAAGAATATCATTGATAATATCCTTCTGGGGAGATGTTGTCATATCCATTAGTTTTTATTCATGTTTTGGGTTTAGGGGTTCTTTATATATCTTCTTGAGATCGTTTATTAAGATGACAGTGAAATGGTCTGATCTCCCTATACACAATCGATTAAAGAATGTTAATTGTGTGGTACGCACATGCCCGGTCTCGCTTTCCCTCTTTCGGAAGGGGAAATAGCGTTGGCTTCATAGCCGATGACTTTGAATGGGATAGACAACACTATACTTTATTGATACTTACATAAATTCTAATCGGACAGATTTGTCATCTCTATCGGATTGTATAAAAAAACAATGGGGGACGATGAACTAAATAAATATACGGTTTGTTGCTTATTAGTAATTTTATGTTTAACTCTAAAATCTTAGTATTATGAAAAGATTTCTTGTCTTATCATGCAGTGTTGCCATATCGGCACTTTTCTTCCATGCTTGTTCGTCTTCTGATGATTCAATGATCGATGCGCCTCTGACAAGGGCGGATGCAGTTTCGGAGAAGGTCGTTTTCCAAGATGATTTCAACCAGGCAGATAGTATTCCTGATAGAAATAAATGGAGTTTGTGTAAGAAGGGAAGCCCGGCTTGGAGCAAATATTTATCCGAAAGCTATGATCAGGCTTATGTACACGATGGAAAATTAGTGTTGGTTGCCGAAAAAGTGAACGGAGTATATAAGACAGGAGGAGTGCAATCATTGGGTAAAGCGGAATTTCAATATGGTAAGATAGAGATATGCGCCCGTTTCACCAAGACGGCAAAGGGCGGATGGCCTGCCATCTGGATGATGCCTGCCAAACCCGTTTACAGTGGATGGCCTGCTTGCGGTGAAATAGATATTATGGAACAGTTGAATCATGATGGCATTGTATATCAGACAATTCACAGTCATTATAAAAATGATCTGGGATTCACTAAGCCTGTTCCGACAAAAACAGTGTCTTACAATAAAGGGCAATTCAATATATTTGGTATCGAGTGGACTCCCGAAGCTCTTACTTTTAAGGTGAATGGAGCTACTACTTTGGTTTATCCTAACTTGCACTTGGCTGATGAGAGTGTCAAAAAGCAGTGGCCGTTCGACACCTCTTTTTATTTGATTTTAAATTATGCCTTGGGTGGTCCCGGAACTTGGCCCGGTACTATAACGGATAGTGAATTGCCTGCAAAGATGGAGATTGACTGGGTAAAAGTGAGTCAGCCTACGGGACGTTAACATTGTTAATTCATAATTTTCATTTTTACTTTTCCGGATATAAACAACAAGTCTTTGATATATCAAAGACTTGTTGTTTATATCTAAAGCACTAACTTTAACACTATGTTAAAACAAACTTTCTACTGTTAGCTTTCAAGATTGCTCAGTCGGTTGATTACCAATAGCATGTCTTGATTGATCGTTTGGGGGTTCTGACAATGTTTCGATAAAGAGAACATAGGATAATTGTTCTTTTGCCAACTTCCGGATCCGGCTTTTTCCTTTTACGTTCCGGTTCATCCGATTGTGGTGTTTGACTTTCCCTGCATCCGAGGGGCTCCGTTAACGGGTTGTTGCGTAGATGTTTTCGTAAATGGGTGTCAAGGCGTCTTTCTCTAATATCCATTGATTGGTGCGGGAGTTCATTTTGTATGCATATTGGGCAATCAGTTGATTGTTATTGTCAGTTATGTATATATATTTTTTTGATAGATCGAATGATCCTTTTTCTTTATTCCATACAGAATACTCCACCGATGTTTCGGTCTCGTACCGAGAGATTACGGTCCTCGATTCTGTTTCCCAAGTGTTCTTGAATATGTTCCATGCATAGGTGGATTTCACCGTTTTCTGTTGATCGGTATCGTAGCTGTATTTATACATCTTTACCGGATTCAGTATGCCTGAGGCGGCATCGTTCATTGCATATATTTCACGGCAAACCAACTTTCCTCCTTCCATCGTATCGTTATGGATAAACTGTTTTCCATTGTTGGTTGCACATGCGAATCCGCATACTGAAACTAATGCAGCAGAAGCTAATACTCTTTTGAAAAATGTAATTGTTTTCATATCCTTTATTGTTTAGTTAGTTTATATCTTTCTTTGTCTATTAGACGTGATGGAATCGTATTAAGTTGCACGGATATGAAATTATTTTCAAATTATTTTTTGCAGGGGAAGCTTTAAGGGGTATGCTACGTTGTCAGATGGATGATAATAAGCGGGTTATTAAAAAAGATCAGAGTGCCTCAGGAATCTGTTAATTAGTGATCGACTCCTGCCACACTCTGATCATTCTGTTTTTCTTTTTTGTTTTAAATCAGATCGAGAACCAAGGGAATGTCATCCAGGGTGACTCCTTTGCTTGTGATAATCTCCTCGTCTTTACGGAACACTTCAAGGAACAGCTCTTTGCTGCCATATAGTTCTGCGGCTTTGGTATATAGAGAGAGGGTTTTTTCCACGTCTCCCAAAGACCATGCTACATGACCGGCGTTCAGGTAATCTACCGGCATTGGGCTTTGATCAATCACTTTATCATAATACTTCATGGCCTGTTCGCGTTTAGCGATCATGAACGAACACCAACCGATGGCACGCCAGGCTTTGACGCAGTTACTCTCCAGAAAATCAAGTTTAAAGAAGTAGTTCAACGCTTCTTCAAAATTCCACATTTCCGCCAGACAACTACCTATGTAAAAAATCACTTTCGTATCTTCCGGCAACACTTCTTCCACTTTCCGATAATATTTCAGGGCCTCTTTGAATTGCCTGTTGAGGCGATAGCAAGTGCCCAGATGATGGTTGGTCCATACGTTGTTCGATTTCAGGATATCTGCTTTCCGGTAGGCCTTGATGGCTTCGTCATATCGTTTTAGTTTCTGCAAGGAGTAGCCCTGCTTCTGGCAGATTTCTGCTTCTTCTTCATCCATAAGCATATCAACTATCGTATCGTAGGCTTCGGCGGCTTCTTCCCAGTGCTTCTTCTTGAAGTGAAAATTAGCTATGGCTTCCATGGCTTCCGGATTGAATAGAATATCTATCAAATCCGGTTCGTTGTAGAGGCAGATGGACTCTTTGAATAAGTCACGAAATTCCAGTCTCCGGGCATAGAGTTTAAAGAAGCGGTACAGATCGTGCAGATATTGGTTGCTTACCGTATCGGGACGTTCGGAGAACTTCTTTAGCGTTTCGGCTTTCGACTGGTCTGCCAATTCTTCTATCTGCTGATCCGTAAGCTGATTCAGCATCATGTCCCGCTGCGATTGTGGCAATTGCTGCATCGTGAAGAAAAGTGAGTACTTATCGCTGTTGCAGAAGAAACCCGATTGCAGGATGATTTCCAATAGGCTTCCTCCCTCTTTTCCCCGATGACGGAACTCTTTGATCACATCCGATTGCTGCTTGTCAAAAGGATAGAACCAGTTGGAGATCTCTCTGAAGAATGGATAACTCTTGAGTTGTGAGAAAGTGCTCATATATACGTCGGCTCCTTCTAGTTGCAATTCGTTCATTTCACGCAACTTGTCACCCAGTCCCGACTTCTCGATGGCATCTGCCCAGTCAGGATTGGTGTCATCTTTCTCTTCGTCGGACTCTTCGAAGCCGAATTTCATGTTGCGCATAGGCGACATGCTTTTCAGCATTTCGGGGATGATCTCCTCACGCATTTTCTTGTCGATTTTTTCCGTCTCCTGGCTGAGTAGTATCTGGATATGTATGCGTAACAAGTCTCTTTCAAATGCAGTTTCTTCCATCAGCGCTGTGATGCGCAGGTTGATCTCCGGATAGAAAGAGATGCGTGGCGAATAGGCATGCAGGATAAAAGTAATTCCTACCAGGGCTCGTTGGCTGACCTGTACATTGGGATGACGGTAAGCATCTATCAGCCACAAGAGTTTCTTGAGGTCGAAACACTCCATCACACTGAGGGTAACGGCGCTTGTGAAGAGGCAAAGGTCGTTCACCGGAAGCAGTTCGGACTGAAGCATGGCTTGTGCGGCCGCCACTTCTTCCGCAGTCCAGTTAGTATGGGTCCAGGTTTGCAAAAACAAAGTCTTCAAACTGTCTTCATGGCGTTTCAGCACTTCCTCCATGTTTTGGTCTGAGACGAATCCGCTTACGGCAAGATCGTCATTGAACGATTCGAGCGTATGCATCAGCATCTCCAGAGTGAGGGGGGATACCTCTTCGGAAAGGCGGGTACGGTACTGGTGATAGTAATGGTTCGATACGCTGTCCAGCAACGTAATTCGCGCCTGGTCGGTAATCTCGAGTGTGTCGGTCAGCAGTTTCTGATACAGCTTTCTACGTTCCGGGTCTTCTACGCCCTGGCGCATGTATTGCAACATGTAGCTGTACGAAGTCTGTATTTGTTCCAGACGGGTACGGAGCGACCATTCGGGGCACTTCCATAGGAATGATTCCAATTGAGTTAATGCTTCCTTCAGGCGTTTTTGTCCGATCAGTCGGAGAATATATTGATATTGTTCATTGATAAGTTGTTCGTTCATAATTTACTTCCGTTTATTGTTTCCAATCCATGTAAGGCGTTTCCATAAACCTTCAAAGGGGCCGTGTTTGAAGTGGCTGAGCCACCAGGAACAGAATGCCATTTGAAGAAGTACAAAAAGGATGCCAAAAAAGAAACTATAAGTAATTCCCAGGAAACGTCCTAGTTCGAAGCCCCAGTGATAGAAAAGGAGGGACCCAATGACGGATTGTCCGATATAGTTTGTCAGACTCATCTTTCCGTACGAGGTGAAGCGCATCAGAAATCTGCGGTCTTTGATGCGATAAAAAGTGATAAGCAGTCCGCTGACCAGCAGTACCATGAAACTAAGGTTGCTGAGAGAGCTGATGATCAATTGCAGAGGTACCCGTATGGCGTTGCGGGTGATAAACTCCGGCAACATATTATTCAGTCCATACAGAGGAAAGAAACAGATTAACGAGATGCCCAATGCTTTGAGCCAGTGCTGCTCGTTTTGTTCGCTATAAAGAAATAATCCCTTACGTCCCACAAGCATACCGAAGAGGAAGAGGGCAGGGGTCTGCAAGATACGTCCATGTTCCAGTGCCCAGGTCAGGTTGGCGAGTTGCCCTTCCCAGAGATTCATACGGATTGTTTCGAGGAAGGTGCCGTTTTTCTGTACATCGAAGGCAATTCCGAAGTAATGGGAAGCCAGACCGGGACCGGCTACATAATCCGGATTGCAAAGGGCATAGATCACTTTGCACCAGTCTATCGGTTGTATGATGAGCAGAGTGGCGAAGATAGCTATGCTCCGATCGCTGAGACGACAGGACAGGGGAAGTATCAGACCGAGCATGGCGTACATCGTCAGTATCTCACCGGTAAAGAAAGCTGCATTGAACTGCCCGATGATAAAGAGCAGCGCCATTCGCCAGATGAACCGGAGACGAAAGTCTTTGCCGCGGCGTTGCTGATTGTTGTCTTGTATATAGAAACTAAAGCCGAACAGTAGGGCAAATACGGCGTATGCTTTGTTGCTGAAGACAAAAAAGAGTCCGTTCCAGATAGCTTTGTCGGTGAATTTCATCCATTCGCAGGGAACGGTGTCCGGAAAGGAATAGAAGTTGAAATGTTCGATACTGTGTAGGATGATGATGCCCATCACAGCCAGTCCTCTCAATACATCGGCCACGTCTACACGGGCATTGGGTTCGCTGATTTTGTGTTCCATTGGTTATTGTTATTATAATTATTTCAGAATCTTACCTGTACCTGCGCCTGAAACAGATTACTGTCTTTTCCTTTATTCCGGTCGCAGAAAGTGTATTGTGCTTGCAGCCTGCACTTGGGATAGAACCAATATTGCAGTCCGGCTATATAATTGGTCTGTTTCCTACTGACGGCTTTGTTTGCATTGAAATAGTCATACGAAGCCACAAGGTCGAAATTGCGTAGCATCCGGTAGCATCCGGTGGCATAAAAACCATCACTCTTCACGCCTCCATCCTTTCCGGCCAGATATTCGGAACGGAGGCTGAACGGTGTTGTCGTGATGATGCCTCCTATGCTCCAGCGATTTTTGGTATAGTTTTCTCCTGCCCGGATGCCGGTTATTTCGGAGTCGGCAATGGCGTGTCCGGTCCCTTTGATAAACGAACCACCCACCGACAGCCATTTCAGGGGATTCACCATCAGGTTGCCGACGATATCTTTTTGATTGTTTTTATCCTTGATGTTAAGTCCTTGTCCATTCATTATGGCTAGTTTGTAGCATAGCAGATCATTCAGCAGGCCTCCATGAACCATGGCCCCGATGTCGCGTCCCGATGTCATGCCACAGGCGACATCACTGCCGCTCACCCCTGCCAGATAGCAGACTGACTGAGAATAGCAGTTGATCAGTTCTACGGTAGTGGGCGACAATTCATTTTCGATGGTATAAGGAACTTTAAATTCGCCGATACGCACTTTCAGCCCGGGTAGAATCCGGTAATCGGTGTAAACTTCGAGCAGCATGCCGCCGTTGTAAAAGTCGTACATAAAATCACAGGTCCAGCGGTCCGTGATCTTTCCGTGAGCCATGAAAATGATTCGTTTGATGTCGAACGTATTCATTTTTTTTGCTGCATCGTCATAGGTATATCCCAACTGCGCGTATCCGGCCAGAGTGATTCGCTCTTTCAGTGTGTTGGCCACTTTATTCAGTGTAGCAGCCTCTTCTTTCTCCTGCGCTTTCAGGGGGCTGCCTGTCAGGAGTATCAGTGCGAATGTTAACAGGAATGTGTTTTTCATCTTTACTTTGTTGTATTTATTGTGGTTTGAGTGTGCCGGGAATGAAGGTGGTATCCACTAAATTTTCTCCCGGATAATAGTCGGGGATTGCCCCTTTACTCTTCAGCCAGGCAATGATTTTTTCTATGTCGTGGTAAGACGGACGGGTAGCAGGCCGATAGTCCGGCAAGTCTATCTGCATGGCCGCCTTTTCCTGCAGTCCGAATTCTTTTACTAAAATTTCCGTCCATTCGTTTTGAGGATGGGTTTGCAAGTATTTCACGCCAAGATTGTAGCCGGTGATAAACCGCCTGATCTCTTCGTCTTTTTCCGTGATGGCTTTTTCTGAGAAAACAATTCCGGTGCAATGCAGTTCCATTTGTCTTGTGTTCAGTAATGCTGTATGCCCATCGTTCAGGGCAATTGCCGTTGCCGGTCCGGGTAAGAAAGATGCGGAGATCTGTCCGTCCTCCAACATCATCAGCCTCAAGGGGATATTGTTTATTTCAGGTTTGTTCACTTCTCCGGGGTGCAGGCAGGCCCGTTTCATTACTTCGTCTGTGGCATATTCTACAAAGGTATTGCCGGAGACAGAAATATTCTTCCCTTTCAAACCGTCCGGATTCCTGACATTGCTTTTTTTACTTGCTATCAGATTGAGGCTGCCATCGGTTTCCATAACCAGACGTAAGCGGCTTCCTTTTGCCTGCAACAGAGTTGCACCCGGGTAGTCGGTGAGCATACCATCAAGTTGTCCCGATAAAAAAGCGGCATCGCGGTCAGTTGCCGAAGCATAAGTAATGAAATCGATTTTGATATCCAGTGAGTCATAAATACCCTGACGGACAGCAACCAGAGAAGGCAGTCCATCGAAAGAAGGCATCAGTCCGAAAGTCAGAGTTTGCAGTTCCGGCAAAGCGGAATGCTTCTCTTTCTTTCCTGTGCAGGCTGATAGAAAGAAAAGGAACAGGATACTGAAAAGGAGGCTCTCTCCCCATTTCCGGCTTTTAAAAAAGGCAACTCCGAGCGGGGTTGCCTTTTCTGTCTTATAGTGATTCACTTCAGTCTTATTCCTGGATAGCGGCAATACCCGGAAGAACTTTTCCTTCGATTGCTTCGAGCAGTGCTCCACCGCCTGTAGAAACATAAGATACACCGTTTGCCAGACCGAACTTGTTGACACAAGCTACAGAGTCGCCACCGCCAACGAGTGAGAAAGCGCCGTTCTTAGTAGCTTCAACGATAGCTTCGCCTACTGAACGAGAGCCGTGAGTGAAGTTTTCGAATTCGAATACACCTGTCGGACCATTCCAAAGAATTGTCTTAGAATTCTTGATCACTTCGGCAAAGATCTCTTCAGATTTCGGACCGATGTCAAGACCTTCCCATCCGTCAGGGATTTCGTTAACCGGGCAGAATTTAGTATTGGCATCGTTAGAGAAAGCGTCAGCGATCTTAGCGTCAACAGCCAATACCAGATTTACACCTTTGTCTTTGGCTTTCTGCATCAGTTCGCGAGCCAGATCCAGTTTGTCATCTTCGCAGATAGACAGACCGATCTGTCCACCCATTGCTTTGGTGAAAGTGTAAGTCATACCGCCTGTGATGATCAGGTTGTCTACCTTGTTCAGCAGGTTTTCGATGATTTCGATCTTAGAAGATACTTTTGATCCACCCATGATGGCAGTAAACGGACGCTTGATGTCGTTCAATATCTTATCAACGGCTTTCACTTCTTTTTCCATCAGGTAGCCAAACATCTTATTGTTGGTGTCGAAGTATTTAGCGATCAGTGCTGTAGAAGCATGAGCACGGTGAGCTGTACCGAATGCGTCGTTTACGTAGCAGTCTGCATACGAAGCCAATTTCTTGGTAAATTCTTTCTGGCTCTCTTTTACGGCTTTCTTGGCTGCGGCTTTTTCTTCGTCGGTTGCGTCTTCAGCCAATCCTCTTGGTTTGCCTTCTTCTTCAGCGTAGAAGCGAAGGTTTTCAAGCAACAGCACTTCGCCCGGTTGCAGAGCAGCGGCTTTTACAGCAGCTTCTTCGCCCATACAGTCGTTGGCAAACTGAACTTCAACGCCCAGTAACTCTGATACATGCTTAACAATGTGTTTCAGAGAGAATTTGTCAGCAACGCCTTTCGGACGGCCCAGGTGAGAACCGATGATGATGCTACCACCGTCTGCCAGAATCTTCTTCAGGGTAGGAAGTGCAGCACGGATACGAGTGTCGTCTGTAATGTTGAAGTTTTCGTCCAAGGGTACATTGAAGTCCACGCGAACGAATGCCTTTTTACCGGCAAAATTGAAATTGTCAATTGTCTGCATAATACTTTATTTATTTACTTTAAAAGTGTTAGTTTCTTTTATGATGACCGCAAAGTTAGTATTAATTTCTCTTTTTTGCTATGAAATCGTTATTTATTCTTCCTCTTCGGTGTGTCTTTGCTAACTTTATACTTCTCACAGTAATATTTACACATCAATTGTAAACCACAGGTTTCACATTTGGGAGTGCGGGCCTGACAGACGTAACGTCCGTGCAGGATCAGCCAGTGGTGAGCGATGGGAATCAGCTCGTCGGGGATGTTCTTCATCAGTTCTTTTTCTACACTGAACGGGGTGGTGCAGGAATTACCTACCAGTCCGATGCGGTGACTCACGCGGAAGACGTGAGTGTCTACCGCCATGGCAGCTTTGTTGAACACGACGGACTGAATGACATTGGCCGTTTTGCGCCCTACACCGGGCAACTTGATCAGTTCTTCAAGCGTATCGGGTACTTCGCTGTTGAAGTCGTTCACCAGCATGCGTGCCATGCCCACCAGATGTTTCGACTTGTTATTGGGGTAAGATACGCTGCGTATGTACTCGAATATCACCTCCGGTGTGGTAGCAGCCAGTGCTTCCGGTGTGGGGAAATCCTGATAAATTCTAGGGGTGATCATGTTCACCCGCTTGTCTGTACACTGTGCGGAGAGGATAACGGCGATCAGCAGTTCGTACGGGTTGTTGTAATGCAGTTCCGTTTCGGCTACGGGCACATTTTCCTGAAACCAGGCGATTACTTTTTCATAACGTTCTTTCTTTGTCATCTTAGTTTGTTCTTATGATAATGGGGTGCGACTTTCAGGTTGAAATAAAAGGTGGAAACCACCGTCAGGCAAGCTCCGAAGAAGTAAGCCATGTCGAACGAAGTCAGTTGGGCGATATATCCGCCCAGTATCAGGCCGATGCCGATGCCTACATCCCATGAAGTCAGGTAGGTGGAAGTGGCCGTGCCGCGTTGGCTGTTAGGGGCCAGGTTGACAAACAGGGTATTGAAGGCCGGAAACATGGTGCCGAATCCGACTCCCAGCAACAGAGCCACCATAAAGAAAAGCACATCTGTCAGTTCGGGACTCAGCGACATCAATTTGCCGCAGGCTGCCAGTGTGAAAAAGCAGGCACACACCAGATAGAGTCCCAGGGTGATGACTTGTGTGATACGTCCTTTGTCCACCTGGCGTCCGGAGAACATGCGTGAGACAGCCATGCCCACTGCCATAAAGGTGAAGAACAGCCCGGAGCTGAGTGTGATCCCGATCTCCTTGGCATACATGGCTATATAAGTACTCGTCATGCCGTAGGGAATGGAGAGTAGGAGCAATGCCACTCCCGCAGGTATACCTTTAATTAATACGAACCGGTCCAGTGAAATCGGTTCACGTTTTACCGGTTCCTTAACAGGTGTCTTTACCAGGCAGGCAGCCGCAAACCCCACTGTACCGGAGAGGAGTGAACACAGGAAGATGGTCTCGAACGAACAGGTGTCGTGCATAAAAAGTCCGATCATCGGTCCGAAGCTCATGGCCGTGTTGTTCATCAGTCCGTAGTAGCCTACCGCTTCTCCGCGGCGGGAAGAAGGAGTGATGTCGATTACGATGGTATTACCCGCTACGGTCACCATTCCGAAAGCCAGTCCATGCACCACCCGGAGCATGATGAACAGTGACAGCACCCCGGCAAGGATGTATCCGGCAAAGACGGTGATGAACAGGAAGTAGGCGATCAGGTAGAGTGGCTTGCGTGCCAGCGTGTCCAGCAGATAGCCCGAGAAGGGGCGGATACAGAGTGAAGCTACGGTGTAGCAGGATAAAATGACCCCTACGGCTGCATTTCCGGTTTGGAAAATTTCAGTCAGATAGAAAGGCAATACAGGCAGAATCAGATAGAAGGCAAAGTATAAAAGGAAGTTTGCTGCCAGTATCAGAACATAGCTGGGGGTGACAAGCCTATCTTTGGGCATAGTATGGTAGTTTTGATTGGACCGCAGAGTAACACAAAGTCTCACAGAGAGCCTTTTTTTAATTTTAAGAAAACCCTGTGAGACTCTGTGTTCATGTCTGCGGCAGTAAAATTTAATAGGCCGCTTCGAACTCCTTCAGGAAACGTGTATCGTTTTCGGAGAACATGCGGAGGTCTTTCACCTGATATTTCAGGTTTGTGATGCGTTCGATACCCATACCCAGAGCATATCCGCTATACACTTTGCTGTCTATTCCGTTGGCATCGAGTACGTTCGGGTCTACCATTCCGCAACCCAAGATTTCCACCCAGCCGGTGTGTTTGCAGAAGGGGCAGCCTTTTCCGCCGCAGATGTTACAGCTGATATCCATTTCGGCGCTGGGCTCTGTGAACGGGAAGTACGACGGACGCAGGCGAATCTTCGTATCGGCACCGAACATCTCTTTGGCGAAGAGCAGCAACACTTGTTTCAGGTCGGTGAAAGATACATCGCGGTCTACGTACAGCGCTTCTACCTGGTGGAAGAAACAGTGTGCGCGATAGCTGATAGCTTCGTTACGGTAAACGCGTCCCGGACAGATGATACGGATAGGTGGTTGCGAAACCTCCATCACACGGCTCTGTACCGATGAGGTGTGTGTGCGCAGTAGTACGTCGGGATGGGATTCGATGAAGAATGTGTCTTGCATGTCTCGTGCCGGATGGTCTTCGGCAAAGTTGAGTGCGGAGAACACATGCCAGTCATCTTCTATTTCCGGACCTTCGGCAATGTTGAATCCCAGACGGGCAAAGATGTCAATGATTTCGTTGCGCACAATGGAAAGCGGATGGCGTGTGCCCAGCTCCACGGGATAAGCCGAACGGGTCAGGTCGAGATCGTCCTGTCCGTTGTCCTGGTTGTCGAACTGCTCTTTCAGTGCGTTGATTTTTTCTTGTGCTTTTGTTTTCAGCTCGTTGAGCTTCATGCCGACTTCTTTTTTCTGTTCGGCAGCCACATTGCGGAAATCTGCCATCAAGTCATTGATGGCTCCTTTCTTGCTGAGGTATTTGATGCGCAGAGCTTCGAGTTCTTCGGCATTGGCGGCTTTCAAGGCCCCCACCTCTTCAAGAAGTTGATTAATCTTAGCTATCATATCTTGCGATTTATTGTTATTCGATTTTCGTTAAATTGCTGCAAAAGTAACAATAATATTGCAATCAAAGAGGATAGAAAGAAATAAAATGTGTCGGTTGGTTGACTCTTGCCGATCTTTAGGCTTTCTCTTTCTTTATTTGTATATGATAATGGGAGGTGGAGAGATATTTTCTCTTCCTCATGCAGCAGTAGGTGTTGTAATCGCTCGTCTGTCTTTTATGATAACGTACATCTTCTTGTGTAAGAGGAGTGCTTTCTTTCACTAGTGAATCTCTTTTTTATCATAACGGGTTACTGTAGTTGTTCCTATCATAAACTGCATGCCGGTCCTATCCGTCGTTATCGCATCACCGAAGTCAGCTAGGAGGCGCTGATGAAATGTTTTCAGCGTTGGAGAAAACGTCGGGGATACCTTCATTGAGCCGTACGGACCTCGTATGAATGTTAAAAGATAGGACTATGCGATTATTTTATTTACAAATGATTCGTTATTATGTAATAAATGATTAATTTAGCGGGTGCAGAAGGGTGATTGGGTGAACCGTCCGTTAATACTATTATTATGTAAATTGCGAGTGCTTCGTACTCTGCATCTGATTTCTGCAAACCTTAAATTGTATCGATATGGCCGATTGGAAGTCAGTAAAAAGTATATCTGATAAATATGGAATCAGTGTAGAGAGAGTGATAGCGTGGGTACGTGAAAGCCAAATCACCACTTCCGTTGTGGGCAGCGTGGTGCTGATTGATGACGGGAGCGTGTGCGAATTGGTAGAGAAAGAAAAACGGTTGGCGCACCTGAAAACCAATTACGAGCAACTTTGCGCGAAGTTTGAGCAGCGCATCGAGGCGGAACTGCGTGCAGACGAAGATGCCGGACTCAAGATGCGTCTTCTGGATGATTTCCTCCCCGTTCTGCACCGACTACTCTGCGTGATGATTGACAAGCTGAACACCGAAGATCGAAAACTGTTCAACAGTGCCTTCACAGCCGCCCCTCTGTATCGGATAGCTCGGGAAATGGGATTTGAATCTGTAAAAGACTACCTCATAGCGTACAGGAAGGTGACCAGGAGGCTGCCCGAAAGCTCGGACGAACTTATCAAGCGTCTCCAAACCGACCTTGAACGAAGCCGCGACTCTTTTAAGGAAATGGAGCATACGCTGCTGAGAGCAAGGCAGAGCCATGAAGACGCTAATCGGATGTGCAGTGACCTGCGCGACAAGGAGATATATTACATTGAACGGTGCGAACGGCTGAAAGAGAAAAACCGGGAGAACGAGAAGCGCGTAGAGAGACTCAAAAAACGACTTCTCAAATGGGAAAAGTGCCCAAACGTGGGGGAGGCCGGAAACACCGGAGAGGATGAAAGCCTGCAGGAACTGTCGGACGAGGTGGGGAATTTGCATATCCGTGAAATGGAACTGCGGGCTCAGCGCCGGGAACTGATTACGAGGGTCGCCCGTCTGGAGAGGGAAATGTATAAATACAATAGCACGGAAAACAGCTTCAAAAGCAGACTGGGCGAAAAGGGCGCTTGGAGGAAAATCGAGAGCGAATTTGAAAGGTGTGCCCGAACATATTTTGGTAGAGACGTGGAGGTGGTGTCGCGGAAGGAAGCGCAGGAAATACGGCAGCTCCAGATAAAAGCGCTGGTAGACGAAAACTATGCTCAAAGCGGGGCGTGGAAAGAGATGATGGCGGCGACGGAGGCGAAGTTCGGGATGCCCGGGGAGACAATGCCGGATGCCGGGAAGCTGGAAAACGAAGAGGTCGAAACCGGAACTGAGCCGGCGGCCAAAGACGAAGTGGAGATGATAATAGAAGGTATAGCGAGCTTAGACGAAATGGGGGCATCGCTGGACAGATATAAGAAAGAAACCAGCGAGATGATCGAAAAATATAAGGCGAACGAGGAAAAAACGGAGGGCTTCTGGAATAGACTCCGTTCCATGTTTCGTTAACTCTAATAACTAACACTATCTCCTTCGTTTTTTGTCCTGTTTCGTATATAGTGTTGTATACCGGTATACTCTGTGGTAAATCCTGGAAAAAACAAAATGGGGAAGTCCTCACGGATTTCCCCACTTTAATGATGAAATATTTACTATTTTTATTAATTGGGTGTGGAGAGTATCGGACTCGAACCGATCACCTTAACACTGCCAGTGTTACGCTCTAGCCAGATGAGCTAACCCCCCTCTTATTAAGTACGGCGCAAAGATGGCGATTAATCTTGAAATATACAATACTAACGCCCAAAAAATGACTAAAAAATACCATTTTGAGTGTTTTTCGCTTTTATTTGAGGGGGATAATATATTCTTCATGTCAACTTTTTCAGGTGAATAATCATACTTTTGTGTACATTTGTAGCTCAAAGTTGATATAATGTTGATGTGATATGCCTACTTTTAAAGCTGAGATACAAAATAAGCGCCGGGATGGTACCTACAATGTGCGCATTCGTGTTACCCATAACAGGGAGGTACGCCGATTTTCTACGAACCTATTTGTAACGGAACATGAAGTAACAAAACGAGGAAAAATCAAGAATACCCAAGTACTTGACATAAGTGAAGATATAGTAAGTAAGTGCCGTGCTATCTGTAACGGCTTCGGTATGGAAATATTGGAGATGCCTATAGATGCACTGGTAGATAAACTGAAGTATCGTTTAACCGGTGGTGATACATTCCGATTAGACTTCATAGAGTACGCACAAGGGAAGATACCCGGCTTATCGGAAGGTACCGCCCGAATCTATAAGGCTGCTATTAATACCCTGCGGCGTTATGCAGGTAATGCACTGGACATCTCGGATATAACAGTAGCATTTTTGCGGGGCTTTGAGGTCTTTATAGAAAAGGACCCCAGCCGTAGGGGAAGTAATCGGAAAGACGTTAAAGAGGCTCCGAAACGTACAAAAGGAAACCGGGCTGTGTCTTTGTACATGTCGTGTATCCGCAAACTGTATAACCAGGCAAAGGACGAATATAATGACGAAGACAGGGGGATTATTAATATCCCGTACTCTCCGTTTGACCGTTTCAAAGTAAAGGCGTCGGTAACGACTAAAAAACGTGCTATTCCGGTTGAGAAGATACAGGCTATAATAAACTTACCCTACGTTAAAGAAGTGTCTAAGCGGAAAAAGGAGAATATAGCTAAGGACTGTTTTTTACTTTCCTTTATTTTCATTGGGATGAATAGCGCTGATCTGTTTAATGCGCCTCCGGCGAAAGACAACGTTCTTACCTATAACCGGAAGAAAACTGAGACGCGAAGGGATGACAGGGCGGAAATGCGTGTACGTCTGGAATCCCCTGCGGCGTTCTTGCTCGACAAGTATAAGGACCCTTACGGGAAACGTATGTTTAATTTCTATCTGCTTTATGCTAATGAAAAGTCATTTAACCGAGCGATAAACGAGGGATTGAAAAGGGTAGGCGAGGTTATTGGAATAGAGGGCCTGACTTATTATGCTGCCCGACATTCCTGGGCAACTATAGCCCGATCGGCAGCAGTAGGCATAGATAAAGCGACCGTACACGAAGCGTTAAACCACGTAGACAAAGAAATGAGGGTTACAGACATTTATATAGATCGGGACTGGTCTGTGATATGGAATGCAAATAAAAAGGTTCTGGACCTGTTTGACTGGTCCGAATTAGAATTATTGTATTTGCTTTAATAAAAGACCCGGTATATATAAATTTCGTCTTTATTATAAAATTTAGATTATGGAAGAGAATAAACCTAAAGTTTGGATTTCCGATGAAATATGGGATTTGATGAATGACGATATAACGAATTATGTTTTCGATCAGGGTGAGAAGTATTTAGCGGACCTATATAAAATTTCAAATACGATAACTGCCAGATGTTATACATTGATCGGAATCATTGTAGCGGTGTACCCTTTTATTATTACCTCCTCGTTGTCGGTCAGGAACATCTTTTATTTTATCTTGGCCGTTCTGTTTTCTATTGTTTGTATCGCTATAGGTTGTTATATTGTATTGGGGATAGTAACGCCTTACCCTGCGATAGGGCCGGGCTCTTCTCCGCGGGAAAGACTTGTAATAGATACCTTATTGAACTATAAGGAGCGCGGAGAAACTAATTTTAAAAAATACGAGATCGAAGCATTACAGGAAGGCATAGAATATATGGAGGCTTCTAACAGACAAAGAGCACAGAAGTATAAGAGGGTGCTCTACTTCTTACTGTGCTCTTTGTCTGTTTTCCTGGTTATTGCCTGCATCATAATCAGTCTTTCTGTTTTTTAGGAGTCTTGCTAAGCGTGGTTCTTGCCCTTAGAGGCGACTGCGTATGTACTGGCTTGGGAGGTGTATTAGCCTTTACCGGTTTTGATGGGGATGTTTTCTTTGACATAATATAGAGTTTACATTCTTCTTATCCAAAAATTATTTTTTCAATAGAGTGTGTAGTCGCACTTTTCACCAGTCTTCTTCCTCTGACTGTAAGAGCCCTCCCCCTTTTAGTGCGCTTTCTAGCTCTGTTATGCTATTGTTCATGCGATCTACCAAGTTAACAAAGGCTTTTGTTTGGGCTCCTTTGGGAGTCCACATTGCGCGTTTATTCGTTATAGGAGCATAGTCTGTTATTAAGTATTCTCCCTCGTTACCAGGATGGGCGGAACTATTGGGAATCATAGAAGAGGCGCTGCATATAATACGGGCCCTTCCATCCTTTATATCAACACGGAGTATGTGATACGCTTTTATTGTCCAAACTCCGAGGCTAAAAGTTGTAAGAGAAGGGTATATACCTTTACCTATGATAAGGCCTCCCTCTTTGTCATCCGTTTGAATCACAGACTTACTGTCACCATACGCACGGGCAAAATATGCCTTTACTCTACCATATATGTCGTCTTTGGTGCCGGGTATCTCTTCTATAATTTTAGATACGACTATATTGCCGTTATCAATAGTATATCTCCCTTCTTTGGTATATTGCTCAAAGAGGGCAGACGCTTCTTGCGCGTAACACATTACTGCCGTTAGCATGATAACAACTAAGGTTACAAATTTTTTCATCGTTTCTTTTTATTTTAGTGGTTAATTTATAACATTATTTTATGCTACAAAATGATTATAATCGCATACTTCGCTCTACTACCTTAACTACATTATATAATTCCGATACGTCATCTAGATTTAACGTATAATCGTTAAATAATGGGTTCAAAGAGTGACATCGGATATTGCCCTGCTCGTCTTGGTCTATAATCTGTTTTATAGAGATTCCTTCCGTCTTATGTACTACGACAAAGTACCAATCATTATAATGTAGCTTAGGGAGCCATAGATGTCGCTGCACTTCCCTACATAGGAGTTTATCTCCATCACGTATTGCGCTACTACTACCGTCGTCCATGCTGTCACCATCTGCTTCAAATACCATGTATCTCCCATGATAGGCCCTGTCGATTATAACGGGTATGGTAGGTAAGCTGTCTATGTATTGTTGATCGCCGAAGCTGGATAAGTACCCGCATCGAGCACGTACCGGCACTAATGGGATATTTACGTACTCTATATTTTCTATAACGTGAGCATTGGGCGTATAAGGTGTTTTGGTGACATGCGTGTCACCGCCATTTATTTGCGGAGGAAAGGCTTCCCCTATCTTTTTAGCCATCGTTTCATTATAGGGTACACGCCCGTTTATCATATCAGAAAGATATGTCTTTTTAACTCCTAACCTGTCAGCTATCTGAGCTTGGTTGATAGAATATTCATATTTAATTCGATCTATAATTTTTTTAAACTCTTGATTTATAGGCATAAAACATAATTTAACTGTTTGTATATGAAAATAGTTCATATGAATTATGTTCTTATATGAACTTAATTCATATATTTGCATCAACAAATAAATAAACAGCCAAATATATAAATAAATATATAAATAAATATGGTAACAACGGAAAAACTTAATGTACGCGGGGCCTTAGACTCTTTAAAGGTCAAAGAAGAATTAACCCTCCCGAAGGGAGAGTACATCCCGAGTAGTGTTCGCTCTACCGCTGCTTCATTGGGGAGTGATACCGGCAAATCCTTTTCGGTGTCGGTGGGGGCTGAGTCGATTGTAGTAACTCGTAACAAGTAAAGTGATATGGGCGATCTATTCTTTTTAAAACGGGATTTAATGAAAGGCGCCGAACTTGGCGCACTGGCTATCCTAAAGCTACAGAACCCTTCTTTTGACGACGTGAACTATAGGGAGGCCTGCGAAATTGCTGGGCGGCGATGGTTGGATTTTCACATTAAAAAAGGAAATATAAAAGGCACCCGTAGAGGCATAGCGAAAAACTCACCAATCTATTTCAGTCGGTTGGAGATTGCCGCCTTAAAACGGGCCGAGGCCGAGTTAGAAGGGAGGGCAATATGAAACCTAAAAGACTCCTGTTGGGAGGATACCTTACTCTTTCGTTAATGATGTCTTGTACGGAGTTTGACGGAGGTTCTGCGGGTGCAACGCTAGCCTATTATAGCGTCGTTCTGGTTAATCTGGGGGCGGCGGTTTATCTGATAAGACATTTAAATAAGAGCGCAAAATGCGCAAGTAATAACCAATTAAAAATAAAAGATTATGGAAGTAACAGTGAATGTAAACATTGAGTTAGGACAACAAACTATGGCTTTTTTAACTAGAGGCTTTATGGCTACTAGTGCGAAGTTGGTAAGTACGGAAAAAGTAGAAGAGGCTAAACCGGAGTCCCTCGCGAAACCCGAGGTACCTGCTAAGCCTGCTGCAACGACAAAGACATCGCGTCCCGCCGCTTCAAAGCCGGCAGCGGCCGCTGAAAAGCCTGCGTTCTCAGACTTGGACGATGACGCTAAATTAGAAGCGATCAAAGCAGAAGTTACGAAGCATACAAAGAAAGGTAAAAGCGCGGACATTAAGTTTTTGCTTGCGAATTTCGATGCCGGCCGTGCTTCTGAACTGTCAACAGAGCAGTACGATGCGTTTTTTGATGCTATTACCCGTTACGGTGCCGGTGAAGCCGCTACCGACATTTTCCCAGCACTGGACTAATGGCAGGTGAACACGCAATATTATCCCCGTCGGCGGCGTACAGGTGGCTTGTCTGTACGCCTTCCGCCCGGTTTGAAGAACAGATACCGGACGAGGAGAGCCCGTACGCAGAAGAGGGTACGTTAGCGCATGAATTAGCGGCGTTGCTGCTTAGTGCGCGTGCCGGTCTTTTCAAAGGTCCGCAAAAGACTTTTAACGGGATGTTGTCTAGTCTGGAAGATCGGGTAAACGCCTATTACCAGGGGCAGGATAAGCCGACCGAGTTTAAAGAGATGTACCAGCACTGCGAGGATTATGTAAGTTATGTAATGGATAATGGAGGTAAAATCCTTATCGAGCATAAGTACGACGTGACTAAGTATATTCCTCTGGGTTATGGTACTGCGGACGCTACCGGTATAAAACCCGAAGTTATTCACGTAACAGACTTTAAGTATGGAGCCGGACAGAGGGTTACGGCTACCGGTAATAAACAGCTAATGATATACGCTCTGGGGGCACTGCTGGAAAGTAAGTCGAATGCGGAGACGGTAGTAATGCACATCTACCAGCCTCGTGCCGGTGGCGCCTCTAATTGGGAGCTATCTCGGAAGGACCTATTACTATGGGCCGAAAACGAGTTAGGGCCAAAGGCTAAAGTAGCTATAGCTGGTATGGGCGATTTTGTCCCCGGTAATCACTGCCTGTTCTGCAAGGCCCGAACTTCGTGCAAAGCATACTACGACCGTTTCGCGGATGTGAAGGCGATAAAGGATAAAAGAGTCATGACCCCTGCGGATACCGCTACTGTATTGACGTATGGCCCGTTAGTCGCTTCGTGGGTAAAGAAGATAGAAGCCGAAACACTCGCTAATTTAAAAAACGGTAAGAAGGTACCGGGCTTTAAGCTGGTGGCCGGGCGTAGTAAGCGCTCCTTTAAAAACGAAGACGATGTAGTAGACATCCTGCTAGGTGAGAACTACGACAGCGATGCAATTTTTGATTCATCTCTAAAGGCTTTAACGGCTATCGAAAAGATGGTAGGCCCTAAGAAGTTTAAAGAGTTGTTTGCTGATCAAGTAGTAACGCTACCCGGTAACCCGCAGTTAGCACCGGAAGACGATGCACGTCCCGCGGTGGGGGCTTCTGCGGCTGACGAGTACGATGATGAAAATGATTTAACGTAAATAACAATGAGTCAGAACGAAAGAAAACAAAACCGGATTAACCAGATTATCGACAATGCCGCCGAAGCACTGAAAGAGGAAGGAGTTAAGTTTTTTATAGGCGTTGTTGATCGCCAGCCTGACGACCCAAGTGGCGGAAGGGCGTACGCTTCTTCTGATGTCACAGGCGATGATATGTGCCTTATTCTTGATATGGTGTTACGCACCAAACAGGATTTAGTTAACCTGGGTATATGGGTAGGCAGGTTAATTATGGCGCGGGGAATGCCGGCAAAGAAAAAGGAGAAAACGTAATGAAGTTTACTGATTTAGAGCCGTTACAGGTCTTTACGCTGGATGGCAAAAGTTACGAATGTATTGAACTCTATCCGGGCGGCCGTATAGCCGCCTGCTACGAACTGGATGCAAAAGGCAATTACGTACCGACAGGCAATGCGGATAATCCCTATAAAATCCGCTTGGTATCGGACATAAGGTTTAATGAACAAAATGATATTTGATATGAAAACAGCGATTTACAATTATCGACTAACTGACTTTCAAGGCGGATATACGGCGCATAGCCTTCGTGTCGAGATTATAGGAGAAAGCGAAAAGAGCTACCGGGTACGATACTTAGAACCTGGCTCGTATGGTGCCTATGTCAATACGGTTAAGTGGGTGCGTAAACGCAACATATCGAACATATCAGATACGGGTAGTGCGGCGAGTAATGTACGGAGGACGCCACATCCCGAAGAAATAAGACTTCCGTACAAAGACTAAGATTATGGCAACAACAGAAAGCAAAAAGAATCCTTTAAAAGTAGTTTTAGGCAAGCACCGTGTAAGTTACGTGCACATAAAAGAACCGTCTAGCTTTGAGGAAGATGGAGAAAAGAAGTACGACACTACTTTCTTAATCCCTAAAGATCACCCGGATGTAGAAAAGATTAAAGCAGCTATTAAATCGGCATATCAGTCGAATAAAGAAAGCGTGTTTAAGGGGCTGCCTCTAACTAGTCCAAAGCTGTGGAACCCTCTGAGAGATGGGGATGAATGGCTGGAAGAACATCCAGAGGCGGCCGAGTACGAGGGATGCTACTTCCTTAAAGCCGCATCAAAGAACCAGCCGAAAGTATTTGATTCCGATAAGCAGGATATTATAGATTTGGACGATGTGTATAGTGGCTGTTATTGTCGTGGTGTGATCGTCTGCTATCCGTTCAATAACAAGACTAAGGGGTTCGGCTTCTTCCTTAATAGCCTTATGAAGATGGAGGATGGCGAGCGGTTAGGCGGCTTTGAGGCAAGTGCAGACGACTATGACGATGAAGATTTAACATAATCACTAATCAAATGGAGAGGGCGGCTTTGGAACGGCCGCCCTTTGAATTTAAATAATTAACGTGAAATTTTCAACATTTAGTTTGAAGAGGTGGGGAAACAGTTAAATCGCTATAAACTGTATCAAGCCCTAGATCTTTTAAATGGTCTATAACTGCATGATCAAGAAGAATCTTAAAATCATGTTCAGAAGGGATATTATCAAGATGATAATAAAATCCATAATAATCGCCATTAACTTTAAAAGAAACTTTGTAAGTAACCATATCTTTATTTTTTTTTATTCGAGGTAAAAATACGCTTTTTTTCAAAAAATCAACATCAAAGGCTAATAAAGTATAAATAGGAAGGTGATTTTTGAAGACGAAGATTATAACGGGCCTGTCGTTCTTCAGTGGGAAGAGTACAGATACGAACCAATTATAAAATGTCAATGTAGAGCTACAGAGCATGGGCACAATATCATAGGTATTGCTGAGGCTCAAGACTCAATGATGATTTGCCATGAATGCCCCATTGTGGCGACAAGTTTAGATGTCATGTAATTATACCGCATGAAGATTGGGAAAAAGGATTAGGGCTTATGATACACCTGTATAATCAAAAGTTTAGTATTAACGTATAATAATACAGTAATGAAGAAAATACTATTAATTATCGCAGTCGCTTTGCTGATCGGCTGCAAAACTGAAAACATCTATCTGACTATATTTCCTGTAAAAAGGATTGTAGAAATAACAGATACAATATATGTTGTTCCTGGTAATCGTTTCAAAAGGGAGTTTCAAAAAGCAGATAGCGTATTTAACATCATAGAAAAAGCTTCTGATGATGCCATGAAATCGGCTGTTTTAAAATTTAAATGGTGAGAATATGCAGATAAAGTATATACGCTTGAAAGAAAAAGAACATGTCTGTGACTATTGGCTTATGCTTGCCTATCGTACACTATTACAGCGTGCAAGGAGAAGCCGGAAGCGGAAAGAGCTTGCCCGAAAGATAATTCGGATATGCAAAGGACGCGATAAGCGCATAATGGATATATCAGACGACTACCGGTTCTGGACCGCTAAAGAAATGTATGACAACATTGTGAGTAAATAACCCTCAAAACAAATTTAAATATGAACGAAAAACAGACATCCTTTTTCTTTGAGCAACCAAAGGCTGTCGCTCAATTAGTACATGAATACACCAAATCAATTATCCCTGTTTTTAAACCCATGAATTGGCTGCAACGCAGAATGATGAAATGGTGTTTCGGATTTAGATATGAAAAGTTAAATTCTTAATAGTTTAAACATGAAAATACATTATTTCTACAAAAGAAATTATTCTCAAGGTTTTTACGACCTTGAGATTATTGCCTGGCTGGAAGAAAAAGAAACATCCAGGCAGGGGATTGAGAGATTGAGTTTTACTCGACTGGAAAGGTTGAGAATCTTTCTGTCTAAAAGTGATCAATACCATGTCCATACTATTGACCATGATTTTGGTAGAGACAGCTGCCACGGACACTTTGCCCATACTCGTAAGGAATTAATTGAAGATATGAAGAAATGGGGTCTCCAACCTATCGATCGGAATAATTATGAAAGATTTCGGAAAGTAGCCCTTGCTCTTTATCATAAACAGTCCTTAGTTGATTTCTCAGATTTCAAAGGAAAGCAGAAATACAGCATTCGTCAGATTATTGGTGATTAAAATATAACAGATTAATAATGAGTAAAATAGAAGATTTAGTAAAATGGAAAACTGTCGAGACAGTGACTCCCAATTATCCCGATGGTGTAATCTTTATAAAAGAAGACACGTCTGTAGAATTTCCATTAGCTATGGTCGCTTTTCCACTTGGAGGGCATGAGAATGGGACTAAAAAGCAACGAGAGAGAGCTAAGTTAATAGCTGCTGCCCCTGAATTACTGGAAGCATTACAGGGGATGCTGGAACGGTTTGATTATAATGATCAGGCTATTTATTCTTTTGCTAAAAAAGAGATTGATGCAGCTAAAGCAGCAATAAAAAAAAACTATAGAGTAACTTTCAAAACAGTATAGAAAGGAACCAAACATGAAAGTAGGGGAATATTCATATTCAGTGTGTGGACGGGGGTATAGGATTTGCGTTTGTGTTTATTCAGATGGGACTACGGCGAGATTGAGTCCTGTACGAAATGAACCGCTTTACAGTGATCGGGAAACTGCCAGGAAACGAGTATACCAGCTTAACGGATGGAAGTATGAAAAAAGAACATCAACAGTTAATTGCAAAAGTACGCCGTCTCAAACATAGCGGGGTTACTTTTGAGGTAAGGCCGGGCGGTATCCTAACCGCTCGCCTTCCTACAGGGTTATGGTGCATTATCCTGGATAACTACCCGGATGAAGTTTGCAACGAACTAATTGATATTACACTATGAGGCATTTACATATAGATATAGAAACGTATTGCGATCTGGATGTATCTGATGTTGGGGTATACCGTTATGCGGAGGACCCCAGTTTTCGTATTATTCTTTTCGCGTATAGTTTTGACGAAGGGCCTGTTTATGCGCTGGATACTTCCGGTGATACTTTCCCCGGTGAGAGTATCCCCGCAGATGTATGGAAGGCGCTAACAGCCCCGGATGTGCAGAAGATTGCGCATAACGCAAACTTTGAGTTTGTCTGTATTGGTACCCACTACGGATTAAGTCTGGACTTAACGCAGTGGTTTTGTACTATGATAGGAGCCGCTTATCTGGGGCTACCGCTTAGCCTGGATAAGATAGGGCAGATATTAGGGCTTTCCGAGCAAAAGGATACGCGCGGTAAAGCCCTAATATCTTATTTCTGTAAACCCTGTAAACCAACTAAGAGTAACGGAGGCAGAACCCGTAATTTACCGGAGCACGCGCATGAGAAATGGGCGGCATTCACTGAGTATAACCGGCAGGATGTTAAAACGGAAATGGAGATATATCGGTATCTTATGCGTTTTCCTGGACTGTCACAAACGGAGTGGGGTAACTGGGTACTGGACCAGGTTATTAACGCCACCGGTATAACTATAGATTTGGAACTAATAAAAGCCGCGTTAGAGGCGAATGACGAATTTACAAAAGGGGTTCACGATGAGCTCGTTAACATTACCGGTATAGATAATCCGAATAGCCTGCCACAGCTAAAACGTTGGCTTTGTCAGGAGTTGGGATACGAAGTGCACAGCCTTGGAAAGGACTACTTAAAGGATGCGCTGGACGGTGATTTGTTACCCGATCATGTGCAACGTGTTTTCCGGCTTCGCCAACTTGCGTCTAATACCTCTATCAGTAAGTACGATACAATGTTAGCATACATGTGCAAGGATGGGCGTATACGCGGGCTGCTACAGTTTTATGGTGCTAACCGTACCGGACGATTTGCGGGTAGAGGAGTCCAGATACAAAACCTGAAACGCACATTAAAGAAAGGGCTTGAAACCGCCCGTGAGGCTGTGCGTAAAGGAATCGCCGATTTATTGTATGATAACTTGCCCGATGTAATAAGCCGTATTACCCGCACTGCGCTCGTTGCCGCCCCCGGATACTCTTTAGTTGTATCGGACTTCTCGGCTATCGAGGCACGGGTACTGGCTTGGGAGGCGGGGGAAGAATGGGTGTTAGATGTATTCCATACCCACGGTAAAATTTACGAGGCTACGGCCGCTAATATGTTTCATGTTCCTTTGGAAATGATTAGCCACGGCAGCGACTTGCGGGCCAAAGGTAAAGTAGCTACACTGGCTTTGGGATACCAGGGTTCGGTAGGTGCCCTTATTGCTATGGGGGCGTTACGTGAAGGTTTGACAGAAGGGGAGTTACCGGCAATTGTAAAGGCGTGGCGTTCGGCTAATCCGAATATAGTTAAATATTGGCGCGAAGTCGAGGCCGCAGCTAAACATGTTATAGAGAAGAAGACGAGGTATGTACTACGCAAAAAGTATTGCTCCCTTATTTTTTCTTATGACCGTGGCTACCTTTTCATTGAACTACCCAGTGGCAGGCGTCTTAGCTATTGGGGTGCGTCCGTGGAAAAAGGACGTCTTAGCTATTGGGGAATGGACCAGGTAAAAAAGATATGGGTTAAAACCGATACGTACGGCGGCTCTTTGGTAGAGAACATTACGCAGGCTATCGCCCGTGATTGCCTATGCGATACGATGCAGCGTATATACTATGACGCAGGGTTACCGATACTTATGCACATCCACGATGAAATAGTATGCGAAGTACCGGAAAATGAAGCCGCTGAAAAGTTGGATGTGATGAATGATATAATGTCCGTGGGGCCCGCATGGGCAAAGGGCTTACCGCTAAAGGGTGACGGATATATAAGTAGATATTATAAAAAGGATTAGACTTATGAAACAGAATACTTACAAATGGGGACTACCTGCGGCCGTAGGTACCTGCCTTATTCTTACGATACTAAAAATGTGCGGCTTAATCGCTATCGGGTGGGCGTATGTCTTTGCTCCGATATGGGTGCCTATTGTATTGACCTTATTGCTTGTACTCGTATCGTACTTCAGTACTATAATAAATTCTAATGGGTATGATAACTCTGAAAAATAACATCACCTTAGACATTGCCACTGCAAGTACCTGCCGTGCTACGAAGTGGCAGAACAAGCGTACAACCTGGCAGGACATCGTTAATACCTTGTCACAGACAGAGCGCACCAGTGAGACAATAAAGCAGTATTTCTCCTACAGCAAAGACAAGCAGGGGGAGATAAAGGACGTTGGCGGTTTTGTTGGCGGTTATCTCCGTGAGGGCAGACGCAAGAAGGGTTACGTAGATTACCGGCAGATCGTCTGCCTGGATGTGGACTACGGTACGCTTGACCTTTGGATAGACTTCGGACTGATGGAGTACGCGGGCTGCATGTATACAACGCACAAGCATACACCGGAGGACCCACGTTTACGTATTGTCTTCCCGTTATCCCGTAAAGTCAGTCCGGACGAATACGAGGCGATCGCCCGTGTAGTAGCCAGTTGGTTAGGTATAGATGCGTTCGACGATACGACTTATCAGCCTACCCGCTTGATGTATTATCCATCCACGAGCAAAGACGGGGAGTTTATATTTCACTATACGGACGGGCCGATAATGGATGCGGACGAAGTGTTAGCCGAGTTGCCTGCCTGGCAGGACCCAACCACGTGGCCCGTGTCTTCACGGGTGAAGGACGTAGTTAAGCGTGACGGTTCCGGCAAGGTGGAGGACCCGGAAGATAAAGGCGGCATTGTCGGTGCTTTCTGTAGGGCCTACACGATGGACGAGGCTATAGCCGAGTTCCTGACCGAAGTGTACGAGCCATGCGAGGAACTGGGGCACGACCGTTATAGTCTTGTAGGCGGTTCTACATCCGGCGGCTTAGTGGTTTATGATAATAAGCTGGCATATTCGCACCATGCTACCGACGTAGCGGGCGGTAAGTTGCTTAATGCGTTCGACCTGGTACGGCTTCATAAGTTCGCCGATCTGGACGAAAAAGCCAAACCGGATACGGAGATAACGAAGCTACCGAGTTACAAGGCTATGGCGGAGTTTGCCAGTAAGTTAGGTTCGGTTAAAAAGGAAGTGGTACGCTGCCGCCGGGAACAAGCCGCCGATGACTACGACGAGATAGAGAGCAAGGCTAGGGAAGTGGCTGAGGCAGACGACTGGATAGGTGAGCTAGAGACAGAAGGCAAGAACGGGAAGATAAAGAATACGATTAATAACGCCGTACTGATACTACAGAATGACGAGAATTTAAAGGGCCGGTTAGGGTTTAACGAGTTCGAACAGCGAGAAACTGCATTAAAGCCACTTCCGTGGGATAAGAACGTTACGCGTTACCCTCGTCCGCTGTCAGATAGTGATGATGCGGAGTTACGCCTATATTTAGAGCGTTGCTACGATATAACGAACAAAGGGCAGATCGCTGATGCGGTTATAGTAGTATCTCGCGCCAATAGTTACCATCCGGTCCGTGACTATCTGGACGCTACGGAATGGGATGGGGTGGAGCGTTTAGATACGCTTTTCATTGATTTGTTCGGTGTGGCGGATACACCCTATATAAGGGCTGTAACCCGTAAGGCATTTTGCGCGGCAGTGGCGCGTATTTACTCGCCTGGTTGTAAGTTTGATTATGTTACGGTAATTGTCGGAGAGCAGGGGATAGGAAAGAGTACGACGCTTGCGAAGATGGGGGGAGATTGGTTTAGCGATAGCGTGTCTACCCTTGTAGGGCGGGAAGCACTAGAGAGTATACAAGGCTCCTGGTTAATCGAGTTAGGCGAGTTAGCTAGTTTAAAAAAAGCAGATATAGACGCGGTTAAGCACTTTGTATCCAAAAAAGAGGACCGTTTTAGAGTAGCTTACGGTAAGCGTATAGAACATTTTCCCCGGCGTTGCGTCTTCTTCGGAACTACGAACGAAGAAGTTTTTTTGCGGGACGTGTCGGGCAACCGCCGTTTTTGGGTGGTTGACTGCAAAGGTTGTACGGGTAGGTTAGACTTTAAAGAGTACTTGACGAGCGCCACGATAGCTCAGTTATGGGGTGAGGCAAAGGAACGGTATGTACAGGGGGAGCCCCTTTATCTAGCGGAGGCAGGGCTAGAAGAAGAAGCCCGCGCAATCCAGGATAAACATTTAGAGAAAGATGATAGAAGCGGGTTGATCAATGAATATCTAGAGAGGTTACTACCGGAGAACTGGGATACTTTAGACCCGTATCAGCGCCGTAACTGGCTATCGGATGAAAATAATGTGGGTACCGTAAAACGTCAAAGGGCGTGTATTTTGGAAATATGGTCCGAATGTTTAGGCAAGGACCCGAACAGTATAACGCGGCGGGATAGTTACGAGATAAGCCGTATAATGAAAAGTTTGAGGGAATGGGCGCCGTATGGCGGAACATTAAAGTTTAAGTATTATGGGTCGCAGAAAGGTTTCGTAAAAACGGAAACCAAGGATAGGGATTAAATCGGTTTGGTTTCCGTTTGGTTTCCGATATGGTGGAAACTAAAAAAGTTGGTTTCCTTGTTTGGTTTCCGTTTGGTTTCTAAGTAAATGGTTTATAATAAGTAAGATATACGCAAAAGAAACCAGAAAACCAAAAAATAGGATAAATAGTAAAAAGGTAAAAAAATAGAGGAAATAGGCGTAAAACGCACAATACGCACGATTTATACATACGTATATAAAGTATAGGAGTTTTGGTTTTTTGGTTGCCTAAAGATATAAAGTTATGGCAGAAGAACGTAAAATAGAAAAGTTTTTAGTAAAGGAGGTAGAAGCGTTGGGCGGGCTTTGCGTGAAGTTCCCGCCGATATTCTTCCGCGGCTTTCCCGATCGCATAGTATTGCTGCCTGGCGGCGCTATCGCTTTTGCGGAGTTGAAGGCACCGGGCGAAAAGCCCACGCTTATCCAGCGCAGGGTACACGAGCGTTTGCGTGCGCTGGGCTTTAGGGTTGAAGTGTTAGACAGCAAAGAGTCTGTAACCGGCTTTATTCTATCCCTATGATACGCACGCTGTACAACAAGAAAAGCGGCCGGTCTTACCAGACAGACCCGCACCAGCAGACAGCCTACGAGCACCTATACGCCAATCCCCGGGCTGCCCTGTTCCTGGGCATGTCATTGAGCAAAACGGTTATTGCCCTCAGCTACCTGTACGATATGCACTACCGCGAAGCGGCAATAACTAAGACGCTTGTAGTAGCTCCCGATAAAGTGGCGCGCATCACATGGCCCGACGAGCTAGAGACGTGGGCACATTTGGAAGGTACGCGCTACAGTGTAATAGCCGGCACTGCCGCACAGCGTGTGAAGGCGCTTAACGCCGATGCTGAAATATACATTATAGGCGTGGATAATTTAGCTTGGCTTATAGACAGGTACATAACAAAGAAGAACGGCAAGTATACGGGTGAGTTGCCGTACGACTGTATCGTATTGGACGAGTTAAGTCTATTTAAGTCGCGGGATAGCCAGCGTTTCAAGAAACTGCGCAGGGCGGTTAAGACGATAGACTACCGTATAGGGATGACCGGCACGCCATCGCCTAACGGCTACGTAGACCTGTGGGCGCAGATGGTTCTGATTGACGATGGCGAGCGGCTGGGTGATACGTTTGGCAAGTTCGTAGATAAGTATTTCACGACAAGGGGTAACGGGATGATCGTATACGAGTATATCCCCCGTCCGGGAGCTCCTAAAGTGATAGCGCATAAACTACAAGACATAGCGTTGACCATGCAGACACGCGACTTTATCGAGTTGCCTGCCCTGCATACGGAGGATATAGAACTGATGCTTACGCCGTTTGACCGTGAAATATACGATACCCTGGAAGAGCAGTATGTTCTGGACTTTATTGGCGATGAAGCCAGTGTAACGGTCAAGACAGCGGCCGATCTGACAAACAAACTATTGCAGATAAGTAGTGGAGCGATTTACGAAGATGGGGAAGGTACGGGGCGTCCCTGGCACGAAGTCAATACCGTGAAGATAGACGCGCTGCGTACGCTGTTAGATAAGTACCCGGATGAAAATTTTATTGTAGTGTATCAATTCCGTCACGAGATAGACCGCATACGGGCAGCTTTCCCAGAAGCGCGGGAGTTACGCAAGGGCAAAGCTACCGTAGAAGACTTTAGGGATTGGAATGCCGGGAAAATACGTCTTTTGCTTATCCATCCCGCCGGGGCGGGGCACGGTCTGAACCTACAATTCGGGGGCCGCCGTATGGTATGGTTTTCGACTACGTGGAATTTAGAGCATTACCAGCAGACGGTAGCACGCTTATTGAGGCGCGGGGCACTGCGGGAAATATACGTATACCGGCTTATCGTGAAGGGGACACGGGATGGCAAGGTATGTAAGCGCTTGGCGTCTAAGGAGACTAACCAGACTTTTTTAATGAACGAAATAAAAGAACTTAGAAATAAATACAGACATGGGTAGACGAAAAGAAGAAGTTCAGCCGACGCCTCAGAACGAGGCTAAGGCGCGTGATTTTATGAACTGGTACGCAAATAATATGCACCGGATAAAACAGTATATACCCGGCAACGAGTATAGCGAAGATATGGCGTCTGATGCGTTGATACGTGGGTATAATGCGATAGCGAGGGGCGGCACGGTCGTTAACGACTATTTGCGGTACTTCCTCAAAACCTATCGTGCTACTTTCCTGGATTCTCGTAAATCGCCTAACATCCTGCGGACTGATGAAGTAGATGTAGCGGGTGTGACGGTCGTAGAAGCGGATACGGCGGGATATGAAGAAGCAGTAGAAAATCTGCGTAACGAGATAATAGGGTACGTACGTAACCGATACGACGGTTCCGCCGCAACGGTATTTGAGATATATACCGAACTGTATCCCAATGCTTCGTATCCGTTCCTTTCCCGCATGTTAGGCATTCCCCGTAGTAGGGTGAAAATGTGGGTCGGCGGGGTAAAGAAAGGCATAGTAGAGCACTTCGGCAATTGTGACTACGTTTCTCTTTTAGCCTGAAAAAAAAGTTTTTCGTCTTTAGTGCATGGAGGCACTAAGTTTTTTAATCATAGTTACCGCGATGGCGGTGTTTAACGCCTTCCTAGCCTATGTGCTGGGATGGCTTTTTACGGAAGTTGTGAGGCATCCGCTACAGTTCAAGCCATTTAACTGTAGGGGCTGCCTCACGTTTTGGGTAAATCTTTTGTTAGGCGTGTTGCTGGCGTTTGTCGCGGCGCCGTTGCATCCTTGTAATGAATATCCCGATATGCGTACTACTGTACTCTACGGTATTGTTGCTGTCAGTGTATTAACCGGGCTAATTAACTTCTTATATATCAAATTAAAATTTAGAATTTATGAGTAAAACGGATTATTCCAAAGTATCGCCGAGACTTGTGGAACGGGTTAACGGCGTGATTGAAGAAAGTAAGCAACACCGGTATAGTGTATCGCGTGTCTATGCTGCGTATAACGAAGTGTTCGGAAAGCAGGAAAGGCCACAAACATGTAGTAGCTGCCTGCGTAATCGTGTGCGCGAGTTGGTACGATGGCAGGAAGGCTATATCGAATATTTGGCAGCAAAGGAGGTACCGCCAATACCACCGGTGTCGACGGAAGAGGTGTCGGCAGAGGTACATCCTGACCTGAATAACCCACAATTCGCAGAACCCGCACAGGGCGTTATACGTGTACCGATGGCCGAGGGTTTGCCAATCGACTTTATACCTACCGATGACGACGGACACAAAGGAACGGTTAAGTATGCAGACGGTACGGCCGTAAAACCGGGTTCCTATAAAACGTCGCGTGGGGCGTGGGTTACTGTGCAGGTAGGCGGTAAGGCGCGAATGTATGAGGATGGCGCCACAGAGAAAGTAACGCCCGAGTCTCCGGGTAATACCGAAGGCGCGGGGGAGAGTGCAAATAAAGACGACGGGGAAAGCCTGTTGTGATAAGTTGGTAAAGTATGTCGGAACGTTTAACAGGTAATCAACTTTGGAGACTTCGTACGAAGCACGGGCGGGATAAGCTGTTCGGCGACGCTGCGTTATTACTTGAAGAAGCGTACAAGTATTTCGATTGGTGCGATCGTCACCCTTGGGAGAAAGTAGAGTTGGTAAAGTATAAAGGCGGGTACGAGGAGGCGGATGTACCGCTGGGTCGTCCTTATACTATGGATGGGCTAACCATTTACTTAGGCGTATCCGGCAGTTACTTCCGTACCGCAAAAAGGCAGTTACTTGAAAAGATGGAAGCGGGCAGAGCCACTGCCGACGAAATAGAACTAATAGGGGCTATTGAGCGCATAGAGCACATTGTACGCTCTCAGCAGATTGAGGGGGCGGCACTGGGTATCTTTTCTCCTGGCCTGGTGGCTCGCCTTAATGGCATAGCCGACAAGCAGGATATTACGAGTAAGGGCGCGACTGTAATGAAAGTGACTGTACGTGATAGTAAGACAGATGAAGACCTGGAAGTATTAAAGAGCCTGTTATAATGGACACTACAAACGTATTTAGCAAGAACCTTGCAGCATACATAAGTTCCGGGGTGCGTACGATTGTAAACAAAGGGGGGACGCGGTCCTCTAAAACATGGTCTATTCTACAGTTGCTTTATATTATAGCCCGAGAATCGAAAATCCCCCGCACTATATCGGTCGTATCCGAAACTATGCCCCACTTAAAAAGGGGGTGTATAAAGGACTTTAGGAAGATGTTAGAGCTTGATGGGCTTTGGGATGATAGCGCTTGGAATGCTACTGACTTCAAATACTGGGTAGGGCAAAGTACAATAGAGTTTTTTAGCGCAGATACGCCCGGAAAAGTGACCGGTCCGGCCCGTGAGATACTCTATATCAACGAGTGTATAAATGTGCCTTTCGACATATATCGGCAGTTATCCTCACGTACGGGCGAAAAGATAATACTTGACTATAACCCTTTATATGAATTTTGGGTAGATAGTAAAGTATTGCCACGTGAAGATACTGTACTTATCCATAGTACATATAAAGACAATGACATGTTGCCGGCCGCCCAAATTGCCGAAATAGAGTATCAGGGCAGTATAGATGATAATTATTATCGGGTAATGATATTAGGTGAAACCGGCAGTTACGAAGGTATGATAATAAAGAACTGGGATATAGTACCCGGGCTTCCACCGCGTGACACATGGAAAAAACATTGGATAGGTGTAGACTTCGGTTGGTCGGCTCCTACCGCTATAATGCTGGTCGTCCAGGGGGAAGGCGGCGAGGTGTGGATAGACGAGATAGCGTACAGTCTTAATATGGATAATCCCGATATAGCGGCTGCCGTGCGTGCTGCGGGCTTTACCGATACGGAAGTAATATGCGACAAGGCGGAACCTAAAAGTATCAGGGAGCTTAAAAATATGGGCATTAATGCTGTGCCCTCGGATAATAAAGATATTGATCTGGGGATTAAAGTGATGAACCGGTATAAAAAGCATTATACGCAAAGATCACTGAACAGCATAGACGAAAATCGGAAGTACCGGTACAGTCAGGACCCGGACGGTAATTATACAGGTAAACCGATCGACAAGTTTAACCACGCAAAAGATGCGGAAAGATATGTATTTCTAAATAGATTAAGTAATATTTCTTCGGGCTTTGATGTCACGGTAGGCACTGCCGCCTGAAGGTGAAAAATGAAACATCATGCAAGTATCAGAGAGTAATTTACGACTGGCGTACCCGTTGAGTACGGCTGACAATAGGGCAAAATACTTGCCCTTCTTGAATGGCGCAGCAATGCGGTATAATATTAATACGCCTTCACGTCTTCGAGCATTTCTGGCAATGGTGGGGCACGAGTCCGGGCAGTTACGGTTAGTAGAGGAGAATTTGAACTACGGCGCCGCTGGGTTAGTGGCCACATGGCCCAAACGTTTCGACACGGTGAAGGCGCGGGCCTATGCTCGCAATCCGGAGAAGATAGCAAATTACGTGTATGCCGGTCGGATGGGGAACGGTGACGAGGGTAGTGGCGATGGTTGGAAGTACCGGGGGCGCGGGCTTATCCAGTTAACCGGTAAGGATAATTATGCAGCTGCGACGAAAGGTATGTACGCCCTTCCTATGGGTGTAGACTTCGTAGATAATCCTGCTTTGCTGGCTACGCCGGAATACGCTGCATATTCTGCGGCTTGGTTTTGGGATTCAAACGGGCTTAACCGTTTGGCTGATGGTTTGGATAACCCGACGAAAGAGTACGAAACTTTTAAGGAACTAACGAAGAGGGTGAACGGCGGGTATAACGGTTTATCCGATCGCTGGACGATTTACCAAAACCTAAAAAAGATATTAAAATGAAAAATGTGTTTTTAGCACTGGGGCTGGTTTTTGTTATGTGGTTTCTGGCTGGATGCTCCAAAAAAATATATGTTCCCGTAGAGACTAAAGTAACGGTAAAAGAGACAGTGCGGGACACGATTATAGACGTGCAGTTAGAGCGGGAGTATATAAAACAGGTCGTTCCTGATACCACCAGCATTGTAGAAACGAAGTACGCTATATCTACGGCTATATGGCACGGTGATAGCGGAACAATGGAGCACATGATAACTAATAAAACCGACACTATCCAGGTGTCCGGCAAAGTGAAGGAAAGCGAAAAGGTAACAGAGAAGCCCGCGCCTTATCCGGTATATATTGATAAGGCTGTAGACCGTCCTGTACGTATGCCGTTGCGTTGGTATGAAAAGATATTAGTCTACATCGGTACCGTGGCTTTAGGCGGGGGAGTCTTTTGGATTATTGCTAAGGTTAATAAATCTAAAAAATAACGTTTTTGTTATGGTTTTGTTTGGCAGAGAATAACGAAAACGTTATCTTTGTGTCTATAAAGTAAAAGCTCTTTGAAATTATGAAGTATTCAGAATTAGTTGCGGCCCTAAAGGCTGCCGGTTGCTACATTACCCGACACGGCGCTAATCACGACGTTTGGTACAGCCCTATTACTCAAAGGCCGGTTATCGTGCCGAGGCATGGGAGCCACGAGGTACCTAAAGGGACTGAACGTAGCATTAAGAAAAAGGCGGGGATTTAATCCCCCGCCCTCTTTCTGAATATTAATAGTTCAGGCTTTTACTTTATTTTAGCAAAGGAGGAATTATGAAAGTTACAGTTATTATTGAACGGGCAAGCGATGGCTATTTTTCTTGCTATGTGGACGACGACGGAGACGCTTTAGATTTTGGTCTGGTTGGTCATGGTGACACTGTTGAGTCTGCCAGGGCTGATCTGTTGCAGGGCTATAAGGAAATAAAGGAAATGCGTACCGAGGAGGGTAAGGAGACGCCTGATCTAGAAATAGAATGGAAGTACGATTTAGAATCGTTTTTCGACTATTTCAATATAATAAACGTTACTAAGTTAGCGGAAAAGGCGGGTATTAACGCTTCGCAGTTGCGTCAGTACCGTAATGGCCTATCTAAAGCTAGCGAGAAACAATATGCAAAGTTACGTGAAGCCATCCGAGAAATCGGGCAAGAGCTATTAACCGCTAAACTTTGATACTTCATGTCGTGAGACACAGCTTTTACTTTAAAAAAGAAAGGGCGGCCTAATCAGGTCGCCTTTTTAATATATCACCAGGTTAGTAGTCTCCCGGAGGTTTTCGGTTAGCGCATCCTCTTACTTCGCATTTTTGGTATAGTAGTAACTGCTTTTCTAATTTTAATTTATTTATTTCTTCGATTAATGCCAGTTCTCGCCCTTGGGTTTCTCTTAGTTCCCGGTAAATTGAATCTACTTTTGCATCCCGGTCGGCCAGTCGTTCTACATAGCGGTCTATTTCCTTTGCGTAAAGGCTTTGTTCTGCGGCTTTCACTCCTACAGCTTCTTTACGAGAGTATGTTCCCCGGTTAAACCACCACTTTATAAATTCAAAACCGCCTAAAGCTGTGACGGTACTTCCTATAATCGTTCCTATCGCAATCCAGTCCATAGTTAACGCCTTTTAGGTATAAATATTCCGGCATCCATAGGATTTGTCTCAGAACCTTTTTTATCGGTACAGCTATTGCCTGGTCGCCACAAGGGGTATTTATCACGATTATTTTGTAGGAACTCGATAAGGTCGTTCGCCAGTTCGGCCGCATCGTCTTTAATCCATCGTCTAAGCTGGGCGATGTCTTTGATGTCTACGGCCTTACTGTTTTCGCTTTCCTTTATGGTTATTCCTTTGTTTACTATCGCTGCCCAGTGGAAGGGTATGCCTTGGTATACGGCGTAGAATGAAAGTGCCGGGGCTAACGCTATTATAAGCGCCTGGTTAGCTTTCGTAATTTCATCGCCCTTAGCTTCTTCTTGGCTGGCTTTCCGTATCTGTTCTTTGAGCTCTTCGGTTAACGGTGTGCCTAGTATGCGCTCTATGTACATTTTTTGGGCGATACCAATGTACGGTACAAATTTAGTTATAATGGTATTTTCTTTTATAGGGCTATTTTCTGTAAATAGCGCTTCGTTAATTAAAACTATCTCCATCGTTTTGCTATTTTTTTAAGATAACGTACTAACCGGTTATCCGGCTTGCTTAGGGTTTGGGGGAGCTCCTCGGAAGTCGTGGGCGTAGCTGGGTTCTCGCTTTCTTGTATCTTCTTTATAACATCCAGTTCGTCGATAACGAGGGGCGCCGTTTTATTTATTTTAGTAAAGATATTCAGGCTATCGAGTATTTTCCTGCGTAGTTTCTCCACTACGGTAAAGTTGTACAGTATATAGGCGTCGATTATTTCGGCAGCATTGCCGGTTAGGTTTCCTGAACCGGATACGCCTGCCAGGGTAGGGCTGCTTAATCGGTGGGCGCTTACGATCTTCTGAAATACAATCCCTTCGACGTTGTTGTATATGTCGGCGTTGGCGCTTGCATTGAAGGGAGTAATAGTAGGTTTTACATTATCATTTTCGCCCCATAGCATCACGGTACGCGTTGCAGGGTTTGGACCGGAAAAGGCTCTATCGAACAATCTTTGAAATTCCTCTTTTTTTTCTGCGCTGGGGTTGCTGGGCATACTAATAACAACGGATGGCGTGAAACCTGTATTTATACTATTTTTATAAAATTCGCCTAGTGCCCCATCTGCCTTGACGTAATCCATTGCCGGATAATAACCCGGTATACAATAGAAGTCTAACCCCGGCGTGTAGTCCCAGTGATAATACATGTAAGCCACACCTTTTTTAGCCTTTCTTACACTTCCTGGCCAAACGGGTAATTCTATCGGTTTATTTTTTCCACTTGTTTTTGTCCAGTCTTTCGATATTCGGAATGTTTCCGGTTTACCCGTTTCGGATATTTGCCCTATGCGTACCTGGGTAAAGTCTTGATGAAACAAGGATACCGTAGTGCCGCCCTTGTTGACGATTACTTGCCAATAGAATCCCCCGAAAGTTTTGTAGTCGGTCGCTACTTTCTCTATCATGTCGTCCCAGGATTCGCCTGTATTGGGAACTCCTACAAACCGGCCTGCATTTGATTCGCTATCACGTACGCCCTTACCGCAGATGTAGGTAACTGTACTTTCTATGATACTGCTGTTTACAGGGCTTTTACTGTTGAGGTTAACTATTTCCTGCGGAAATAAGTTTTTTGTCCCATAAGTAACCCAGCCCCCAGATTTATTTAGTGATACCTTCGGGTATGCGGGGGTCTCGTCTATTGTGCCCAAGTTTACGACTACGTAATTACCTGGGTCCTTCTTTTCTTCTTCCATTGATTACCGTTTTTTCAGTAAAGACGAAAAAAAAGGTTTTTCGTCTTTAGGGTATGGTGAAGTTAGAATACGATAATACAAGAATATCCGTACCCGAAAGTTGGGACGATATTACATTAGGCTTTTACGAATCGTTTTACGATGAAGAGCCTTCTACAGCCCGTGAGCGGGTTGAATGGGTAGCCCATATATGTAACGTAGACTCAGAACTACTATTAGAGTGGCCGTCCGAAGTGTTTAACCGGATTGTAGGGTATCTGGATTTTCTTTTTAAGAATAATCCCGCAGAGCCTTCCCCTACTATTGAGGTGGAGGGGGTAAAGTTCATTGTACCTATTGAGGAAGAATTAACATTAGGTGCCTGGGTAGATATTGACGAGGTGCAGAAGCAGGGTAAGAACGTACTTTCTAATATATTGGCAATTGTTTGTCGCCCTGTAGGTGAGAAGTATGACTGCAAAAACAATGACGAGCGTAGGGAGATGTTTGCAGCATTGCCGGTAAGTAAGGTTTTGGGTGTACTTGCTTTTTTTTTACGCTGCAAAGACGTCTGCGATCTACGTATACAGACCTTTTCAAACCTGGCCCAAGCCTGCGGCCGATTGCCCCGGAATACAGAGGGTTTTCGTTATCCTGGGGGTGGTATAAGGTTATCGCGGATTTGGCGGGAGATGACATACAGGACCTTGACCGTATTACTGCGTTACCGGTTACAAAAGTTTTTACGTACTTATTATACCGCCGAGACAAGGAATACGCCGAAGAAGCGCAAAGAAAGTTAGATCGTTCGTTATCTAAAAACAAATAGAATGCAGATAGTTGATCTATTTTATAAACTGGCCCGTGAACACGAGGCTATTAACGCCTTTATTTATGGCGAAGGGCGGGAGAAGGGGGCAGCTAACGAGGCGCATCCACTTGTGTGGTTGGATGACCCGATACACGGGCAGTCCGATGGTGCCAATGTGCTGCGGTATACTGCTAACATTGATATACTGGGTATTCCTACGACAAGAAAAGACGTATTACCAATTCAAAGCGCCGCTTTTATTGTCGGACTGGAATTTAAAGAGAAGATAGCAGCGCTACGCGCTGAAACAGGGATAAGCGTAAGCAGCCTTAGCTTCTTAACGTTGCGGGAATATTATGATAATTCTGCTGCGGGAGTGCGCTTTACCTACCAACTACTGCAAGCCAACCCCGTAGACCGGTGCGGCAATGTGTTTAATCCGGATAAGCAATTTAAAAGCGTTGAGGCGTTGCCGGACTTTACTGTAGAGTATCCAGACGGGTACGCGGTATTCGACAAAAACGGCTTACCTAATTTCACTATACCGCAATGAGTAAGGAGGGGGTACAGTTAGCCGTTAATAGGATAGCCAGCGATTTACTGGCGTTGGCTTCTGCTATTTTGGAAGACGATACTATTAGTGTAAACACTAAAACGGGACGTAATACGCTAAGGAATAGCGCTCTTAATGGAGATTTAGAAGCGGCGATAGCTACGGCTAATGATGGAGACCCGGTAATAACGGCGCTGTTTAATCATTATGTAGTTTTCTTGGAGTGGACGCGCCCGCCAAAGTATAAAAAGAAACCGCCTATCAGTGTCTTAAAAGATTGGGCGCAGAAAAACGGCATACCTACCGACGCGAGTACTTTGTACGCCATATCGTATGCTATCTGGCGGGATGGGCACGAAGGGCGTCCGATATTCGCCACGATGGACCGAGAATTAGATACGTTGTTTAACGATGATTGGGCGGATAAATTATATGCTGCAATAGTAGACGATTTGGATAACTTTTTTAACAATTAAAGAAATGGCTAAGACGACGGTAACAATTACCCCGGAAGACATATCATTAACGGGGGCGCCAAACTGGATACAGTTTAGCGTAACAGAATACGGTAGCGATGCTTATATAGAGATCGATGTACAGGACAGTGAAGGCAATCATTTAGCTACTTTACAAAAATCGTGTTCAAATGGGCCGATATGGTTTAATCTTAATTCGGTATTTAACTCGTATAATTCATACAATGTTCCTCCGGTTTCTCCGGGCTGGTTTGACACAGGTACGGGGCATTCTTATAGGATAGTTGCTAAATTAGTAGAAGATGACAACACGACGATTGTCTACGAATCTCCGGCATTATATGTCCTGCAAGGGTATGCGTTACCGTCGGAGAGTTTGGATATGTCTCGGTACCAGTATAGTGCTAACGGATTTACTCTATTAACGGATAGACCTACAACTTACTATGTTCCTGGTCAAAAGGAGTTCCTTTCTTTTGCTGTAGGCGTGCCTTATATTACGGTTAGTCCGGTGTCTTTATTATTGCCTGCTTCCGGGGGAAGCCAATCGGTAACAATCAATTCTAATACGTCATGGTTAGTAGGAGAAGCGGTCCGGGCAAAAAGTGGCCCGGTTCCTATTAATTTGAAAGTACTGTATAAGGCATTAACTACGAGCGGCATTGTTTTAGGAACAATCGAGGCCCAAACAAAGACAGAACTGAATACGATGTCAGTTAGTACCTGCCTATTAGACATAGACTCCGTATTAACTAAGTATCCTAAAACAGGAATAGTACGTGTTTCGGTGATCGATGGGACTAAAATGATTTCTAACGAGTTGGAGTATCGCATACATCCCGCCTCTTTGCATCAGTTGAGGCCTGTGTATTTTATAAATAAATTGGGGGGATGGGATACGTTTAATTTTGATGCTCCCATTAAAGAAGACATATCCAACGAAATGGATACCTATAATCGCAGCCTTACCCCTTCTTACAGTAAAGGGGAAGGTTTGAAAATGGTGGCGCGTACTTCGTTGAATAATACTTATACTATAGAGGGGGCCCCGGTATCTGACGACGTGGCGCGCTGGCTTAAAGAGTTGGCATTATCTCGCGTTGTTCTGGATGGGGAGGGCAACTATATTATAATAGAGGAATTTAAGTTAACGATAGACCCGGAAAACCGTGATATGCAGATACCGACTATCAAGTACCGATTAAGCGAAAGTTACGTAAATGGCTGAATTTGAATTATACATAGATGGGCGTATGTGCGATCTTACAGATAACTTTAGCGTACGTCTTAACAGGCAGTTGATTAACCCCGGAGAACTGAGCGCAAAAGATGCACAATACAGCTATAGCGTTACTTTGCCGATTACGTCGGCGAATAACGAAATATTCGGTTTTGCGAATATTGAGGAAACTCGGGGGAAATTCGTTCGCCTGTATATTGCGGAATTAATAGCCGGAGGCGTACGTATATTCATGGGTAATTTTCGCCTATCCGAGATATCTGAGCGAGCATATAAAGGAAACTTAGTTATTCCTGCACCCAAGACGGTAAAGGATGTGTTTAACGGTATCACTTGGAAAGACTTAACCGGGCATTGGCTACCATTTGATAGCCTGGCAACTTCTGTAAGCCGTTATAACCGTGCGGCTGCTACAGAGCCACAAAAGGCTATCTTTCCCTACGTGCTGTATGGTGTTCTTCCCAAAAGGGCCATAAATGGCATATATTCGGACCGGAACGTATGGGACGATAGTACTATTTTCTCGATTGATAATATGCCGCCTTCGGTTAATGTATTGATGTTGCTACGCGAGGCTTTCTCTAAAAAAGGATTTCAGTTAAACGGCAACGTGTTTAGTGATTTACGGTTACGCGAATTGTATCTGAGCCACAAAGATGACGGTAAGCAGGGGTTGCCATGGAATTATAGAAGTAACGGAAGGATAAAAGTAGAGGGTACTTGGCAAAACGCCGTTCCTACTAACTGCGTGGCGAAAGATAGCCACTGCGAAAAGGCGGCGCGTATTAGTCGGCATGAGCCTAACCTAAACGTTTTTGAGGTAATGTCCGGTAGTAATTCGATCATTAGCCACAAGGAGGACCCCGGAGGGAATCTTATACCAACCCATTACGAAAACGGCAGACCGGGGAACGCGGGCGCGCGTATAGTAGTTCCGATCTCGGGGTATTATAAGATAGAGTTTGCTGCCAGTCTGGCTATTTTGTACCGCGGGGCAGGTTCGTGTGTTATGAAAGATCAAGATACGGGGGTAACGTATGAAGAAGCGATAACAAGTACATTAAAAAAGAAACAAATAGAGATTCGACTAACCCGTACCCCAGATGCTGATCTAAGCTCTGAAAAATTAGACGGTACTTTTTGTCGAGATAATCTACCCCAATCTCCGGAAGATGATGAGCGATATTACCCACGTGTAACAGATGGAAAGTCCGTGCACTTGATAGATGCCGCACAGGATAAAAATATAATAACGGGCTTTAGTTTTGGGGTAGGTGACCCTTTTGGAGAAAACGCGGATAGGTCTAATCCAATGGATAGCCGTGATATACCATCACAAACGCAGATAGCTAGCCCTTTTCTTAGTTGGGACGTAGATGCCGCCGGAAGCGATAGGCCTTTAGTTATAGTTCCTTCCCCCGGGTATATGCGAGTCAATAGCGAAGGGATAGGATTAGAAACGGATAAGTATAAAGTAGCTCTGGTTAATACCCCCGTGTCTTATGACCTAGTGTCCGGGGATAGAACTGCGAGGGGTAAAGTATGCGCGATAGCGTGGCTTAACGGGGGAGAAGTATTATCTATTATTTCGGTGTCTTATCCTGCCATATATTCTATAAATTATTCATTGGAGCTAACCCCTTTCCGATCGGATAAAGACTGGATACCGGGATATTACAGGGAACAAGGGAAGTTACCTACTTTGGATTGGAACGATAGCCCTACTTTTGAATCGGACCGTATCGACCTGTTTAAATTTATGCCACAGGAAGACAAGGTAGACGATTGGATAACGGAATTTTGTAAGGCGTTTAATCTACGTCTTTCCCAAACAGGTAACGACACGTTTAGTCTGGATACCAAGCCTACCCGAAAATCTTATGATGGCTCTTATGTTGACCTGGATGGGGTTACATCTGTTAGAGATAGGGTTAATACACCTTTGGGGTTACCTTCACTATACAAGTTAGGTTTCACTGTAGATATGGAGGAAGAGGGGTATTTTTTAACTAATGACGACGGGGGAGGGGAGTATAGTACGGGGGCTACCGAAGAGAAGATAATAGAACAAAAAAGCAAATTTTCATATAACTGGTTTAAAGATATTATCTGGAAAGGCGATACCGGTAGTGTTACCCTTCCTCTGCCTATAATATCAAAACATGATGTTTGGGTAAACGAAATGCCCTATAGCGAGGCGCAAGGTAAGAGTTATACAGACCTGGCACCACGATTTTGGTTATACGGCGGTTTACTCAATGACTTGGGAGCGTCTTTTACTTTCAATGGCGATAGCGTTGCAGTAGCTAAGGTAACTAATTCTAATGATCTAATAACACTGGACTATAAAGGCGGAAAGTTATCTATCCTCGATGGATTTTTCACGCTTCTAATTACCGGGAGCTCTCACTATACTAAGGCGGAAGGATACCTGTCTCCGGCGCAATATGAAGCCCTAAACGGCACTACATACGCCATGTTTAACGGCGATTTATACTATATCGCAGAGCTATCGGGGTATGACCCTTCTGGGAGAAATAAAACTGAAATAAAATTAATACGTAAAATATAGAGATATGTCTAGCAATGGAAAGAAAGAGTATACCCTTATTATAAACGGTATATCGCAAAGAATAAAAGAAGTTACCAAACTTAAAGACGCTTTAGAGGACTTCGATAAAGTAGCGAAGGAGGCCAATGCAACTACGGTTAAGACCACTAAAACGACTAAAGAAAAAGTGCAGGCTTTGACTGAGGAAGAAAAGGCTGCAAAGAAGATACGGGAAACCATTGAGAAAACTAAGCAGGTCAATAGTGACGCGACTAAAGAACAGATAAAAGCTACCCAAGCGCTAAAAGATGCGACGCGGGCGGCGACGTTGCGGGCTAAAGCTGAAACCGTTGAGGCAAACTCAATAGAAGCTCTACGTATAGAATTGTCTCAGTTGGTTGATAAATGGAAAAGCCTGGATATGGACGGTGAAGAGTTCCAGAAAGTTGGTGCACAGGTATTGGAAACACGGGAGAAACTTAAAAGGGCCGAAGAAGCCGCCGGAGATTTTCGCCGATCTGTGGGTAACTATGAAAAGGCTACCGCCGGACTGGAAAAGTTAAGTGAGGGTATAGACGGTGCCTCTAAATCCAGTATGGGGCTTGCACAGTCCTTGTTAGGGGCTAATATGCTTTTAGGTATGTTTGGTCAACAAAACGAAGAAAACGCAGAGCAAGCGGCAGCCTTGCAAAAAGTCATAGCCCTTTTATCGATTGTACAGCAAGTTAACACTAACATTGTTAGGGAGGGGATAGTACAAAATAAGTTAGGGGCGATTATGGATTCTGTAAGAACCACTCAAATAAAGGCTAAGACTGCCGCCGAAGCGTTAAGTACAAAAGGAACAATAGCAGCTACTGCGGCTCAAAAGGTTTTTAATGTGGTAGCGTCTGCCAACCCCTATGTATTGCTGGCTACTGCCTTAGTTACAGTCGTCGGGGCATTGTATTTGTTTGCTACACGTGCGGGGGAGGCTCGTAAGGAACAGGCTAAGTTGAATGCCGAACTTTCTTATACCAATCGCCTGTTAAGACAGCTTGATAGGGACAGTGAATTAGCGGCCGCTGTAGCAGAGGCAGAAGGAAAAAAAGAGGAAGAAGTGTTGAGAATCAGACGGAAGGCCGCAAAAGAAAGGACCGAACTCGCTGAAAAGGCATATAATGAAATTCTACGGAATCGAAAGGCTACTAAAGAGCAAATAGATGAAGCGAAGCTATTGAGGGAGGAAGCGTATAAGCATGAAAGGGACCTAAACGATCAAGCGACTATTTTGGAAGTCAGGCAGAGAAAAGAAAGGGCAGACAAACAGGAAGAGGCATTAAAAAAGGGTATAGCCGCTCAGAAAGAAGCGGCATCGATTGAAAAAGACGCTATTCGTAATGCGGAAGACGCCAAGATACGGATTATATCAGATGCTGACGAGCGTATGAGAAAAGAGGTAGAGAATACTTACGATCGGCAGATAGAGGACCTCAAATATCGCCTTTCTACAGAAACCAATCTAACAGCTAAATCCCGTGCTGCGATAAATGACCAGATACAAAGTTTGGAAATAGAAAAAGGCTGGGAGCTTGAAAAGATAAAAAAGAATCAGGCAGAGCGCCTGCTGGATTTGGAAAGGCAGGTTAACGCCAGTATTGTTGCTGTCATGGAAGAAGGTTTAGACAAGCGATTAGCCGGGATAAACCTAAATTATGACCAACAGGTAGAAGCACTTGAAAAGGAGTTGGGGGAAGAGAAAAAACGAATCGCCGAAGCGCAGGAGAAGGGGCTAAAAGAAGAAGAGAGACAAGCAGTCGAAGCGCAGGCGAAGATAACGCAGCTTATCCGGAATGCTCAGGAGGCCCGAGCGAATGAGATACAGGCGGCTGTAGCAGAAGACGCACAAAAACGGGCAGACCTGGAATTATCGGCGGTTGATGATATGTTGTCTAAGATAGAGCAGAAAATAAGTAAGGCCACTGTTAGGGAAAAAGATGGGCTAAAACTTATCGACGTTGAAGCCACCCGGAAGAACCTCTCCGAAGTAAATTCTGCTTTAGACGAGTATATAGGTAATTTAAAAGCGTACAAAGCCTCAGAGACTGCCGCACATGAATTGGCATTAGCCTCACTAAAGAAGGGAACGCCAGAGTATGAGGCCGAAGTCCAGAGGTATTCCCGAGCTATGGAGGAGGCTACCCGTAAGATATCGGATGCACAGGATATGCAGAAAAAGAATACGGAAAACTGGAAAAATACTACAATCGATGCACTTAAAGACCTATTCGGCAAAATATCGGAGATAGCAGGAGCGGCAGTACAGGCTGTAACGTCAGTTACTGATACGCTAAACATGTCACTAAGTTACGAGATTGAGACACTTAATAAACAGTTAGATGCGCTTAATGAAAGGTATGAAGAGGCTAAACAGCAACGGGAAGATGACGCAAAGAACGTAGAGGATATAGAAGCCCGTCTAAGGGAGGCAACCGGAGGGACTGCGGAGGCTTTAAAAGCTCAGTTACAGGATGCGCTAAAGGCACGGCAAGAATCAGCCAGGGAGGAACAGAAGTTAGCTCGGGAAAAGGAGACGTTAGAAGCGCAAATAGCTCGTAAAGAGAAGGCGCAGAAGCGCGCGGAGCTAGTGAGTAACATAGCGCAAGGCATTGCGAATACAGCGCAGGGAGTGACGCAGGCACTTGCTACTGTTATATGGCCATTGAATATTGCGGTGGCTGGCATTGTTGGCGCTATGGGGGCGGCACAAGTCGGTATTATGACTCGACAGCTTACCAAGCTAGAGAAAGGTGGGGAGATTAAAGGGCCTAGTCATGCAAACGGAGGTGTACCCATCCCTGGTACTAATTACGAAGCCGAAGGCGGCGAGTTTGTAGTAAATAAACGCAGTTACAATGCTAACCCTGAGTTAATACGATTCATTAACGACAACCCTCGATCTTTAACCGTGGCTGATTTAACCGGTTTTCTTCCTGGGGATACGACAGCGCCCGTTATCTTGGCTTCTTCTGAGTCTGGCGAAGACCGAATAATAGAGACTATAAAGGGGATTAATTTTTCTCCCAGAGTTGCCGTGACCGATATTATCGACGCTACCAATGAAGTTACTACCGTTCAGGATATAGCAGGCTTTTAGCTCAATTTTTTGGTATTTCGTCTTTAGGGTATGAAAAAGAAAATACCATTGTACGAGTGTAAGGTAGGGGAGAAAGATGATACCGGTATATTCGCTGTATCCTTTGTCGAATGCCCAGCCATAGAACGGAACTTTGTTGCTCTTAATAAGCAACGCCCCGTTAAACTTGCGCTAAACAAAACTAAGCAGGTATTAACGGGACCGGTGCTTATTCCGGATATGCCTATATACAGACGAGACGACGAATTAGGTGAATACTATATTCGGTATACCGCACCTGACATCGAAAAAATAGCACAAAAGATGATGCGGGACGGCTTGGCGTTAAGTACTACTACTCACCAACATGCTAAACCGTTAAAAGGTAATTACCTTACAGAAATATGGATAATAACCGACCCGGATAAGGATAAAGCCGCTGCGTTGGGACTGGAAGAACTGCCGAAAGGTACGTTAATGGCCTCTTATAAGGTTGAAGATAAGACCTATTGGCATAATGAGGTTCTGACAGGGAGGGTTAACGGCTTTTCATTGGAAGGCATTTTTAATTTTAATAGCGTAAATATGAAAAAAGAGACAAAAACCGCCGCACAACTGGCTAAAGAGGCAGAAGCGGCAAAGA
>ENA-OQJU01000216-OQJU01000216.1-human-gut-metagenome-genome-assembly--contig:-NODE-216-length-41656-cov-5.923711_pt1 | contig 41656 bp, 42 predicted proteins | sample MGYA00242608_ERZ504774 | MGnify/ENA primary metagenome ERZ504774 (study PRJEB26092, sample SAMD00036349) | human gut metagenome | host: Homo sapiens | study: EMG produced TPA metagenomics assembly of...
ATGTTTTAATCTTTCTATTTCTATATCGTGAAGTTTACAAAAATGTTCAAATTCTGCATTGCAAGCCTCAATATTAAATGTGCTTATGTCATTATTGATATTCATAATCAAGAATGCACTATAAATATCACGTTGAATATCTTTGTTTCCTACCTTAGCCCATCGTTGGCTAAGGGATTTTTTTATATACGTTCCGTCAATATGATTAAATTGACTAGCTCTTGCTTTGATGGTATTTATTTTATTGATACTGCAATTATAATAGCTAAGTTTTCTATTAATAATATCTATTAACATAGCGGGTGCTCGATTACCAATTGATTTGCCAAAACGCATTCTACGTTTATAACGACCATCAGCATTTGTTTCTAATTTGCCCTTTTTAGCCAATCCTGCAAAATTCATTGTTTCAACATATATTTCATCTCCCAACGAAATTATATAATTGGCTAAAATTTCGTGCTGTTCTTTTCTTATGCGAGCTTGCTTGTTATATAATTCTTTTAATCGAGCTAATGCTTTATTATAGTGATTTGAACGTACCCATTTTTTACTCTTTTTAATCGTACCATCCTTATTATAGTTGTCGATATTTGTAGCTCTTCGACTTCTGTCCATCTTGCGAAGCAATAACTGCTTTTGCTTTTCGATATCATGTACTCTATCAGCTAATTCAAGTAATTTAACATCTTGATGAGAAACTATAGCAATAGTTGATGGACCAATATCAAGACCGACTTTACCCGTACCTGAAGGGTGTCTCACTTCGCCAGTTGACTGATTATATTTAATAGGGGGTTGCCCATTAAATACAATCTGAACATAAAATTTATATTTACATTTATGCGCTCTTCTAAAAATTCTGCTATAACAAATATCGTGTTCCATTGCTTGGGTCTCATAATCATTATCATAATCAATATCAATTGGTATTTTTAATCCCCTCCAGACAAGCATATCATTAATAATCCTAATCCCAGATTTATTGCTTTTACCCTCGAGAGAATTTAACTCACCATATTTTTTAAAATGAACTTGCTTACCGTTACCGTAAAAGAATTCTTCATATGATTTCCATAGTGCTGAAGCAATTTTTTGGGCTGTATGAGCATCAATATTATTTTTAAAGTGATGTTGCATTGCTTTAACATCCCGATGAAATGCATATTCGCTCATACCGCATTCTTTACGAATACAGTTTATTTGCTTCCATAAAATTTTATTTAAATTTTTGTCATCAGATAAAGAAGACACAAGGTGACGATACTGCTTTGTTTTAATCATTTCCTTATAGCGTTTGTGTGTTACTTTAATTAAAGCATTATAAATATTTCTTCCGATTTCAAAACGCTTATTTAAAATATCTTCCTGATAAATTTCAGTTCTTAAAGGAAATTCGATAACAAAATTAGCCATATCTATCACCTCGTTTTTGTTTAATATCTTTTTCTCTGATTTTCTACATATTGTTTAATCGTTTCACTGCATACATTTCCAGCCGTCGAAACAAAATAACTTCTAGTCCATAAATTAGGCATTTTGGATAGTTCAACAAACTCAGTTCTTAAAAGTTTACTTGTGAACCCCTTAATCTTATGCATAATATCAGACGGACTTAATGCAGGCAAACAATTTACAAACATATGCACATGGTCTTCATTGCATTCAATTGCAATAATATTTATTTTCAGCTCCTCACATTTTATTTTGACCAATTCTTTAAATCGTTGTTCCAAATTTGGAATTAAGAAAATTTTTCTTCTGTATCTTGGACAAAAAACAAAATGATAATTTATCAAAGATACAGTTGTTTTTGTGTATCTATAGTCATTATTCATACACATATTATAACATATATTATATACGCATTCAAATCATAAAGTTTTAAATATAATAAAAAGCGCTGTCCATCCCACCCCTGAAGGAGTGGGCTTTCCGCGCTATATTGTAATATCAAAATCAATATTATTTTTTATTATTTTAGAGTGGTGAGCTCGAGTTCACATATAGAATTAGGATGGTGAATCCGAGAATATTGAGGAAGTTTTTCTTCCTCTTTTTTATATCATGGAAAAAGTCAAAAAACGTGGAATCCTATATAAACACTATAAGTATCACCAAAACATAATGCACAATCCAAATACTTCCCTTTTTTATTGGTAAAATATTGAATATTTCAATCATTAGTGCGCATTCTCCATCTATATTTACGAAGTAAATTAGGTGGAGAGGTTTACAATAGCCCATAAATAAAGTATACTTGCCCAAAAATCACGGTAAAAAAAATCGAAATCAACTATAACTCCTTTATATAAATATTTTATGGAGGTGGAATTTTGCATTTTAGTCTTAAACAAGCACTTACTTGGTTAGTCATCATACTTTGCGCTGGGATAATAATTAGCGGATTATACCAACATACTAGCGAAAGTAACACGAAATCAGAAACTATAGTAGCTACTGATTGGAAAATAATCAAAACAAACATAGGAGGTAGTACCTATTCTGAAGAGGATGACGACTATGAAATAGGTGACAATATTCGTTTAAATGTAAAAGTGAGTTTTGATTTAAACGGTGGTGAAATTAGTCCCGATTTTTCTACTTCTAAAATCGTTTCTACAAACGAAAAGTATGGAACATTACCCGTACCAACAAGAATTGGATATAATTTTGAGGGTTGGTATACAAAAGTAATTGGCGGAACTAAAATAACTGAAGAATCCATAGTAAAAATTAATAGAAATCATACGCTTTATGCTCATTGGAACCCTATTCAATATAATGTTGCATACTATCATAATAATGCTTTATTAGGTACTTTCCCTTATTTATATAACCAAGATATAACAATTAAAGATATTAATGAATTTGGTATTAAGAAAACTGGATATACTTTTAAAGGCTGGACTGACTTATCTGATATTCTTTATACCGCTGGAAGTACAACCTCAAGATTAACAGAAAAAGAGAACTCAACTTTCAAATTATATAGCAACTGGAAAGCTAATGAATATACTGTAAATTTTGACAGCAACGGGGGAACAACACCTCAAAATACAAAAACTGTAACATACGATTCAGCATATGGTGCATTACCAACGCCAACACGACAATACTATACATTCACCGGATGGTATACAGATAAAGAAAATGGTTCAAAAGTTACAGAAAATGACATTTATAAAATTGACGGTAATTCAACTTTATATGCACATTGGGCCCAAAACACATATACAATAACTTTTATCGTTGGAGACAAAACTTATATTGAAACAGCCTTTGAGGGTGAAGACGTAAATATTCCCGATACAAGTAAAACAGGTTATACCTTTAAAGGATGGTATACAAAAGCTTCTGGAGGAACAAAAATTGATGATTTTCAATATAAGACCCAAACAGTATACGCACAATGGCAACCAAATACCTATTTATTAACCTTTGATGCAAATGGAGGAACAGTTTCTCCACATAATAAAGAAGTGACATATGATTCTACATATGGAACTCTTCCTACACCTACAAGAACTGGATATACATTTATAGGTTGGTTCTTCGATAACGATAAACAATTAAAAAACACTGATATTGTTAAGATAACCAGCGACATAACAGTAAAAGCAAAATGGAAGGCAAATTCTTATACAATTAACTTTTATAACGGTTCAACTAAATTAGGTTCAAAAACATTTACATATGATAAACCTGACTTATTACCTCAATTCAGCTCATTTCATATTGATAAAACTGGATACACTTTTGCTGGATGGGGATTATCGAACTCGGATAAAAAACCATCTTACACAGATGGACAATCTATTATAAATTTAGCAGATATAAATAATGCAAATATTAATCTTTATACCGTTTGGCAAGCCAATAAATATACTGTAACCTATATAAGTGAAAATAAAGTTTATGGTACAAGCCAATTCACATATGATAAAGCTGAACCTTTATTAACTGTTAAAGATTTAGCTTTAGAAAAAGCAGGATACCAATTTGAAGGTTGGACTACTGAAGAGGGAAGCACAACTGTTAAATATAAAGACGGAGAAACCGTTAAAAACCTTGTAACAACTCCTGATGGAAATAAAAACTTATACGCAGTATGGAAAGCTAAAGAATATACAGTCAATTACTATAATGGAACTCAAAAAGTAGGTTCTTCTATTCATGTTTATGATAAAGATTCGAACTTAAAAACAATTGCTGAATTGAATTTATCTAAAACAGGATATACGTTCCAAGGTTGGTCAATATCGCCCACAGACTTAAAAGTTACATTTAAAGATGGTGCACCTGTTAAAAATTTAAGTATAGGCACTGCTATTGACTTATATGCAGTATGGACTCCTAACACTTATACAGTTACGTTAGACTCTGCAGGTGGTACAGTTAATCCAACAATAATTAAAGTAACTTATGACCAATCATACGGTGAATTACCAACCCCATCTCGTACTGGATACACATTTAAAGGTTGGTATTTAGGAAGTACAAAAATCACTAAAGACTCAATTGTAAAAATTACATCAAACAGCACATTAGTAGCTAAATGGGAAGCAAATAAATATACTGTTGTATTTGAAGCAAATGGCGGTAATGTTGATGTAATCAGTAAAGAAGTTATATATGATGGAACATTTGGTATTTTGCCTACACCAACTAGAACAGGTTATTCTTTCAATGGTTGGTATTTAGGTGAACAACATATTACAAGCAGTACAATTGTTAAAATTACTTCCAATGTCACTTTAACCGCTAGATGGTCTGCAAATACTTATACAGTTGAATATTATTCAGATGGTTATAAAAAAGGTTCTTCATTACACACTTTTGATAAAGAATCAAATTTAGCGACTTTAGCAGCCTTAAAAATATCAAAACCTGGATATACATTTAAAGGTTGGGCAACCAATTCTGAAACAATGACTCCCGTTTATAATGATGGTCAAAACATTGAAAATTTAACAAACGGAAATGGTACAGTAATCAAACTTTATGCAGTATGGGATGCAAATTCATATACTGTTGAATATTACGACAATGGAACATTAGTAGGTTCTTCTTCTCATGTATATGATATAGCTAAAAACCTTACTACTTCATCCTCTTTAAACATTAAAAAAACTGGATATACATTTAAAGGTTGGGCACTAACAGAAGGAGCAACAACTGCAAAATATACTGATGGTGCAAGCATTAAAAATTTAACTACATCTTTTAATGGCACAGTTAAATTATATTCAGTATGGCAAGCTAATACTTATAAAATTGAATACTACAGCTTAGGTCAGTTAAAAGGCTCTTCTTCTCATATATATGATACAGCTAAAAACTTAACTTCCGCTGCAACATTAGGATTAAACAATCCTGGATACACATTTAAAGGTTGGGCTTTAACAAATGGCAGTACAACTGTAAAATACCAAAATAGTCAAAGTGTTATTAATTTAACATCATCTACTAATGGAGTGGTTAAATTATATGCAGTATGGCAAGCGAACGCTTACACAGTTGCTCTAGACCCTGCTGGTGGTACGGTTAATCCAACATCAATCAAAGTAACATACGATAAGGCTTATGGCACACTACCTACACCAACAAGAAGTGGTTACACTTTTAATGGTTGGTTCTTAGATGACACTCAAATTACTAAAGATTCAATTGTAAAAATTACAAGAGACAGTACATTAGTTGCTAAATGGACTGCAAATAAATACACTATTAATTTTGATGCAAATGGTGGAACAGTTGGTACTACAACTAAAGAAGTAACTTATGATTCTCTTTATGGAATCTTACCGGTCCCAACTTATGAAGGATATGGATTCTCTGGCTGGTATTTAGGAAATGAATTAATCACAAAAGATTCAATTGTAAAAATCACATCCAATAGCACATTAATCGCTAAATGGAATGTTAATAAATATACGATTGAATATTATGATAACGGGACATTAGTAGGTTCTTCAATTCATGCTTTCAACAACAAACAAGCTTTAAAAACTGATGTAGATTTAGGAATCAAGAGAACTGGTTATAGTTTAGCTGGATGGAGCGAAACTGCTGATTCTACTAAGGTCATTTATAAAAATGGCGAAGAAGTTTTAAACTTAACATCAACAAATAATGCTGTTGTAAAACTTTATTCAGTATGGACAGCAAATACTTATACAATTACATTTAATCCAAATGGTGGGACGGGCGGCCCAACAGAACAAAACTTTAAGTTTAATGGTGGAGAAAAAATTACTACTTCTATTCCATCAAGAACTGGATATACCTTTAATCAATGGGTAGCTCACCACAATACTCAATATACATTTAAACCTGGAGCAACTATTCCTAACGGATGGGGAAGCTTTACCTTAGATGCTCAATGGACGGCTAATAACTATAATGTTGAATATTATAACGGAACTACAAAGGTCGGAACTTCTACACACGTTTATGATACAAATAAAAACCTAACAAGTGCATCAACTTTAAAATTAGCAAAAACTGGATACACATTTAGTGGCTGGGCTTTAACAGACGGTGGTACTAAAAAATATAATGATGGTGCAACCGTCAAAAATCTAACTGCAACAAATGGCGGAACTGTAAAACTATATGCATTATGGACTGCAAACCAATATACAGTTACATTCGACCCCGCTGGTGGTACAGTTAGCCCAACAACAAAACAAGTAACATACAATTCAACATATGGCACATTACCTACACCTAGTCGTGATGGTTATACATTTGCTGGTTGGCATTTAGGTAATACTCAAATTATTGAAGGAACAAAAGTTACATCAACAAGTAACCACACATTAACTGCACACTGGACAGAACATCAAGCAACTAAATATACAGTTAAACATTATCTAATGAACGTAAATGGTGTCGGATACACATTAAAAGACACTGATAATTTAACTGGGCCAACTGATAATAATATCATTATTAAGGACCATGCTAAAACTTATACAGGATTTACATATAATTCATGTAAATTAGACGGTTCTTCAACTGCAACAAGTTCAGATACAACAACAATTCTTGGAGATGGAAGCCGTGTTTTAAATCTTTACTACACTAGAAATAAATATACAATTACTGTTGTAAAAGGTACTGGTGTAGCATCAGCATCTGCAGCATTTACACAATATTATCAAAGTAATGTATCAGTAACAGCTACTGCATCAAGTGGATATTCATGGAATAAATGGACTTCTTCTAATACTTCATTATTAGCAGATAGTACAAATGCAACATATGGATTCACTGTACCAGCTGGAAATGTAACATTAACGGCAACTGCCACTACAAATACTTATACAATTGAATATTACTCTGACGGAGTAAAGAGTGGTTCTTCAACTCACACTTACAACACTGCTAAAAACTTAACTTCATTAGTAAACTTAGGCATCAAAAAACAAGGATATACTTTCCAAGGATGGTCAACAACAAGCGGTGGAACAACTATTACATATGGAGATGGAGCAAGTGTTAAAAATCTTTCAGCAACAAAAGGTGGAGTAGTAAAACTTTATGCTGTATGGACAGCTAATGACCAACTATTAACAATCAATCCAAATGGCGGTAGATATGACAATACTACAGCTAATACAAAAATAACTGGAAAAACAGATAGTCATATTAATATTCAAGTTCCAACAAGAACAGGTTATAGATTTAACCAATGGACTAAATCTGGACCAGGTACAATAACTTACGATACAAATAACAAAGGAATATTTACATTTGGAGCAGGCGGAACTACATTAACTGCTAAATGGTTAGCAAATACTTATACTATTGAATACTATAATGGAAATACTAAAGTTGGTTCTTCTAACCACACTTATGATACTGCAAAAAATCTAACAAGCGCATCTGCTCTAAAAATCTATAAAACAGGATATGTATTTAATGGATGGAAAACTTCTGCATCTGCATCTACTGCTACTTATGGAGATGAAGCAAGTGTTAAAAATTTAACTGCCACTCATAGTGGTGTTGTTAAGCTATATGCTTTATGGAAACCTAATGCAACAACACAATTTAATGTCAAACATTATTTAATGAATACAGATGGAACTACTTATACTTTAAATTCTACACAGTCTTATACTGGTACATCAGATTCATCAATTACACTCTCTTCGTATAGAAAATCATTCACAGGATTTACCTATAAAGAAACAAAATTAGATAACTCATCAACAGCAACAAATTCAGACACAACAACAATTGCTCCAAACGGAAGCCGTGTAATTCATATTTATTATTCAAGAAATCAGTATACAATTACAGTTAATAAAGGAACTGGAATTAATACAGTAACTTCAAACTTTACAAAATACTATGGAACCAGTGCCTCTGTTACAACAACGTTAACAACTGGATATTCTTGGGTTAATTGGACTTCCTCTAATACTGGATTATTAGCCAATAGCACAGCTCAAACTTATTCATTTACAATGCCAGCTGGAAATGTAATATTAACAGCTAATGCAAGGGCAAATACTTATACAGTAGAATATTACTCTGACAGTGCTAAAAAAGGTTCATCTTCTCATACTTATAATACTGCTAAGAACTTAACTACAGCATCAGCTTTAGGATTAACAAAATCCGGCTATGCTTTTGCAGGGTGGTCTACGACTTCTGGTGGAACCACTGTAAATTATGCTGATGGCGCTAGTATAAAAAATTTGACAGCAACTCAGGGAACAGTAATCAAGCTCTATGCTGTTTGGCGGTCTAATACACAAACTTTAACAATAAACCCAAATGGCGGGACTTATAATAGTTCAACAAACAACACACAAATAAATGGAACAACAGACAGTACAATTTCTATTAATGTCCCAACAAAAACAGGCTATAGATTTAATCAATGGACATTAACAGGTGCAGGTAAAATAACATATGATGCTACAAATAAAGGCACTTTTACGTTTGGTGCTAGTCAAACTACATTGACTGCAAATTGGATAGCAAACAACTATACAGTCAATTATTATAACGGAAATACAAAAGTAGGTTCTTCTTCCCATACATACAATAGTGCTAAAAGCCTAACAACTACCTCAGTTTTGAATTTGAATAAAACAGGATATACTTTTGCAGGATGGTCTACAACTTCTGGCGGAACTACAGTAAATTACACAGATGGTGCTAGTGTAAATAACCTAACCTCTACACATAACGGAACTGTAAATCTTTACGCTATTTGGAGAGCTAACACTTCAACAAGCTATTCAGTAAATCATTATTTAATGAATACAGACGGTGCTACATATGCATTAAATTCAACACAAAAATATACAGGTACATCAGATGCAACCATTACATTATCTGCATATAGAAAAACATTTACTGGATTTACGTATAAAGAAACAAAACTTAATAACGCATCTTCCACAACCTCATCCACTACTACAACAATATCTCCAGATGGAAGTCGTATAATTAACATTTATTATTCAAGAAACAAATATCAAATAACTGTTGCAAAAGGAACAGGAATAACATCAGTAACTGATACATTTACTGCATACTACGGAACAAGTGCTTATGTAACTTCGACTTCAGCCACAGGATATCATTGGAATAAATGGATATCGTCTAATACAAGCTTATTGCCAGATGGACCAAAACAAACATATGCATTCACTGTACCGGCAGGTAATGTTATTTTAACAGCTACTGCAACAGCCAATACATATACTGTAAAATATTACAATGGTACTACCCTATTAGGTTCTTCAAATCATACTTACAACACTTCTAAAAAACTAACATCTGGTGCTGCGTTAAAAGCTGTTAAATCAGGTTATGACTTTGTTGGTTGGGATACTTCAAAATCTGGAAATACTGTTAAGTTAGATGATGAACAAAACGTGACAAATTTAAAAAATACAAATGATGCAGTTATAGAATTATATGCTGTATTCAGCGATATTGCTAAACAAATAGAAGACACAAAAAACACATTTAATTTCGCAATTGGTACAGTAATTCAAACAACAAATTCAACTAATCCTTCTTCTTTATATGGAGGAATTTGGCAACAAATTGCTACAGATAGAATTTTAGTTGGATTAGATGAAAATGATTCCGATTTTAATACTATTAGAAAGACTGGTGGAACTAAAACTGAAAATATAACAATTGACACTATGCCACGTCACAGTCATACGGGTACAACAAATAATGCCGGAAATCACAGTCATTCGTTTAATTCTAATACGGCACAAACATATGGGGTTGCTTACTCAACAAGTGATACTTCTGCAGGTAATCCATATATTCCAGCTTCTCATTCTAAAGACCATTTAAAAGAAGGATACCATGGTATCTATGATGCTGGAAATCATTCGCACAGTTTTACAACTAACAATACAGGCGGTAGTACAGCACATAACAATATGCAACCATATTATGGTGTATATACATGGGAAAAAGTTGGAAATTAGGAGGTATTTATATGAAGTATAATAAAATAGTTGCTGCTTGTTTTTTATGTTTTATAATCATAAGTTGCTCATTGAATTCAGTAAATGCCTCTACAGTTGATAATCTAATTAATGAATGGAGTGAAGAGACTAATAAGCTAGAAAAAAAAGAATATTATAATTTAGGATATATTAAAATTACTTATGAAGATAAAAATCCAGGTACCATATATGGTGGTACCTGGACAAAAATTGCTTCTGGAAAAAGCCTAATCGGTGTAAGTTCTACTATAGGAGTACGAGATACAGGAGGCGAAAAAGAAACTACACTTACATCCAATAATTTGCCTGCCCATAATCATACAGGAACTGTCAATACTTCAGGAAACCATTCCCATTCATTTTATTCCATTTATGGAACATCAAATGTTTACGGTGCATATTTTATGACAACAGAATCTGGTAAAGGATTAGCCACAAATGCTGGCGGTAGAAGGTTAGTTGAAGGATATGCATCAATTGGTTCAGCTGGAGCACATAATCACAGTTTTACAACTAATTCACAAGGAAAAAGCCAAGCACACAATAATATGCAGCCATATGTTACTGTATATTATTGGGAAAAAACGTCTAATGCGTCAAAAACACCTACCACATTCAGTGGAACTACACAACAAAAATTAGATAAAATAAGTGCTACTCTAGATTCTTTAAAAAGAACAACCTATTACAGTGTAGGAGATGTAATCACTTTAACTACTGATATCGACCCGGCTACTGTATATGGTGGAACTTGGAAAAGAACAGCAAAAGGCAAGAGTTTAGTTGGGGTTGATTCTACAGATGATGATTTCTCCCAATCTAGAAATACAGGCGGAGAAAAAACGCATACATTAACAAATGATGAATTACCTATACACTCTCATACTGGCTCAACATCAACTGATGGATACCACTCACATGGTTATAATAAAAATACATCAAATGCTTATGGAACTGCTTTTTATACAGACAATTACCACGGATGGCCACTATATAGTAATAACCCTTATGATGGAAACTGTTCTGGATGGTATGTCCGTGAAAATTATATTGATATATCTTCTTCTGGAACTCACTCTCACAGTTTTACAACGAGTGAAACCGGGGGGAGTGGTGCACATAATAACTTAATGCCTTATTATACTGTTTATATGTGGGAAAAAATCAGTGATACATAACACCCACATAATGGTACCTGACTTTAGTCGTTAGGAGCGTCCAAATAAACTAACAAACAATAACTATAACATTGTAGCTAAAAAAGCGGACATTGCAGCGGAAAAGTAGATTTTGAAAGCAAAAAAATAGATATTGAAGCGACCTCACAAGTATAAAATTTTGAGGTCGTTTTAATATCCTATTTTTTTATTTATATATTTGATTATTATATATTATATGCTATAATTCATATGCTAAATATACGATTATATGAAAGGAAGGGGTTTTATGACAAATCGATATATTGAAAAGACAACTAGTAATTTACTTAATATTTTACAGACGGTAAAACGTTCAGCATACCAAAAAAGAGGACATAGTGATGTTACTTTTTCTTTTGGTAATGAAAAAGTAGAACTAGTTGCAGATGTGATTCCAGAGAGAGAAGCAGGATATAAAGTAATAGCATCTTTAATCTGTGAAGATACTACTTTAATTGATGAATCTAATAAAAATATAGTAAAGAAAATTAAAGAGACTTTTAATGAAGAAGACAGTATTTTTGTATCCTACTAATCTAAAATCATCATGACGCTAGTTTTGACTAGCGTCATAACACTATATGGAGGGGCTATGGGAAAATATACAGGTAAAAAACAAAATTCGACTCAAAAAAATAGAACAGTATATTCAAAAAATAAAAATATTGGAATGTGCGCTATCTGTGGAAATAAAATTAGGATTTATAATAAGCGTATAATTTGTAATTCCTGTAAAAACAAAATAAACGAATTACAGAATAAAGGGAAATTGCAATATGCTCCCCCAATACATACGATTCTATATCTAAAATTCAAACTTAATAAAAAAAATATACTGGATTATCTTGTTAAATTTCCTTATATGTATGAACAAACATTAAATCATTCAAGTAAATCAGTGAAAAAACATGTATTTAATCGTCAAAAAATCATTACAGAGCAAATGTCTATAAACAAAAGATACCCCGAAGTGGAGATTATTAAAGTATTTCAATCGTCAAACAAAGAAGTATTCTATTACAGAGATAAAAGAACAAAAATAGAATTTGCTGATTGCTGTGACTTTTTAAACAGCAATAAAGTTGGGTATCACTTATCTAAAAGCAAGAATTTATACACCGATAAGTTAAAGCACTATAAACAATTAAAAATGTATCTTAAAAGAAATAATATTTGTTACTTCAAATATTATGATACGCTGCCCGTACACAACCCTTTAAGCGGTATTCCAATGCATTACGATATTGAAATACCATTTAGCAAATTAATGATACTTATTAAGCAAGATAATTACAAAATATATGATTCTAATACATATCACAGTCTTGAAAATGCACAATATCAAAGTTTTATGGATAAAAAAAGAGAAGAATACGCAAAGAAGAATAAATATAAAATTTTATATTTAACACATAATGATTTTGTTACTGGATTATATACAAAAAAAATTAAAAAGGTGATTTAAAATGGCAAAACATAGAAAGAAAATTATTATACATAAGCACTTATCAATAATATACTTTATCATTGGTATTTTTTTCATAAGTAATTTAGTTTCTATACATTTAACAGCTATTAATAATCAAAAAGAATATGAAAAACTTAATAAAACTTATCAAAAAGTTCAAGTTGAAAATGAAAAAACTATTGAAGAATACAATAATTTAAAAAATGAAGATTATTTGGTTCGATATGCTCGAGAAAATTATATTTTTATGAAAGATGGTGAAACAGTAAAAGAAATTTATGACTATTCGGAGGAATAAATAATGTTCGATTATTACCTAGACTTATCTTCTACAAATTCCGGTGTAGTGTTAGTAGGGGAAAAAGTTATTTATATTACTTCGTGGAATTTTTCTAAATTCAAAAAGAAATCAAAAATAAAAGTGGAGTGGCAAATTGAAAAAATGCGATACATTTCTACCTATATTAATGATTTCATAAAAAAATATCCACCTAAAAGTTTTACAGCTGAAGGAATATTTATCAAAAAAGAGTTTCTAGCAAGCTCAGAAACATTAATGAAAGTACATGGAATGGTGATAGAGAAATTTATTAATTATCCCATCAAGTATATTCCGCCTGCTAATATTAAAAAAATATAACTGGTAAAGGCAATGCCTCTAAAGAACTGGTACGTCAAAATATATGTAAAAAGCTTAATATACAAGGAATAAACTATGATGAAGCAGATGCATTAGCATTAATGCTTACAGATAAAAATCTATCTGACTTTCAATCACTAGAGAAACAAATAATATATTTGGAGGAAAAAAATGACTAAGAAATTCAATTTATCAAAATCAACAGCAATAAACTCCTTAAAAGAATCTATAAAAATACTCGAAAATAGAGATTATTCAAAAGCTAGAAAAAACGTGTTCTTCGAGAGATTACAAAAAAACACAAAAGAAACTGATATTTATCCAAATTTAATTAGTTCAGATAAATTAACTCCTGAAATATTAGATTCATTTTCAAAAAAAGTTATTGAGAACACTAAAAAACTGGATAATCATAAAAATACTATTAGATTAATAGACGGAAACAATAATTTGATAGTATTCAAAGGTGATATCTCTCAACCATTTAAAAGCATTGATGATATAACATGTCAGTTATTTGTTAACCATAAAGAACTAGAAAACACTACCGAAATTTATAAAGAAATCATAAACAATCTAAAAGGAACCTGTATAATTTTAAATAATTGAATTACAGATGTCATAAAAATACGGGAATCTGTTATGGAATATTAACTTCAAGTATTATTTCACCACAAAATATAGCAAACTGTGGGACCTTATCACATTATGCAATAGTAGTTCTTGGAAGTTATATAGGTTCCATTCTTCCAGACATAGACTCGACCCAATCAGCCATAGGAAAAAGAATAAAAATACTATCCAAATCAATAAACTTTTTATATGGTCATAGAGGTGTAACCCATTATCCAATTACATGGGTTGTATTTGCATATTTAGTGTATATTTTTTATTGGTTAATTCCCAATTTTATGAAATTATATTTTTATGAGTTTTTTGTTGGTTTTTTTGTAGGGGTTGTATCACATATAATTCTAGACTGTTTTAACTCGACAGGAATTAAAATCTTTATGCCATTTTCAAAGAAAAGAATTAGAATACCTTTAAAACCTAAACTAATAAAAAGAAGCAAGAAATTTAAGTTTGTGTATCTGAGCGGTGAAAAGATAAATGATGAAATATTTTGTATGAAACTTCTTGTATTTTCTATAATAATATTTTTTAATTTATATAATTAAAATTGAATTTTGTATAATATATGATATATTTAGGCTGAATTTATATACGAAAAGGAGAGTAACATGGAAAATTTTGAATTAGATAGAAAAATTATTGAAAAAATCAATTCAATTAAAAAAAATAAAGAAATGATAAGTGTTTTTACAGAGAAAAAAAGAGATGAAAATATTGCGAGCAAAATAGCAAACGAAAATCCCTCACTTAATACTGAAGATGTACTAACTATTATCTCGTTATATAAACAAATTACTAAAGAATACAATTCCGAATTAAAGCCATACAAAGAAACAAATGATTTACTAACACTCTCAATAGGTGAAGATATTATCGATGATTATAAGGAACAAGGGATAGATGACCACTTACTGTTACAAACTGAAAAATATTTTCCTCAAATTGGTAAAATAAAAGTCAAATCTGAGAGAAGTTTATTTCTTTCAGATAATGAAGAAATTCGTCAAAACTTAGTTAAAAAACTAGCAAAAAAAGGTAAAACAGAATATCTGGATATAAATCCAGATGCTTATTTTGAAGCAAGCAAACAATATTATGCTAAAAACAAAAAACATTTAGAAGGAGTATTTGAATCAACCCCAACCGTTAGTGTCTCTATAACATTCCCCAAAAAGTAGGTAATCACCTGCTTTTTTTTATTTATCTATGGCAACTTGACAAAAGAACATAGGGTATAGCGTTGACACTCCCCCGTAGCTAAAGCAAGAGCTTTTACGGATAGTCTGAATAAAATCATTGATGTATATTCTCCACCTATATTTACAAAGTAAATTAGGTGATGAGGTTTACGAAAAATATTAAATGTGATATATTTAATATATCAAAAATAAAATAATAAAAAAATTAAATAAGTACTTATATGCTTTAAATAGAAAGGGATTTATTATGACTTTAATAACAACAGATTATTATAAAATAATGACATCAACAAAAAAAGAAATACAGAATCTATCTCCTGAGTTTTTTAATACATTACATCCAAATGTAATCAAAGCTATTCCTGAAACAATATATCAATACATTACTTTAGAACAAGCAAGAGGATTAAACACACTTGTTTTAAGACGACTTCCTTCATGGTTGTTAGAAAGCTATAAAATTCAAGATGGTGAAACTCCTTATGAACTAGTGAGAGAAATTGATGGAAAAAAAATACCAATACTAGCAAAACCAATCGCTGTAAGATTAAGAAATTCTAGTTCATCCTTAAAAAACAAGCCAACAACATTATATACAAAACCTTTTACTCGTGAAAATGCGGATAATTTGCTGTTAAAAGATGTCAAATTCTTAACACAAATATATCTTAATTCGGCAGTAAAAGAGCACTTTGTCTGGCAGGAAAAAAAAGGCGGTTCATATTCAGCAGATTTTGATGAAATATTAAATATAATAAATAATCATTTTGTTCCTAATGAATTTGAAAAAGACAAACGGTTTGACCATATTCCAGCGCTTATTTCTTTACCAAATCTTTTGGCCCAAAGTAATCTTATTCCAGTAACAACTCATGCAAAGGTTAAGCATTTATCTTATTTTAAATTTGGTGGAAGTGTAAGATATATTTATAAGGATGCTTACAAATTATTATTAATGTTAGATAAGTTACAGATTGCTTCAAAATCTTGTCAGGCACAATACAAAGCAACCAATAAAATGCCTAGAATATTTTTCGAAAATCTATATAAAGAATTACTATCATATGATGATATAGAAAAGTATATACATTCAGGTGAGCTAAAACTGTATGAAGATGAGAGTCATATTTTACAATATGATAGTGCTATTAACTTAATAAGCAAAATATCTGAAAATGGTTATATTAATGCACTGCCAATTTATGTAGAAGTAAAAGAATATTTTAAAAACCTATATGCAGATGATACAGTAGTTGAACTAGTTAAAAATAATATGAAAACATTTGAATATAATGGAAAATTATTTTTCAAATACAATCTTAATATGAATATAAACGCAAGATATATGAATTTCAGAAAAAAACTCATATCAGTTTTAGCTCCATACTACAGAGCTAAATTTGGAACCAAAGAAAGTCAAAGACATTTTAAAGAAAGTAATATGATACCTGATTTAATAGTTGAATGTTTAATCGGAAAGCCGAATTATAAAGGCGAATTATGGACACAGGCATATTATGAACCAAATTCTCTTAGAACATATACATTCCCTGCATATTGTTTAGGAACGTTTGATATAGGATATATGTACTATGATAAAGTTATAAATGGAATAGATAAAGACTTCATATTATAAAGATTTCTTTTTATGTTCAATTTGTAGAGGTGTTAATTTGAAAAATAAGTTTTTTAATTGTTTATTCGCATTATTTTTAATTTTTAGTATTGCAGGATGTACCAATTCTAATGTTACTTCAGACCTTTCTGGTAATATCCCATTGACGGAATATGATACAAAAAATAAGCTCGCTAGAATTGCTACTGATGTTATATCAACAGAAACTAACTTTTCACAAAATATGGTCACGATGATTCAACCTACCAGTAATGTAACAGAAACAGATTTTGTCAATTTGTCTAATGGAATTGCACAGGCAATAAAAACCATAAATGATAGAAAAATTGAAGTAGAATCTTTTACGTGCCCAGAATCAATGAAGAACTCACGTGATAACCTCAAAAATAATTTAGAAGACTATTTAACGATTCTTAATAATATAAAAAATGCAAGCGATAAGAAGGATATCACTACTATTAAAAATCAATATAGTAACTTTAAAAATATCATTTCATCATTGCAGTCAGTAAGCACATCTTTATAATTTAGAAGGAGTAAAAATAATGGAACAGAGAATAATAAAGTCAAAAGAGTATAAAGAGTTTATACAATACCGCAGTAGTCGAATACCTATTAAAGTTTTTAAAGAGGTTGGCTTTTCTCAAATAATAAAGACAGCGGATTTAAAAAAAATACCCTATAATAAGATTCCAGTTTTAGTTTGCAAAGAGTACTTTGCCAGTGCGCCCGCATATGTATTAGCAAAAAAAAATCCTGAGATATTTCTATATTTAAGTTATGAACAAGTTTCTGTTATAAAAGAGAATGTTTTTTGCTTACTGCCAAAAGATATTCTTTTCCAATTAATAGAAAAATATAAAAACATAAGCGAGCTTACAACTGAATACTGGTTTAATAAAAATGAGAATGAATTATTAATTTGCCATAATCAACCTAGTGTAATTGATAAATTAAAAAAAGCAATAAAATAACCATTGTTTTAAGAAACTCGGCTACAAGTAGCCGAGTAGTTCACTTCTAGTGAACGAAATCAAAAATAAGTATCTGAGGATATTAAGTGAGAAATAATTTTTAAGAAATCCGGCGGGAATTCTCGGTTACTTGTAGCCGAGATGAAAGCCGGTCTTTTACTATATGTATGACAATATGATACCTTTATATTTCGATATGTGTATGTGGTATACTATATGTATAGAGGTGATAGCTGTGACAGACTTTATTCACGGAAGAACTTGTGTATATAATATCAATTATCATATTGTATGGTGCGTTAAATATCGCAAAAAGGTACTGAGCAGTAATATATCAAACAGGCTCTATGAACTGTTATCTCAAACTGCAAAGAAGAAAGGATTTGAGGTCGTAGAATGCAGGGTTGGAGAAAATGACCATATACATTGCTTTGTATCAGCGCCACCAAAATTGTCAGTAACTCAAATTGTTAAATATCTCAAAGGAATAAGCGGAAATATCATCCTAAAAGAATTTCCAGAACTTCGAAATGAACTTTGGAAAGGGGAACTTTGGAACGGTTCCTACTTTTGTGAAACAATAGGTTCCACTTCTCAAGAGAATATTAAAAAATATATCGAACGCCAGAAGAGGTGCCAGTTATGAACATATCAATCAAATACAGACTTTATCCAAATGAAGAACAGAAAGTATATTTTGCCAAAACATTCGGATGCTGCAGAAAAATCTATAATCTAATGCTGTCTGACAAGATTGATTTATATAAGACATCTAAAACATTCGGGAGACATACACCTGCAATGTATAAAGATTCCTACCCTTACTTAAAGGAAGTAGACAGTCTGGCTCTAGCCAATGTTCAGATACACCTGCAGACAGCGTTCAGAAACTGCTTCAGTAAAAAGAGAAAAAGTAAAAACGGATTTCCAAAGTTCAAGTCAGCTAAAAGAAGCAGGAAATCCTATACGACCAATAATCAAAACGGAACTGTTGATATAGGAAATAACTGTATCAGGCTGCCTAAAGTTGGAAAAGTTAAGGCAGTCATACACAGACAGCCGGAAGAGGACTGGACTATTAAATCAGCAACAGTATCTCAAGACAGTACCGGCAGTTATTATGCTTCTGTACTGTTTGAATATGAAAAAGAAATTGTACGGATTTCTAAAAACAGTACCAGTGCTGTTGGTCTTGACTATAAATCAGATGGTCTGTATATGGACAGCAATGGAAATAAAGCCATGGTTCATAAATACTATCGAGAAAGTCATAAAAAGCTGGCTAAAGAGCAAAGGAAACTTTCTCGAAAGACCGGTTACAGGAAAAAAGAAAACAAATCCAACAACTATCTTAAACAGTTAAGAAAAATCAACAGTATTCATAGACATATTGCCAATCAGAGGCTTGACAGTCTTCATAAAAAATCTACTGAGATAGCCAATCAGTATGATATTGTCTGTATTGAAGACCTGAACATGAAAGCTATAGGCAATAAAGGCTTTGGCAATGGAAAAGCCACATTTGACAACGGTTATGGAATGTTTATCAGTATGCTTGAATATAAGCTTAAATTAAGAGGCAAATATCTGGTCAGGATAGATAAATGGTTCCCGTCAAGTCAGATATGTAACTGCTGTGGAAGCATAAAAAAACTCAGTCTAAATGACCGGGTTTACAGATGTGACTGCGGATATACCGGTGATAGAGACCATAATGCAGCAATCAACATATTAAATGAAGGATTACGTATACTCCAGGTTTCATAGTATATAGAAAAAAGTAGGCTGGGGACCAGCCGAACTTATACGCTTGTGGACATCATGTAAGACCTGCACTGCGAAATGCTTTTACAGGCGGCGGTGGTTGAAGCAAGAAGCTTGGCTACTTGTAGCCGAGTAGTTCACAATAAATTTAATAGCAAGTATTTATTTTTGTTGATTTTTTTTTAAAATTACCTATATATTGAGTTAAACTCAAATAATATTTGCAGAATAAACGATTATCATATTATATATGTAAGAACATAGGACAACTGCGCGTTTGTCCTTTTTTTGTTATAAATTATGGAGGTGTCAATATTTATGTCTTATAACAAGTGTTTTATAGCAGGAATTATAAAAGGAGAACCATATTTTTCTCGAAATGGAGATAGTTTATTACTTGATTTGTCAATTTTAAGAACAGATATACAAAAAGAAGAATTTCTTACCGTCAGTATAAGAAAAAAAGAAACAATAAAAAAAGCAATAACTGAGCTGGAAGAAGGTGACTATATTATATCTGTTAATGCCCAATTGATGACAATTAATACTTTTAAAACAAAAGAAATAATTTGTCCTCATTGCCAACGTATAACACATATCAAGGCAAAAGGAGAAACAACAGAATTAGTATTAAATGATTTTTCTACAATCAAGAATGATAAAATTGAATCAACTTTGCCAGGTGTTAACAAAGTATTATTAATGGGAAACCTCTATAATGACCCCAAATTTAGAAGTGCTATAAATAATCTGGATTATATTAAATACAAAATAGTAGTAACAAATTATGAAGATGGTAATGAAATAAAAAGTTTTCCCTATATTGTGTCGTTTAACAAGGAAGCACAGAATGCCAAACTATATTTAAAAAAGGGGAATACAGTATTTATTGAAGGCGCCCTTCAAGAACGACATTTTAAGCAGAGGACAAAGTCATTTTGTACTCATTGCGAAACAGAGTTTGATGCTTTAACGAACAGCTATACTAGAGAGGTAATTACGGCTAATGTAAAATATTTAAAAGAAAAAACCAAAGAGGATTTTGATTAAAAATATTTATTGGGAGGTGAATTATGGCTCTATTTAAAAAAGAAACTGAAGAATGGGAATTAGTATCTGATGATTATTTAGATATTGAAGATTACTCCGAAGAATCTCATCACGACAAAGAAAAACCCCCTAAAAAACCCAAAAAAAAATCTACTAAAACAAAGCAGAAAAAAACAGATAATACCAATAAAAATACAATTAATTATCTTTCGAAGAACAATGGGTACGAATATGAAAAGCGTGATAAACAAAAATACGAAAAATTACCACGTTTTCCTTTAATAATAATAACAGTAATACTAGTCCTAAGTAGTTTAGGTATTATAGGATATGTTAATACAGATTTTGATAATAATGGTACACCATATACTATTCCATTGGATATTCATTATAAAAGAAAATACGCGATGATTAGTGACGAAGTGTTAAATCTTTTAAATGACTTTGACGACAAAATTGAAAGTTATATAAAAGAACTTCCTAAAAATTATCTTTCAACAACTGATACACTAAATTCGTATCTTGATACTTTAAGCAATAAGACAAACACTCTAAGTAGATATACCAATGTACCAAAAGAGTTTTCTGCGTATAATTCATCAATATTAAATTTTAGTATACTAACTCAAGAATATATTAATAATTTAATATCTAATTATTCAAATAATGATTACTATTCTTTTGCTAAAAATGGTTTAACTGATTTTAGAAGTTATCTAAAGGAGGTCAATTCGTTGCGAAAACAAATGGATTCATTATTATTTAAAAATATGGAGGTGTAATATGTCAAACGACAAAAATGATGTTATTTTTAAACAATTGACCGCACAAATCGAAGAATATAACAGTAATTTAAAAAAAGAAATATCTAAATCAAAGAAAAGAAGAAATATAATAAATGTTATAGCTGAAAAATGCTGTGATGCGAAATATGGATTTAACCAACTTGGCGGAGACAATGAAATTTTACGTATGTCTGATGTTGAAATGCGTGATTTCATAATCACTAATATACTTAATCAAAAACAAGAATATATAAAAATGATAACAGAATTACAAAATGGATACTTAGAAGAAAATAGATTAAAAGAAGAATTCTCAAGAAAATATTTAATTTTAAAAGAAGAAAACAAAGTTTTAAAAAATAAAGTTTCTAATTTAGAACAACGAATTTCATTGATGCCAAGCAGTTCTAAAACAACTGATACCAAACCAGATAATAATATAAATTTAAATTCTCAAGCAAATAATATATCTTCCAATACTGTTTCACAAAAAAACATAGAGACAGATATTGTATATGTGAATAATGAACCATATGATATTGATAAAACATATCAAAAGGTTAATACCTATCAATTTGTATTATTAAAATTAATTGGGGACACAGGATTAAGTGAGTTTCAAGAAATTTTGGCACAAATTGTTGAAAAAAATAATTTTAAAGAGAAAATGATACGTACAAATATTGATGAACTTATAAATATGCATATATTAAATGAACAAAATATTGGGACACCTTTACGCAGTAAAATAAAACTTTTAGAACTCACAGAGCTTGGAAAAGCAATATACTTCAAAGAAACTGGCAAAAAACCTGAAATATCGGAAATACAAACGATGCTAAATAACCACGCAAGCTTGAGACATGGATATTGCATTAAAGAAACAGCGAAGAGTTTACAAAGACAAGGATATGCAAACGTTTGTTATGATGCCTCAAAAAATACAATACAATTAGCTGATAATCGTAGATATGTGCCAGACATTATTGCAGACCATTCTAAATCTGTAAAAACATATTGGGAAGTTGAATTAGCACATCATACAGATAAAGACTTTTTTGAGAAATTAGACAAAGCAATGAAGGTTACACCAAATCTATACATAATTGCTCCAGATAAAGAAGCTAAAACCAAACTAAGGAAACAAATCGACAAATACACTAAATATCTATTTGTTAACTCTATAAATGCAAAAATTACTATATTTTTGGGTACATTGAACGAACTAGAAAAAAGACAAATATTTTCTAATGAAGAAGAATGTAAAATTACTATAAATATCACATAAAACACGTTTATTCTTGTTTTTTTATTATAAAGTTGATATATCTATGATGTAATAACTACTATTTAACAAGCACCTCAGACATTATATTTTCCTGGAGGTGATTTTTTTTGGGGGATTTTTTTAATTTAATTTCAACAGTTTTTATTAATGCTATAACAGTTGTGTATTTTTATTGTCAAATTTACTCTGCACAGATAATTTTATTAGGTCTGCTAACTGTTGCTGGAATTATTGAATACAAAGAAAAGAGATTCTTAACAGTTGATGATGAACGGAGGGTTATTTAATTTATGATTAATCATGATTATGATGCCGTTCGCTACAAAGACAATACGTTAGGAATAAGAATTTTTGAGGCTATAAAAATAGCAGCTTTTTATGGACTGTGTTTCATTATGTCTATTTATGCAATATCTCTATACTCATATTTAGGTAAAGTAATATGTATTGCGATTATTGTTGGGGTCATAGCTTCACTCATTAGTTGGAAGATGGTCCCACCAGAAAGACCAAACCAAATAATAGCAATGAAAAGAAATATATTTATTTACTCTGGTTTATTAGTTGGGGCACATTTTTTAATAACCAAACTTAGTTCATTAGACCCAAATTTAATGGGAGTCAGCTTAGGCTTACCAACTGGAGAAGTAATAAACAACTCTGCATTAGGATGGATTACTATGATGATTCAATTTATTATAATTGGTACGCCAATTACTCATGTAGGTTATGAAGTTAAACGTATTTGGACATTCTATGGATTTGGATTTGGGAAAACAACAAAACGTAAAAGACAAGAACAATTACAAAAAACAATTGTACGAAAATAGAGTATTTTCGATGAACAATCTCTAACAACTATCAATATTTTGATAGGAGGTTAGATATGACTTTTACACAAAATTTCAAGACTCTTCTTCGCTCAAATTATATTGACGATGAGGAGTTTGATATGGATGATATCATAATTCATGATACATCTATTGAAATAAAAGACGATAAACTACAGTATTTACTCTTTGATTTTGAAAAAAAGGTTTCACCAACAAAATATGAAAGAGTATTTAAAGCAATCAAATTAGTCAAATTAAAACGTGTTCCTAAAAAAGACTTAGGACTCGGAGGATGGCTGGAAATGCAAACTGGTGTAATTACTGGTTTTTATCAAGGCCAAATAAATTATATTCAAATCATGGCAAATATCTGCCATCCAAAAAAAGAAGGTCTTATATATGCTTATGGCGTGCAAGGCGTGTCTGGACGGTGTATTGAAGAAGCAATGAAATTTGCTGACATCCAAATGAAAACGGTTGAACGAAGCATAACTGGGACTTTTCATACTTTAGAGTATACAGACTTAACAGCTTATGATGCACGATGGATTTTTCAAAAATTAGGTTGCATGTCTGATATGCGGGTTATAAGAGGAATCCCTACACCAAAAATAACAGCTGGGCGAGTAACTTCTAATCTTTTTGCTGCAAATGAAAACAGACTTATAGAAGAGCAAAGTGAAGAATTTTTACTTGGAATGGATGACTATGAATATTTATTTGTTTTAACTGCTTCATGTGTAGACCCATTAGTATTATCTAAATGGAAAGAGGCACAATTAAAAGAACAAACATATTGGGCTTCCATAAAAAACGGTCAAAAATCAATGTCTTTTGGTATATCTATGCCAATGGTTTATGCCGCAAATATGGGGGCATCTGAAGGATGGGGAACAAACAGAGGAGAAAGTTTTGGGCATTCTACAGGAACTAACTATTCTCATAGTGTCGGTACAAACGAAAGTTTTTCTACAGGAACAAGTGAATCTGTTAGCCATGGTACCAGTAATTCACTTTCATCAAGTAATAGTACTTCTGAATCTTATGGAGCATCAACTGGTTCAAATTTATCAACAGGAATGTCTAAGTCACTTGGAAGTAGTGAAAGTATATCACATGGCGTGACTGAGGGAACTTCTACAACTACAGGTGAAAGTTTTACCACTGGTACCAATTCTAGTCATTCAACAGGTACTAATCAAAGTACAAGTATCTCTCATGGAACAAGTTCTAGTACTTCTACGCAAACAGGTGTAACTCATAGTACAAGCACATCAGTATCCCACTCACAAGGAGTTTCAAACAGTTTTTCATCTAATGTATCTTCATCCACATCAAATAGCGGAGGTTTTAATGGAGGTATTCCAGGCGGAATATTAGGCGTGTCTGGTTCAAGTTCTACGTCACATGGAAATGGTATAAGTGAAGGTATTGGTTTTAACAGTGGAACAACAACTTCAACAGGCAGCGGTACTAATTATTCCAATTCCAGCAGTAATTCCTATGGCGTTTCTAGCTCTGAAGGATATACTCAAGGTACTTCTGAATCATTCACACAAGGAACATCAACCTCACATGGAACGTCAATTTCACAAGGAACTTCTACAAGCAACTCCACTTCAATGTCCTCTGGATTAAGCAGTTCTGTAGGAACAAGCAACTCATACGGACAATCCCAAAGTGCAAATGCTTCTGCAGGAATTGGAACTTCACAGGGAGTTTCTTCTGGAGTTACTGATTCCTATTCACAAGGAGTTACAAATAGTCATTCAGTTGGAGCAAGTGAGACTATATCAAATGGTACAAGCGAGGGATACAATACGGGGTCTTCTGTTGGCTCATCTACTTCCGGCAGTGTAACTAGCGGTAGTAGTGGTAGTATGGGACTAGGCCCAAGTATTTCTTTTGCAAAAACATTTGCGTGGGAAGACCGAGAAGTAACATATTTATTAGATATGTTAGTATATTCAACAAATAGAATAATAATGGCCAGTAATAATCTAGGAATGTGGTTTGTTGATATATATGTCGCTTGTGAAAATGAAAAAGCGGCATCGGCTGTATCATCACTATCTATGACTGCTTGGCATGATAAAAATGCATTGACTACACCACTTCAGGTATATCAGCCAAGTGATACTGAAAAAGACTATTTGTTTAAACATCTTTCCGTTTTTTCTCCTTCCATAAAAAAAGAAGGTATACCAGGTCAATTTGAATCGTATAAGTATACAACAATGTTGCTTTCAAACGAAATTGCTGCATATAGCCACCCGCCACGAGTAAATGTGGGCGGAATTCAAGCTGCTGTTGATGACCCACCTGTATTATCAATTAGTAACAAACGTCAAAATGGAGAAATATTTTTAGGATATGTTGCAGATGTAGAAAAATACAGTAAAACAAACTGGTATAAATCAGGATTTAAATTTTGTTTACAAAATTCGGAATTACATCATGCTTATATTTCTGGAGCATCTCGTTCAGGAAAAACTGTAGCTGCAACAAGACTAGTTGCAGAAGCTTACACACATGTAAGAAGAGGTGAACAAGGAAAAAAACTGAGATTTTTAATCATGGACCCAAAACAAGACTGGAGAGCATTGGCAAAAATAGTTCCACCAGAACATTTCCGCTTTTATTCTTTATCAAATCCTCAATTTAGACCAATTTCTTTAAATCTTATGAAAATACCAAAAGGTGTTTATACAGAACGATATGCTGATAAACTTCGAGAACTTTTTATTCGTAGTTATGGACTTGGAGACCGTGGTTTCCAAATTTTAGGACAAGCAATCCAAGGAGTCTATAAACGTGCTGGTTGTTTTGATGAAGATGTAATGTATAACGAAAAAGACCCAATAACTGGAAAATATCCTGCAACAGAGAAAAGTAAAAATGTTACTTTGGCTGATGTGTGTAATTTTTTAGAACAACAAACACAAACTGCAGGAATGCCTAGGGATAAAATTGAAGCAATCCAAAGAATATTAGACAGACTTGAACAATTTAGAGAACCACTTTCATCAATCTTTAAAATTTTCTGTAATAAAGGTGATTCAGGAATGGGTATAGATGACTTATTAGGTGCAGATGATGTTATTGTTCTAGAATCATATGGAATGGATACAAAAACCTCTTCATTTATATTTGGATTAATTACATCGAGTGTATATCAATATGCTGTTAGTAACGGCGGTTTTGTAAAACCAGAAAACCAATACGAAACAGTGTTAGTCATTGAAGAAGCTAATCAAGTTTTAATTGGAGAGGACCAAGATAATCTAGGCGGTGCAAACCCATTCGAAATTATCTTAGACCAATCCGCTGGATATGGATTATTTATTTGGACTATTACGCAAAAAATTGCTGACATGCCCCGTTCAGTATTAGCAAATTCGGCATTGAAAATTATTGGCCGTCAAGATGATGAAGATGATATCAAAAAAACAATTGTCCAAATAGGGAAAGATGGCTTAATTAATGACCGTGTATTTAAAAACTGGCTTCCAGACCAACCAACCGGATGGTTTATAATAAAATCTTCACGTAATAGAGATTTTACAATGAATGCTCCTCAGCATGTACTTATCGAATACCTTGATATAGAGCCACCTTCAAATGAAGAACTTGAATACATATTACAAGAGGGAGAAATTATGAGTAAACAAAAAATAGGAGGATAACTAATGGATTTTACTGTACACCAGTCTATCAAAATAATAGCGGTAATAGCAGTTTCAGTCATTATTATTACCGCACTATTAAATCTTGATAGCGTAACTGAATCAAAACAACAGATGCAGTCAATAGCAGATATAAATCAATCCAATAGAGAGAAGACTGCAAATATAAAAGCCTCTTTTTACTAAAAAAATTTAAATTTTCTAAAATTTATTGACATTATTTAAGAAATTAACTAATATACCACAAACAAAAGACATAACTAAAATAAGTAAAGCTGAAGATATATTGATGGAGGTAGTACCGTTTCGATTCTTCAGCTTTTTAATTTGAAACGGGAAAATAAAGAATGCTTAAATCTTCAAAACGAATTTCTTTAATTATTATCATAGTCGCTGGGTTAATTTTATCTGGTAGCCTATTTATGATTTTTGTTGGAAATACAACAGAAGTTTTAGTAGCTACACAAGATGTTAAAGCAAATACAAAAATTAAAGAAAGTATGTTCACAACAGAGAGAGTAGACACTGCATCGTTACCCGATAACTATTTATCTGCGGATTCAGCTAAAGATGTTATTGGATACTACACTTACATAGGTTTCACAAAAGGAAGTGTAATTTCTAAGTCTAATATTGCGACTAGTGCAAAAAAGGCAAGTGGAGCAATTGAGAAAGGGAAAACTCTATTAACCATTAATGCAGAGAATCTGCCAACAGGTATTCAATCAGGGGATAAAGTAAATATAATTATTGGTGCTAATACAGACAGTGGAAACAAAGTAGTTTTAACATATCAAAATATTGATGTTTCTAACATCTATGTTGATGATGAAGGTTCTATTACTGGTTTAGAAGTTAGTGTAACACCAGAACAATCACAAAAAATTGTTTATGCAAAACTAAATGGAGAATTATCTATTTCATTATTACCAATTAACTATAAAGATATTAATTTACCAATCATCGATGAAGGTGGTTTCTTGGATACAAGCTCTTCATCAACCGCTACTGATGCAAACTCAGAAGCACAATAATTTTTAACAGGAGGTAAAATCCCTAGTACGTTTGTGCTAGGGAGAAATTTAAAAATGAAAATTATTATTTTATCATCAAGCGAACCATATGCAACAGAGTTATCTCGCGCCGCTTTACTTCTCGGACATACTATTGTCGCTACTTATATTTCTATAGACGACGTAAAAAAGAATATTAAAAATATAGAATATGATTATCTAATATCATCTGATACTCTTTATCAAAATGAACAGTTAGAGACCTTAATCCAATTTATAAATTCAATCGGAGATATAAAAAAACTGAAATTTATACTTAAAAACCCCGGTATTCATGAGGCATTATTAGCACAGTATCAAATTATGCCATTATATGAAACTACTCCGCCAAACACTGTAATTTCCATTCTAGCTCAAGAGTATGCAATTAATAGTCAATTTGCACAACACTCTCAATATAATGAGCAAAATCTACAATCAACATACCATGTACCAACCATGAATCCAAATACATTTGTAAATGTTGCTTCAGCCCCAACACAACAGAATGACCCTAACCCCGCAATCAATAACTCACAGATTTATCCACAAGGAGAAACATTTTTGGGTACACCCCCAGTTCAAGCAAATACTCCTAACAGTACTACTGAAACCAGTATAGATACATCCTATAATAATGACCAACCAGATACTTTTAATTCAAACGAACAAATCAAAAACATAAAAGAAGCACCGAAACCAATTTTAGGGAGTAGAAAAAATAATACAAATTTTATTAATTTTAAAAATAAATTTATCGTTGTAAATTCTCCAAAAGGCGGGGTTGGTAAAACTACTCTTGCAATCGAATTAGCTTCATTAATTTCTAACAGAGCTAAAGGAATGGATTTAAACCCAGCAAGTAAATTTACATCTTCAAAAGAATTCAGAACATGTCTTATAGATTTAAATCCTTCATTTGATACCATGGCTAGCACATTAAAATGCGTGCATGAAACAAAAGACTATCCAACCATATTAAACTGGGTAAATCGTATCGAAGAAAAAATTTATACTTCAATGACCAATGAAGAAAAACAAGCATTTAATGAAAATAGAGACTTGTTTGATATATCTCCTTTCTGCAATAACAAAATTATTAAATTTACATGGGAGGAAGTAAAGTCTTTAACAGTTTATGATGCACAAACAGGATTATACATTATTCCCGCAGTTGCACTTCCAATGGATGTAAATAAGGTTTTACCAGACTATATTTCTATTATTATTGAAACTATTAGAAAATATTTTGATATTTCAATTGCAGATACTTCTAATAATCTTACATATTTCACTGTAGAAGCATTTCATCAAGCAGATGAAGTTATATTAGTATCATCTCCTACAATTTCTACTTCTACTGTAGTAAATAGATTAATCGATGCATGTAAAAAGATTGATGTAGACACTTCTAAATTTAATTTAGTTATCAACCACCCGAATCGTGCTGATAGTGACTTAGAAGCTGAGAAAATTGCTAGTGTGTTAAAAATCAATTTGGTCGCAGAACTTCCATACGATGAAAATCTAGGAAAAATATTAGAAAAAGGTACACCATTTAGTATAAATACTCCAAAGAGTAAATACTCACAAGCAGTAACAAAATTGGCACATCAAATAATTCCACTATGGACAATGAAAAAGCAAAAAATTAAAAGTAAAAGGTTTTTTAATTTTTAACGGAGGTGAATTAGATGCCTATACCAAATTCAGGGATTAACAATATCTCTGTGTTTAATTCGAAAACAACAAATCCCAACATTTCAAATAAAAATAAACCGAAAAAATTGATATCAAAAAATCCAATAGATTTTATCTGTGAAAATTACAGCGTTGTTAAACATATTGGAGATATGATGAGCAATAAATTAGGTAATGAATTATTCGAAAAAGATAGGAAAGTTGTAGAATCAGAGTGTAGAACAATGATTTTAGACTATCTAAAAGAAAAAGAATTGCTACCAATAGATGCTCTTGTCGCTCAATATCTAAAATTGATTTATGACAATATTTTGGGACTTGGAATGATTCAACCATTGCTTGATGATAAAGAAATAGATGAAATTTTAGTATTAGATTATAACAAGATTTATGTTGAAAAACACGGTAAATTACAACTAAGTCCATATCGTTTTCCAAATTATGAAGCTGCATATGGTGTAGCAAAAAAAATAATAGAGCCACTTAACCGTGTTTTGGATGTTGCACACCCTAATGTTGATGCCCAGCTACAAGATGGTTCCCGTCTAAGTGCTACAATTCCACCTCTAAGAGCAAATGGAGCAATTAGTCTGACAATCCGAAAATTTAAAGATAAGGTTGAGCCTCTAAGTTTTTATGCAGAAAAATATAAATCATCAACACCTGAAATGGTTAAATTTATTGAAACTGCAGTAAAATCAAAAATTTCAATAATTGTAAGTGGTGGTACCGGGTCAGGGAAAACGACTTTATTAAACTCTTGCTCTTTGGCAATCCCTAAAGATGAACGTATTATTACAATTGAAGATACACTAGAATTAAAATTGCAACAAGAGAATGTAGAAACTTACCAAACCGTTGAAGAAAATGTTGAGGGTAAAGGAGGATTTTCTACACAAGACATTGTAAAAATAGCGCTTCGTAAGCGTCCCGATAGAATAATTGTTGGTGAATGCCGAGGGGGTGAATTTGTAGAAATGCTAAATGCAATGAATACAGGACATGATGGTTCAATGTCAACTGTACATAGTAATTCTGCAAAAGATTTTGCGCAAAGAGCTAAAACAATGGTTTTATCTAATCCCTCTACCAACAATCTAGAAGAAGACGCAATATTTAATATGATTAATTCAGCAATAAGTTTAATAATCCAAACTAATCGTTTCGAAGATGGTAGTCGTAAAATCACTCAAATAACAGAAATTGTTGGCTACGGAAATGAAGGGTATTCAAAACTAAGGGAGGCTGGTGTACTTGGTCCAAAAGCTGCGGTAGATAAAAAGAAATTATATTTACAAGACATATTTAAATTTACACAAACAGGTGTAGACCCTATAACAAAAAGAGTCCAAGGAAAATTCGAAGCAAAAGGGTATAAACCTATGTGCGTAGATAAAATGAATGAAAAAGGATATACATTCCCAGATAATTTCTTTGAAAAGCGTATTTTATTGGAGGTTAAGTGATGAATTTTCTATTTAAAACAATAATTGCACTACTACCACTCATCACAGCAACATTAATCGTTGTATTTATTACTTTACAATCATTAACTTCCGAAATGGAATTAAAAAAAGTAATAAAGGCAACAACAAAATCTATGATTGATGCAAAAGTCTCAGATTCTGTCAAAGAACAAAAGAAAAAAAGCTACATTAAAAATTTTATTGATAAACAAAATTCCAAGTTAAATTTGGTTGGAATTACTTACAAATATGAAACATGTATTGCTGTAGCTTCGGGGGTATTTATCATTGCTGCAATAATTGCAAAATTATTATTCAAAGCTGGTCCAATGTTAATGGTTTATTTGGGCTTAGTTTTTGCTGGAACTGTTTTGCTAGCTGTCAATAAACGTGCAGAAACAAAAAAAGAAGAATTAACATTAGAATTCCTAGAAAAAATTAATGAAATTTCAGCACATTTAAGTGTTGGAAAAACTATTCCAAACGCTCTTGAAGAAATCATAAAAGAGCAAAATACTTCACAAGTATTAATTAATGAGCTCATTAGTGTTAAACAAAACTTAAATCTGGGTTACCCATTATCAAAATCCTTTATGCTAGCTTATGAACATTTACAAATTGAAGAAATTAAAACTTTTGCAATGACACTCTCCGTTTATGAAGAAACAGGAGGAAATATTATTGAAGTACTAAAAGCAAATGATAATTTCTTCCAATCTAAAATAAAAATAAAGAACACACAAAAAGTGTATATCTCATCATTAAAAACAAGTCAAAAATTAACAATCGGTATTCCATTAGGTTTCATAGTGCTAGTAATATTTATTAATCCCTCATTCTTTGGTGACTTTTATGGAACAGCAGTTGGAGAATTAGTCGGAATAATTGCAATATCATTTTTGTTATTTGGTATCTTCTTATCAAATAAAATTGCCAAATTAAAATAGGGAGGTAAGTATGAAAGAGTTATTGATTTATATTTCGATAATATGTATATTCCTTATTGGATTATCACTATATGTTTTTATTCAATCAAAAAATAATGACGAAAATGACATTCAGGTACTTATTAATAAAATAAAAAAATCAAGCTTTGTTTCACAAGAGGCAATGATGAAAAAAATGGAAGAAATCCCATATATACAAAGAAAAAACCAAGAAATAGAGAAAATGATTGACATTACTGAAAGTGAATATACATTGGATTCCATTTATAAATATAGAAGAATTGTTTTAATTTGTACTTTTGCCGCATTTATATTGGTACTTATTTTTGTTGGGTTTATTCCTAGTATTTTAACACTCGCAATCGGAGGTCTTTGTTCATATGTACCAGATTTTAGATTAAAACAAGACTTGTCAACAAAATATCAAATATTTGATAAGACACTCCCCGACTACATAAGTAGAGTCTCATTAGCTATGAATGCCGGCATGAATTTGAGTCAAGCAATGATTATTGCAACACGAGCTCTTGATGGTGATATAAAAAAAGAGTTTGTACGATTTTTGGCGGACACAGAACGAAATCAAGACGATATCGCAAAACCTTATATTAATCTAAAACAAAGATTTCCCACAAAATCCTGTGAAAGATTTTGTTCTGTTGTTATAACTGGTATAAAAAATGGTAATAAAATGTCTGAAATTTTAGAAAAAGAAACTAATTATATAAACGATGAAACTCTGATTAAAATGGAAGAACAGGGTAAGAAAAACGAGATAGTTTCGACCGCAATCTCAACTGGTTTTATATTTATTCCAATTACTGCATTATTGATTGCACCAATTATGATGACTAGTGTATAATGTCCGCACTTTAACAACAACTTCAAAAAACAAATATAATTTATATAATTTTTGGAGGTATGCGTATGAAAGCATTAAAAAATTATATTTTAGATGAAGATGCAATTTCTGTTGAACAAATAGTATTTGTTATTGCAGGATTAGCAGTTGCAATTGCAATAGGTTGGTTTATTTATAACTTAGTTGCAGGAAAAGCAGATGATGCGTCTGATATTGCATCAGATGCAAATAGCAGTAAATCTGCAGGTAGTGAATTTAGTGGTGGAGCATTTGGTAATTAATTGAGGCTTATTTAATTAAGCCTCATTCATTAGGAGGTAAAAAATGTTATTGGATATAAAATCTTATATACAAAATACCGATGCAAGTGCTTCGATTGAAACCGTAGTTTTAGTAGTTGCCGCTTTGTCAGTTTCTATTGCCGTTGGGTGGTGGATTTTCAACACTGTAAAAGGACAAGCTGATAATTCTTCTTGTAGCGGAAACGATAGTCCATTTTGTATTGAATAAAACAATTCGGAGGTACATTGATGTTATCAACAATATTTTTAATATTATCTTTATTCTCTATGTTTTTAGGCGTAATCATTGATATAAAAGAAAAAAAATTCCCTAACTATATAGTGATTATACTCTTATTTCTAGGTATGTTTTATTATTGCCAAACTAACAGTATAAAAGAGCTCATAGTACCTCTATGTATGTTTGTCTTATTTAACTTTATTGGAATTTATTTACACAAGATAAAACTAGTAGCTCCTGGAGATATGAAATTCTTTTCTCTATTTCCATTCTTTATAGATTGGTCTACTAAAACATCTATAGTCTTTATTTTTATATTAGCTTTTGTCTCTATGATATATGTATCCATCAGAATTTTTAGAAAAGAAAAAAGTCTCAAGTCTATATTTACTAATTTTAAGAATCAAATATTTGAATTAAAAGTATTTCTGCTATCAAAAATAAGAATCTCAGCTGATTACACTCAAATTTCAAAAGACGAAGGAATCGCATTTACTGTACCATTATTTATCTCTTTTCTAATTATTTTTTCTTGTCAACAATTTGGATACATATAGGAGGAGGAAAATAAAATATGTTAAAAAATTTTTTCAAAGATGAAGAGGGTAGCGAAGCAGTTCAAATGGCAATTTTGCTACCCATTATTTTATTGCTTGTTATGTTTATTACAGACCGCTTTATTCAATATGAAGGTTTAACCACAACAACTGTAGCTTCTAATGAAGCACTCAGAGCAGCCGTAGTTCAAACGAATAAAGAAGATGCAAAAAATATTATAAAAGATACTCTAGAAAATAGGTTTTCTGAGGGTGGTATTGGTTGGTGTAGTGGCAGTGACCTAAATCATTGTGTAAACTGGAAAGCTTCAAACACAACAGGCAGTATTTCTAGTTTTAAAAATAATTCAAATTATCAACTTGCGGTTCAACTTGATGGTGAATGGGAAAAAGGAAGTTATTTGACCCTTGGGGTAAGAACACATAAGGCATCTATTATTCCAAGCTATTCTAATTTCCGTAGACTTTTATCTGGTGGGCCTATTTATCATACTCACACGTATGTAATAAAAGCTCTTGTTGAAGGTGAAAATTAAAATGAATTTTTTAAAAAAAGAAGATGGGAATGTAACCGTTGTTTTAGTCGTTCTATTACCAGTTTTATTATGGTGCCTATTTTTCTTTGAAAGCAAAATGCAAGTTCGCTGGATATATACTCAAGTACAATCAGTTCTTGATTTCTCCACACTAGCGGGAGCTAATACTGGGGAAACACAGAAAAGCGGTACTGAATATGTTTGTAGTATCCCTTATTCTGTAAGTGAGCAGACAAAATCAGGTTATCATGTTGCTGTTAAACTATTTAAAGAAAATGTCAAAACACTACCAGAAGAAATTAAAAACGAATTGCTAGCTCAATTACAATCAGGTGATATAGAAGGACTTAAAGATAGAGATGCTCAAATGGGAGGTTATATGATAATGTCAACATCTTTTAAATATAAACCCAACATTCCAATATTTTTTCGCAATTATGTTGTAACCGTAAGTTCCACATCTAGATGCCAACCAGATATTTAGGAGGTAGAGTACATTTGGCAAATTTAAATAAAGAGGATGTAATAAAAGAAACCAAGAAAATACAAAAACAAAACCAAGAACTAGAACAAAAACGAGCAATCCTCAATGAAGATACCCTAAAGTCTAAAATTCAGAGTAAAAAACAAAAAAAAGAAGAAATCAGTCTCGATAGACGTCTAGGGTATAGACGAAAATACTTAACAGAGAAATATAAAAAATTCAAAATAATCTTTTATGTTGCTGCTGTTTTAATTTTGATTTATTTAATGTTTATAATTATGCCGTGTAAGGTATAAACCAGGAGGTTATATGAAAAACAAAAAAAGATTATTATCTCAAAAGATAGTATTAACTTTTCTTATAATAAGTATGGTTGCCAGCTCCCTTTTAATGTTGACAGGGTGTTCTGCTGAAAAGTCTCCAGTACAAGTGCTCGACGAGACACTTCAATATTGGAAAAATAAAGATGAAAAATCATTTAAAAAATCTTTTAAAAATAAAAAGGTAGCAATGTATAGTTTGATAGAAACCTCTGCCGATGATAATAAAGACCTGATAGAAATTTCTAAAAAGCTAGAAGAAAAAATCTATTCAGGTCTAAAGTATAAAATTTTATCCGACAGTCAAAATGATGCAAGCCATGCGACTGTCGATGTACAAATTTCTACAATTGATACTAATAGCTTCCTAAATGAATTCATAAAAAAAATCATGAATTTTTATTACGAATCAAAAAGTACAAACAGCTCATTAAAAGAAGAACAATTTTACGAAGAAATTAATGAAGATTTTGAAAAAATAATTACTGCTCGTAATTTTACTGTTACAGTTAAATTTCAAAAAATAAATAAAGAGTGGAAAATTACAAATAATGAAACCTTAATTAACGCATTAACGGGAGGTTATCTGGAGTATCAGTATTAGGAGGATTTATTATGGCTGAAATTTATAGAGTTTATGAACGTCCCAATGAGATGATTACTATTGTGGGAAGTTTGGCTCAAATATCTGCAAATGCTGTTGAATTATTAATTTCTTTTGAAGCAAAAAATGCCAAGGACATAATGCTCGATGCTGTGAAAGAAAACAAATTTATACCACTAATTACTAAACCTGAAAAAATAAAAACACTAGTTATTACTAAAGATGGCAAGGTATATCCGTCTACATTTTCAATGTCAGCTTTATCATCACGTATTTATAAAGCAACTACAAAAGATTATTACAAAAAAGAACTTAATATAATAACGAGGTAACAGAATGGAAAAACAAAACTGGTCTTCTTATATCTCAAGATTTATAGAAAACAAAGATAAATGAAATGTATATTGTTCGTTATGCAGATGATTTTAGAGTTTTCTGTTGCTACAAAAAAAGTGCCGAAAAAACCAAAATGGTAATTACTCAATGGATTGAGCACCGATTAAAATTGGAAGTATTACAAGGAAAGACAAGAGTTATAAGTGTTAGAAAAAGATACTCTGATTTTCTTGGTTCAAGATTAAAATGATATAAAAAAAAAAGAAGTTAGTTGTTAAATCACATATGAGTGATACGCAGTTCAAGAACCAGAAAGAAAAGCCCGGTATCACAGACAAAGAAAATTGCTTCTCTCTCAAAGAGAAAATCAGCATTATAAAAAACAGGACTTTATAATTCAATGGTATTAGGTAAGCAAAATTATTATCAGGTTGCAACAAATGTAAATCTGGATTGTATGAAACCTAATATAGCTGCAATGGCTATCTTCACTAACAGATTAGGTACAAGCAAAAAGGCAAGTTGAGAAAAACAGCCAGACAACTTACAACTAAGGAAGCAGCAAGATATGGTAAATCTAAAATGTTTCGATATGTTGCTGCGAGGGAAAACCAGTGGCAAAAGTATGTTTATCAGACCAGTATACTCCAAAGGGAAGAAATTTTATCCATATCAATCAAGTGTTGATAAATTACTGAAGTATTAGTTAATGAAATTATCTTTGGAAAATCGCACAATAGAATATGCAGACAATCGAATTTCGCTATTATCTGCTCAACACTGAAAACGCGCTATAATTCTAGAAGAAATTCAACAAGTTAAAGAGATACATTGTTATCATATTGTAGCAAATGGTGTTGGTGGAAATGACGATTATAAAAATTTAATTTTGGTAAAAAAAGCTGTACACCCTCTGATACACGCTAAAACAGAAGAGACTATACATAAATATATAGCACTATTGGAAATGAATATAGCCTGACTCATAAGACTATATAAATACAGAATATTAGCTAGTAATTAAGAAATAAACTTAATATAGATCTACTACATAAATACTTTTCAATATAGCCACGACAGATTGTGGAATTCGGTAAAAGTTACACGCTCCGTGTAAATGGGAGGAAGTTTTAGATATTTATAATGCAAAGAACTTACCTATCCATATATCAGTGTTTTTTAGCAATATACAATTTTTAATATTTATGCCATTCGTAGTAATTAGTATTTACTTGGGGTTTAAATGAGAGTTTTCCAAACTGATCGACCTTTTGGCTGTTGCCTTGATTGCAGTTTGATTAGCATTCAATGCAGCCGGTGTAAAAGATGTGCTTTTAGAACATCTCAATAATATTATCATCGCCTAAGAAAAATGTATTGCTTACATCTATACATTGTAGTATAATTGCCATAGAAAAAGGAATACTATTTCTATGAAAGGAGCTGTTGTTATGGTAAAGTCAGCGAGCGTATATGCAAGAATTGACCCTGCATTAAAAGAACAGGCAGAGGCCATATTATCTGCACTGGGTATCCCGACTTCCAATGCGATTGATATGTTTTTCAAACAGATTGTCTTAAAAAAGGGACTTCCTTTTGAAGTACGATTGCCGTATGAAAACCCTGTCTTCATGGGTATGCTTAGCGAAGAAGAATTGAACTCAGAAGTTGAAAAAGGATATGCGGATATTTTGTCAGGAAGAACAAAGCCCGCAAAACAGGCATTTGCCGAAATGCGCAAAGATTTTAAAATATGAAATTTGAAGTAGAATTAACAGAAAGAGCCGATAGGGATTTAAGGAATATCTTTCTCTATATTGCAGTTGATTTAGGTGCACCTGAAAATGCAGAAAGACAAATCAATCGTTTATGGGATGCTATTCTCTCTCTTGATGAATTGCCGGAACGGTACCGCTGTTATGAAGATGAACCGTGGCGCAGTCGAGGTATGCGCTTTTTTTCGATAGATAACTTCGTTATTTTATATATTCCTTATTTGGAAAAAAAAGTTGTGCGTATCGTTACAATCATGTATGACGGACGTGATATAAGTGAACAGTTAAAGAAAATTTAAGCATCGTAAAAAATGAATATGGTGTAGTAATTAGCAGTTGGTCTTTTTAGATTGATTGCTTTTCTATTTTATTTATTTCGCTGTTTAAACATTTTATTATTTGAAGATTTGCGGAGATTAAAGAATCGTTGTAGTCAAAATGATAATCACAGTATTCTTGGCTAGTTCTCTTAATTCTTCAAACCTGGATGTAGACATTACTCTGGATTTATTGCATAGTAATACACAGTCGTTATGAGATAACTTACTAATACGTTTTACAGTTTTATATTTATTTAAAAGATATAGCGCTGTATCATGCTATTTGGGAAGCATCGATTTTATCAGTTTTGGTTTTTCTATTGAAATAAGCGATAGTAAAACGTTTGACTTGAAGTGGGTTCAATTCGTCAAAGTTATATCCAATAGATGATAAAAAGAGTTTTAAATTCTTCCCATAAATACCGGTTGCTTCTAGACCTATTTTGATTTTTTGGAAATGATTCAACGGGTCTAGAACCAACTTCAGTTTATCGAATCCTCCTCTTATATTTTCAAAAGTGAAAGATTCTAACATAATCTCACCTTCAAAAGTGATGATGAAACAGTCGTGTTTATATTTGGCAATATCAATACCGACATAATACATACAAGTTTCTTCCTTATGAAAGTGATATATGGGATGGATTTGAATTACATGAGTCTAATCTTGTGTTAAATGAAACATCAAGTGTTATCTAACTGATCAAAGCTATAAATAAAAAAACTGTGGTACGATGCTCCTATAAATAGTCCTCGCCACAGTGAAAAAACAAATCTGCATTCACAATTACACATTTTATCATATCCTGAAATGATACCGAATAATTCAGATGGAAAGGAAAATTGGCATATTTGATTTATTACTCTTTGTACGAGTTACTTTAATATGCCGGGAAAATATTATTTGAATACCGGAGATATCGAATAATTAAATAATACAAGTAAAAAATGAATGAGCAAATTAAAAGATTTATAAAAAAATTCACCAAACTTTGCATCTACTAAAAAGGCATGGGATGAAATCTTAGCAGATGTGGATAGATATTATATTAAACCATCATTTACTGCTTCATCACATGAGGTTGACGCAGATAAATCTATTGAATTAAATGATACAAATGGTGTGCTGAGGGATATGGTTATTACTAAAAATGGTGGATTAGATGTATCTATTCAAGGTAAGTGATCCAATGCAGATTGCTTTCAAAGTAAAAGTCAATAAAACTAGTGAACTTTTACTAACTAAATACAATGATAACAAAAGTACCGTTATACCAGATACTACTTTTATGGTTACAGGTCTAAATGGGTTTGATAAGACATTAACGATGATGAAAATGATCAAATTCATTTAACTGGAACATATAAAGCTGTAGAAAAAGAATCAGCTAATGCGTATATTATCAATGTAAATGAGTTTGATTTTGGAATCAAACCAAGTGAAACAACTTCGTTAGAAGTGGCTAACGATAAGCATAAAAGTACTGCTACAATCAAGAAAGTCAAAGAATTGGGTGATAAAATCAATGGAGCACCATTTGACATTATTGCAGATGAAGTGATTAAAAACAAAGCAGGAACAAATAAATATTACCAAAAGGGTGACGTTGCTGATACTGTAACAATTACTGATGGTGTAGAATGTTCAACTAAAGAACTTCCATTAGGTCGCTATAAGGTTATTGAAACAGAAGCACTAGATGGATATCTGCTCAATTCAAAAGAACATTTTGTAACTTTAAAATACAAGGATCAAAATACTTCATTAGTATATGAATCAGTCGCTTTTGAAAATAAAGAATCTACAAGAAAAATAGCTTTAACGAAGTCTATCGATACTTCAAAGGCCAATGGATTACAAGGTGATGCTGTTTTAGAAAGCAATCGTTTGATTTCATCTATGAAATCTGGCTTTTGTAAAAATATGACTTTCCTCTAATACAGTAATAATATCCAAGATAATTCAAAAAACTGATCAACTTAACAGAGCCCTAGCACCAATCAGCTAAATATATGACTTTCATATCTTTGTACAAATCACCTGTAGCATATAGATGTTGAAATGCAAATAGTATTTCTAAATAGGTTGCCTGTTTTGTTGTGAAATCAACAAAAATACCAGTAGTAATACTGATTTGGAAACAATCTTCTTCACATCAAACATATCACAAACATGTTTGTTTTACCATACGTCAAAGTAATTGATATTATAGGTACCATATTTCTAAAAAAAGTACCGTCCTCACCGAGAAGTGTGTAACCCTTATGTTATAGTCTAAGCTTAATCATGACGAATAAAATAATTGAGCAAGCGAGTAAACTGTCTTATTATGTTTATTAGAGCAGTTAAAAACAAAGTATTACTTAAGTTGACCCCATTGTGTTCTTTGATAGATAAAAGGCTTCTTTTTATACTATAAAAGACTATTTTCTTTTTCGTTTAGAAGATGAGGGTATATTTAATTGTTGGCGATATTTTACAATCACTCGTCTGGAACAATATAAATCCAGTTCTTC
>ENA-OQJU01000246-OQJU01000246.1-human-gut-metagenome-genome-assembly--contig:-NODE-246-length-38743-cov-18.305850_pt1 | contig 38743 bp, 33 predicted proteins | sample MGYA00242608_ERZ504774 | MGnify/ENA primary metagenome ERZ504774 (study PRJEB26092, sample SAMD00036349) | human gut metagenome | host: Homo sapiens | study: EMG produced TPA metagenomics assembly of...
ATTAATAGAGTCCATAGTGATATCGATACCTCGTGTATAAGATTTTAGATTAGAGACCTTAATCATAACACAAATCGGTATTCACTATGGATTTTTTTATGTGTTCAATTTCATTGTACAATTAACCAAAAAGATGCTTTTTATTTTCAAAAGAAAAAGGACATAAAGATGAAAAAGCTTTTCGAAAGATGGTTGAAATAATTGATGCTGATATGATGACGTGTTTAAGAATTAGTGACTTTAACACTACGGGATTAAGTGGAATTAAAGAAGGTCGGAGAAATACACCTTTTTTTAATTTAACGAAAGGTTCTGGAAATTGTAATAAAGGTGCTGGGAGTGGGGGTTCAAAAGGAATAGGAAAATTTGCTGCGTTTGTTGCAAGCGGAATAAATACTGTATTTTACTCTACTCATACAGTTAGTGGAGAAAAAGGCTATATTGGTATATCTAAATTAGCATCAAGACCCATGTCGATGGAGAAATATGGTGTAGATTATTATTATCCAGAGATTGATGCTAATGATACAGGTGAATCGACTCAAGGTAATGGTTATTATTCGACTTCAGAGAGGCATATAGCTGTTTTAGAAGATTTAATATTAGATAATAATTTTGAACGAGGTTCAGCGTCTGGAACTGATATATATATATTAGGTTTTAATGATGAAAAAGATTGGGAATTCAGAATTATAGCAAAAGTATTAGATAGCTTTATGGGAGCATTTTTATTAACGGATTTTGAAGTGGTAGTTGAAGAGAAAATAATTAATAGAAATAGTATAGCTACTATAATTAATGATAAGAACTTTTTAGATGCGTGTGAAGAGAGATTATCTAAATCCATAAAAGCTCAATATGAACTATTGTTAAATATGAATGAGAACTTTAGGCGTATAAATATAGAGGGATTGGGTGACATTAATCTATGTGTAAAAACATATAGTCATAATGAAAGAAACTCAGCGACGAAAAAATGTGATTATATACGATATCCTTATATGAAAATCAAAGACTATAGAAAGAGAAGCGTTTTAGATTATTCTGCAGTATGTGTTATTGAAAATAATGATCTAAATAGTTTTTTACGTGAAATTGAAAATCCAGAGCATACAGATTGGCAGATAGAGCGTTTAAATTATGATAAAGATAAATATAATCAAGCACGTAATGTAATAAAAAAATTAAAAAAGGCTATATCCGAATATATTGATGAAAAGTTAATGACTGACTTAGGTGAGCAAGTGGATGCTACGGTTGCAAGTGACTTAGTTCCTGATTTAAGTAATGAAGAGTTACAGGGAAGCGGAGATAATAATGAGAAATCGACAATAGGTAATAATGCTACTCAGGTGGTCGGGCAGTTGAAACCAGTTAATAAGGTAAAAACTATCTCTGATTTAGGTAAAACAGTTGCTAATATTGAAAAAGATGATGGTGGCTCAAGCTCTAATTCGAATATAGGAAATAATAGTGAGAGTGGCGATGGCGAAAAGCGGATAAATCATGATGATGGAAAAAAAGAGGTTGAAAATAATGAGACAGGCAAAAAGACTCTATTATCAGAAATAAAATATAAATATATATATAATAATAAAACAAAAATGTATGATATTATATTTATTTCTCCGTATAATGAAGAAAATTGTAGAATAATTGTAGAAGCTTGTGGTAGTGGTTCGGATAAATATAAAGTGAAAATTGATAAGGCGTATATTGATGGTAATGAGTGTAATATAAAAAAAGGCGAAATTAGAGACTTACAGCTGAAGATAGGTAAGTCATATAAAATTTCTTATATGGCTGCTAATATGAGAAAAGTGGCAGTAGAGGTGAAAGTTTATGCAATTCGGTAAAAGAATATTTCCTTATCCAATACTTAATAGTAATGAAGAACTAAGTGAATTTAAAGAAGGAATAAATTTTAAGTTACATATTAATGAAAATCATAATGGAGATTTAATAAAGGAACGTGACATCATATTATTAAAAGATATTTATTTTTCAGTTAATGACCCAGAAATATTAGCGCTATTAAATGATCAAAAATTAAAATGTGAGGTAATAATTGAATGTCCTAGTACAGTTTATCGACATCACGAAGAAATTTATCAAACTCCAAAAGATATAAAAATTAAATTAGAAGATCTTAATGATGCGGTAGAAGTCTCTGCATTTCTTTATGTGAATACTGATATTTTAGATTTTAAAATTAAAAATTTTGGAGATTTATATCAAGCGTATGAATTTACTCTCGAAAGATATGATGTAATAGGAATTGATGATGGATATAAGTTTATAATTGATCAAGATGAAATACTCGACGGTAAATACCCATCAATATTTATGGTTATAAAAAGGGATATTTCAAAAGGAAAATGGATTGAATTTAGTATAGAAGAAAAGAAAATCTTAATTATCTTACCAACTAATAGTTATATATATTATTCCAGATTGCAGGAATCTCTTGCTTTTAAAAATATCTTACTAGCATCGGTAATTATGCCTGGTTTAATTTTTGCATTACAATTTATAAAAGAAAAGCTACAGAATCGAGATTCTGTTGCGTATGAAGAACTTAAATTTGATTATGCTTGGGTAAAAGCAATTGAATATAGTTACAAAAGTGAGACTGGGCGAGAATTGACTAAAGAGGTTTTTAATAATGAGGAACCAGCCGTTTTGGCACAAATAATATTAAGTGATGCAATAAATAAGTCGTTGGAGGAGTTGAAAGAAGTAGCTTTATTTGACGAGGAGTGATTTCAATGGGAAAAATAAATATAAGTTTCATGGCCGAAGATACTTTTTATTCATTAAAAAAGGATATAGGACAATATTTACCATATTTTAAGAAGAATAAAACAGATTCTCAATGGATAAATGATATAACTTCTAATCCTACATATATTACCAAAAGATATGAAATTGAGGACTTTACTTTAAAGATACCTGAAGGAAACAATGATCGATTGACAGAAGCTGAAAACTCCAAAATTATATATGAGGCGCTTAAAGATTTACCGCCATATGTATTAGCTAATAAATATTTTTGGGCATGGATTATGTTTGAAAAGTGTTATAGAGTAGCTCTTATTATGATGAAAGATAAGAAAGAGACTACTTTTAATAATCAGTGGTTAGGGGCATCAACTGATAGACGAGGTTTATTTTTCGGATTAATTTCTAGAATGTATTTTAGAGTTGCTTTAACTATTGATGAGACACTATTAGATAGGTATGAATTGACTGATTATGTATTAGAGAATCCTTCAAGATTTCGTGAGCTTAGTTGGCGAAATATTGTTAGTTGTAGACATATTGTTAGAGGATTTATTAAAGGTATAAAAAAAGTTAATGATGTGTATAATAATGTTGAGAAGGGAGTAATTTATGCTAGGTTAGCAAAAGAGCTATCCACATTAGGTAGTATTAAGGTGTTAGATTTTATTTCAGAAAGCGAAATCATCGAATTTACAGAAAAGACATATATAGGACTTTTAAAAGAAAAGAGACTTATTTAAATTAAAAACTTTTGTCTAATTAAAAATTAGACAGAAGTTTTTTCTCTTTCTTTTAATAACTTCATTTTTTGACTCAGATTTATTTTTGTTAGGAAGTGATTTACTATTTAGGCTTAAGCTTATATAATAGTATAAGGAAAGATCTGCAAAGATTATAAATTGTAGAATAGGAGGCAATTGAATAATGAAACCCTTTCTAAAATGGGCCGGTGGCAAAGGTCAGTTGCTCCCTTATATTGCACAATATTATCCATTTGACGATGAAGATTTTAAAAAATACGCAGAACCTTTTATTGGTGGAGGGGCTGTGTTATTTGATGTTTTAGAAAAGTATAAAAACTTAGAGCAAGCATATATTAGTGATATTAATCCATACCTTATTAATACATATATATGTGTTAAAGTAGCAGTAGAAGATTTGATTGAGCAACTATTAATATACCAAGATGATTTTAAGCTTAAAGAGCAAGAACTACGAAGAGAATATTTTTATAAAAATAGGTCTCGCTTTAACGAATTGGTATTAAAAAAAATTCGAGTAGTTAAAAGTAAAAAGAGTTTAAAAAAAGACCATATTGAAATGGCCGCTTTGCTAATCTTTTTAAATCGTACTTGTTATAATGGCTTGTATAGAGTAAATAGGAATGGTCTTTTTAATGTGCCGATTGGAAACTATAAAAACCCCTTAATTTGTGATACTGACAATTTGAAGGTTGTATCAAAAGCTCTAAAAAAAGTTAAAATTGAACATGCTGAGTATCAGCAAGTAGAAAAATTTGTTGATAATAATACATTTGTTTATATAGATCCGCCGTATCGACCAATATCTCAAACTGGGAATTTCACTTCCTATACTCCCCATATTTTTGATGATGAGTCACAAGAGGCTCTTTGCGAGGTTGTGAGGTCTTTGTCAGATAAAGGTGCAAGAATATTATTGAGCAATTCTGACCCTAGAAGTGTTGATCCTAATGATTATTATTTTGATAAATTGTATGATAGTTTTTATATTAAGCGTATAGATGCACTTAGATTGATTAGTAGGGTAAATAGAGATAGTGTTAAGGAGTTATTAATAAGTAATATAAAATTATAGCTATATTTTGGGGAGTTTTTGCTACTCTTATAAATAAAAAAATTAGCGTCTAAAAATGAACCGCCTCTTAGAAGTAGATTTTTATATCTAATTCTAAGAGGCGTTTTTTTGAAAACGGCAATGCCGCTAAGGCCTTTGAAGAAGCTCTCCGCTTGCGACACGCTTTAGATATTCGCAGTTTGCCAACCTGTCTGATTGAGTATGGTGAAAAAGCAGCACTTGTGAATGGGCTTGCCGGTTATGAAGAAGTTGTAAACATCATAGAACGTATGAAAGCGTGATTGTTATATAAAATGCTAAATGCCGCATCGGGTTCGATGCGGCATTTTTATGCTTTAAAATTAAATTTTATATGTGTTTATTCATCGCTATTCGTCATCTTCAGGTAACTCTTTAATCACCTTCGCCGGTACACCGCCGGCTACAGTATTGGCAGGGATATCTTTGGTTACCACTGCGCCGGCTGCAATAACAGCTCTATCACCGATCGTTACACCGGGAAGAATTGTTACATTACCACCAATCCATACATCATTACCGATAGTTACAGGTGTAGCCACAGCCATGTGATTGCGACGTTCTTTGGCATTTAAAGGATGATTGACTGTTGTAATGAGCGTGTTTGGTCCAATCATAACATTGTTGCCGATTATAACGGGAGCAATATCTAAAATTACTCCATTGAAGTTAATTAAAAAGTTATCGCCTACCGAAATATTTTTGCCGTTATCACAAACAAAGCGAGGCAATATGACCGGATTTTGGCCGACTTTACCAAATAATTTGCGAATTACGGTCTCGCGGGCTTTATAGTCGGCGGCACTGAGGGCGTTCAGCTCCTCACAACCTCTTACGGCATTCAGTCTAAGTGCGTCTACTTCGGGATCCATAAAATTATAAGGTAAACCGGCGTTTAATTTTTCTAATTCAGTCATATGTCCTCCTTTGGTTGTGAGTTAGCATTGGAAATTAACGATAGGATTTTTCAAAAATACTTAAATAATCTTCAGCGGAAAGCGGCAAAGGATCGGCTGTGATGTCACCACCGAGTACATCGGCAATACGCTGCGGATATGTTTTTAGTTCTTCTTTAGTAATTCCGTAATCACTCATTTTGAGTTTATCACAATTAATAGAAGCGAGTAAATTGTCTAAGGCGGCAATAAAGTCTTTGCCCGAGGTAGCGTCTTTAACTCCCATTGCTTTGGCCATCTTAATCATAGGTTCTTCGGCGGCTTGGCGTTCGGCGAAGAAATCGTAATATTCGTGAGCAATCATAATGAGGCCGGCACCGTGCACGAGATCTTCGTGATAACTACCCATAATATGTTCCATAGTATGCGGTGAAGTGCAAAGCATATAGTAGCCTGCTAAAGTATTGGCAACGGCCATGTGATAACGAGCTTCTTTATTGCTGCCGTCTTTATAAGCCTGCGGCAAGTATTTGGCGATTAATTCAATCGCTTTTAAGGCGAACATTTCACCCATTACATGCTCGTTTTTATTGATTACGCTTTCGGCAGCATGGAAAAAGGCATCCATCCCTTGGAAGGCTGTGAATTTAGGGGGTACGCTCATCATCAAATCAGGATCGACAATACTTAAAGTAGGGAACATGGACGGGAAGAAAATGCCGGTTTTTTCTTTTAGTTCATCGTTGGAAATAACGGCGGCAATATCTACTTCACTGCCGGTGCCCGCCGATGTGGTGATGGTTACAATCGGTGCTGCATCATAAGGAGCTGTTTGCTTCCCGCCTTGTTGACTTAGTGAGTAGTCCCAAATTTCACCGGGGTTGGTCATCATGAGGGCGATACATTTCGTGGCATCCATGACAGAACCACCGCCCAAGGCAATTACAAAGTCGCAGGCTTCTTTTTTTGCCATGGCCGCGCCGTCGGTTACATTTTGACGTGTAGGATTTGGTCTGATTTGATCGAATACAGCATAATCTATACCGGCTGTTTTCAGCTCATTGATAACACGGTCTAAATAACCGTATTTCTTTGTAGAAGAACCGTTTGAGGTAATGATTAATGCTTTTTTGCCCGGCAAATTTTGTTCGTGCAAATGACTTAATTGACCAAAACCGAATAATACTTTAGTGGGCATGTTAAACATAAATTGTTTCATAATAGAACCTCCTCGTAATTATTAGTAGTCTTGCATTAACGTGTATCCACAGTATAATCGGCTTTGGAAATGTTGACGACGGTAAAACGTAAGATATATAGTGGCAAATCTTAAGATTGATGATATACTAAAAAGAAGATTACGAAGAACTAGAAAGGTATTATGCATCTGTTATGGCAAAAAAACGTAAGGATAAAGATAAATTGAAGAAGGCTAAGAAGAAGCTTTCTAAGAAAACAGAACTAAAAAAGAAGAAAAAATCTAAGAAGAAACAAAATAAAAAACTTCAGGATAAGAAGGTAAAAAAGAATAAGCAGAAATCAGAATTAGCGAAAGGGAATATAGCTACAAAAGAGGAAACATCTGAAACTGAAATGTCTAAATTAGACACGCTGAAAGACGCGTCAGCAAAGAAAACTGTGTTAGCAACGGCTATGGCAAAAGATGATGCGGCAGTGGTAGTCAAACAAGAACCTCCTGAATCAATAAAGGGAGAATCAACTACTATGACTGAAGAGACTATTTCCCCGGAACAGCAAGAACTCAATGAGGCGCTTACGAAATTAGGCAATGCTTTTATTACCGAACACTGGCCAAAGTTAAGGGCTTCTGGTGATACCCATCCTGAACGGGCTTATCAGTGGCCGGGCAAAGAGGACGAAACCATTATGATTTGCGTTTTCAAGGGGCAGCATATTGAAGAAGCTTTTCATCGTCATGACTTCTTTTTCTTAAACTTTGCTTATCAAGGTGATTACGGGGCACTCAGTTATACGCAAGATAACTATATTAAAGTTAAAGAAAACGAGTGTTATATCGGGCAGCCTTATACGGGTTATGCCCTGCAAGGTGACAGCAAGGAAGATATTATAATCATCGGCGTCTTGATTCAGAAAGAAGCTTTCTTCAAGACATTCTTCCCGATTTTGGCGGCCGATCAGAAGGTGTTTAATTTCTTCTTGGAACTACAAAATAATGAGTTTTCTGAAAACTTCATTCACCTGCATTTTGAAAAGCCAAATTACGTTCGTCGTTTATTGGAATTGATGGTACTTGAATTTGCTGAATCAGAAGAAGATACGCAGGCTATTTTACAACCACTTGTAGCAGCCTTACTATTAGGAGTAGCCCGTGAGCAGAAGGCACAGCAGCAAGCAGCAGATAGTAGTACTTCGAGCAGTCTCATTGATCAGATTATGCAATATATCAGCACTCATGTAGATTCTGTTTCGTTGAAGCAAATGGCCGCTGAATTAGCGTATCATCCGAACTATATTTCCAATTTGATTCGTCAAGAAACAGGGCAGTCTTTTAGTGAAATTGTTTCATCGCACCGTATGGATAGAGCAGCGTCGCTACTGCGCGGTACAGACTTGTCCATTGAAATGATTGCGGGTATGCTGGGCTATAGCAATACCAGTAATTTTTACAAGGCTTTTAAGAAACACTTTAATACATCGCCTAGAAGTTATATTGATAAATAGTGGCATGAAAAAGCCCCGCTTACAGTTGCGTTTAACTATAAGCGGGGTAATTTTATTTTTGAACTATTTTTTAGAACCTTTTAACTTATATGTAATATACAAGAACAGAATCCAGAATGGAATGGCAATAACCGATGGTCGGAAGCTATCCATTTGATACATAACGCCTACAACTACCAATAAGAATATAATACAGAGATAGTTAATCACCGGATAAAGTGGTGATTTGAATTTCAATTCATCAAGGCGGCCTTCACGAATGAAGGTGTTGCGGAATTTCATATGCGTAGCGATGATGACGAACCAGCTGATTACAAGGCCGGCTACTACGAGAGCCAAGAGATGCATGAATACTTCGCCGGCTTGCGGATAGAGGTAGGTCGTCAACACGATGATTAACGCTAACCCGGATGAGAATAAGGTACTGGCCAACGGCACACCGTGAACCGTTAAGTAACTGAAAATCTTAGGTGCATTGCCTGCCTGCGCCAAACCGTACAGCATACGGGAGTTACTGTATAAAATACTGTTGAATACAGATAAAGCCGCTACAAGTACTACGAGGTTCAAAATGTTGGAAGCTGCGGGAATACCGATTTCTTCAAAGATTTGAACGAATGGGCTGGCTTCAAGACCAACTTTATCCCAAGGTGCCAAAGACATAAGCACAACCATGGTGCCGATGTAGAAAATTAAGATACGCAATAATAATTCATTAATAGCCGTTGGTAAGCTTTTTTCAGGATTTTCCGCTTCGCCCGCCGTAATACCGATGAGGTCAACGCCGCCGAAGGAGAACATAACAACGGCCAAGGAGCAAAGGAAGCCCCAAGAACCATTCGGGAAGAAACCGCCGTTATCCCATAAGTTATGGAAGTTATGCGGGAAGGATCCCATGGTGGTAAAAATAAGGTAAAAACCGAATAGAATCATGCTGACGATGGCGCCGATTTTGATGAAGGATGCCCAGAACTCAACTTCGCCGTAGGCCTTAACGTTGATTAAGTTAATGGCCGTGATGATGACAAGGCATATGAGCGTAGTCAGCCAATGCGGAATGTCCGGGAACCAATAGGCGAGGTACACGGCGATGGCCGCCAGTTCCGCCATGCCGGCGAGCATAAATAAGGTCCAATAATTCCAGCCGGCCAAGTAACCCATAAAGCCATTCCAATATTTGTTGGCAAAATGACTGAATGAACCCGATACCGGTTCGCGTACGGCCATTTCACCGAGCATGCGCATAACGAAGAAAATAAAAAGGCCTGCCAATGCATAGGATGCAATAATACCCGGTCCTACCAATTTGATCGTCGGTGCCGAGCCGTAAAACAGGCCGGTACCTACCGATGCGCCTAAGGCAATCATCTGCATGTGACGGTTTTTGAGACCACGTTTCATACTATGGTCATGACCTTGATTTGATTTTTCACTCATAAAAAATCCCCCTTTATGTTCGGCTCTTCAAAAATACTCAACTACCGTGTTACGCTGCCGAACCTCTTATATATATTCTCTAATGTTACGTTATATAGTCGTTTTTGGCAAGCTGTTTGTACAATTTTACGGGACAATTTTAAAAAAATTACTATAATTTCGAAAAATGTATAATAAATATAAAGGAATTTCATATGGTCGCATCGAATACATACAGTAAATTGCGTTTCTGCGCTTTAAAGGAGGCGGTTCATATGAAAGAATATGCTAGTGATTTAATTCGTAATGTGGCTGTTGTATCTCACGACGGTGCGGGCAAAACAGCATTGGTAGAATCTTTGCTTTTGGCTTGCGGCGCTGTTCAATCCGTCGGTAAAGGGCAAGACAACAAACATATTATGGATTTTGAACCTGAAGAAATTAAACGTAATGTTACTATTCAGCTTGGTATGGCACCATGTGAATGGAAGAATTATAAAATTAATTTCATTGATACGCCGGGTTATTCCGAATTCCATGGTGAAGTGCGCGCCGCATTGCGTGCTTCCGACGGCATGCTTATGGTACTCTCCGCCACGTCCGGTGTGGAAGTGGACACCATTCGCGCTTGGGATTACGGGGTAGAATTGCAGATGCCGCGCATGGCTTTTATTAACAAAATGGATATGGAAGGGGCCGACTTCTTCGGCACTCTTGAAAAAATGCACGATTTATTCGGCAAAGCCATCATGCCACTGCAGATTCCAATTGGCGAAGGTCCTGATTTTAAAGGTGTTGTTGACGTAGCAAAACGTACGGCTTATGTGTATGAAAACGGCAAGGTTACGGAAGTGCCGGTACCGGAAGAATTGTCTGCCAAAGTAGAAGAAATCCGTGAATTAACGGTAGAATCCGCTGCTGAAGGTGACGATACCTTATTGGAAAAATATTTAGACGGTCAAGAACTTACTTTGGAAGAAATTCGTCAAGGACTTCGCGAAGGTATGTTGACCGGCCGCGTATGTGCCGTTATGTGCGGCAGTGCCACTAATAATATCGGCATGGACCAAGTACTCGATCGTATGATTCGCTACATGCCGGATGCGTCTAAACGCGTTATGACCGCTGAAGATGTTGAGACAGGCGAAGAACGCGTTGTTCATGTGGATAAACCATTTACCGGTTTTGTATTTAAGACCGTTTTAGATCCGTTTGCCGGCAAACAGAGCTTTGTTCGTGTATTCTCCGGTGAATTAAAAGAAGGGGATAAACTCCTCAATATGAACCAAGGCGTAGAAGAAAAATGGGGTAAAATGTATACCCTCATCGGTAAGCAACAGGTTCTGGTTACGGAAGCTCGCGCCGGCGATATCGTTGTTATTCCTAAATTGGCTGTAACTAAGACCGGTGATACCTTTGCAACGCCTGCCTTCAAAGTTAAATATCGTCAGATTCGCTTCCCACAACCGCTCCATACGGTAGCTATGGTTCCTGAAAAGAAAGGGGAAGAAGAAAAATTAGCCAGTGCATTACAGCGCATTTCGGAAGAAGATCCGACTTGTGTAGTTGTTAAAGACGTAGAAGGGCGTCAGATGCAAGTTCGTTGCATGGGTGAAGTTCATTTGGATCATATCCTCACCAAGATGGAACGTAAATACGGCGTAAAAGCTAAATTGGAAAAACCGTATATTCCATATCGTGAAACGGTTCGCGGTCATGTAGAAGTAGAAGGCAAGCATAAGAAACAAAGCGGCGGTCATGGTCAGTACGGTCATGTTAAAATTGCTATTGAGCCATCCACGGAAAGTGATTTTGAATTTGTAGATAAAATCTTCGGCGGTGCGGTACCTAAGCAGTATATTCCGGCTGTAGAAAAAGGCGCTCGTGAAACATTGGAAAAAGGTTTATTGGCCGGCTATCCTATGATTGGTGTGAAGGTAACCTTATTAGACGGTTCTTACCATGCTGTTGACTCCTCGGAATTAGCATTTAAGGTAGCCGCTGCGCAAGCATTGAAGAAAGGCGTGCCACAGGCTAAACCGGTACTCTTGGAACCTGTTTACAATGTAAATGTGTTTGCACCGGATGCTTTCATGGGCGATATTATGGGCGATTTGAACAGTCGTCGCGGTCGTGTGCTCGGCATGGAACAGGGTGAACGTGAAGGCATTACAGTTGTTAAAGCACAGGTACCGTTTGCTGAAATGCTCGACTATGTAACTGTATTGCGCTCCATGACGCAAGGGCAAGGCGTTTTCAACATGGAATTCAATTCCTATGAGGAAGTGCCTCATAAAACAGCGGAAGCAATCATTGCTAAATTTGACGGTACCGCTGATGAAGAATAAAATACTATGTGATTTATAAATAAATGTTTGATTTATAAACAAATGCTTGATTTATAATTAAATGTTCAATACATAAATGGAAGCTTAGCAGTAGCTGAGCTTCCATTTATAGACATTAATTTACAGCTAATTGGTAATAAGAAGGCGTTTAAACAGATAAGAAGGGACATATTGTGATATTTGGTAATGTAAATGTAAATTATAACGGTCTCGGGTATTCGCCCGTGTTGGTACGCGTACTCGATTGGTTGAAGTCTACGGATTTTAAGCAGCTGCCATTGGGGCGTCATGACATTGACGGTGACAATATTTTTGCCATGCTGCAAGAAGTGACGACTAAAAAAATAGCAGATACGCGACCTGAATCACATAAGGACTATTTAGATGTTCAGTTCGTCATCGATGGGCAAGAAAAGATGGGCTTCTTACCGGATTATGGCATTGAAAAGGTAACAGAAGCACATCCGGACAGAGATTTGTATTTTTATGCTTCGGAAGTGACCGATGAAGGCTTTGTATTAGCCACGCCGGGGACATATGTTATTTTCTACCCGGAAGACATTCATCGACCATGCTGCGCCGTTAATGATGAGCCTGCCAAAGTATTAAAGATTGTGGTCAAAGTAGCTATGAAGTTATTGGCTTGATATGCTGTTTGTGATTGTAATCACTAACTTATTGGCTTGATAAGCAATTGGCGATTTGTTACAATAGCAGTAAATGAAGGACGACCGGCTTATGGCCGGTCGTTTTTAGTACTTTGATTCGAAGGATGAAAATATGGATAGAAAGTTTTTAGTCGGTATCGGCCTGACGCTCATGGGCGGTATTTTATGGGGATTATCGGGCGCCTCATCACAATTTTTGCAGCAACAACGCGGCATCACGCCGGAATGGTTATTGGTCGTACGCTTATTAATCTCCGGTGTTGTCACCGTTATGGCCGCATATTGGCAAGGGCACGGTAAGATTTTTGAAGTGTTTAAAACGCCAAAAGATGTGATTGGTGTTCTGGTGTTCGGTTTGCTCGGCATGGCCTTATGCCAATACGCCTACTTCCGCTCGATTTATTATGCCGGTGCGGGCATTGCCACCGTGTTACAGTACTTAGCGCCGATTATTATTGTGCTCTATATGGCCATTCGGTATTTGAAATTGCCTACTTGGGGCGAAACCATAAGCATCGTGTTGGCCACCATAGGGACGGCTATGATTGCGTTACAGGGTAAGTTGTCATTGGCCGGTATTGATGAAAAAGTCCTCTTTTGGGGTTTGCTTTCAGCCGTGGCGGTAGCTATCTACAGCGTTCAGCCGGTTTCGTTGTTGCGCCGTTACGGCACGGGTCCGATTGTCGGTTTTGCCATGTTGTTTTCGGGCATTATCATAACTCCTTGGGCTAAGCCGTTTGATGTGCCCGGTGAATGGGATATGTGGACATATATTGCTTTTTTTAATGTGGTTGTGCTGGGTACGATTATTTCCTTCAATGCCTATTTGGAAGGGGTACGCCGCATTGGTGCCGTAAAAGGTTCCGTATTATCTTCGGTAGAGCCGATTTCGGCAGCCCTACTAGGCTGGGCTTTATTGGGCAGTGAATTTTTAACCACCGATATTATCGGTTTTGTTCTTATACTATCGACAATATTTATTTTGGCTCGAGAGAAAAGTAAATAGTATTGAGTGGATAGTTCCCGATAAATTCGTTTTATCCTGATGATGACACATCGAAATACTTAGATAATATATATTGACATATCTCAAAATTAAGATATAATAAAATTATGAGTAATAAAGAATTACAAGATATTTTTAAAGCACTATCTAATGAAAGCCGCCTAAAAATTTTACAATGGTTAAAAGAACCGTCGAAGCACTTCCCGCCCCAGGGATTTCATATGCCTGAGGAAGACGCGTTTAAAGGAGGAGTCTGTGTAGGGAGTATTCAAGAAAAATTAGGCATTTCGCAATCGGCCGTGTCCCATTATTTAGACCTTATGCAACGGGCCGGATTATTAGAGTCCGCTCGCTTTGGCAAATGGACATATTATCGCCGTAATGAAAAAGTGATAGACAGCTTTAAGGCAGAAATTAATAGTACGCTTTAGGTAAAAAGCAGTGTTTGCTGCTTTTTATTTTTTTTGAAATATCTATGCATCTGTATATGATGATTTGTTAGGGAAAGAAAAAAATAAACTCATCCGGCAACGGGACAAGTTTATTTTGCAGTATTCAAAAGATGTGATGACCATATTTAACAGTACTTGGCCTATTATTATAATCTTAATTTAAAGTACACCCAAATGGCGTTGGCTAAGAATAGCAGACCGCTAGCCCAGAAGAGGGCGGTAAAGCCGAATTGCCCCATGAAGAGCGCACCGCCCACAGAGCCGAGGAAATAACCCAAGAACTGAGTCGTCTGGGTATAGGAAAAGACTTGGCCGGAAACGGTTTTAGGGGCATGAGTGGAAATATACGTGTTGAGTGACGGTAATAAGCCGGCGAGCCCAAGCCCGGTTAAAAAGCGTAAGATACCAAGTTCCAAGGCCGAAGTGACATAGGCCTGCGGAATGGTAACGAGGGCTACATAAATTAACGAACCAATGAGGATAGGCCGCGGACCGATGCAATCTATCCATTTGCCTATATAGGAACTGCTCAACATTTGCGCAAAACCGGTTGAGGCAAAGACGAGTCCTGCCAATAAGGCGAGTTGTGGTGTATCAGGCGGTACAATTTCGCTCAAGTACACCGTAATAATCGGCTGCAAGCTCATCAGAGAGAGTGCATAAATAAAAGTAGAGGCCGCTACAATTAACAGCTCATGGAAGTTCGGTAATTGTTGACGCAACTCTTTAAAATTGTGGGCCACCTTGTTTGGATCCGGTGTAAAGGACTCGTGAACAAAGAAAAACACCAGTAAAAAGGCGGCGCCTAAGAAGCAGGCAATGATGAAAAAAGAGAAACGGACGCCAAACATATCGGCTAAGTAACCGCCGATTAAAGGACCGATGAGTGAACCGGCCAAATTGGACGAGGCCAGCACCGACAAGGCCCAACCTGTTTTTTCTTCCGGTGTTTCCGACGCCACGAGAATGATGGAAGCGGAGAAAAAGCCGGACACGAGACCGTGTATAAATCGGACTAACACAAGCTGCAATGGCGATTGTACGAAGCACATGAGCAGATTACAGAGCATCATCCCAAAACTGGCTCGCAGTAAGGAAATTTTGCGACCTTTACGGTCGGCTAAGCGGCCCCAATAGGGAGAAACTAATGCGACGACTAAATATGTGATGCCCATCGCCAAGCCTGACCAATAGGCTGTCTCGTTTGTTGTGGTGACGCCCAGTTCGTTCATATAAATCGGTAATAGCGGCGCCAATTGGCTGAGCCCCAAGGCCGATAAGAACGCGCCGAAGAAACAAATGTATACAGTGCGTTGCCAAGCAAGCATATAAATCCTCCTTTTGAATTTGTTAGTAGATGTTTTAATTATACACTTTTTTTACAAAAAGTGCATATGAAATGACTTGACAAAATGGAGGTACTTCTCTATACTCTAGCTAAGGCAAAATACCATAGCAACTTGCTATGGATATTTTAGTTATAAGAAAATGTTTTATACATATGATAGAATGCGATGACAAAGACGGTTATTTCGGGTAATTCTCAGCGAGCTGACAGATGGTGCGAGGTCAGTGAATGAAGAAATAACGAATCACTTGGGAGCATATGAAGTTTTAACTTTATCGGTGAGCACCGTTATATGCGTGAGTGGCTCTTTATGAGTCAGTAGGGTGGTACCACGGACTATCGCGTTCGTCCCTTCGGGGATGAGCGCTTTTTTTATTAGTTGAGAGGAGAGTATTTATGGATTACGGTAAAACTTTGCATTTGCCTGCAACGGAATTTCCTATGCGCGGCAACTTGCCAAAATGCGAACCTGAGTATTTAAAATTTTGGGAAGACAATAAAATCTACGAAAAACGTTTGGAATTAAGAAAAGGCAATAAGAGCTTTGTCTTGCATGACGGACCTCCGTATGCAAACGGCAAACTTCATATCGGTCATGCCCTTAACAAAACGTTAAAAGATATCATCATGAAATATAAAACCATGCAAGGTTTTTACACTCCATATATTCCGGGCTGGGATACGCATGGTTTGCCAATCGAACATGCCATCATCAAAAACACCGGCCTTAACCGCCATGAAATGAGTCCACTTGATCTTCGCGCTAAATGTAAAGAATACGCTTTGCAGTGCGTGGAAGAACAGAAAAAAGACTTCATCCGTTTCGGCGTACTCGGCCGTTTTGAAGATCCGTATTTGACATTAAAACCTGCGTTTGAAGTTAAACAGCTTGGTATCTTCGGTGAAATGGCTAAACGCGGATACATCTACAAAGGTCTTAAAACTGTTTACTGGTGTACTCACTGCGAAACAGCCTTGGCTGAAGCGGAAATCGAATACCATGAAAAGAAATCCTTCTCTATCTATGTAAAATATGCGTATGTAGATGAAGTAAAACGTACGTTGCCTGAAGGCGTGGATCCGGCTAAAGCCTATGCTGTAATCTGGACAACTACACCTTGGACATTACCTGCATCTCAGGCCATCTCCGTAAACCCTGAACTTGAATATGCATGGGTACAGGTTGGCGATGAATACTACTTGATGGCCGTAGAACTCGTTGACTCCGCTATGAAAGATGCTCAGGTTGAAGACTACAAAGTGGTTAAAACCTTCCCGGGTTCCGACTTGGAATTGGCTACTTTCAGGCATCCGTTCATTGACCGCGAAGTTAGAGTATTATTGGGTGACCATGTAACACTTGAAGCCGGTACCGGCTGCGTTCATACCGCTCCTGCACACGGTGAAGAAGACTTTGGGATTTTCCAAAAATACAATAAAGAAGGCAAAATCAACACGGAAATCCTTTCTTTCGTTAATGCTACCGGTAACTATGTGGCCGCTGTAGATAACGATCGTTACGGCGATACGGAAGAACCGTTGGCCGGCAAAGAAATTCACGAAGCCGAAGTGCCTATCTTGAAAATCGTAGCGCATAACGGTGCTTTATTGCATAAAGGTACGTTGCGTCACCAATACGCACACTGCTGGCGTTGTAAAAATCCGGTAATCTACCGTGCCACCGAACAGTGGTTCTCTTCCGTTGACGGTTACCGTAAAGCAGCCCTTGACGTTATCGACAATCAGGTACAGTGGATTCCTAAATGGGGCCATGACCGCATCTATAACATGATTGCGGACCGTGGGGACTGGGTAATTTCCCGTCAACGTGTATGGGGCGTACCAATCCCTGTATTCTACTGCGATTCTTGCGGTGATTATGTAGTAAATGATGATACTATCAAATCTGTTCAAGCTTGGGTTGCCAAAGAAGGATCCGATGCTTGGTGGAATCATACAGCTAAAGAATTATTACCTGAAGGTTTCACTTGCCCTCATTGCGGTCATGGTGAATTCCACAAAGAAACGGATATCATGGACGTTTGGTTCGACAGCGGTTCTTCTTGGGCCGGCGTTTTGGAAAACGAAGGTCTCGATGTACCATGCGCTATGTACCTTGAAGGTTCCGACCAGCATCGCGGTTGGTTCAACTCTTCCTTGCTTACCAGCGTAGCTACAACCGGTCAAGCACCTTACAACTCCGTATTGACTCACGGGTTCGTAGTTGACGGTGAAGGCCGTAAAATGTCTAAATCCGTAGGTAATACGGTAGCACCTTCCGACATCATCGATGTGTACGGTGCCGACGTAATGCGTCTTTGGGTATCCTCCGCGGATTACCAGGGCGACGTTCGTTTGTCCAAAGACATCGTTAAACAGTTGTCTGAAGTATATCGTAAGATCCGTAACACATTCCGCTTCTTATTGGGGAACTTGGACGACTTCAATCCGAATACAGATAAAGTGGCTTATGAAAACTTGTCTGAAATCGACAAATGGGCTCTTCTTCGCTTGGAAGAAGTTCGCCGCAAAGTTACGGAAGCCTATGAAAACTACGAATTCCATATCTTGTATCATACAATCCACAACTTCTGCACCGTTGATTTGAGTTCCTTCTACTTGGATGTAATGAAAGATACCATGTATGCTGAAAAAGCGACGGCACAGGCTCGTCGCAGTGCTCAGACTGCTATGTATGAAATCGTAGCAACCTTGGTACGTATGGTAGCACCGGTTCTTTCCTTCACCGCTGAAGAAGTATGGCAGTACATGCCGAAAGAAGACGGTATGCGTGAAAGCGTAATGCTTGAAGATTGGCCTACCGGCAAAGAAGTTCATTATGATGCAGCGTTGGCTGAAAAATGGAGTAAGCTCTTGGCTCTTCGTTCCGAACTTACAAAAGCTTTGGAAACGGCTCGTCAGAATAAAGAAATCGGTCACTCCTTGGATGCATCCATCACAGTATATGCTGACGGCGATGTATTCAAACGCTTGAACGAAGTCAAAGACCAGTTGGCCGCTTTACTCATCGTAAGTGAAGCTCATTTGGTTGAAGGTCGCGATTCGGCTCCGGCTGAAGCGGTGGCTACCGAAGAAGGTCACTTGAGCGTGGTTGTAAAACCAAGTGAATTTGAAAAATGCGAACGTTGCTGGATTCATCGTGAAACAGTAGGGCAGAATGCAGAACATCCTACATTGTGCCATCGTTGCGTAGATGTATTAACTAAATAATTTTCGAGCACATCACTTGATTTGCTCTTTGTGAAAAGGAGACCATGCTCTTCCTTGCTCCCAGCCTACAGCTTCGCTGATAGGAAAGGTCGCTTCGGAAGACATGGTCTCCTTTTCTGCTCAGAGCACAATGGAGTTGTTGCTCGGAAATTATTTAGTGGCGAGGAGGGGGAGAAGGTGCTTCCTGCCTACAGCTACGCTGATAGGAAAGGTCGCTGCAGAAGGGGTATTCTCCTCTTTATACTCAGAGTACGGTGGCGCTGTTGATCGGAGATTATTAGGTGTACTCTACATTGCTGGGCTCGCTACGGATGTGTTTTTAGAATCTGAATTTTCGTGAAGTATATAAAATAAATATATATCTGTGATAAATTTTTGTAGTATAATTGAAATGATTATAAGTGATGATATAGAGTGTGGGGAATAGGGGGCGTGGAATGAGATATTTACGTGTTTTCTTAGCTGTAGTTTTATTGCTGGGGATTTTTGCAATCAATAATAGTTTATATGCTGCTGATTGGTATTATGTTGGCAAGAGTGCCAATGAGGATACTTTTTTCATCGATAATGAAAGTCTTGAAAAAACGAGTTTACAGGCTAAGTTATGGGTTCGCAAAGGTAGTCCTGATGGTACGACTATTTATTATTTGATGGGGATGGATCGAGATTCGCGGACGGTAAAGGTTATTTCGCGTATCATGTACGGGCAAAATGGTGAGGTTCTTGAAGCAGGAGCAATTAATAGTGAGTGGCTTGCTATTGTGCCGGATTCACCGATGGAATGGGTTTATTCGCTATTGTGGTAAATGTTAAGGTGTAAACCGCATGTTGGTTATTATAGTTTTGTGGTAGTTGGGGGAGATTAATAACATGAAATTTATGCGCATTGTTTTTATGGTATTTGCTTTACTAGGTTTATTCGGTATCAATAACACTTCACTAGCTGTTAATTGGGATTATATTGGCAAGAATGTTAAAGGAACGATGCTTTTTGTTGACACGGATAGTGCTGAAATAAATGCTGAACACGCCAGAGTATGGGTTAAGATGGAATATCCGGATGGGGCATCAGATATTTTTCTTGTTGCCATGGCTCGCCGGGCAAAGATTATAAAATACTTCTCCTATGCTGTTTATGATAAAAATGGCGTGATTACCAGTGCCGGCGATTTCTATGACGGGTGGAAACATATCGTGCCGGAGTCGGGCATGGAGGCGGTGTATAAAGCAATTTGGCCGTTTAACTAAATAGCGTCTGAGCCGTTATGGGCTCTGGGGAAAAGAAGCATATATCTCCCTCGCTCTCTGCCTACAGCTTCGCTGATAGGAAAGGTCGCTTCGGAAGATATATGCTTCTTTTTGGTGCCCAGGGTACGATAGCGCTGTTGCTCAGAGGTTATTTAGTGGCACGGGCTAGATGGCTTTATAGGGGAGAAGGGGGAGATTGGAGGTTATTTAGGAGAGAACCGCATTGCTTCGCTCGCTACGGGAGATGTGAGGTTGTATTAGAGTAATGAGCGGAGGTGGCGTGACTCAGAGGATAATTTAGGGGCTGCCCGCATTGCTTCGCTCGCTACGGGGGATGTGAGTTTGTATTAGAGTAATGAGCGGAGGTGGCGTGACTCAGAGGTTATTTAGGAGTGCTCCGCATTGCTTCGCTCGCTACGGGGGAATAAATGAATTTTATTTAAGAATTATTTAGTCCGCTGTAATATTAAGATATGCTATAATTAGCATTAAAGGTATTAAATTATAAGGTAGTCAGTGGCAGGGGTTATTTGTTTGCTGAGTGGATATAAACGAAATTAGAGGAGGTTTTGAATGGCAGCGGATATTACAACTTTTGATAAGAAATTTTTAAAAAAGCCGATTAAGTTAATTGTTTCAGATGTTGACGGCACGTTGGTGGATACGGATAAGCACATCAGTGACGTGACGGTACAGGCAATGAAGGAGGCCATGGCAGAAGGTATTGCGGTGGCGGTAGCCAGTGGCCGTGCATTCGGTGAGATGGGCGAGGTTCTTCAGCGTTTGCCAGAAATTGAAGAGTATATTTGTAGTAACGGTGCCGTGGTAGTTGAGCAGAAGCATGGCCAATCTAAGGTGATTTTCCGTCAGTCGTTCAGTAATGAAGAAGGTTTGTGGCTCATGGATCAACTGTTGCCGTTTGATGTATATATTGAAGCGTATGGCGGTAAAGATATTTTTGGCACAGCCGATGAAATGGAGGAGTTTGCCGCTAATTTGTCACCCCATTTGATTCCGCTTATGAAGGCAAGCCGTACGATGGTGCCAAATTTGCGTGATTATATTGTAGAAACTGGTATGGATTTGGAAAAAATCCAATTGTTCTACGGTACGGAAGAAAAGAAGCAGGCGATTTTAAAACATTTTGAAGGTGATGACCGTTTTACGATTATTCAATCTAGTGAAGGCAATTTGGAATTCGTACAACCTGGGATCAGTAAAGGCCGTGCTGTAGCAGCGTTGGCTAATGAATTGGGAATCACAGCTGATGAAGTTATGACTATCGGCGACAGCAACAATGATTTAACGATGCTTGCGTATGCAGGCGTATCTTTCGCCATGGCCAATGGTGAGGCTACGACGAAGGCAACGGCTAAATACTTGGCACCAACCAATGATGAAGACGGTGTGGCGCAAGTTGTACGTGCTGTAGTAACAGCTTCCAAAGAGTTGGTGAAATAATGAACGGCAAGGAAGCTGATTCGTCTGGGATTGGAATTTACAAGGGCGATGTTTCAAGCGAAATTAAGCCATGTAAGGATAAGGCGCAGGATAAGGTCGGGGCTATGGCCGGATTACGTTGGCGCTTTGTAGTGAATGGCGAGCGATGCGTCAAGTGTGGTGCCTGTGCCATGGATTGTCCTGTGCAGATTATTGTGGAGCAACCACAACAGTTTTTTATCGGTAATGGTTGTATCGGTTGCGGTGATTGTTATGAAATCTGTCCGGTAGGTGCTATTGAGCGCGTAAAATCAAATGAATAATAAATATGTAAATCGAATAAATAATAAGCGTGCAAATCGGACGAATGATGAGTGTAACATGTAGACTTGCACAGTAGCAAAAATAGAAAAATCGGGTTCATTTTATATAACATGATGAATATAAGCGATTAGTGAGTATGATAATATCGGAAACGGTATTTGAATGCGTGACTAATCGCTTTTTATATTTGAGTCCCATTCTTATAATTGATAAATAGCTCTTAAAAATTCGAAATTTCATACTGATAACTGTTGTCGGAATAGATTTTATTTAAAATAATAAGCAGGTATTCAAGATATGTCATCTTAATTTTTTGTATTACGTTGACAAACTTAATGATAATGAGATGAAGTTGAATTTTAATTCCTGTTTGTTTAGAGGGGGATTTTGAAAAATAAGATTATATATAGTGTTTTAAAGGAAGTTTTCATGAGTTAGTATTGACAGTTACTATCATTTTATATAAAATAATGTATGCAATAGAAGAATTTTTTCTCAATTCTATAATTTTTAATACATAATAAACGAATGCTAAGTAGCATAGGACAATGTAATATTTGTAGCCAAAAATTTGGCCTCTTTCGACAAGGTTAGCACTGCGCGACGATTTCAGTTGGCTTGAGTAAGCCGATATGTAATAGTACCTCATATTTTCAGGTAAGTGTTATTGGAATCAGGGACGTATACTGTTGACCTGTTTTTATGTCATAACGAAATGAGGGTAGTTGATGAACGATGTCGAATTAATGACACGCCAAGAACGCCTGCAAGAGTTACAGACCGCTACGAAGCATCGAACTGAAACATTGGGCAGTTGGGCCGTACCGGTTCTGACTGCCTTTTTATTATGCGCAATTATAGCCGCAGTAGCCTTGGGCAGTGTAACAATCTCGGCAGAGCAAGTATTGGCGGGATTAAGTGCAAAATTAACGGGGAGCGTGGTGCCTGAGTCGGTGCCACCCGCTATGACGGATATTATATGGGATATTCGCATACCTCGTGTCATATTGGCCGCATTAGTCGGTGCCGGTCTTGCTTTATCCGGCGCTATAATGCAGGCGTCGGTGCAAAATCCGCTGGCGGAACCTTTTATTCTGGGAATTGCGTCCGGAGCCTCAGTGGGGGCGGTTGTGGCGATTCTGTTAGGTCATTTGTTAGGAGTCGCTAATGTAGGCGTGCCGCTGTGGGCTTTTGGCGGTGCCATCGTGGCAACCTTGGCAGTACTTGCCTTAGCCGGTATGGGACGACGTATTTCTACGGTTAAGCTCGTCTTGGCCGGTGCAGTTGTGAGTGCCTTATGTACGGCCCTATCTAATTTTATTATCTACATGGCCGGTGATGCGGAAGGCATGCAAAGTGCCGCGTTTTGGACGATGGGCTCCTTAGCGGATGCGAAATGGTCTATGCTTGGTTGGCCGGCACTTGTGGTCGGTTGCATGACGGTGTACTTTTTATCCCAAGTGCGTGCCTTGGACGCCTTACTACTGGGCGAAGAAATGGCGGTTACGCTGGGGATTAATGCGACGCGTAAACGGTACATCTACATGGCCTGTATGGCGCTTTTAACGGGCGTGCTCGTTTCACAGTGCGGTATTATCGGGTTTGTAGGACTCGTTATTCCTCACATGTCGCGCGCCTTTGTAGGTGTCGGTCATAAGCGCTTACTGCCTGTAGTTGTGCTGGGCGGCGCCATTTTCCTTGTGTTGGCCGATTTATTGTCGCGTGTGCTGTTGCCGGCCGGCGATTTGCCAATCGGTATTTTGACAGCCTTAATGGGGGCGCCGCTCTTTATGAAACTTCTCTTTGGTTCGAGTCGGAATTTTGGTGGTTAGGAGGCCGGTATGAAAGAAATTATAGTAAAAAATCTTAACTACCGCGCCGGTAACAATCAAATTCTAAATGATTTATCACTCACCATTCCGGCCGATAAATTTGTAGGCCTTATGGGGCCGAACGGTTGCGGTAAATCGACCCTTTTGAAACATCTGTATCGAGTCCTTCCCATTCAGCAGGGTGAAATTACTTTTGACGGTACGCCGTTGGCGGCGATTCCGCTTCGTGAAGCGGCTCAGCAAATCGGTGTAATGGGACAGTTTCATGCAGTGAACTTTGATTTTACGGTGTGGCAAATTGTAATGATGGGTCGTACGCCGTATAAAAAAGGGTTTGACGATGACACGGAAGAAGACGCACAGCTTGCTATGGAGGCCCTCCGAAAGGTTGGCATGTGGGACCGAGCTAAACGTAGTTTTGCTTCGTTATCCGGTGGGGAGCAGCAACGTGTCATGTTGGCGCGTGTACTTTGCCAACAGCCGTCGTACTTGATCTTAGATGAGCCGACGAACCATCTGGATATAACGTATCAGTTGGAACTGTTGGAAGTAATTAAAGGTCTTGGTGTCGGCGTCATTGCAGCGCTCCATGATTTGAATTTGGCTTCGCTCTTTTGTGATGAGATTTTTATCATGAAAAAAGGTCAAGTGGTAAAACATGGTACTCCTTCAAAGCTCATCAATGAAGATTTGATTCGTGATGTATATGCTGTGAAGAGTGTGGTATCGGCTCATGACGACGGTACGCCGATTGTGACGTATCGCAGGCAGGGCCTCAGTGGAAACTCGGGTGAGTCGCCATGATGTCATGGTGGGAACGATGGAGTCGGCGCTTAATCGGCTTGGTTGCGCTTTGTGCCTTAGTATTAGTTGTGTGGTTTGCGTATACTAACGGCCGTTGGCAACCTGTCGGTGAGGTAAGTGCCAATCAAGGCGGTATTGTTATTCAAAACTTTGACAGTGACGGAAATCCAATGAGTTTTGAATATGAAGAACCGCCGAGTCGTGTGATTGTGACCTATCCGGGGGCGACGGAATTACTTATTGATTTGGGCCTCGAGAATCGAATTGTCGGGACGGTAGAACCTTATGGTGAAGAGCCGGAGCGATATCGCGAGATCTATAGTCGATTGCCCTTGGTAACGAATAGTTATGTGCCCAGCCGTGAACAGGTTATGGCGTTGCAGCCGGACTTGCTGATGGGCTGGTCGCATCATTTTACACCGGCCGCATTGGGTGATGTGCGGCAGTGGTATGAACGAAATATCGGTGTATATATTGTGCCGGCTACGATTCGTAAGAATCAGCCGACTGTGGAGAGTACAGTATATCCCTTTATTGATGATACGGGACGGCTTTTTCAGGTCCCGGAGCGGGCAAGTGCCTATAAAGAACAATTACAAAAGCGAGTGCAAAAGGTGACTGAACAAGTAAATCAACGGAACTATAAGCCGAATGTCATTATTTTACAAGCCCATGGGCATAGTACTTACAGCTTTTACGGACCGGTTTATCTTGTAGATGACATTGTCAAAAAAGCAGGTGGTCATAATCTGACCGACCGGCAGATTTCAGTTGTGGGGCCGGAACGTGTGTTGGCGTTCGACCCGGATGTAATTGTGTTTGTGACCGTAAGTCAAGGTAATCGTACGCCAAGTGCTGAGGAGGCGATTGCCGAATTGTTAAAAGATCCGAATTTGCGTAATATGCGTGCTATTCGGGAGCGGCGTATTATAGCCGTGCCGTTTGCGGATGTTAACAATGGTAACGGTCGTGTGGTAGATGCCCTGGAGAGAATCGCTCAGGGATTTGAGGAGGAAAAATAATGAAATTGAATCATCGCCATGGTGTAAGTAAAGCTGTTTTGACAGCTTTGGTAATTACCGCTACGAGCGGCAGTGTGTGGGCCGCCGACTACGATGAAAGCAGTTTGCAGGATTTAGGGAAAGTTGTGCTCGTAACGGCTAGTCGTTTGTCGGAAGAAAAAGTGGACATTCCGGCGGATACGACAGTTATTACGGCCCAGGAAATTGAAAAGGGTAATTTTAATAGTGTATCGGACGCGTTGAAAGCGAACAATGTGCCGGTAGTGCAGAAAGGTTTTGCATCCTATCCGGAACTCAACGGTGACACCCGTGTGCTCGTTATGGTGAACGGACGAAGAATGAACTGGGATCATTTGATTGTATCCGGGGACAATAATGCTATCGATATTGACCAGTTCCCGGTTGAAAATATTGAGCGTATCGAAGTGGTTAAAGGTCCTAACTCTGCACTTTACGGTGAACGTGCCGTAGCCGGGGTTATTAACATTATTACTAAAGAAGGCACCATGGGTCAGAAGACTACCGTTAAAGGTGAAGTCGGCAGCTGGGGTTACTGGAAAACCGGTATTACGGCGCAAGGCGGTGATGAAAGTAATGCGTACTTCGTATCCTACAGCAAAACGCGTCAAAAAAATTATCACTACAAAGACAGCAACGGTAACTCTCATGAATTCCCGGACAGCTCTATTAACCGCGATAATGTAACGGCTCGTTTTGACCATTACTTCGACGACGACCGTATGACAGTGGACTTCTCCTATAGTCATCGTAAGGACGGCTTCGGTATCTACCTTAGCGATCCGTTAAACGGTGTGGCTTACGGTTCCGGCATGAAGAGTAATACAACCGACATGAGCTATGGCGTGACCTATAACTTCGGTTCCGATTCCGGTACCTTCGTACGTGCTTACCGCAATACTGAAAAAGCGGATGCACCGTTTGCCGGTACCCCGTATGAACATGATTTGGCATTGTTTGGCTTGGAAGGTCAAAAAACTTGGAAGCTTGGTGATCATACTTTAATCAGTGGTGCAAACTTCACAAAAGAAGATATTGATGAAACGAATGATGGCGTTTCCTTTAGTAAAGGTGCTAAAACAAAAGCTGCTTATGTGGAAGATAAATGGGAACTCGGCAATGGCTGGACTGCGAACCTTGGTACTCGTTATGAACATCACAATACCTTCGGCGGTGACTGGGCATCTCATATCGGTTTAAATAAAAAACTCGATGAAAATACCCATGCTTATATCTCTTGGGGCCAGGCCGTTAATAACCCGACTCTCAAGATGTTATACGCTAACTCACCGTACTGGATTGGTAACCCTGATTTGAAACAGGAAAAATCTCATACCGTAACATTAGGGATTGACAGTCAAGTATCCGATCGCTTACTCGTATCGGCCAGCATCTATGAAAGCAAATTGAAAGATGCTCTTGATTGGGTATGGGATACAAGTATTTCCAAAACTGTGTACTACAACGTAAATAAAGAAAAACGCCAAGGCCTTAACTTGAGTGCTACTTATAAATTGGACGATGCTTGGAAACTTCGTGCCTCTTATAACTTCTTGCGTCAGCGTGTTGATACGGGCAGCGGCATGACGAATGATGATAAGAACCGTCATCCAAATTCCTATGGCTTGGAAGTAAGCTATGAAAAGAACCGTTGGTATGTATCCAATAACTTCCGTTATGTAACCGGTCGTTCAACCGCTTATTACACAGATTCCTCTTACTTTAACTGGGATTTGAACGTAAGTTACAAGTTGAGCGATTCTACGAAGATTTATGCTCAGGGCTTGAACTTGACGAATGAATCTTATGAAGTAGAACCTTACAATTACCCGGTTGGTGCGTATGCTATGCCGGAACGTCATTATGTAGTCGGTGTGGAACATAGCTTCTAAGCTTATCCGTATTTTTGAAAAAGAAAACTAAGGTTGCAATTAGTGTGTAAGTTGTAGCCTGAAGTTTGGCATAAATGGTTACGTCACATTGAGTGTGGAATGTGACGAGCCATTTAAACGCTAATTAGTTGTTTGTATCGATGTGTGATTAGGCATGTGTGTTTAGGAGGAAATGTAATGAAATTGAATCATCGCAATGGTGTAAGTAAAGCTGTTTTGACAGCTTTGGTAATTACCGCTACGAGCGGCAGTGTGTGGGCCGCCGACTACGATGAAAGCAATTTGCAGGATTTAGGGAAAGTTGTGCTCGTGACAGCCAGTCGTTTGTCGGAAGAAAAAGTGGACATTCCGGCAGATACTACGGTTATTACGGCTAAAGAAATAGAAGAAGGCAATTATAATAATGTATCAGATGCGTTAAAAGCCAATAATATTCCGGTGATTCAGAAAGGCTTTGCCGCTTATCCGGAGCTTAACGGCGATACACGCGTACTCGTTATGGTGAACGGCCGTAAGATGAACTGGGACCATTTAGTTGTATCCGGCGCGTCCAATGCGATTGATATTGACCAGATTCCGATGGATAACATCGATCGTATCGAAGTGGTAAAAGGTCCTAACTCGGCACTCTATGGCGAACGTGCTGTGGCCGGGGTTATCAACATTATTACGAAAACGCCGACAATGGGTCAGAAAACAACCGTGCGCGGTGAACTCGGCAGCTGGGGTCATCGTAAAGGCACTGTGATTACGCAAGGCGGCGACGAAACGAACGGTTACTTCGTGTCCTACACGAAAGAACGTCGTGACAATGTACATTACAAGGATTATCAAGGCAACAGTCACGAATTCCCGGATACCTACATTAACCGCGATAAATGGACGGCCCGTTATGACCGTTACATCGGTGACGATCAGTTGAGCGTAGATTTTAGCCGTGTTGAAAAGAAAGACGGCTATGGTATTCGTCTTAAAAATCCGCTTACCGGTACGGTAACCGGTGCCGGTAATGTGAAAGATACAACGGACATGAGTTACGGCGTGACCTATAATTTCGGCACTGATTCCGGTACTTTTGTGAGAGCGTATCGTAATACCGAAACCAGTGATTCCGGCTTCGGCTCCGGTAGTTCGTCCAGCTCTTACAGCCATGACCTTTCTATGGACGGTATTGAAGGACAGAAAACTTGGAAAATCGGCGATCACACTTTAATCAGTGGTGTTACGTACAATCAGGAACATATTAAAGAAGAAAACAACGCAGTTGCCTTTGATAAATCCATGATTAGTAAGGCTGTATACGTTGAAGATAAATGGGAGCTCGGTCAGGGCTGGACGGCCAACTTCGGTACTCGTTATGAGCATCAGGATACGTTTGGCGGTGATTGGGCGTCCCATATCGGCCTCAATAAAAAGTTAAACGATACGACCCATGCGTATATTTCCTGGGGCCAGGCCGTTAATAATCCGACCCTTAAAATGCTCTATGCCAACACGGAGTTCTGGATTGGAAATCCCGATTTGGAGCAGGAAAAATCACAGACCGTAACGCTTGGTATCGATAGTGACGTGAGCGACCGCTTAAGCGTATCGGCCAGCGTGTTTGCCAGCCGTTTGAAAAACGCCTTGTCGTGGGTAAACGGTTATTATGATTCAAACGATAATTACGTACAAGGTTATTATGAAAATGTTAACCGTGAAAAACGCCGTGGTCTGAACCTGAGCGCTACTTATAAAATAGATGATGCTTGGTCCGCTCGTGCCGGTTATAACTATGTGAAAATTCAGCAGGATACCGGCAGCGGCTATGTAAGCTCAACCGATAACCGCAATCCGAACCGTTACAGCTTGGAACTCATGTATGAAAAAAATCGTTGGTCCGTTAACAACATGTTCCAATACGTAACCGGACGCTCTACGGCGAAATATTCCGATTCGTCCTACTTCGTATGGGATGTGAATGTAAACTATAAATTGAACGAGAATACGAAGGTTTACGCCCAAGCATTCAACTTAACCAATGAATCCTATGAAGTGGAGCCATCCACAACTATCGGCTCCTACGCTATGCCGGAACGTCACTATGTAGTCGGCGTGGAACATAGCTTCTAAGCTGATTTTTCAGAAGATTAAAACGTTGTCGGCGTTCAAACTTTAATAATTGATTATTAGTCAAATAGTAGTATATGCAATTTTTAAAACGTTAAATGACCGACTTTAAGGCGGTGATTAATAGATTATTTTATTTAAACAAAGGAGTATCTCATGGAACTATTAGAATTATTTCACCAAGGCGGATTAGTAATGTATCCGTTGTTACTTTGCTCGATTATAGCTATCGCTATCTTGGTAGAACGGGTGCGTACCTATCGTGCGGCTCAATCCAATATGAACCGCTTGCGCGAAGAAGTGCCGGTGTTGGCGGCTGCTAATAATCAAAAAGGCTTGGAAGCTTTATGTGCCGAAGATGGCGGTGTAGCTGCTGAAATGCTTACATCGGCCATTTACCGCGACACCGTTAAATCTAAAAATGCTGCATTACAGGGCGCAGCCGGAGCCATTGCGGGTCGCTTGCGTGCTCGTTTAAGTTATTTGGAAACTATCGTTACTTTGGCACCGCTCCTCGGTTTGCTCGGTACCGTAACCGGTATGATTAGCTCTTTTAGTGTTTTATCCGTGTCCGACGGTCAGCCTTTTGCCATTACCGGCGGCGTGGGTGAAGCGTTGATTGCGACGGCTACCGGCCTTGTTGTGGCTATCGTAGCCCTCGTTATCCATTCCTATTTGGTGCATAAACAAGACGGTCTTATTACCGATATGGAAGAAATCGGTAATGTGTATATGAATGCGGCCGTTGATGTTGTAGCGAAAGAGGCTTAATGTGAATATCAGAAGTCTTCGTACAACCAATAAACCAAAGCTCATGATCATCCCTATGATTGACATTATATTCTTCCTATTAGTGTTTTTCATGATGAGTATGTTATCCATGGTGGTTCAAAAAACCATGCCTGTGAATTTACCGACAGCCACGGCCAGTTCGGTCGATTTGCAGCGTAAGATTCCGATTACCATCACGGCGGATGGCAAAATTTATGTAGAGCAGGATGCGTACGATTTGAACGGTATGGCCAAACGTCTTGAAGCTGAAAAAGCTAAAGGCGGTGATTTAACGATTATTCTCAGAGCCGACCAACGTGCGCAGTACGGTGAATTTGTTCAAGTTCTGGATACGCTAAAAAAAATGCAGCTCAATAAGATTGCCGTAGCTACCGAAAGTAAGTAGGTGATAGTATGAGTGAAAACGTACAAGAGGTAACGCAAAAAACGTCGCAGTTTGCTCATATTTATAAAAATCGTTGGCGCATGGCGATTACCACATCCGTCATTATCAATGTGGCGTTGATGAGCGGTATGGTATGGTCGTTTTTGCAAAAACCGGAACTCGTGCCTGATAAAACCCCGATTACCATCAGTGTAGTCGGTGATGCGGGTCCTTCGGCGGGGCCGGCTGTAGCAGCGCCGCAAAAGTCGACGGTACAACCGCCGGCACCGTTAACCGAAGAGCAGATTGCGGATATTAAAAACGGCGTGCCCGTAGAACAGGTGATTAAAAAAGATACACCGCAGACGCCAACAGCACCGGTAGCACAGGCTGCAACCGGTTCGTATGCCGGTGAAGCGGCCGGAACGGGCGGCGGCAGTGGCAGTGAAGCCGGTGAAGGAACCGGCAGTGGCGGCGGCAGCGGTCAAGGCGGCGTTGCCGGCGGCGAAGGTACTGAACCGGCCGGAGATATCGTCATTGATGCGGAATATTTAGGACCCCGTTCATTACCGGGTAAAGGTAATGTTGTTGTGTATGTACTGATTAATGAAGCGGGCCGAGCTGTGGATGTAGATATTATCAGCAGCAGCGGTAACGGCTCGTTAGAACGCTGGGCGTTGCAACAGGCGCGCAGCAGTGCGTACCGTCCTAAAACGGTCAACGGAGAGCCGGTTGTTTCCGAAGGGAAAATTGAGTTTGGCAGTTAATTAAAATCTAATGGGCAACTGAATTAGTTTGGTAGGATGGTTTTAAGACAGTTGCCGCTAAGATGAGCCGTAACAGGAGGGCAGGTAGGTCGCTCTCCTGTTTTCCGTTCTTATACTGTAAAGTTGAATTTCAAGTTGCGAATATGAAATTGTAATAGCAATTAGTAATGCTAAGTTATATTGATTGCCAAAGGGCGATTGTGGTTTTGTGTGCAGTATAGTTATACGGTGTTGTATAGCTTGAGTTTTGAGAGAGGAGACCTCGTTAATGAAAACAAATGGTGTGCGTGTGAAAAAAGGCCAAGCCGTGCTGGCCGGTCGTGTATTGGGCGCTTTAGTGTTAGGCGGTTTATGGACTGTTACGGCCGGTAATCAGGTAGAGGCGGCCCGTGATTACAGTAACTTGCAAGACTTGGGTAAAGTTACGCTAGTGGAAGAAAAGAAAGAGCCGGTAGTAGTGCAGGCGGAGCCGGAAACAGCGGCTGAAGACACGTATGCCGGCGGTCAGGTATCTCGTAAGAGCAGCATCGGTGTTCTTGGCAAAAAAGACTTCATGGAAGTGCCGTTTAATGTCATTTCTATTTCCGAAGAAACGATGCAGAACCAGCAGGCTAGCAATATTATCGACGTAGTGGCGAATGATTCGTCGGTTACGGATTTGACCTTGTCCGGCGCGTCTAACGCATGGAGTATCCGCGGCTTTAAAACGACCCAGCAGGATGTGCAGTTGAATGGCATTTACGGCGTTGCTCCGCGTTACTACACGGGCATTGAGTACCTTGAAAACGTTGAAATTCTAAAGGGGCCGAGTGCCATGCTCAGCGGTATGGCGCCGAATGATACGGTAGGCGGCGTTATTAACTATGTAACGAAGCATGCCGGCGACGAAGATAAAAATACGGTGACCCTAACTTATGGTGAAGGCCATCAGTTCACGCAACAACTCGATATGAGTCGCCGTTTTAACGACGGTAAATACGGTGTTCGTCTCAATGTACTAAACCGTGGCAGCCAGGAAGATGCGTACAAGAATGAATCCAACAGTGCCAACACCGTGTTCATGGGTTTTGACGCCAAAGGGGAACGTTGGCGTACGTCCCTCGACATGGGCTACATCTATAACGATATTGAAAACCCACAGTACCAGGTAACCATGTCGCAGGCTACGGCAAATAAGCTTACAGCCTTGCCGAGTGTGAGCGATGATGCTACCTTCGGAGCACCGGATACCTATCGCCGCGTGACTGAGAAATTTGCCTTGTGGAAAGGGGAATACGACCTTAACGACGATTGGACTGCTTGGGCTGCTTTTGGTATGCGTAATACCTCTCAGGACGGCTTATCTAACCGTTTCTTATTGAATAATGTAAACGGCAACGCCAGAGTCAGCTATGTACATAATCGTCAGATTAATAAGGCCATTTCCAGCGAATTCGGTGTTCGCGGTCATTTGCAAACAGGCTCCTTGTCTCATGAAGTAAGCATTGCAGCCTCTCAGGTTCGTTACAAAGTATACGAAGATAAACCGACCGTAACGCCAACGTATACAACCAGCGTGTATAGTCTTTCTTGGCAAACCTATACCGACGGCAGTTACGGTCCGTACTTGATTCGTGATAATCGGGTGCAGCAAAGTGTGGGTATTAACGATATTATCTCCACGGCGGATAATCGCTGGAACTTTATTCTCGGCGGTCGTATTCAGCAGGTAAAAGACACCTCTTACAGCTACAGCGGCAGCACGTTAAAGAGCACGTCGCGCTATGACGAAACGGCCTTTACACCAACTTTTGGCATCGTTCATAAAGTGAACGACCGTATGTCCCTCTACGCCAACTATGCGCAAGGTTTATCCTTAGGTGAAACGGCGCCGGATGGCACGGAAAATGCGGGCCAAACTTTTGCACCGTATAAAACGACTCAGTATGAAGTGGGCGCTAAATTTGATTTTGGCAAAATTGCCACTACAATCAGTGCCTTTACTATGAAAAATCCAAGCTTTATCACCACGGATGACAACTACTATGCCTTAGCCGGTGAACAGCGTAACCGCGGTATTGAGCTTAGTGTATTCGGTGAGCCCCGTGAAGGTACCCGTATTTTGGGCGGTATTACCTTCATGGATGCTAAATACATTACCTTGGCTTCTTCCTATGCCGGCTACGAAGGCAATCAGGCTACCGGGGTACCGCGTTGGAGCGGCGTAATCGGGGTTGAGCAAGACATTAAGAGCGTGGAAGGTTTGTCCGTTAATACGCGTTTGACCTATAACGGCAAGGCCTATGTAAATATGGCCAATACCCTTAGCACGAGCCCATGGGTTCGTTGGGACTTGGGTGCCCGTTATAAATTCACTTGGGACAAAACTCCGTTAACTGTACGCGCCAATGTGTACAACGTACTCGATACCGTAAAATGGCATGCCCTTCAAGGCAGCACCACGAATGCTATCTACTTAGGCAAAGGCCGTACCTTTACCTTATCCGTTTCTGCTGATTTCTAATCGAGGTAATACATGAATTGGAATCGAAGACCCTGGCTATTGGGCCTCTTATTGCTAATCGGACTCCTGCTGTTGGCGAGTTATTCGCTCACCGTGGGAGCACGCCATATTCCCTTGCCGACGATATGGAAGGCGCTGGTAAACTATGACCCTTCGCAGGTAGACGAGTTATTGGTGCAAACGTTGCGCGTACCGCGACTCCTGTTGGCTGTGGCCTGTGGTATCAGTTTTGGCGTAGCCGGGGCTTTGATGCAGGGGATAACGAATAATCCCATGGCCAGTCCGTCCATAATGGGGGTTAACTCCGGGGCTGCCTTAGGGTTGGCGGTGGCTATGATTTTCTTACCGGATAGCAGCTTAAATGTGGCCGTATTATTTGCCTTTGGCGGGGCCGCGTTGGCGACGGTTATCATTATGGCGTTGGCCAATCGCAACGGTAGTCGTATGTCACCGGTTTTTCTCGCCTTAGCGGGAACGGCGGTGAGTGCCGTATTATTAGCCATAACTCAGGCGCTGGTCGTCTTTTTTGATGTGGCGCAGGACTTGAGCTATTGGACGGCCGGCGGCATCAGCGGCGTGCGCATGCCGCAAGTTCTCTTGTTATGGCCGTGGACATTGGTGGGGATAATCATGGCGATTGGTTTGTCTAAATCGGTAACTCTTTTGAGTTTCGGCGAGGAGATGGCCATCGGCCTGGGCGGTCATATGGGCCGTATTCGGTTCTTGGCGGGTCTGGCCGTATTGATTCTTTGCGGTTCCGCCGTAGCTATTGCGGGGCCTATCGGCTTCGTCGGCCTTGTGACACCACATATGGCTCGCCAATTGGTCGGTATCGATTACCGCAAGGTAATTCCTATTACAGCTTTATTGGGAGCCATCTTACTGGTTGGTGCCGATTTGGTAGCGCGCAGTGTGGCCGCTCCCTTTGAAATACCGTTAGGTGCCATTACAGCGCTTATCGGCGTACCGTTCTTCCTTTATTTAGCGAATCGAAAGGGGGCCCGGTAATGACACTTCGTCAAAAACAGTTCGCAGTATATAGCACCGTATTTCTGGCGCTCTTATTGCTGTTCTTCTTTCTCCATGTGAGTACCGGCTTTACCTATTATTCGCACAGCCATTTATTGGCTATTTTATTAGGGGGCGGCACGGCGGAAGAAAATACCGTAGTCTTCGACTTTCGCTTGGTACGGGCGGTACTGGCCGTGTTAATCGGCATGGGCTTGGCCTTATCGGGCGCTGTATTTCAGCAGCTCACCCGTAATGAATTGGCCGGTCCGGGCCTTTTGGGCGTCAATGCCGGTGCCGGTCTGGGCGTTATGATTTTAATCTTTCTGACACCCGTGGATCAGGGCCTTCCCATTTGGTCGCTGCCTATTGTAGCGGTTGTGGGAGCGCTCATCGCGGCGGGGAGTATTTTTGCGCTGGCTATGCGTAAAAATGAAGCGGGCGGTACCTATGCGTTGGTACTCAGCGGCATTACCTTGACGGCCGGTATTCATGCCTTGCAGACTCTTTTAATAGTTCTTTTATCGCCTGAAAAGTTTAATCAGGTCAACACCTGGATTATCGGGAATATTGCAGGCAACACCTGGGCTCATGTGTTAATTTTGGGTGCGGTGGTTATCGTATTGGCACTCATACTGTATGCCAATCGGACGACCCTCAATATTCTTACGCTTCGCGATGAAACGGCTATCGGTCTTGGCGTATCGCTTAAGCGCAGTCGTCTGGGCTTCTTAATTTTGGCTGTTATTTTGGCCGCCACCTGCGTGGCCATCGGCGGCAGCATCGGCTTTATCGGGCTCGTGGCACCACATATTGCCAGACGCTTAATAGGAGCCGATTGCACCTATGTATTACCGCTTACGGCGTTAATCGGAGGGTGGCTTTTGGTAACGGCCGACTGGGTTGGTCGCGTTATTATCGCACCGGACGAAATGCTGGTGGGCATTGTGGTAGCCCTCATCGGGGCACCGTATTTTCTATTTATTTTGGCACGGAAACGGGGGTAAGTCATGGATCATTCTAACAAAACAGACATTCGGATAGAAGGCTTGCGTACAGGTTATGATAAAACGGTCATTATCGATAACTTGAATCTTACCATTCCACGTGGCAAAGTAACGGCCTTAATCGGCTCCAACGGTTGCGGCAAGTCGACACTTCTGAAAACGATTTGTCGTATTATTACCCCTATGAGCGGCACGGTGTATTTAGACGGTCAGGATATTCATAAAGAAAACACGAAAGTGTTGGCTAAAAAAAATGCTATTTTGCCGCAACATCCGACGGCACCGGAAGGGCTTACCATTCGTGAACTTATCGCTTATGGACGAGCGCCGTATAAGAACGGTGTTTTCACCCGTATGAAGCGGGAGGACCGTGATATTATCAACTGGGCTCTTAAAGTTACGCATCTGGAAGATTTGGCGGACAGACCGATTCATCGCCTGTCCGGCGGTCAACGGCAACGGGCCTGGATTGCCATGGCCATCGCGCAGGATACGGAAATCCTCTTCTTAGATGAGCCGACCAGCTTTCTAGATATTGCCCATCAATTGGAAGTGTTGCAATTAGTGGCTGAGCTTAATAAGACGTATGGCAAAACCATTATCATGGTGCTTCATGAACTGAATCAGGCAGCTCGCTTTGCGGATCATATTATTGCCATGAAAGACGGAGCGGTTCGGTTTGAAGGCTCGCCGGAAACAGTGTTTACGGCTGAAATGTTGGCCGATGTGTTCGGCATAACCGCCATGATTATGAAGGACCCGCTTACGCGCTTGCCGTTTTGCATTCCCCAAAACGTGGGAGGCTCTTTATGAGAAGTCTAAAAGCCGGAGGAAAGGCTGTGGTAAAAACTGCAGTAAAACCTGTAGTAGAATCTGCAGTAAAAGCTGTAGTAAAACCTGTGGTAGAAATTGCAGTAAAAGCTGTGGTAAAAGCTATGACGCTAAGAAAAACGGCGATGACACTGGCTTTTTTACCTATATTGCTTGTGGCCGGATGCAGTTTTGAGGATATGAATTGGTCCATCAAACCGAGTTTGACGGCGGTAACGGCGAAGGCGAAGCCTTTATTCGACCCGAATGAGCTTAGAAGTGATGCACCGGCGGCGATTGATGCGGAACTGGCGAAGCGAAAAGTGCAAGTTCAAAAGAAAGCGGACGCTCTTTTCACAGAACAGGACGGACAGCTCATCTTAAAACACAAATACGGTACCACCGTAATCCCTAAAGAGGCCAAACGGGTTGTGGTTATTCGCTTAGAAGATCCTATGGCGGCCTTGGGGGCGCCTATGGTGGGGGCATACAACCCGCCGACTTTTTACCTTCATGATGAATTGACGGCTGAGGGTGTGGAACCTATCAGCATTAATGAAAACATTAAGGCCATCAACATGGAACAGGTGCAGGCCTTGAAGCCGGATTTGATTCTGTTGCGCGATTCTTTTGACCGCAATACCTATGTGGCACTCAGTAAAATTGCGCCTGTAGCGGCATTAAGACTGCAAGATACGGAGGTTACGTTGCTTGCGCTGGGTCGTATTCTTCAGCGTGAAAAACAGGCGGAAGACCGTTTGCAGCTCTATTATGACCGTGTTAAGGAAGCGCGCATGGAAATCAAGGCTCATATCGGGAATGCACCGGTAGCCTTGCTGCGCGTTATGCGCAAAGAAGTGCGCCTTTATCCGTATTCGACGAACGATATTAATCGCTTCATGTATGAACTCTTGAATTTGCGACCAGACCCGATGTCGGTGGCGCAGGATTCGGGGGATACGAATGTGGTGTCGCTCGAAATGCTGCCGGAGCTTAAGGCGGAGTATTTAATTGTAGCCAGCGGCTATGGTCCAAGCAGCAGCGGTAATGCGGGAGCTGCTCAAAAATATTATGAAGAGCTGCAAGCCGACCCTTTGTGGCAGACCATTCCGGCCATCAAAGACGGTCATATTCTCAACGTCAACCCCGTACTTTGGAATGCCCACGGCATTATTGCCAAAGAACGGGCCATTGAAGATTTGCGGCGCTATCTGACGACGGTGAAGTAAAATTTAATTTCACGGAACGTTATTTTATGAATTGTCAATGAGTCATTTTTAATATAAAATATAATCATGATTAGACCTTTTTGACATTCAATCTTAGGGACGATTGATACAGAAATGAATTGTTTAGGGATAATGTATTAGAGGTGACTTATGAAACGAATAATAGCTTTTCTTATGATGATTCTTTCAGTGGTAATCATCGCCGGTTGCGGCACGGAGACGGCATCGCCTAATGCAACGCATAAGAGTATTTTCACGGATCCGGAAATTATTACAAAAGCCATGGCTGAGCTTCGTGAAATGCCGGAGTTAAAGGGCAAAGATTTGAAGCTGTTTCAAGATGTGACTGTATCGGACATTGATGGTGAAGGCAATGTCATTGACCTTGATGTGCTAAAGCCGGATACGACCGACAAGGTTGACCATTATACCTATATTGATGGCAAGTGGACTGGTCCGGAACCGGTGCAGCTCACCGGTGACGGCAATATGGACGATAATATCATGCCTATTAACAGCATAGATTTTTCAAAAGTCACACAGATCTACAAGATTGCTGATGAAAAGGCCAAGGCGATTGAACAGGGGCAAGTTAATAAGAGCGTAATCTATGAATTCGATGTGGATGCGCATATGTATCGGGCTCATATTCATATTGAGGGAGCTCGTGAAAAATACACCGGCATCTTTGATGCCAATGGTAACCTGCTCATGATGCGAAAAGACTGATTTGAAAGTTAAAATAGGACGTAAAACCAAAGACCGGTTCAAAGGGTCCTATGGGCCTAAAACTGGGGTTATAGGACATTTTGAGTTGGTAATTTAATCCCATAGATAGTTAGGATATGGATCTGAGAAATGAAAATCA